>Ga0105048_10000732_pt1 | contig 51809 bp, 45 predicted proteins | sample MAT05_FD_78382 | JGI IMG/M metagenome (GOLD analysis project Ga0105048, IMG submission 78382) | Freshwater microbial communities from Lake Fryxell liftoff mats and glacier meltwater in Antarctica - MAT-05 | ecosystem: Environmental > Aquatic > Freshwater > Ice > Liftoff microbial mat | place...
CCCATTAAATGTTCCATCCAATATCATAAATTCTACATGTCCTTTGTTACTTATTGCAGATACCATGTTTAATGAAAAGCGTTGCCCTGTCTTTTTAATCACTGGCGTAGCTCCTTTAGGTGCATAGCTTTTACCTGCTTGATGATTGCTTCGCATGCCTACTTCATCTTCAAAATAGATTACAGCATTTTGTTTCTTAGCTTTCTTTTTTATTGCAGGATATTCTTTCTCTAACCATTGTGCCACTCGCTTTGGATCTTGCTCGTATGCTTTGCTAATAGGCTTCTGCGGTGTATAACCCCACGATTTTAAATACCTTCCAACCTGCCAACGTGATAATTTGATACCGTATTTATCTAGTATCAATTGTTCCACTGCTTCTCTCGTCCACAAACCAAAAGGCATTTTTAATTGAGCAGGCATTTTCTCCTTAATTAATCTACGAACCTCGGCTGATTGAACCCCATTTATCTTTTTACCGCCTTGTACACCACGCTTTTTGCTTTGTAATCCTCTACTACCTTTTACTTTGTAATTAGCCCAAATCCTGTTTACACTTCTTATGCTTATTTCAAATATTTCTGCAGCTTGATTTTGCGTTCCTAACTTCTTTTTTAAGTAGCTACACACCTTTAATCGTGTTGATTCTTGTACATCTTTACTCCCCCTTGTTTTTTGCATGTACATATATACAAAATATTTTTAATATAAGACCTGAATTATGCTCTTATTAATATAATATCCAATTCTTAGTAAATATATACAATTTAGTTGGGCAATGGGTAGTGTGCCTTTTCTAAAAAAAACTAGATTATTTGCATATATTTCATTTCAAAACATTTTACATTTGTCACAACATTATTTCAATGCAAGCAACACTCCAACTCAAAATAACACTTGTAGACACGCAACCGGCAATTATTAGGCGATTAATTGTGTCGAGCGAGACTACTTTTTTCGAATTGCATCATATAATCCAAATAGCCATGGGGTGGCAGAATATGCACCTATTTGAATTTAGCGTTAACGATTACGTTATTGGCATTCCCTCCGAAGCTTTTGAGGGCGAGCCATTGCGCGATGAGACGATAATTGATGCAGACTCGATAACAGTTGGCGAAGCGCTTACCGACGTAAATGACACAGCAATGTATATATACGATTTCGGCGATAATTGGATGCATGAAATAGTTGTAGAAAATATTAACTCGAACGCAACAGATTTTGCAGGACCTGCATGCTTGGATGGTAATTTAAGCTGCCCACCAGAAAATTGTGGCGGTGCTATTGGATTTGAGCGATTGTTTGATATTATTAAAGATGTGCAGCATCCAGAACATGAACAAATGCTAGCGTGGCTTGATGATTATTATACACAAGATGCATTTGATATTGATGATGTAAATACTACTTTACAATCGCTAGATATTTATATCAACAATTGGTTAAATCAAGAAGAGAACGAGGACGATGAAGATGAAGATGATAATTAATGTTTATTTACATCAGTATCGGCTAATTAATTAGTTAAAAATCAACCTCATCACCCAATTCTGGCACTTCTACATTTTGATATCCTTCGGCCAATAATTTTTCTTGGAACCCGCTAAGGGCATTTTTATCACCATGCACTAACATGAGCTTACGCAATTTATTTTTCTCTTGTGTATGCAAATAATCAATCATTTCGCGATAATCGCCATGGGCAGAAAACGAGCTCATTATTTCAATTTTGGCATTAACTTGTTTATACTCTCCAAATAAACGGATGGTATCTGCCCCACTTAATAGCTGTCCGCCCGGCGTGTTTTCTGCGCAATACCCAACCATTAAAATTGTATTTATGGGATTTTCGATTGCGTTAAAAACGTGATGTTTTACACGACCGGCATTAATCATACCAGCGGCGCTAATAACAATACAACCCTTTTTCGTGTTGATGCTTTTCGATTCTTCAACAGAACGTGTGTAATGCAAATTATCGAATCCAAAAGGATTAGCATCATGTTGCATGTAATCTAAAATATCTTTATCGAAACATTCAGGATGCATTTCAAATATACGTGTGGCATTAACTGCCAATGGTGAATCAACATAAACAGGCACATTTGGCAATAAATTATCTTTTACCAATTGGTCGAGCATATATACAATTTCTTGTGTGCGGCCTACGCTAAATGCGGGAATAATTAATTTGCCCTTTTGGTCGACACATGTTTGTTTAATTACTTGTAAAAAGTGATCCTTTTCAGCTGGGTTCTCTTCATGCAATCTATCACCATAAGTTGACTCACAAATTAAAAAGTCGCAAGCTGGCATTGGGTCAGGGTCGCGTAAAATTGGTCGATTTGGACGGCCAATATCTGCGGTAAATCCGAAAATGAAATCTTTTTTTCCAGTTCTACGAATTTTGAGTGTAACACTTGCGCTACCCAAAATATGTCCCGAATCTTTAAATACAACATCAACATCAGGATCGATGCCAAACCAGTGATTATAGCCAACAGTGCGAAACAAATCCATCGTCATAGCCACATCTTCGGATGTATAAAGTGGTTCCTCTTCATGATCATCTTTGCGGCGGTTATTGGTAAATGAACTTTCCCTTTCTTGAATATGTGCACTATCTAATAATAAAATTGCTGTAAGGTCGCGCGTAGCTGGTGTTGCATAAATGCGTCCTCTAAAACCATCTTTCACTAATTTTGGTAATCGCCCACAATGGTCTATATGTGCATGCGATAATACTACAATATCTATCTCCGCAGGATTAAATAAAAATCGCCTATTAAAGTGCTCGTATTTAGGTTCAGCACCTTGGTATAAGCCGCAATCCAATAAAATTTTTATGCCATTTTCAAGTGTAAGCAAATGGGAACTTCCTGTAACTGTGCCGGCTGCGCCGCAGAATTTTAGTTTCATGTTGTATAGTTGTGGATGAAAATTTAATTGTTGTAATGCTAATCTTTATAAAATTAATTTTAATGATTTTTTTGCTTGGTAATTTCAAGATATTTTTCTTCCATAAATGCCCTAACTTTCCGTTTAAGTTCCGGCACATCAGCTTCGGTTAATCCTGCTACTTCAAAAGGTGGAAACTGATATATTTCAATTATGCCCGGACGCATTAAAGGTAATTTATTTGGCATTATGGTTTCCGTATTAAAATAAAGCATCGGCAAAATGGGTGTTTGTGTTTGAATGGCAATTGAAAAAGCCCCATCTTTAAATTCGATTAATGGGTCTGTTGCAGTTTTATTTCTTGTACCCTCAGGAAAAATAAAAATGTTATCGCCGTCCATTAAATAGCGTTTCAACCTATCCACACTTTTTCTCCTATCTTCTCTGCTACTTCTGTCAACATTTACCGTAGTAACTTTAAAAATAGATGCCAATAATGGTATTTTTAAAAGCTCCTTCTTGGCTAGGTAACGCACTTTTCCAGGCCACGAATACGCTGCAACAGGGGCATCTAAATTTGACCTGTGATTTGCTATCAACACATAAGTGCGTTTTCGGTCGATTCGTTTATCTCTGTGAAACCGATAAATAATTCCACAAAACAACATCAAACTAAACGAAATAATTCTACATAAAGTCATTACCCAAATTAAGGCTTTATCTTTAAAAAGTGATGAAAAAATAAAGAAAAAAGGTAGTGTGATAATTACCATTGCAATAAAAATAATGGCAGTGTAAATCGTGTAAATCAGCTTAAAAAAATTAATTACTGGCTTCAACATGCTGCAAGATAACTATAGCTACCAAAAATTACAAGTATGAAACTATTTATGCATAAATTTTGTCTAATTTTTGATTGTGCATAAATTTAACTTTGTGTTTAGGTGAGCATTTAGGGCTAATTCAATAATTTTGACACATGTATGCTATTGTTGATATAGAAACCACAGGCACTAATGCAAGTTATAATTGCATTACCGAAGTGGCTATTTATATTCATGATGGCGAAAAGGTTGTCGACGAATGGCATTCGCTCATAAACCCTAAGCGCGAAATACCGCAGTTTATTGTTCAAATGACTGGTATTACTAACAATATGGTTGCCAATTCGCCTGAGTTCTCGGATGTAGCTGCAGAAATTTACAGCATGTTGTTCGACAAAATATTTGTTGCCCATAACGCTGGATTCGATTATGGTTTTTTAAAATCGCATTTATCGGAAAATGGTTACGACCTGCAGACAAAAAAGCTATGCACTGTTCGATTAAGCAGGAAAATTTTTCCTGGATTTAAGAGCTATAGCTTAGGTAAATTAAGTGATGCATTAGGGGTTACATTAGAAAACAGACACAGAGCCCAAGGTGATGCATTGGCTACTGCTAAAATTTTTACACTATTGCTTAAAAATGATGGAGAAAAGCATTTTGAAACTGCTTTAAAGCGGACATCAAAGGAGCAACATTTGCCCCCAAACATGGATAAGGCAACGTTAGAAAAAATACCAACAGGTTGCGGCGTTTACTATTTTCATGATGCTGCAGGCAAGATTATTTATGTTGGCAAAGCGAAAAATATTCGTAGCCGCGTTTTCGGTCATTTTACCTATGCCGATTACCATGGCAAAGAAAATGATTTACGTAATTCTGTTTTTGATATCACCTATACGCTCACTGGCAACGAATTAATAGCCTTATTACTTGAGAGTGAAGAGATAAAACGAAAATTTCCGAAATTTAACAATGCGCAAAAGCAATGGGATAGAAACTTTTGTATATTTAAATACATCGATCAAAAGGGATATATTCATCTTGCCATTGAACGGTATAATGTAAAAAAGGAAGTACAAAAGGTGTTTCCCGATTACCTAAGTGCTCGTGAGTATTTGAATGAAAAAATGCAGGCATTTCAACTATGCGCAAAATACTGCCATCTCCAAACGGTTAAAAAAGAATGTTATAATTACGATTTAGGCAATTGTTTAGGTGCTTGTATTGAATTAGAATCTACTGCAGATTATAACACACGATTGGAAACGGCATTGGATTCATTTCGCGATGAAGGCCATTCCTATTTCATTTTCGGTAAGGGTAGAGTTGAAAATGAACAAAGTGTAATTTATGTAAATAAAGGTCACTATCTGGGATTTGGTTTTTTTGATGGCTCTTGGTTCAATGGTGAGTTTGAATCATTAAAAGAAATCATCAAATGGCGACCCGACACACCCGATGTGCAAAGGATTTTAACGGGATACTTAACGCGTGAAGGCAGTAATTTAGGCAACAAAATTATCCCGATACCCTGAGATTATGCTCTTTACCATGTCACAAATTGCTATATAAATTACAGGTTTTTAGAATTGAAATAGTTAAATTTGCTTTTTTAATTCTATACCTGAAAATATCAAGATGAGCATAACACTAGCATTTACAAAGGAAATCGATACTTCATTTATCACTATTTTAATCAAAAATAGTAGCGATATCAACCATGAACTGCTCCAGCCGTATCAAAAACTGCTATCACAAAAAATGGCAGATAAAGACAATGGTATTACCGTGTTTTATGAACCAAACAGAACAATAGCAGCAGTATTGTTAAAAGAAAACACCTCGAAATCGAGTGGCGAAATATCGGAAGAAGCACGTGTTAAAGGAGGTGCAATGTGCAAGCGCATTAACTACGAAAAAGCCCAATCTACAACTATTGTTAGAGCCAGTCAATCGGTTGAGAAAGCAGAGTTATTGGCCTTTTGCGAAGGCATCGCTTTGGCAAATTATCAATTCTTAAAATACAAGTCAGAAAAAAAGCAAAACACGTTATCAGCAATAAATATTTCAGATAAGGCTTTGTCTAGTGAAGAATTAGAAGAATTAGGCAATGTAGTGGCTGCAAATACCCTCGCCCGCGACTTAGGTAACGAGCCTGTAATTGCTTTAAATGCTGTGCAATTAGGTGAAAAAGTGCTTGAATTGAGTAAGGAACTTGGATTTACCGCCGAAGTGTTAAATAAGTCACAACTCGAAGCATTGCGCATGGGTGGCTTATTAGGCGTTAATAAAGGAAGTTCGGTGCCACCTACCTTCTCGATATTAGAATACAAACCAGCAACAGCTAAAAATATTAAACCACTCATATTTGTTGGTAAAGGCGTTACCTACGACACAGGTGGTTACAGCATAAAAACAGGCACAGGTATGCCGGGAATGAAAATGGACATGTGTGGTGCAGCAGCTGTTATTGGTGCGTTTTACGCAATTGTAAAAAATAAACTTCCTGTTTATTGTATCGGATTAATTCCTTCAACCGATAATAAAATAAATTCTGATGCACTAGTTCCCGACGATGTAATTACCATGCATAACGGAACAACAATTGAAGTATTAAATACTGATGCTGAAGGACGTTTAATTTTGGGTGATGCCCTTAGCTTTGCTAAAAAATACCAGCCGGAATTAGTAATAGACCTTGCAACTTTAACTGGCTCAGCAGCTGCAATAACCGGTTCGTTGGGTAGTGCCTTAATGGGCACTGATGTTGTTCACCGCCAAAATTTAATTAGTTGTGGTGAATCTACATTTGAACGATTATGGGAAATACCTTATTGGAAAGAATATGCTGAAATGCTCAAAAGCGATGTTGCCGATTTAAAAAACATTGGCGGCGCCGTTGGTGGAAGCGCAACTGCTGGTAAATTTCTCGAGCATTTTACCGATTACCCTTGGCTGCACATCGACATAGCTGGACCAGCAATTTTAAAAGAAGATGAACCATATAAATTCAAAGGCGCAAGTGGCGTTGGTGTGCGATTATTATATGCCTTTGCTAAACAATTTTCTACACCGTAAGTGATGTAACTTTTATTCATCATCTTCTTCTGTAGGTTCAAATGTTTTTTCCCTGACTTCCTTTTTTCTATCTTTTTTATTGAGGATATTAAAAACTACACCACCTTCTGCAACAATTCTATTTACATGTGTATCATTTGGTGAGATATAAACCTGGTACATGGTATTAATTTCAAAACCTATTCTTCGAGAATAAAAATAAGCAACACCTGGCCCAAAAGTGAGGCTCGAATTATCATCAATTATTATAGGGTCGCTATAAGTAGTAGTTCTATCAAAACCATATTCGAAATTTCCCAACAAAAACCACGATTTGTTGAGCGAATAATAATACTTAACCTGTGGCGTAAATTTTATCCCTGTTACAAAATTCGTATCGATGGTAAAAGCCAAATTTGTTTGAAATCCCAACAAAATTTCATCCGTAATAAAATAACCTAAACGAGGCGTTACTGTTAATTTAAAAGTGGTGTATTCACCTTTATTGGCCTGACTGTATGACCCACCCCCACCGGTTCTAAAGGTGCCTTTACCTGTTGGATAACGTTGTGCAAATAATAATACTGGGATAAATAAAAAACAGCTTGCAACTACTTTTTTCATGGTGTTTTATGTTTATGATATTTATTTGGGCGTGTTTCAAATTGAGCCTATTAATTGTGCCACAATGTATTGACTTAACAAATCGATTGCAACATGATTATCGCCACCGATGGGAACAATAATATCTGCAAACTTTTTTGAAGGCTCTATAAATTGTTCATGCATTGGCCTAACTGTTTTTAAATATCTGTTCATTACTTCTTCAACGCCTCTGCCACGTTCTTCCATATCGCGCTTAAGTACGCGCATGAGCCGATGGTCAGCATCTGCATCGATGAATATCTTAATAGACATCAAATCCCTTATATTAGGTTGCGTCAGAATAAGTATGCCCTCTACAATTAGCACTTTATTAGGTGAAACGGCAACAGCTGCATCGCCACGTGAACAGGTTATCATGCTGTAAACTGGCTGCTGAATAATACTTCCTGATTTTAGCTGAGTAATATGTGTATGCATTAATTCCCACTCAATTGAATCAGGATGGTCGTAATTCATTTTTTTTCTTTCAGCTTCAATTATTTGAGGATTAGAACGATAGTATGCATCCTGTGACAAAATTGCAACTGAATTTGCAGACAAGCTATTCACTAATTTATTCACAAAAGTAGTTTTTCCCGAACCAGAGCCACCACCTATACCGATTACTATCATGTATTATTTATTTTATGTTGTTTTGTTTTAGCTACGAGTGGATTCATAACATGAAAATACAATGGGGGAATTAATGCCATAATAATCATTGCAGGATATCCCGCAGGCAATTGTGGAGCAGTATCTAAATGTCGCAAAACTTGATATTTTCTAGATGCTAAATAATGATGGTCAGAATGTCGTGTAAGTTCATATAAAACAAGGCGCCCGATAACATGATTTGAATTCCATGAATGCCATGGTTGCACACGCTCGTAGAGGCCGCTATCCATTAATTCTCGGCGCAATCCATAATGTTCGATATAATTAACTGATTCGAGCAACAGCATACCAATTAACGCTGCTGGTAAATAAATTAACATTGTTTGAAAACTGAATATAGATGCAATTAAAACTAACCACAATATTTCTATTACAAAAAACCAACCCAACGCGTTGCCTAAGCTAAATATTGATTGCTTGCTTACTTTTAATTCTTTTTGTTGAATATCAACTGCAGATTTTATTGACCCAAAAATTGTCCTGAAATAAAAAGTATAAACTGGTTCATTTAATCTTGCACTTGAAGGGTCTTCTAAAGTTGATACTCTTTTATGATGTCCCTTATTATGCTCAATAATAAAATGCATATACAGTGATGTTAACAACAGCATCTTTGCCAAAAATTGTTCAACCTTCGATTTTCGATGGCCTAATTCATGTGCCACATTTATGCCGATTACTCCGCAACAAATACCTACGCTAATAATCATTCCTAAAATCTCCCAGCCTGCTAATTGTGCTGCAAAAATGGTATGAAGGAAATAAAAAACTACTGCAAATTGCAATGGTACATGGAGATACAAAAACCAATCGTATAGACGGTCTTTTTTTGCAACTTCTTCTTCTAATGCAGAAAAATTTCGATTATTTACCGGTATTATTAATTCGATAAATGGCAATAAAACAAATGCATATAATGGGGTGATGAAAACAAAGGCACCCTGTAAATAAATACCTGCAACAGCAGCCAATGGAATAGTATATCCTACTAAATATTTAAGTATTTTGATAGTCCGCATCACTCAAAAATAATGAGTTTTTTGAATTAAACAATCAAAATTCATCAACTTAAATAGATAAATAGTGTATTTGTGATAGTTATCACTAACTATTCGAAGAACTTTTTAAAACTTTACATCGTTAAACAATATAATAATTGACTATATGGAAGCTAATATAATAGTTACTGACCAAGTTTTACTGAATGCACACAACTCGGCGTTTTCCTATCTTGAATTCTACAACCTAACTGCTGCAATGGTTGCCGACAATAATACAACAGGTCCTGTAAAAAACGAAGCAAGAATACAGGCTACTAAGCTTAATTTGCAGCGACTGAACAGACTAAATAAAACTATCCAATTACTGCCCCAATGGGATGATTTACCACTCAGTCAAACATCGAATTTAGCGTGGCTAGTTATAACTGAAACTTGGTGCGGCGATGGAGCTCAAATTGTTCCCGTTATAAACAAAATTGCCGAAAAATTGCATATCAAACTAAGTATAGTAATGAGGGATGAACATTTGGAGTTGATAGACAGATACTTATATAAAGCAACAAGGTCGATACCAATACTCGTTTGCTTTAACAAAGCAACCAACCAAGAACTAGGCAATTGGGGGCCACGACCAGCTGAGGCAATAAAACTCGTGGATGAGGCAAAGTTAAACGGCATTCCGCACGATGATTTCGTTACCGATTTGCAACTTTGGTATAATTTAAATAAAACTGTTAGCTTGCAGAACGAACTTTTTTTGTTCGTAAATGATTGTTTGAAGTAAAATGGGCATTTTTTCATACGAAAACGTAAATACCGGCGATAATAGACCTGCACTTGAAAAGCATGAGGAACACCGTTTGCTGTATTTAAGTGCCTTTATGCCTTTAGTATTTATTGCCTTAATGTGGATTGTAAAACTTTTTGAAGTTACAACAGGTATCGATTTAGGCAATTTCGGTATTTATCCTAAACATATTAGCGGATTAAAAGGAATTTTGTTTTCTCCATTTATTCACGGCGATTGGAACCATTTAATTTCCAATACAATTCCTTTTTTTATATTATCGGCACTTATGATTTTCAATTATCGAAAAGTAGCATTTAAAGCATTTATTTTTATCTATTTATTCGGTGGCTTATTACTGTGGTTAACAGGGCGCGAAAATCACCATATTGGTGCAAGCGGATTAATTTATGGCATGGCATTTTTTCTTTTCTTTATCGGTATATTTAGAAAAAATATTCAAGCACTTGCTTTATCGCTTTTTGTAGTTTTTTTATATGGCAGCATCATTTGGGGTGTATTGCCAATAGATATTGCTGTTTCGTGGGAAGGGCATTTAATGGGTGCTATATGTGGCGGTATCATTGCCTTTTACTTCCGAAATGTAGATTTACCTGCTCCCATCATTTTAGAGGACGAAGAAGATGAAATTGTAGATACCGACGAAAATAAAGTTACCATTAAATACGAAATTGTTCCAAAAGATCCAATTAAATAATGCGCCGCGAAATAATTATAACTGGCGATGGGTCTCCTACTCTTTTTGTTCCTGAACTTGACGAGCATTACCATTCGATACATGGTGCATTTAATGAATCGATGCATGTGTTTATTAATGCCGGATTATTACAAAAAACAAATACATTACAACCAATAAATTTACTTGAAATTGGCCTTGGAACAGGAAGTAATGTTTTACTTACTAATTCGATTGTAAATAAATTAAATATTCATGTAAATTACGATGCTTTGGAGCCATTTCCAATTGATTCGGGTACAATAACAGCATTGGCTAATTTCGGTTTCGACAAATTTGATTCATCACCTGAAGCATTTTTGCAACTTCATCAACAAAACCCTGAAATTCCCCTTCAATTATCACTGCAATTAACATTTACAGTATATCATCAAACCCTTGAATCTATTCAATTTAATAAAGGGTATGATTTAATTTATTTCGATGCATTTGGTCCTAGAGTGCAGCCTGAAATTTGGTCGCAGGCAAATTTCGAAAAACTGTATCAGGCTATGCATAAAGATGCAATACTGGTAACCTATTGCGCAAAAGGCGAAGTGCGCAGAACTATGCAAGCAGCGGGCTTTATGGTCGAAAAATTACCTGGCCCTCCAGGTAAACGCGAAATGCTGCGTGCTACCAAAAAGTAAGCTAAATTTGACCTCGTGATTGATTTTCTAATTGTTGGCGGAGGCTTTAGCGGTATAAATATGGCCGCGCAATTACAACAACATCAAAAAACGTTTCACCTCATTGATAGTTGTGACTTTAATAGCGCCACTGCCGTTTCAGCAGGTTTAATTAATCCCGTTACCGGAAGAAAATTTGCCACACAATGGAATATGGATGAACTCATTCCATTAGCAGTAAAAACCTATACGCATTTCGAGCAACAACTTGGTATTAAGTGTTTGTACGAAAGCGCTGTATTTAAAATCCACAAAAGCGAATCAGCACTCGAAGAATGGCTGCGCGTTAAAGATGCTGGTGTAATTTCAACTTATATTGATGCGACAAAAAATAATTCACACTATGCAAAATATCTAGACTTTAGGTTTGGCGGAATAACCATCCACCCTGCGTTTCATGTTGATTCCCCTACTCTACTTCATGCATTTTACAAATCGATAAAGGAGCATTTAATTCAATCTATTTTTAATTATAATGATTTAAGCATTGAGCAGGGAATATTCATTTATAACAACACAAAATACAACCATATTATTTTTTGTGAAGGCGTTCATGCAATGCAAAATCCTTATTTCGATTTTATCGCTTTTAAGCCTGCGAAAGGTGAATGTTTAATTGTTGAAATACCAAACTTCAACACAACGCAAATAATAATGAAAGGTATTATGTTAGTGCCGATGCACAATAATATCTATTGGGTTGGTGCTACCAATACGTGGAACGACTTAACCACAGCCACCACAGTTAGCGGCAAATCAGAATTAGAAGAAGGCTTAAATGCATTATTAAAGGTTCCCTACCGTGTATTGGCACATAAAGCCGCTATACGACCAACAATTCGCGACAGAGCACCTGCAGTTGGTAGGCATCCGAATATAAAAAACATGTTCGTTTTAAATGGAATGGGTACAAAAGGCACTGCGCATGCACCTTACTATGCACAACAGCTCGTGGCACATATTCTAAATAATACGCCAATAAACAAAGAGGCAAACGTTAACAGATTTTAGGATATAGGATGGTATTTTAATTTTGTGCAGCCAACTTACTAAGGTAATTTTACGACACAATTTAAAAGCGATGACAAAATTAATAAGCTCCATTTTCCTATCGGTAATTTGTTTACAACTTTCAGCTCAAACACGCGGTGTAGTGAGTTATGTTGAAGACAAAGCTGCGCCAATCAGAGAACACAATGTTGACTTTATTACATTAACCCTCGATTTAAATTTCATACCCGAAGCAGGTAACCTGTCGGGTAATGCAAATTATACTTTTAAAGCCATTCAACCTAAAGTTGATTCCGTTTTTCTTGACGGCCCTGGTATATTAATTCAGCAAATTCAATTAGATAATAAGGCTACTAGATTTAGAGTAGACAGCGCTGGTATAACTGTGTTTTTTAATCCGCCATTAATTAGAAATATCGAGCACAAATTAGTAATTGAATACGATGCTACGCCTAAAAAAGGAATTTATTTTGTTGGATGGAACAATGCCATAACAGATAGTGATACCGACCCAACAATAATTAGAAAACAAATTTGGACCCAAGGCCAAGGAACTGATAATCGTTTTTGGATACCCTCCTACGATGGCCTTAACGATAAACTGATAACAGCTTTGAACATTACCTTTAACGATAAATATACTGTTGTATCTAATGGTGAATTAAGCAAAGTGACAGATAATAAAAATGGCACAAAAACATGGAATTATGCCATGCCAAATCCGCATTCTTTATATTTAGTAATGGTAGCAATAGGTAAATATGAATATTTAGATTACACTAGTAAAAATGGAATGACTTCACGTCAGTATTATTATCCAGGAACAAAGGCAATTGCAACAGAAACATATGCATATTCGGCTGAAATGATGGATTTTTTAGTTGATGAAACAGGCACTCCTTATCCTTGGACTACCTATGCGAATGTTCCTGTTCAGGAATTTCTTTATGGAGCAATGGAAAACACAACGGCGACAATTTTTTCCGATTTTTATTTTCAAGACAAGAGAACATTTCCAGATAAAAATTATGTTGATATAAATGCGCATGAATTAACACACCAATGGTTTGGCGATTATGTAACGGCATGGAGCGGAACAAGTCATTGGCTGCAAGAAAGTTTTGCAACTTATTATGCCAAAAAATTCAGACAAAAAATAAGTGGCGATGATACTTACTATTGGAAACGACGCGAAGAAATGAATTCTGCATTTGATGCAGATAACAAAAACGTTTTGCCCGTAGCCCACACTGAAGCAGGGTCTCAGCGTGTATATCAAAAAGGAAGTATCGTGTTAGACATGCTAAGATATGTAGTTGGAGATGAACAATTTAAAATAGCCATTAAAGAATTTTTAGCTCGTTATCCATACCAGAATGTTGCTTCAAAAGATTTTGAGATGCAATTTATGCGTTCGATGGGAATTGATGTAGAATGGTTTTTTGATCAATGGATTTATCGTGGCGGATATCCTATTTATGGTGTGAATTATGCAAGTGCAGAAAATACTGTAAATGTAGAAATAAAACAAAAACAGCAACAAAGTGAAACAATAGGATTATTTAAAATGCCTGTTCATGTGCAAGTTCATTACATGGATGGTAGTTTTGAGGATAAGTTAATTTGGATAGAAAATGCCTTAACAACTGTATCATTTACTTTACCTGAAAACGGAAAAGTTGCCTTTGTTTTATTCGACCCCAATTCGATGGTATATGCGAAAGTAGATTTTCAAAAAAGTTATGATGAATTAAAATTTCAAGCATTTAATGCTCCAAATATGATGGATCGTTATGATGCTGTTGTTTTAATGCGTGAAATTGATATTGAAACAAAACGCAGCGATTTAATTACACTATTTAATAAAGAAATATTTTATGGAATTAAATCAGAAATAATTGCTCAATTAAGTAATGATGACAATAAAAAAAGCATCGGATTGCTTAAACTTGCGCTTAGCGACAACCATCCTTATGTAAGAAGAGCAGTAATTTCCAACATCAAAACAATAGCTGGGAGTATGGAAGATGAATTGGAATTGATGTTAAGTGACAGCAATTATTTAAATATTGAAATAGCATTAAATCAACTTTGCAAATTAAATCCGGGCAAAACCGAAAAATACCTTTTTCTTACAAAAGATATAATAGGCAGCACGAATAATGTACGCATTAGTTGGCTAGAGATTGCCAATGGCACAAATAAAAACCAAAACATTAACGAGCTAGTAAATTTCAGCAGCAGCGGCTATGAATTCCGAACACGCAATAGTGCATTTGTTGCCTTGGTTGATATGAATTATTGCGCTGAGGCTGTAGTGGCAAACTTATTTAATGCGCTTGTTTCTGGCAATCACCGCCTTTCTACGCCTGCAAGAAATGCATTAACAAAATTTAAACAAACACCAGAATATAATGAGATGATAAAGGCTTATTATAAATCACAAAACTGGACTACCTGGCAACAAACTCGAATTGGAACTATCAAAGACTAGAAAATCAATCCGCTGAAACCCAATCCACTGTTTGCAGTTAATTCCTTTGCGATGCTTAGACATTATAAACACTGTACTAACACGTTATCAACACCTGCCAAAAATAATGTACACAACAGGTGGATAAGCAACATCAGCTTATTTTGAATTAGGCTGAAATGCAATAAAATCAAGGGTAGCATGATAGCCAAATCTATTTGCTACATGTGTGGATACATTAGTTGTACAACATAAATGCCTCTAAATCAACAGGGTGTGTGCATTACCTAATTAGGCTAGCATTTATATATCTGCGAAGTTTGTATAGGTCAAGTTTTAGTGTGAGTAGTATGACACACTAAAATCCAAAAACTGACCAGGTTCAAGTATGAATGAAGAAAAGAAGTCTGAAAACAGAGGGAGAGGTCTGTACCTTATACTCATCTTTCTGCTGCTTGGTCTAAATGGCTGGCTTTTTTATACGGCCTTTTTGAATAAAGAAGACCGTAAGAAAAGTGCGCAACAAATTGAAGAAGCTAGAATACTCTATAGTCAATTGGAAGTGCAATACAGCCAAGCGAAGCAGCAATTAAACGACCAGGTAGGTGATTTTAGCCAAAAGGACTCCTTAATAGCAGTGTTAGAGGCAGAATTAGATTCTCGCAGAAATGAAATTGCCACGTTGCTTAAAACCTGTAATTTCTTTAATGGCGGTGTAACCCAAAATCAAAAGAAACTCGATGAAGTAAAAGAAGAAGTAGTATCGATGGAAGTTGATTGTAGCACTTATAAAGTTCAATTAGACGAATTGAATGCCAAGTTCCTTGCATTAACGGAAGATTTCGAAGAGTTACAAGTTTTATATGAGAAAGAAGTAGAAAGAGCAGAAAACCTAACCTTTTCTAAAGACTCAATAATGGAAATTGGTGGTTTTATTTTAACTAAAGATATTACGATTACTGGAGCAAAAAAGAAAAATAACGGTAACGATTCTGAAGGACAAAATGCAAAACATACCGATAGGTTAAAAATATGTTTCGATTTATTGCCTAATAAACTTTCTGCGGGTAAGAGTCAAACATTCTTTGTAAAAATTATTGGTCCGAGTGGTAAAATATTATTTAATAATGATAGCGGCTCAGGTGAGTTTGTAAACAAAGAAAAACCGGAAGACAACCTGTTTTCCAAAGCAGTGACACTTAATTACGATGGTGGTGATGTTGAAAGCTATTGCATGTATTGGGAGCAGGAAGAAGAATTTAAAGCTGGCACATACACTGTAAAAGTATATCACAATGGATATATGTCGTCACGAAGCACATTTACTTTAAAGAAACCAGTTATTGAAGACTTAATGTCACGAATTAATAATTAGTAGTCATAAGCAAAAATAAGATTAGAGTTAGAAACAATTGGAACCGCGTTACCATTGACGCGGTTTTTTTATGCTTCGTCTTCGATGCGGTTCTTCACAAATTTTCCATCTCTAATCTCAAACTTCAAGAATAAGCAATCGAGTGGTCCATTTTTTAATTTCACTTTCGCTGAGGGTTTTAATCCTATAAATTTTGCGGCTTGAGCATTGCTGCTAAATACCCATGCGGTAAATCCAGCATATTTTCGCTTTAACACGTTGCCTATCATTTGATAAAACTCAATAATATCTTCCGGTTGTAATCGCTCACCGTAAGGTGGGTTAATAATAAGCATACCTTTATCGCGCGGCGGTTCTGCATCTTCAAATGCCTTAGTAAAAAAACTAATGCTATTATCGGGAATCGCATTCCCAGCATGTTTTATTGCCATTACAATATTTCGCGAAATAATATCCGACCCAACAACAGATAACCTATCGCGATTAATAGCAGCTGCTGCGTCAACCATTAACTGACGAAATAATGAAGCATCATAATCTTTCCATTTTTGGAATCCAAAATCTTTTCTAATTAATCCTGGTGCAACATTATTGGCAATTAATGCCGCTTCAATCGGTATGGTTCCACTGCCACACATTGGATCATACAAGGTAGTTTTTTTATCCCAACCACTTAGTAAAATAAGGCCGGCTGCCTGTACTTCACTCATTGGTGCTGCATGGGTTTCGGTTCTATATCCGCGTTTATGCAGCGACTCCCCCGAACTATCTAATGCAATACTCACTTCGTTTTCTTTAATACGAATATTAAAACGATAAGTAGGATTTAATTTATCTACGCTTGGTCTGCTCCCAAACTTATCGCGAAAATGATCCACTAAAGCATCTTTCATCTTTAACGCAGCATAATTAGAATGTGTAAAAATTGTAGAAAAAACAGTATTATCGATTGTAAATGTATCTGTTAATTCCATTATTTCACTCCAATTAAACGCATAAATATTATCATATAATTCTTGCGGATCTTCGGCTGTAAATGTGGTAAGGGGCACAAGTATTTTTATCGCAGTGCGCAAATGAATGTTTGCAGCATACAACATTGCTTTATTTCCAGTAAATGAAACCGCACGTTTTAATTCCGTAATATTTTCAGCACCTAAGTCAGTTAACTCTTGAACAAGTACAGGCTCTAAACCCTGCAATGTTTTAACAATATATGTTTGATGATCCATCATTTTTTATTTAAATGCGAATTAAGCATCTGTTTAAACAAAACTAACACTTTTGGCTTACTCCTGCTGCTAAACATTTGTTTTGGCTATAAATAATATTCAGCAATAGCAGAATAGGTGATTATTAATTTCAGGAGATTAACTTTCAATAGATTTTCTGTTCAGGGTAAACCCAATTAAACTAGTAGCGCAGGCTTGAAAGCCTTTCTATTGATTAAGTTGGCTAAAAAAAGAGGCGCTGCAATGATGCAGCGCCTCTTGAATAAAATTTATATAATTAATTATTTAGCCGGAGCATAACAATTAAAATCAACGTTTTTGTCGAGCTGTGCAATAAAGTTATTCAACAAACCAGCAAATAAAACGTCAGCTGATTCTGTTTCGGCTCCAATAGTGTAACGCTCATAAACAGGTGGGTCAACACGTATACAACCTGCATGTGGTGAATATTTAACGCGGCTCCAACGTAAGTCTTTCTTAAAAATCATAGCCGCAACTTTATCGGCACCATCTTTACTCATGGTAATATCCACATAGTATGTCCAGTTAAGGTTACGCATTAAAACATTGAAACTCATCCAAGGTGTTTTCATATTTTTGTCCTTGTATAAGTTTAATTTATAATTAATACGCGCTCCTTCAGTACTTACATATTCGAATTTGTAGAATAATGCTCTGTTATTATTGTTGGCTGATTTTTCAACCGAACCTTGATGGCTCGCCGTTAAGTAATCTTTCATGACTACCTGGCTATTTCCTTCAACACCAATTAAGCTGATGAAAGCAACCACTAAACAAATATTTAATATCTTTTTCATTGTCTGTTTTTTTATTTGGGTCAGATTATTATTCTTTTTTAGCATCGCCTGCATTACTTTCTTTGCGGTCAGTATGGGTTTTGATGTTTTCAAGGTAGTAGTTACCTACGCATTTGCCTTGTTCTAAACCATCAAAAATATCACAATCGAAGTGGATTCCACCATACATGCGGCTAAAGGCAGCTTCTTGAGCAGCGTCTAAAAATGAACTGAAGTTACGAGGCATTAAACCAATATCAACGTGTGAACTATCGATATAAGGTAGGTTATCACCAATTAAAGATGTAAGAATTGTTGCTGCTGCTCCACTGAAACCTGAGTGACCTGAAGTGTAACCTGCAAATGGAGGTGTTTCTACGTAAGGCTCCCAAGTTGGGTCAATGTTTTCAACGATAACCGTTTTAGGGCGAACCAAGTTTACACGGTATTTTGTATACCAAATTGTAACGCAAGCATCATTCATTGCTGTAGTAATCAATGCGTATAATTCACAAGCTCTGTCAAGCTTCATGTTTTCTGACTTCACGAAGTTTCCTAAAGTTTCCATCCAGTGTCCAGGAGGAGTAGATGTTTCACTTGGATCGTCGGCCCAATATTGCGCTATTGTTCTTTGCTCTTCTGTAAGATTTTTATCTACGTTATAAACTTTTAATGCTTGCTTATATAATTCACCAGTAGTATCACCTTTTCCATAGTAAGCAGGAGCTTTATCTATATCGCACTGTGCGCCATCTTTAACAAAAAAAGTACGGTGCGTACCCCAAAATGGCTCAAGCGCAGTTTGGTTAAAATCGGTAGGCTCCCAAGTAGCAGGCTTTCCTTCGCGTGAAGGTGCCTTATATTGTGCGTAGCGTGTTTCAACATATTTATCAGCTTCGCTCCATTCTAGAATAGCATCCGCTAACTCTTCACCGTAAGCCTTCGATCGCCCCAATACTTCTTCAGTAATTCCTGCAGCTTTCCGCTCTCCAATTTGCTTTTCGTACAAGTTATTTAATGTACTTACACCTGCTGGGAAATAACGGGCCAACATGCCATCCTGAACCAAATACATGGTTTCAGTTACACAAGTTTGCCAATCATAAACCTGACCTTTTTCTGGTCTTGGTAAACCTTTTAAATCGGCTAACTGGCCCTCTAAAGTAAGATTTTCAGGCGCTCCACCAATTTGAGCTTCGTACATTCCAACTGCTATATAGGCATACATACGTGCCGCATCAGGCGGTGAAAGGCGCTCGCTACTAACAAATTTGAAAAGTGCGTCCCACCATTCCGTTAGAAATTCTGCGTTTACTTCGCTAGATGGGGTTGATGCATCGCTGTAAAGCGGATTGTCTCCGCTACTGGCCTTGTTTCCACATCCGGCAGCAAATAGCATAATCCCTAAGAGCAATAATACAGGTAAGTTTTTGAATCTCATGACTGTTTTTAGTTTAGTTTGTTTTTTAATATATAAAACTTTGCAAAATTAATCAAATTAACACAGGATTATTTCGTTAACAAAACATTTACAGAAGGCGTGGGCTTATGCCTGTTTAATGGGGTTAACTTTGCCCCTTAAACCGAAATAAGGCATGAAATCAATCAACACCGCAATTGCAATTCTGGGAATTCTTACACTTGTTTACAGCTGTGGCTCCAACAAGAATGGTAAAGAATATTTAAACGACTGGAAATTTACTGAAAATATAGACAAAGCTAAAATTGTTACCACCGACCAAGAAAGTGGCAAAATGTTCGATATTCTTACCAGTAAAACTACAGGTATCACTTTTAATAATGAACTGCTTGAAACATTCGACCTCAATTATTACCGTTACGGTTATTCTTATAACGGAGCCGGTGTAGGGGTTGGCGATTTTAATAACGATGGATTACAAGATCTTTATTTTACAGGGAACGTTGTTCCCGATAGAATTTATATTAATAAAGGCAATCTTCAATTTGAAGATATAACTGCAAAAAGTGGTATCAATATCAAACCGGGCTGGAGCACTGGTGTAACCATAGTTGATATTAATGAAGACGGTTGGAAAGATATTTATGTTTGTAGAGCAAGATTCGAAGATGCTGATAAACGTCGTAACTTATTGTACGTGAATAATGGTGATAACACCTTTACCGAAAAAGCTAAAGAATTTGGCATCGACGACGACAGTTATTCGACACATGCTAACTTCTTTGATGCTAATAACGATGGGGATCTTGATTTATATATTGTAACACATCCAACAGATTTTAAAGATAAAAACAAGCAAAAAAACTATCAGAAAATAGAAGAAGGCTCAAATATGAGTAACCGTTTTTATCGCAATGAAGGAAATGGTAAATTCACAGAATGCCATAAAGAAGTTGGAATTAATAATCACGGTTTCGGCTTATCTGTTACCACTGGTGATATTAATAATGATGGTTGGATGGACATATTTGTAGGTAACGATTATATCATGCACGATTATACTTATATAAATCAAGGCGATGGCACATTTAAAGAATCTAGTCGCGAAGTTTTAAGTAAAACTTCCTACTATGGTATGGGAACAGATCTTGCCGATTATAACAACGATGGCTTGATAGATATGTTTACTGTTGACATGGATATTGAAGGTAACTATGGAACCAAAACATTCATGCAATCGAATAAGCAAACGTTTTTACGCACCTTGGTAAACGGTGGTTATTTGCAACAATATGGCCGCAATGCCTTACAATTAAATAATGGTGTAGGTAAGTTTTCGGAAGTGGCCAACTTCGCAAACGTAAGCACTACGGGTTGGAGCTGGAGTCCTTTGTTTTCTGACTTCGACAACGATGGTAATAAAGACCTTTATGTAGCAAATGGTTTCTTAAAAGATAGCCACATGGATATCATGGAGGTTTATATCAAATTAACAAGGGCTAATCGTTTATCTGACTCCTCTGAATATTATGAATTAAGAAAACAAATACCTGAAAATTCAGTGCTAGAATGGCCAAATGCAATGTTCCAAAATAAAGGTGACCTCACATTTGATGACGTTCGTGAAGAATGGGGTATGTATTTCCCATCAACTTCTTACGGAGCAGCTTACGCCGATTTTGATAATGATGGCGACGTTGACATTGTTTTAAACAATGCAAATATGGAAGCGAATATTGCTCGTAACAATTCCACTAAAATGAGTACCAATAAATATTTGCGCGTAAAATTATCAGGCGAAAAATCAAATCCTGATGGTTTAGGTGCTAAGGTATACGTAACAACAGGAAATGTCACTCAATTAATACAAATGGAAACTGTTAAAGGTTATTTATCATGCTCAGAACCAATTGCACATTTTGGTTTAGGTGCTGCGGAAAAAGCTGATAAAATAGTTGTATTATGGTTAGATGGAAAAGAAAATGTAATGGATGACGTTACAGCTAATCAAATAATTTCAGTGGCGCATAAAGATGCTGTAAAACCAGCAAAGTCGAATGTTACTGCAACAGAGAAAATATTTGCTGATGTTACTACAGCATTAAATATAGATTTCGTGCACAAAGAAAATGAATTTGATGATTTCGATCGCGAATTTTTAATCCCTCACGAATTAAGCAATTTAGGACCAGGGCTTGCAGTTGGCGATGTTAATGGTGACGGCCTTGAAGACTTCTTTGTTGGCGGAGCTAAAAACCAAAGCGGTGCCCTTTATTTACAAGCTTCAAACGGCACTTTTTCGAAAGGCAATTACAAAACTACTGCTGAAGATATTCAAAGTGAAGATCAAGGAACTATTTTCTTTGATGCTGACAGCGACGGAGATATGGACTTATATGTTGTAAGCGGTGGTAGTGATTTTCCAAAAGATGATGCACACTTGCAGGACAGAATTTATATAAATAATGGCAAAGGTGATTTTACGCTTGCAACGGGCGCTTTACCTAAAATGATTTCTAGTGGCTCTTGTGTTGCTGCTCAAGATTATGATAATGATGGTGATATGGACTTATTTGTTGGTGGAAGAATGATTCCAGGTAATTACCCATTCCCAACTAAAAGTTATATCCTTCAAAATAATAAAGGAAAGTTCACCGACGTAACTGAATCTATTGCACCTCAACTTATTGAAGCTGGAATGGTTTCAGCAGGTTTATGGACCGATTACAACAATGATGGTGATTACGATTTAATTATTGCCGGCGAATGGATGCCAATTACAGTATTCGAAAACAATGGCGGCAAATTTACAAATATCACCGAACAAGCAGGACTTTCAGCATCTACAGGATGGTGGAACAGTTTAACTGCTGGTGACTTTGACAATGATGGTGATATGGATTATGTAGCGGGTAATTTCGGTACAAACTTAAAATATCGTCCAAGTGAAAAACCTATCGAATTATTTTACGACGATTATGATAATAATGGAACACACGATATCATATTAGGTTACTGGCAAGGAGATAAACTCTATCCACAAAAAACCAGAGAACGTTTAATTGAACAAATTAAAGATGTAGAAACTATTTTCCCAAATTGGGATACTTATGGTCGCGCAGAAATTTGGGATTTTTATGGTAAAAAAAGAATGGAAAATTCGAAATTGCATTATAAAGCAAATACTTTTTATACTTCATACATCGAAAACCTTGGCAACAATAAATTTGCAGTTCGTCAACTACCAAACGATGCTCAAATTTCAACCACATTTGGTATTGTGTCTATGGATGTAAATAATGACGGAAATCTCGATATCATTTTACACGGTAACTTCTATGAAACCGAAATTGAAACCAATACACAGGATGCTGGAATCGGGAATGTATTATTAGGAAATGGTGATGGCTCGTTTAAAAACCTTCCTGCCCGTTCATCAGGTTTTTATTCTTGTATGAACGCGAAAGGCTTGGCAATTATATGCGTAGGTTCATCAAAAACACCAGTATTACTTACCACTAACAGTAATAATAAAATGGAAGCATTCAAACTTATAAGTAATCCAAATGCAATTGCATTAAATAATAACGATGCATACGCAATTATTACCTATACTGATGGCAAAAAACGCCGTCAGGAATTGTATACTGGATCAGGTTACTATAGCCAAAATTCTAAGTCAATTGTAATTAATGATCAGGTTGCCGAAATTACAGTCTATGATAATAAAGGAAAAGCACGGTCAGCATATGGTAGCGCACTTACATTATCAACAAAAAAATAATTTTACAACCAATAGAAAATACGCACTATGAACTTAAAAAATATAATACTAACTACAGGATCCGTAACATTAATGTTGGTTACCTCATGTAAATTATTTTCAGGAGGCGATGCTGATACACGTGGTTCTGCAATTATAGATAAAGAACGCGAAGTAACACTTGATGGAAATTCAGGTAAACTTTTTGATATCCTTACTGGGAAATCTACAGGTATTACTTTCGTTAATGACCTTACCGAAAATTACGAAGTAAACTGGTGGAGATATTCATACATTTATAATGGTGGCGCCGTTTGCATTGGCGATGTAAATAATGATAATCTCCAGGATTTATTTTTTACTGGCAACCTCGTAGAAAGCAAATTATACCTTAACAAAGGCAATTTGAAATTTGAAGATATTACCACAAAATCAGGTATCACCACAAGCAAAGAAAAATGGCCTTATGGTGCTTCAATGGCCGATGTTGATGGTGATGGTGATTTGGATTTGCATATTGCTATGAGCCGCTGGGACAATCCTGAACATAGAACCGATGAACTTTGGATAAACAAAGGTGATGGTACATTTGAAGAGAAAGCAAGTGCGTTTGGTTTGGCTGACAAATCATACAGCACGCATGCGAATTTTTTCGATTTTGATAATGATGGTGACCTCGATATGTATTTAGCTACTCACCCAGTTGATTTTATAGATAAAAATAAAACAAAGTATTTCCAGAAAATTGAGCAAGGTAAAAACTTGAGCAATATGTTTTATATCAATAATGGTGATAATACGTTTACTGAATCACATTTAAAAGTTGGTATCAACAACCACGGCTACAGCCTAAGTGCTTCTGTTGGCGATATTAACGATGATGGATTTCAAGATGTTTTCGTATCGAACGATTATGCCATGTATGATTATGTATATGTAAATAATGGTGATGGTACTTTCCGCGATGAATCTTTAAAAGCGATAAAAAAGACGTCCATCAATTCGATGGGTACCGATATTTCTGATTTTAATAATGATGGTTTCCTCGACATGTTTGTAGTTGATATGGATATGGAAGATAACTATACTTATAAAACATTTATGTTATCGAGCCAGGTTGAAGTAATGCGCATTTTAATTAATGCTGGTTACGGATACCAAAACCGTTCTAATTCACTACAAATGAACAATGGTGATGGCACTTTTTCAGAAATTTCAAGAACTGCAAATATTTCAACTACCGATTGGAGTTGGACAACTTTCTTTACCGATTTCGATAATGATGGTTGGAAAGATTTATATATCGCAAATGGTTTCTTGCGCGATTTCCACGTAGATGAATCAGAAACTTACCATAAATTAAGACGCGCCGTTCGTATTGAAGACAGCACCGTGTATTATGAAGTAAGAAAAGAACTTCCGACTTATGTATTAGATCATCCAAATTATATTTTTAAAAATAATGGTGACCTTACATTTAAAGATATGCGCGACGAGTGGGGTATTTATTATCCATCGATTACTTATGGTGGTGGTTATGCCGATTTAGATAATGATGGTGATATGGATATCGTTACCAGTAACGTAAATCAAACACCTTGGGTATATCGCAATAACTTAGAAAAAATGAATACTGGCAATAACTGGATTCAATTTAAATTTAAAGGTTATGCCAAAAACTCTGGCGGTTTAGGTACTAAAGTAAAAATATATTCAGGCGATAAAATGCAATACATTCAGCACACATCTGCACGCGGATATATTACTACGCTGCAAGACGATTGCCACTTCGGTTTAGGTAAAGTAGCTGCTGTCGATTTAGTTGAAGTTGAATGGCTAGATGGTTCTAAACAAATTCTTACAAATGTTCCTGCTAATCAGGTAGTTTTACTTGAGCACGCTAATGCGTCAAAATCAGTAAAATTTGCTGAACATTATAAAGGCGAAAAAACATTTGTTCGTAAAACTGAAGAATTAAAAACAGATTTCGTTCACAAAGAAGCTGACTACGACGATTATTTACGTGAATTTATGTTACCACATAAAATGAGCACATTAGGTTCAGGAATCGCTGTGGCAGATGTAAATGGCGATGGCACAGAAGATTTCTATATTGGTGGTGCAGCCGGGCAATCAGGTGCATTATACATGCAAAATACAAATGGTTCGTTTACCCGTTCTGCTTGGGCCCAAATTGCAGCTGATGGTATGGCATCTGAAGATGCTGGTGCATTATTTTTTGATGCTGATGGCGATGGCGATAATGATTTATACGTAGCTTCGGGTAGTAACGAATTTGCTGCTAATGATGCAAAATATGCTGATCGTTTATATATGAACGATGGCAAAGGTGCATTCAGCCTATCAAAAGATGCAATTCCTGCAATTTATACAAGCAGCTCGGCAGTAATAGGTGCCGATTATGATAAAGATGGCGATATGGATTTATTTATTGGTGGTCGCCAGGTTCCAGGTCGTTATCTGGCATCTGCCTCAAGCATGATTTTGCAAAATAATGGTGGGAAGTTTACCGACGTTACCGAAAATGTAGCACCAATGCTCAAAGAAATTGGTATGATTACTTCAGCAATTTGGACCGACTTCGATAATGATAATAATCTTGATTTAATACTTACAGGCGATTGGATGGCAGTTACATTTTTGAAAAACAAAGGTGGAAAATTTACCGATGTTACAGAAAATACTGGCTTAACAAACGCAACAGGTTGGTGGCAAAGTATTACCGGCGCCGATTTCGATAATGATGGTGATATGGATTATGTTGTAGGTAATTTTGGAACTAACAGAAGGTATAAAAATACCACTGCAGTTTCTGATGGCCATGCACTTCCGCTCGAAGCTTTCTTATATGATTTTGATAAAAGCGGTCAAGAAGATTTTATTATGTGCTATTATCAGCACGATAAATTACTCCCAGTTAAAACGCGTGAACGTATGCTTGAACAAATTCCTACTATTGCTGAAAAAATGCCAACTTGGAACGCATACGGTGTAGCATCAGTGCAGGAAATGTTTGGCGATGATTTAGATAAATCGATTCATAAATCAGCCTATATTTTCCATTCTTCAGTTTTAATGAACGAAGGGAACGGAAAATTCACGATTAAATACTTACCTAATGAGGCACAAATATCAACTGTATTTGGAATTGTTACTGATGACTTTAATGAAGATGGAATTACAGACATTTTATGTCATGGCAACTTCTATAATACTGAAATTGAAATTACCCGTCACGATGCAGGAACAGGTTTAATGTTATATGGTAAAGGCGACGGAACATTTGCGCCGCAGCGCGGTTTCGTTACAGGATTTAAGAGTGATGGTGATGCGAAATCATTAGCAACTATTTTAGATGCGAAATCAAAGCAACCTGTTTATCTTATAGCTAACTCACAAGGTAAAATGGAAAGTTACGGGTTGCTTAAATCTGCACAAATAATTGAACTTGCCACAACCGATGCTTATGCAATAATTACAATGAAAGATGGTAAAAAATCGAAAGTGGAACTATATACCGGTTCTGGATATTTAAGTCAAAGTGCAAAAATGGTGCGCGTAGCACCATCAACTGCGCAAATTGATGTTTACGATTATAAAGGCAATATGCGCGCTGTATTTCCAGCAACGCTTAGTGCCAAATAAATTAAAATACAATTTTCGAAAAGACCTCCGGCAACGGCAGGTCTTTTTTTTTAGTAAGTTTAGTGTTAAGAGGTTCCTCTACTTACTTCCAACTATCAGGAGGGTTCAACATTCTGAACTGCCCGTTTAATTTAGCGCGTTCTTTTATTTCATTAATTTGCAAAACAGATGGCAAAATCTTTTTAATATGCTCTACAATTAATTTTTGTCTCGATGTTTCGCGCGGATGACGCAATAACTCATACTCATCTTTGAAGTTAAAGCCAACATAATGCCCTAAGCCAAATGAATTTAAAATAAAATCGGGTTTATAAACATCCTTGGTAATATCTAACAATGTAAAGAGTTGTGATGTAAGCGCTTCAAATTCTGCAAACAAACGGCTGTGATGATCCAGAATATTTTGTATCGTTGTAACAATTGCACCAGGATATAACTTCTCTGGCACAACCTCTACTAATTCTAACAACTGAAATACATCAACACCACGAATTTTTATATCCATCTCTCCATCAGGATAAACCTTTTGAATTTTAATCAACTCCATTTCCGTTCCATATTCTAGCATGGTGCTTTTATTCACTACTGGTATACCAAAACGCTTGCTTTCAATATTACACTCATTAATTAATTGTTTATACCTTGGCTCAAATACATGTAAATTAATTTGCTCGCCAGGATAAGCAACTAGATTTAAAGGAAAAATTGGAATAAATTTTTGCATGAATTATATCTGTAATAGTTTACGGTCACAAAAATATTAAATAATATTTCACATCTTCTCCCCTGCCAATACTTCAACCCTTAACTTATTTAGTGCAGGTGGAACGGGACAAGAGTATGCTTCATTATAATAACAATTTGGTTGGTATGCTGTATTAAAATCTATAATTATTGTTGCTGCATCAAATGGCTCCATATCTATATAACGGCCTCCAGCGTAGGTTGATTGTCCATTGGTTTGATCCCAAAACGGTATGAAATAAATTCGCGTTCCTTTATTTTTCAAATCCTGATTTTCATAAACTGATAACTCGCAGGCTGTACCTTTTAATGTAAAATGCAATTTACCCATTGTTTGATAAGTATCGGCAATATTGCCTGTTGTTATAAATTTAAATACTTGGCCGTGTTCAACACCTTCAAACCTCGCAATTACTCTAAAGTTTGAATCAATAGCAAAATAATTCACGCCCTTGAAATCTGCAATTACCGAATCATCTAATGGCGAAGATTCACCAATAAAATAGGCATTAACCTGTTTTCGCTTTTGTTCTAATCCACTAAAATAATTTTTGTCGTTTATTATTACAACCACTTCATTATCAGCAGGTTGCTGCTTACAAGCTATTAACGAAAATAGCAAAACGACAAAGAATGTGCTTAATATATTATATTTGAACATGGCAAATTACCTTGATGAAATCCAAAAATATATAAAATTATCTTTAGTTCACGTAATTACCTGACAAATTGAATCAAGCATATAAAAATTATCATCATGTTAGATATTGAAAAATTTCGCATGTATTGCCTCAAAAAAAAGGGTGTAACCGAGGAATTCCCGTTCGGGGAAGACACTTTAGTTTATAAAGTCATGGGTAAAATGTTTGCCCTAACAGGCTTGAATGCAGAACAATTTACTATCAATTTAAAATGCGAGCCCGAGTTAATGGAAGCACTACGTGCAAAATATCCAGCAGTGCAACCTGGTTACCACATGAACAAACAACATTGGAATACGGTAATGGTTGACGGTTCAATATCTCAAAAAGAAATACTAGCAATGGTTGATCATTCATACGATGCAGTAGTTAACGGACTGCCAAAAAAACTAAAACAGGCACTCGAAAATGAGTAATTTTATGCTTTCTAACTAACTAGCAATGCTGCCACCAGATATTATATTCGAAGACAATCATTTAATTGCGATAAATAAGCGACCTGGTGAAATATCGCAGGGTGATAAGACTAAAGATGTGCCTTTGGTTGAATTAGTAAAAGATTATCTCAGAGAGAAATACAATAAGCCTGGAAATATCTACACAGGGCTTTTGCATCGCATAGATCGCCCCGTAAGTGGTGTCTTGCTGCTTGCAAAAACAGGCAAAGCGAGTGAACGCATGTCAAAAATTATACATGATCGTGCATTTCAAAAATCATATTGGGCAGTCGTAAAAAACAAACCACCCAAAGAATCAGATACACTAATACATCATTTGCTTAAAAATCCACACTTGAATAAAAGCTTTGCGCATCCATCGCCAAAAGGCGATAGTAAAGAAGCGAAGCTCAACTATGAACTTATTGCTGCCATTGAACGCTATTATTTATTAGAAGTAAATCCTGTAACAGGTCGCCATCATCAAATTCGTGCACAATTATCAAGCATTGGTTGCCCGATAAAAGGTGATATTAAATATGGTTTCGACAGAACAAACAAGGATGCATCCATACATTTACATGCACGTAAATTGGAATTTATTCATCCTATAAAAAATGAACCGGTATCTATAATTGCACCACCGCCAAACGACCCTGTTTGGAATGCATTTGTTGATGCACTCAGCGCAAAAAAATAACCCGCAAAATGCGGGTTATATTGTTATACAATATTTTTCTATTAATCATTACTTTTTCCACCACCACCGCCAAGTGAAGCATCAGGAAACATAAAGTTAATTCCCAACGAAAATCCAACAAAAGCATTGTGCGACCACCTATAAACATTTTCACCTTGTGCAGGCTGTAAATTGCGCGTTTCGGGTGCATTTATGTCAAAGAAACCATAGTAACCTCTAAAAGAAGGCGAGAAATATAATTTATCGTTTACATAAATATCAGCCCCAACATCGAGCAATAAACCGATATCAAATTTTTGAAAATAGTCTTCCATAGTAACAGAACTACCTGCACCATTAAAATCAGGCACACCAGATTGAGGTCCAACCGATTCAGGAACATTTACTTGCTCATCAGGATCTGTATTGGTTACGTCAGCAGTATACAGTTGCTCTGCCCCAAGTAAATAACCAAATTGCAAGCCACCAAGTAGTTGATACTTTATCGCATCTTTGGTATCACCTTCCATATACTTAAGCAAAACTGGAACTTGCAAATAAGTCAAGTCAACATATCGAAAGGTTAGTACTTTAGTAGTTAAATCAGGCTTTGATGGGTCTTCAGTTGGTCCAAAATCTTTCATAATATCTGAGTAATCCTGGCCCATTTGGGCATAGTTAAATTCAACTTGTATACCTAAATTATCATCCCAATTATAGCCAAGGCTTAAACCAGCCTGAGGACCAAACTTATATTCATAATCCATCTCTGAAAATTCATAATTATTTTGGTTCAGAATCCAAATACTATTCATCTGGCCATGAAACCCAAAATGAATTCCTTGTTGTGCCTGAACGGTAACAGCAGTGCAACTTACAATGAACAACGTTAGTAGCGATTTTTTCATACTTTTCTATTAATTGAATCACGAATATACGACGTTTTCACAATTCAACAAGTTTGTATCAACATTTGAATAGTTTATTGGTTAAAAAAAAGACCAACTGGCCAAAACCATCTCTACACAAAATCAGCCAAAAACAACCGCCTTCCTACTCATGAAATATAGCAAATAAAACGTTTTAGGCTTTGTAAGGTAGCCCCAAAATGATAAACCTTGCTTTTTGGAAACGCTATAAATACATGTAAAACAGCTACTTAACTAATGATTTTATAATAGAGGAAGTCCACTACTTATGTAACAGAATTACTCGATTTAATACCAATTTGTGCCAACAAGTGCCTAAAATATGGTTACCAAGCATGTCACAAAACAAGCAGTTTCGAAATGTTTTTCAAATGCTATCTTCGCAGCTATGAGTAAGTTCAAAACCATAATGCGCTATTGCAAATATGTGCTAACTGCTAAAACAAGCTACGACGTTCATGGCCCATTTATATTCAATTTTATAAACGATGTGGTAAAAAACAACCGACATTATTATGCCTTTGATGAGATAGAATACAGCAGAAAAAGGCTTTTGGGCGACAAACGTATTATTGTAGTTGAAGATTTTGGCGCTGGAAGTAAGATTAATAAAACCCCTAAACGTAAAGTAAGTGCTATAGCCAAAAACACCTTGATTACCCCAAAATTTGGTCAATTAATGTTCAGAATCGTTGACTATCTTCAACCGAAAACTATACTAGAAATAGGAACTTCACTCGGAATCAGCACTTTATACCTCACAAAGGCTGCTTTAAATGCTAAAGTAATAACACTAGAAGGCAGCCAAACAGTCGCGGAAATTGCCCAAAATGAGTTCAAAATAAACAACATTAATAATATTGAGCTGCTTACTGGTGAATTTTCGAGTACCTTACCCGAGGCCTTAAAGGCATTAGGCAACGTTGATTTAGCTTTCGTGGATGGCAACCACCGGCTCACTCCTACCCTACAATATTTTGAATTAATAAAGCCTTATTTGAACGAACATTCAGTTGTAATTTTCGATGATATACATTGGAGTGATGAAATGGAAGCAGCATGGCAGGCAATTATAGCAGACCCAATGGTAACAATGACTATAGATTTATTTTTTAAAGGCATTGTTTTTTTTAAGAAAGACTTTCATGTAAAGTCAAATTTTGTTTTGCAGTTTTAATATGCGTTAACACAGTTTAACCCCAACAAAGCAGGCAGGTTAAAATCAATAACTTAACTTTAGGGCACTAATCACAAAATAAGTTTATGAAAAAACTATTATCTATTTTATCCATTTTGCTGCTGATTACAATAGCTGCATCAGCACAAACCAAGTTGCCTTCAAATTTCCATATGAAGCAATTACCGAATGGCTTAGACATGCTTGTTATTGAAGACAATACTGTTCCGCTTGCAACCATCGAAATTGTTGTAAGAAACGGTTCTTACACGGAAGATAGCGCTTTTAATGGCTTATCGCACATGTATGAGCATATGTTCTTTAAGGCAAATAAAGATTTACCAAGCCAAGAAGCATTTTTAAAACGATGCAATGAATTAGGCATAATATTCAACGGAACAACCTCTGCTGAGCGTGTTAATTATTTTATCACACTAACAAATAACAAAGTTGATGAAGGATTATTTTTCATGAATTCCGCAATTCGTTATCCGCTTTTTCTTGAAGAAGAAATGAAAAAAGAAAATCCCGTAGTTGATGGGGAATTTCAACGCGCAGAGTCTGACCCAACTTTTTACCTGTTCGACGAATTTAGTCGCTACATGTGGAAAGAAAATTACTACCGTAAAAACCCAATCGGCGTGCATGATGTTATTTTAACTTGTACACCTGAAAAAATGCGAACAATTCAAGCGAAATATTACTATCCTAATAACAGTATGATTGTTGTTGCAGGTGATGTAAAGCACGATGAAATATTCCCTAAAATTGAAAAGTTATTTGGCGATTGGAAACCTTCTGATTTTGATCCTTTCGTAAAATGGCCTATACCAGAATTTACTCCGTTAGAAGGCGAAACTAACTTTGTTACCTTAAATGAAAACGCACAAGTGCCAATTTTCCTTACAGGATTTCACGGCCCAGATACACGTAATGATTTAAAAGCCACTTATGCTGCAGATGTATTTTCATTTATCTTATCGCAAGCATCTTGTAAATTACAAAAAGATTTAATAGAAAGCGGATTAGCGTATCAGGTAAGTGTTGGTTATCAAACTGCGATGTTTACTGGACCAATAAATGTTATTCTTGTTCCAAATCCTGCAACTATTAACGAAGCGTGGAAAGCACTTCAAGCAAATATGTCACAATGGGGGAATCCCGATTATTATACAGATGAACAATTAGAAACGGCTAAAAACTTGTTGGCAATACAAGATGCTTATGGTAAAGAAAGCACAAGCGATTTTGTTCATACAGTAACGTTTTGGTGGGCTTCTGCATCAATTGATTACTATACCAATTATGTTGAAAATCTTCAAAAAGTAACTAGACAAGATATTGCTGATTATGTAAATAAATACATTATTGGCCAAGCAAGTGTTAATGGATTATTATTAAATCCAGCTTGGAAAGATACTGTTGATGTTTCACCAATCGGTTTTAAAATAAAAGATTAATTACCCAAATACTCAAAAATATTACAATATGAAAAATATGAAAATATCATTTCTGCTTTTAATTACGATGCTAACTACATCATCATTATTTGCGCAGGAAACAAAAGAATTTACCGTAGAAGGTATAAAAGTGATTCATAAGTATGTGCCAAAAGATGTAATCAGTGTGCGCATGTTTGTGGAAGGCGGAACTGCTAACTATTCGAAAGAGAATCAAGGCATCGAAAACATTACGCTCAATTTAATGATTGATGGCGGAACAAAAAATATGCCTAAAATAGATTTCAAAACAGCAGCAGAAAAAATTGGCACTTCGTTTACAGCAAGTACTGGCTTAGATTATGGTTCAATTGGCATGACGTGCATAAAATCATTTTGGGATAAATCATGGAGCTTATATACTGATGCAATTTTAAATCCTGCATTTACCGATAATGAGTTTAATTTATTAAAGGAACAATTAATTGCTGCTGCACAACAAAACATGGCTAACCCCGATGCTTACTTAAATTTATTAGCACGTCAGATTGCATTCGAAAATAAAGATTACGCAAAATCTAGCGATGGTACACCTGAAAGCTTAGGCAACATTATGGCAGAGGATGTTCGCAATTATTACAAAAAAACAATCGGCAAAAAGCGTATTTTCATCGTAGTTGTAGGCAATATTTCTCAAGAAGATTTAACGGCTAAAATTAAAGCGTCACTTGCTACAATGCCTTACGGCAGCCCTGCATCTGTTGAATCGCGCACTTTAGTTACGCAGCCAAAAACATTTATTGAAGACCGTGATATTGCAACCAATTATATTATGGGTATTATGAGCGCACCATTTGCTAATTCGGAAGAAGGCATTAATTACCGCATAGGTATGGCAATTTTAGGTGATCGCTATTTTACTGAATTACGCACAAAGCGCAGTTTGAGCTACGCACCGGCAGCTTTTTATATGCGCGGTGCCATTAGCAATCCTTATGGAGCTATCTACATTTCTACTATCGACCCTAAACAAAGCATGGCTGTAATGGTTGAGGAGTTAGATAAGGTTAAAAAGACAGGATTTACAGAAGATGAATTAACTGATAAAAAACAAGAGTTCCTTACCACTTATTATCTTACTTTAGAAACTACTGGCAATCAAGCAGATGCATTAGGTCGTGCCGAATTAACTGGTGGCTGGGAATCACTTGATAGATTAACTGCTGATGTTAACAAAGCAAAAATCGCAGAAATTAATGCTACCTTCGATAAATATAGCAATGTAATTGTTTGGACTTACTTAGGTAAAAAAGCTGCTGTTGCTGCGGAAGACTTTAAGCAAACAACACCTCAAGAAAAAAAGAGCAGACCTTATTAATTGGGTAACTCAATAATAACAAAAATCCCGCGTCGATTTAATTCGCCGCGGGATTTTTATTTAGCAATCCTAAAAAAATAAGCTCCAAATCAACATCACCAAAAGTAAAAAAAGCTTTTAAATTTGCGCAAATGATGCTTGGAGCATAAGCAATAGAAATCGTAACATCGTATATTACGTAATAAAATCAGATGTTTGCTTCCATTAATATGCTCTTTTCAAATTGTTTGCTATTCGGGTTAAACCCAACTAAATCGATAACTTGCTTGATTTGCTAATGTTTATTGATTGATTTAGGTTAGAGCAATGCAATTTGAAGTAGTAACAATATTTGCAATTGAAATGCAGAAAATCACCTTGAGCAAAATCTATTATCGCCCAATCGGTAATAAAAAAACGGCCTGCCAGTTTTTTAGCTGACAGATCGTTTTTCGCGAATAATCGGATTAATTAATTAACACAACCCAATTCCGGTTCAAGTGTTTTTACAAGTTCATTTTCTGGGTCACGCGCTTTTGCTTTAGCAAAGAAAGTGCATGCATCGGTGGTCTGATTAATTGAATCATAATAAACAGTGCAATACAAGTATGCATCAACCAAATTTCTTTTGTTCTTTTCCGCATCTTTCTCGCCTAATTCAATAAACTTCAAGTAAAAAGGAAGTGCACCACCTTTTACATCTGCCCCTTCTATGCGCACCTGTGTTTTTGCACGTTGTAAATAACCATCAGGTGAATTAGGTTGCAAGGCGATAAATTGGGCATATGTAGTATCGGCATTCACAAAGTCACCAATTTGGAAATAAGAGCGACCTAAGAAATAATAATCTAAAGGGCCTGCAGGGAATTTTGAAATTAAATTATTATAATTAACAATAGCCTCATTATATCTTTTCAAAGTATATAAATACTTTGCATACTCTGTATAAATTTCCTGCGTGGCCGTAGTATCATTTTGCAAGGCAAGGTCGTAAAAGAATATTGACTTAACGGTATCTTTATTCTCTACAGCCAAACGAGCAGAATATTGATAATCTAAAGAAATCACTTTCTTCTCACTAATATTCCAATAAGTTTGAACTGCAGCATAGCCATCAATAAAACTTTGTGTCGATTTTATAGCATCTACCTTGCGCGTATTATCACCCAAATCGAAATAGGCAAAGTAGATAATTCTCCAGCCAATAAAATTATTTGGCTCATCGGCAACTATAACTTTAGCTTCTTCAATGGCACCTTCAAAGTCGCCAATTTGATACCGCGTTAAAGCCGATGTCATTCGAGCGGCTTTATCTTCAGCATTTAATTCAAGATATTTATCGAAACAATTTTTAACCTTGCTGTATTGACCATCCAAATAATATTCCTCTCCGAGTTCTTTCCAAGCTATAGCAAGCATGGGATCGAGTGCAACTGTTTCTTCGTAAGATGCAATTGCCTCTTTCGACTTACCGGTTTTAGAATGAACGCGGGCAATACGTAAATGAGTAACGGCAATTTTTTCATTAATTGCATGTGCTTGCTCATATTTTGTCATTGCCGCGCTTGGATTATCTGATGCAAGATACGCATCACCATAAGCCAATAAGTTTATGATTAAACTAGGATCTGTGCTGTAAGCAATTTCATAATATTTAATTGCTTCAGCATTATCGATAGTATAATATGCTTCGCCTATTTGGTAAAATATTTCAGCACTTTTCGATTTGCTAACTTTAACTGCATCAGCAAAGTTTTCTTTGGCTTCTTCTTTTTTACCACTAATCAGGTTTAATTTTCCTAAAGCAACATAAATGAGTGCATTTTTACTCTCTAATATTTCCGATGCTTTTTTGTAGTAAAGCTTTGCAGAGTCAACACTGCCTGTTAAATAGAAAACATTACCTAAATAATAGTTTGATTCAACACTTGGCGTAGTTGCATTGATGCCAACCAATATTTTTTTAGCCTTGAAATAGAACTCTGACTCTATCGCTTTTTTTGCGTCTTGCACTGTTTGGGCTTGAACGGCACTGGTGATAAAAAACAAAGCGATTACGGTTTTAATAATTCTCATTTTAGGTTTGTATTTTATTATTCAACTATATTAATTTGTCGCTCAGTCATGTTCACCGGAATTAGCCCGGCTTTTAACATAATTCTTGAGGACTTACTTCTAAACATAAAACTGACAAATCCCGTGCCTAATAATTCGGGCGTGTTGCCTTTAATAACGGTAACATTCCTAAAAAGCGGATACTTATTGGTCATTAGCGTTGATTGTGACAATTCTGTAACAATACTTTTTCCAGTACTATCGGCTTTAGCAACGGCAATTACTTTGTTGGACGTAAGCAGGTCTTTAGCAACAGGATCATCGGTATCACTAATTTCAGCGAAAGAAATAAAACCAATTGCCTTTGGATTTGCGGCAATGTAAGCAACTAAAGTATCTGTATTATCCAATGAAAACATATTGGTAAAATTGTTGTTTTCAGCGCCTAATAATTGCGCAATCATACCAGCATTTTTCTTGTTAAATACGAAATCGGTATTGCTATACTTGCCGACATAACCTGGTTTCCTACTATTTATAAATTCATCAACATCGAAAATTGAATCCAGATTATTTATCGCTGCAATAACTGCAATTGCTTCTTTACCAATTACATATTGTTCAGGAACTTTATCATTTACTTTAGTTATCATTGTAACTTCCAATTCAGACAATGATCTTCCTGTAAATATCATGCGTGTTTTATCATCCAACATCGCTTTTAAAATGACTTCATCTGATGCATAAGTAGGAACAATATTTGCTTCGGGATAAACATTTTCGTATGATTGTATTAACTCATCGAGCAGCACTTTATAACTTTCATCAGCATAAATACTGATTACTCCTTTATTGCGATTCGCAATATTGTCGTCGAACGATTTTTGTTTACAACTGCCAATCAATAGCATTGCAAACCCGAAAACCAAACCAACACGATTAATTCTCTTCATTTTCGATTGTTTTCAGCGCTTTAATATCCTGATATACCCTCATCAATCTAAAAATACCATAAATAACTAGCAAGCCAGCTAATGCTGTTGTTAGCGTTTGGGTTAATCCTTCTATTAGTTTTTGTAAAAGTAATGGTTCTGCGATAATCAGTATGCCCATAATGATATACATTACAGCTGCAACTGATTTCAGCAAGAGCACCGGATGTTTGAATAGGTTAATACGCATTTTGCTATAAAAATAAAACCATCTTTGGATTTACCCGCAGATGGTTTTAATTAAGTGACTTTAATATCTTAATTTGACAATGTAAACTTAACAGGTAATTTGTACCAAACAGATGCTGGTTTGCCATTTTGCTTACCCGGAGTCCATTTCGGCATCTCACGAATAACTCTCATAGCCTCCTCGTCGCAACCTGCTCCAATTCCGCGCAATACTTGCACATCGCTAACCTCACCTCTCTCGTCAACAATAAACTTCAAATAAACTGTTCCTTCAATACCGTTATCTCTCGCCATGCGCGGATATTTAATATTGGCTCCAAGGTATTCGTATAGTTTTTTGGTTCCGCCTGGATATTCCGGCATTTGCTCAAGAAACTCATATATTTTCTTTTCAACCACAACTGGCGCTTGCACAACCTTAACGTCTTCAATAACGATATCTGCATCTTCATCACCTTCTTGAGTTGAGGTAGAGATATCTGAAGTAATTTCTTCGATTGTTATTACTTCTTCATCATCAGCCACTTCTTCATCCTTTTTAACAATCATCTCAACAAATTTAACTGTTGGACGCACTGGTGGTGGCGGTGGTGGTGGTGGTGGTGGTGGTGGTGCTGCTTCATCTAATGGTGGCGGTGCCGTAAGCGTTACCACTCGCTCAATAGATAAATCTTCATCACTTTTGCTTAAAAATCCGAAATCCACAAACGTGAATCCTGTAAGCAATGAGCTTAATCCAACCATCAAAATGGCAGCTTTAATGGTATTTCTTTGCGTTAATTGTCGCAAGAAAAAAGCACCATAAGCCTTATTGCGATTGTCGAACACAATCTCATCCATCGATTGGCTTAAATATTTTTTATTATCTTCACTCATAACGGATATTTTATTAATCAGATGCCAAAGGAATTAAAATTCCATAAAGCTTCATGAAATTATTCTGTTATTAATTCCTGACCTACTGCCAGTTTTCCTCCATTGGCAATTGCCTCAAGTTCTAAATCTGCAATATCTTGAATGGCATAGATTTTAGTATTAGTAATATCCATTTCATCCAAAATATCTACCATATTTTGATATTTGGCATCATCTGTCATTTTAATGATTACAATCATTTTTTCAGGGTCACCAATTGCTTTACCTACGGCCTTCTGTTTTTTATATAAAACTTCTCTAACACCATCAGGTGCGTAGTTAGTTGTTTGCATATCGTAAACTACTTGACCGTCGTAATACCAAATCTTATCATCTTTATCAAGCAACAAATTGATTACCTGAGATGCTTTTACATCTGTTTTAACCTGTTCGTCCTTTTTAGGCATATTTAGTTCCATGGCAACCGGCTTATTAAGCGTAGTTGTAAGCATGAAAAAGGAAATCAGCAGGAACGCAAGGTCAACCATTGGCGTAAAGTCAACGCGGGTCGACATCTTTTTGGAGCGAACCTTACCTTTACCATGTTTACTGTGACTCCCTTTTTCGGGGGTTTGTATATCAGACATAGCTTGCGCTTTTTACTCAGCGGGAGGGGGTTCGGCTGCACCGGCAGCTAATGGACCCTCAAGCGTTGTGATTAAATTAAATGTATGAATATTAACAGGTTCTTCAGTCAAAATTTTAATAACATCCTGAACAGTTTTGATATTGGTGGTTTTATCCCCTTTTATCGCTACGCGGATGTCATCTCTACCTTCGGCACCTGATTCTTGCTTGTCGATTCGGTCTGCCCAGCGCCCGGCCTGAATCCAATCTCGCAATTGGTTGTTGGCTGAATCGATTGGAACACCAGAATATTCCTTAAAATCGGAAAGCTCACTTGGCGACTTGCTCAAAAGCTGCGGTAGTTGATTAATATCGTACCCATACATTTGAACGTTTGCGAAATTGGCAACTTGGGCATCTGTAAGCGTTTTCAGCGTTGGATAGGTTTCGCCATAGCGCTGAACCAGGTTTTGTAGCGTTGCCACTTTCACCTTTGGATTCTCTACAGAAAAATAAACCATTCCCTCTTTGTCAACCGAGATTACAAGTAGATTTTCAGGAACTACAATTGTCGACTCGGAACTAGGCATGTCGATTACAACAGGCTGTGCCGGACGAAATTTAGCAGTTAGAATGAAGAACGTTAACAGCAGGAACGACACGTCAGTCATGGCGGTCATATCCACAATGGTGCTACTACGTTTTACTTTTATTTTAGGCATCGTTGTTTCTTTTTGAAACGTGCACTTAATTAGTTATTATTTCTCTTTCGCTTGGAAAGTTTGTGTAATGGTAAATCCAACTTCGTCGATACCATAAGTTAACTTGTCGATCATTCCTGTAAAAATGTTATAGAAAATGATGGCAAGTGCAGATGTTCCGATACCGATAGCTGTATTGATAAGCGCCTCAGAGATACCAGCAGATAATGCTGATGGGTCAGGAGTTCCTTCGGCAGCAAGTGCTGCGAATGCGCGAATCATACCTAATACTGTTCCTAATAAGGCAATCAATGTACCAATAGAAGCAATAGTTGCAAGAATAGGTAAATGCTTTTCTAATGCTGGCATTTCGAGTGCTGTAGCCTCTTCAATTTCTTTAGAGATGTTTAGCACCTTCTGTTCCATTGTAGAATCATTATCAGTTTTCATTTCGGCATATTTATGTAAACCTGCGTTTACAACGTTAGCAACAGAGCCTTTTTGACGGTCACATTCTTTCAATGCACCATCAATGTCGTTGTTCGACAAGTGATACTTGATTTTTTGCATGAAGCCTTCAGTTGACCCATTTCCTTTTGCTTTTGAAATAGTCATCAAACGTTCAACAAAGAATACAAGCACTGTTAAAAACAATGACATCAAAATTGGCACAATAAATCCGCCCATGTAAATAAGTCCTAAATAATTACCTTGTATCGGGTGTCCATCAGCATCAAAGTTTGCCGGATTACCGCACACTAATTTGTAAAATAGAATTCCAAGTATCAAGTTAACAATGATAACAATGATTGCAAGACTGGCACCTGCGGTCTTTTTTGTTGGTTTTGCTGCTTTTTGAGCCATAAGGTTAATTTTATTTTCCTTTTAATTAAATGTTTGAGTTGGCAAATATAGATTAAATTTTAAAAAAACTGTTTTATAACTTTCAAATCTCAAGTTTCTTATTGTTATTTTTATGTTAACTCCGCAGTTTCAAGATTGCTGCAACGCGGTTATTTCAGACTAAACTCTTACTATTAATGGCAAAGTATACAGTCCCAATTCTTTTACAGAAATCTGACATAAACTTCCCAAAATTAAGGTTCAAGAAGCATTTTTGTCGACCTCCAACCCATTTTTGTCGAAAAAATCTGCTTACTTCCTTCATAATCATGATTTTTGCATAGTGAATAAACAATTTACAATTCCTTCAAATTTCTTTAAATCGCCGTCATGGCGCGTATTCTTACATGTTGGTTTTTGGGCAGTTTATTTGTCTACTCCGTTTTTCGCCTACATGCAAGGCGATTTTACGGAATGGACTTACTACATTTTAATTATTGCGAATCTGCTCTACTTGCCTTTGTATTACGTTGTAGCTTATTTGTTGGTTCCAAAATACTTCAACAGGAAAAAATGGTACTTTTTTGTTGTGTATGTTTTAGCAGCGTACTTATTGTTCAGTTGGGCTTGTAAAAGTGTTGAAATATTGTTCTTCGACAAATTAGTAACTGAACATGAAAAAGAAATATTTACCACGGCAATTAACAGAAGGTTGCTGGATGCTGCGGAGTTTGCCAGAATGATAATTGTGACTTTAATTCCACTTTCAATTATGATGATGCGCAGATATGTAAATATTACAGCTGAGCGCAGCAAGTTGATTAAAATGAATACTGATTTGGAACTTAACTTTTTGAAATCGCAAATTAATCCGCATTTTTTATTTAATACCTTAAATAATATCTATTCCTTATCGTTACAAAAATCGGATCGCTCGCCTGGTATGATTTTAAAGTTAAGCGATTTAATGCGCTATATGTTATATGAGTGTAATGTGCCCTTAATTGCGTTAGATAGGGAAATAAAATTTTTGGAAGATTATATTGAGCTCGAAAAAATAAGGCATGGCGATAAAGCAGAAATAACTTTTGATGTAACAGGAACAACTAACGGTGCAACAATACCTCCATTATTACTAATTCCATTTGTTGAAAATGCATTTAAACATGGCATTAACGCACAACTAGGTAAAGCTTGGGTGCATATAATGATTAAATTAGATGCAACAAATAATATATTTACTTTTCAAATTGAAAATAATAAACCACCTGTAAATGTAAGTAAGACACATACTTCAGGTGGCATTGGCATAGACAATGCCAAAAAGCGATTGCAAATGATTTATCCTGAGCAGCATTTGCTCACCATTACTGATGAGTCCGGCATTTATCGTGTTAATTTAAATATTACGAAACTATGAACCAGAAAATTCGTTGCTTAATTGTTGATGATGAGCCATTGGCACAGCAGGTTATTGAAACTTATATTAATAAAACACCATCACTTGAATTAGTTGCAAAATGCGATAATGCAATGGAAGAATATGAAGTATTGCATAACGAAGCTATTGATATACTTTTTCTTGATATACAGATGCCAGTTATAACTGGAGTCGAATTTTTGCGCACTTTACAAAATCCACCCGCAGTAATTTTCACAACTGCTTATCCTGATTTTGCGATGGATGGTTATGATTTAAATGTGACTGATTATTTACTCAAACCAGTTTCGTTTGAACGTTTTTTAAAAGCGGTAAATAAAGCAACTGAACAAATTGCGCTGCAACAAAACAGCCAACACGAAAATGAAACTATTACTGCTGATTATTTCTTTGTAAAAGAAGACAGTAAGTTGGTAAAAATTAATTTTATAGATATTGATCATATTGAATGTATGAAAGATTATGCTAAAATTTTTACTAAACAACGCATGATTGTCACCCACCACACTATGAAAAAATTCGATGAAATTTTGCCTACCTCGCAATTTGTAAGAATTCATAGAAGTTATATCGTTAATATACCTGCCATTCAATCTATATTTGGAAATATTGTAGAAACAGCAAAAGGACGATTACCAATTGGTGCAAACTATAAAGAAGATTTAATGAAGATGGTTAGTCGTAATTAACATTTTGAAAAACTCAGCAAAATCTTAATGATTTTGGCATGTTTATTCACTTAAATACTAAGCAGTAAAATTGGCATATCATAAATTCCTATTAATTTTCAAAGGGTTAGATTTGCAAAACAGGAAAATTTTACTTCTATTTGTAAAAAAACAAACATGAAGCGAATACTTGTATTACTCATTATCATCTGTTCTTTTCAAGCTGGCAAAGCTCAGGTTAACGACATGGCCTTAGGCGTGCGATTTGGCTATGGTGGAGGTGTTTCTTATCAATTAGGACTTAGCAAAACTAATCGAGTTGAATTAAATGGAGCCTTTGGATTAGGCGGCAGCTATAACTATTTACGTTTAACGGCTGCATACCATTGGGTATTCGATGTTGGAATCGGTTGGAATGTTTACATTGGTCCTGCTATTGCAGTTGGCAGTTTATTTAAGGAAGATGCAGGCGTTGGTAAAGGCGACGATGGCTTATATATTTTAGGAGGCGGACAATTAGGTGTTGATTACAATTTGCAGAATTTACCATTCCAAATATCTATTGACATTTTACCACAATTTGCCATTGTTAATGGGTACGACGATTACTATATCGACCCTGCAATAGGTATAAGGTATGTGTTTTAATTAGCGATTTTATTAAGCTTTAGAGAAGTTGATATAACATGCACCAGTATTTATCAACTTTTTTTATCGCTTCACTATCGCATCCAATCCGCGATGCAAGCCTTTTAATTCTGATACCTTTCTAATTGCCAATAATGCACCATCAATATATGGCTTAGTTGGGTCGATAGCATCGTGTCGAATTTTAAGGCGCTCTGCTCCTGTTCCAAAAATAATTTCGCATGAACTATTAAATCCAGGTAAACGGATAGCATGTATTTGTGTGCCATCAACATTTGCCCCGCGACTTGTAGGCAAGCCCACTATATTTTCGATAGCAACTTTATGTTCGGGAGATTTAACTTTAGCGAGTCGCGCGGCCAATTCGTTTGCGGTTCCACTTGGAGCGTCTGGCTTGCCATCGTAGCTATATTCAATTATTTCCCAATTTGAAAAATGCGTTGCCGCAATTTCTGCAAACTGCATCATTAAAACGGCAGAGATAGAAAAATTACCTGCAGCAATTACACCAACATTATTTTGCAAAGCCAACTCGTTTATTTCCACAAAATCGGATTCTGTTAATCCGCTGCTACCGATTACTACATTTACTTGTTGTTGAATAGCAAGAATTACATTTCTTTTTACAACAGAAGCATGAGTAAAATCAATTAAAATTTGAGGGCTTTTTTTTAGTGCAAAAATAACATCGTCATAAATTGTTGCTTCTAAATTTTTGATGTTTAGTATGTCACCCAAACTTTGTCCTGTATAATTTTTTGCTATTGCACTTACAATGGTTAAATCTTGCGATTCGGTAATTGCTTTGCATAGGTGACTGCCCATTTTTCCGGTAGCGCCGGCAACACAAATACTAGTTTTCATAATGTTTATTTCCTCAAAAATAGTGAAAACATAGCTGAAAAATTATGACATACGTCAACTACCAATTTTAAGCGAGGTCATAGATATGGAACCTGCAGTAGTTTTATCGTTAAAGAAGCTGATTTTTTCATCTTTTTCTTGCAATGCCAAAGTGTATAACAATGGCAAATAGTGATCGTTTGTAGGCACCGAAAGTTCTGCTGCTTTTCCTAAAGTTTTGTAATTAATAATTGGGTGGTGATCGCCTTTTTCGATTAGTTCTTTTATTTTGCTGTCAAATTCAATTGCCCAATCGTAAGCGATATCTTTCATTTGAAATAGGCGCAAATTATGAACGATGTTTCCACTGCCAATAATCAGGACACCTTTTTTTCGGAGTTCCTTTAATTGTTGTGCCAATTCGTAGTTGTATTGTGGTGTTTGGTAGTAATCGATGCTCAATTGATAAACTGGAATATTGGCAGCGGGAAACATTTTATTTAATACACTCCAACAGCCGTGATCGAGGCCCCATTCGTGGTCGAGTTCAATTTGTGTTTTTGTAACTAATTGTTTGGTTATGGCAGCGAATGCTGGTGCGCCAGGCGCTTTATATTGCACGTTGAACAATGCTTGCGGAAATCCACTGAAATCGTGAATAGTTTCAGGATGTTCTACGGCACACACTTTTGTTCCTTTGGTTAGCCAATGTGCCGACACACACAAAATTGCCTTTGGCACAGATAACAGTTTACCAGCTTCGGCCCAGCCACGGCTGAACTCATTGTCGTTGATGGCATTCATAGGATTACCATGTCCAATAAACAAAACCGGCATTTTGACATCGGTTTCAGCATCAAATTGTTGTTTAAATTGATTGAGTTGCATAGATAAAATTGTTCCTATTCCGCCAAAGCCGAGTGCGCCTGCAAGTAAAAATTTTCTTCGGTTCATAGATTATTTCTAAAATTAGTAAAAATGATGCTAAACGTTGATTTTGTGTGAATCAAAAAATTATATGTTTATACATACATTTGCCTATATTATTAACTGAAAGACATTAAATTAAACAGAAAAGTTCCTTGAGTGCCTATTGATTGTTTATTACAATTAATGGTTTATTGTTGCATAAGGAAGCGGTGATGCAAGTATAATTTGACTACTTTTGCATAACAATTTGTATTTGACAAGAATGGATATGTTTTGTGGATATTAATGTTATTGCAAATTATGGTAGATAGTTGATTTGCGTGAGGGATTGCACCGGAAAGCCCGGAGCACAATTCCTATCTCGAACTTAAGGGTTATCGGGCGTTAGATTGGAATTGTGCGAGGACTTGCAGGGTAAAGCCCGACCCCGACAGCGAGCATGTAATTTAAGGTTGCAAAAGATGTTTCGGGGGCACGCCAAAAAACAGCATTTATTAAAATATATTTTGATTGTTAACCAAAATGAATTTAATTAGAAAATAATTTATTTATGAAGAAAAATGTTTCAGCTTCGTTTACTACATTCACAGAAATTGTTATGCCTAATGATACTAATCCTATGCACAATTTAATGGGTGGTAATTTAATGAAGTGGATGGATATTGCCTGCGGTATTTGTGGAGGTAAGCATGCTAATAAAATTGTTGTTACGGCAGCAGTAGATAATGTATCGTTTGGTAGGCCAATAAAAATAGGTGATATAGTTACCATTCATGCGCAAGTTACTCGTGCATTTAATACGAGTATGGAAATTTTTGTTGAAGTATTTAAAGAAAACTATCGATCGCCAGAACGCGTGCTGTGCAACGAAGCTTTTTTTACTTTTGTTGCATTAGACGATGATGGCAGACCTACTGCTGTGCCTCAGATTGAAACAGCGACGGAATTAGAAAAAAATCGTTTTGTTTCTGCGTTGCGTCGCCGTGAATTGCGTTTAGTTTTAGCTGGTAGAATGAAACCTGAAGATGCTAAAGAGCTTAAGGAAATATTTTTAAGGCATTAAATTAAATAGCCCTTTATAAATACGAGTAACTAGTGTGCATTTATATAATTATTGTATGATTAATTACACATTAAATCACTACGTGTTTTATCGATTTTTAGCCTCGGAATAAACAATAGCAATTATATTATTGCATAGTTTTTAATTAAAGGTTTTTTAAGGCAATAACAAGTTGTTTTTAAATAGCTTGCTAAATAGCATTAACCCAACTAAATCATCAATTAAATTGATTTAGTTGGGTTAAAATATGCTTGTTTTAATATAACAAAGTAATAGTTGCAGTAAACTCCCCAACAGTTAAAGTTGCTTGATTGTCGCAGTCGCCAGAACCAAAATCTAGTTCGCGGGTTAACATGCCTTCTGGTGTAACTTCCAAAATGCCCGCAGTTATATATTTACAATCTAGTCGCTTAATTAACGACTCGGCAATATGTGCAGTAAAAGCCACTCCATTTCTGTTAATTCCTGACACGGCAAATTCGGCAGCAATGCCATCGCTGATAGCGTAAACATCATCTTCAATTTCAAAAGTTTCATCGCCTTCGAGCCACTCGCGTGTGCGTGAACTGTTCCATGTTATGGTTTCGCCAGTTTCGAGGGTAATTACGCCATCACTTACTAGCACCGAAAAAATTGGATTGCCTGCTGCGGAGAGGCCTAAGTTAACAACCGTTTTTACACCTTCCACTTTACTTCCGTTAACATAATAGTTATCGGTTGTAATGGTAATAGTTGAACCTTCGGTGACGTAAGGCCCGGTAAAGGTTGCGATAATTTTACCTGAGCGTTCTAATCCTAAGTAACCTATGCAAGTTTCGCCAAAATCGAGCGTCATGGTGTTTGGAAACACGCCAATTGCTTCGCTGAAAGTAACTGTAGGGCAATCTTCGGTTAGTTTACCATATTGCGTCCCGGCTGTTAAACCAGACAAACCGCCGATTGCAGCTTGTTGATTTACTACACCCATCATATCTTGAAAGGTGCCATCGGCAATAGAATTGTCGAGTGCTACATAGGTGTCGGTGTCGAGCGTTTCTTTTTTACATCCTGACAGTAATGGAATGGCTAATACTGTGATGAAGGTTGATTTGAGCAGGATTTGCTTCATAATTTATAATATTTGAAATTTAGGACTACGAAAATACGCAATGGTTTATTCGAGCATTGGAAAATAAGCATTGTGGGGTTTGGCGGACAAGGTTTATGCCAAATTTGCCATTAAACCTCGAATTAGCAATTGCAGTCGCAAAACTCATGGCTTGCAATAAAATCGGATGTTTCTTGCCACTAACAGGCTCTTTACCAATTGTTTGCAATTTAGATTAAACCCAGAATAAGCAATAGCAATCGTACCATCTTATAACATGTAATAAAATCAGCTGTTTCGATCCAATAACATGCGCATTCAAATTGCTTGCTATTCGGGTTAAACCCAACTAAATTAATAGTTTGGTTGAATTACTTAGGTCTATTTATTTAGTTGGGTTTAACATCCCTTTGGGCATAAACTCAGCTGTTTTAGTGCCCAACTTTACCCATTCGAGCAAATTATCCAATCGGTTTTGGTCAATTTTTGGAATTTACAGGGAAAAAATGCTATCTTTGCAGTCCATTTTAAAAAAACAAATAATAAAAAATGAACCAGTACGAAACAGTCATCATTTTCACTCCTGTCCTCTCAGATGACGACGTGAAGAGGACCGAGGAAGCCTACAAGGATTTCCTTCGTTCGAATGGAGGTGAAATAGTTGCCGAAGAGCGCTGGGGCCTTAAGCAGTTAGCTTACAAGATTCAGAAAAAGAGCACAGGTATTTACTATGTTCTTGAGTATAAGGGCCCGAGTGACATCAATGGTAAATTGGATATCCAGTTTAACCGTGATGAGAATGTGTTACGCTTTGTAAACATTCGCCTCGACAAATATTCCATCGACTACAACGAACGCAAACGCCGCGGTGAAATTGGACGCAAAGCAAAAGCCGGCGCTAATGCACAAGATAAATTAACCAAAACTGAGGAGGCTTAATCATGGCAGTTGGAAAAAACATCAGATACCTCGCAGCACCCAAATTAGGGACAATGCGCAAGAAGTACTGCCGTTTCAAGAAAAGCGGAATTAAGTACATTGATTACAAGAATCCTGAGTTCTTATTGAAATTTGTTAACGAGCAAGGAAAAATTCTTCCACGCCGTTTAACGGGTAACAGTTTGAAATACCAGCGTAAAGTGGCTCAAGCCATTAAACGTGGCAGACAGATTGCTATTTTACCTTACGTAACTGACCTTTTAAAATAATTGAGCTATGGAAGTAATATTAATTAAAGACGTAGACAATGTAGGCGATGCCAACACACTTGTAAAAGTGCGTGATGGTTTTGGCCGCAATTATTTAATCCCAAGGGGGTTAGCTGTAATTGCAAATGTAGGCAACCGTAAGAGCATGACTGAAAGACAGAAGGGTGAGGTTGCGCGCGAGCGTAAATTACTCGAAAAGATTCAAGAAGTTACTGCTCAGTTACAGGCAAATACTATTAAAGTAGGTGCTAAAGTTGGTGCAAGCGAGAAAATTTTTGGATCAATCACTAACGTTCAGTTAGCTGAAGCAATCAAAAAACAAATAGGATTAGTTGTTGACAGAAAGAAAATTATTCTTCCTGATGAGGTGAAAACCTTAGGTAACTTTACTGCGCACATTGCGTTAGATAAAGACCACAACATTCCTGTTAACTTTGAGGTTATCGAAGCATAAGCATAGAAGGTTGGAGAATATATAGTAAAGAGCCCTCACTGTTAAATTGGTGAGGGTTTTTTTATTGTTTAATCCCAAGTGAAATCAACTTTACAGCAAAGCAACAAGATGTTTTTTTCAGGTTGATATAAGTTTATTAGTATCAAATAATTTGAAACTAATTTTTTAATACATAGGAATTATACAATAAAATACCCTCCAACTATTTATTGACCCAATTATAATTTATTTAATTAGGAAATGGCTTTTGAGTTGCTAAATTTTTATTTGTTTGCAAATCATCCCGTCTGCAGTAATTACACTTACGATATAAATTCCTGGAGTTAACGAACATGGCATATCAATTTGCGCTTCCTTTGAATTAATTTTTACTGACGACACTTTACGGCCGGTTATATCGGTAATAAAAACGCTTGCTACAAAAATATTATTTGTTGAAATATGCAAGCTATTGTCAAAATACCATATAGGTAAAGTATTGGCATTAACAACTTGCTCTGCAATAGCAACAGTTAATTTATCAATTACATTTGAAACCCCTGAAAGACCATTTAGCATGGTAATGGGATGATTAAATTTACTATAAACATATGCTTTTATACCTTCGCCTTCTGCTAATGGATTTCCAACCCAATCGGTATTAATTGCACTGATATCTACTGTGTAATTATCGGCACCTGATTTATTCACTGAAATATAATTAGCTGGTGCAGTAGTTTCGCATATTGTTGCTGTAAATGCTGACGTGTAAATTGAGTTGCGTAAAATGACACGATATTCTTGCAGACTATCTTCGTGGGTTGCTGCATTAAACTCTAACATGAGCTTTAAATCTGGGTTATAATATAAATTTAAATTATCGGCAGCTGGTGCAACACTATTGTAGAGGTCGGGCGTTACAACACTCGCTCCAGGTGAACTATTTAGATAAAAATCTTTTATATAATCAACGTCACCGAAATCGTTATGCCGAATACGCAACCAACCATAATATTCAGTGGGATTTACTAATTTAATTCCGACGAAATAATCTTGAGTTCCACCATCTAATAACCATTCGCCTTGTTGGCCGTTGCCACCATAAGAACCGCATTGGTCAACTCTCGCCATTACTGCTGCTTTGCCCCAATTGTCTAGGTCAAATATTGCTGAATTTTCATTTAATTGAATTACACCGGCTGCTTCTGGAAAAGTGCAATAAATAACATCAATAGATGAATAAAAATCGACAGCAGGCAATGTGTCAATCATTACTTGGTTATCACCGAATTGATTGGCACGAAAACTAAAATTATTATTTGCATAGCCCGCTGAACTGGTGCCCCAATCTTTAGCAAAATAGAATGAAAAATCATCTATACCATCATCATCTACATCAATAAAAACTTCAGATGCATTGGTTAAGGGTAAATAAGGATTAAATTCCTGATATTCGGTTTGAGCATTTAATTCGTTCATTAATAAAAATGAAGATGAAAATGCCGCATATTGCATTAAGCGTGCGTGATTATTTGACACCATAGTTTTATATTTTAATAGTTTAAAGGTAAACCCTTACTATAAAACATACAACCACTAATGTATGAAATGACTGATATTTTATTTGAAATGCCTAAATGAATGAGTGAAGCAATAAGCGACAACTATTCGTAACGAAGTGCTTCGATTGGATCAAGTCTTGATGCTCTTCGGGCAGGCATGTACCCAGCAGCAACGCCAGTAATTACGCAAACGGTTAATCCTACAAAAACCCAAAGCCAAGGTAATATAAAACTTGCGTTTAGTGCAATGGCTACTAAGTTTCCAATTAGTATTCCGAGTATTATACCGCAGCATCCGCCAATAATGCAAATAACAATACTTTCAATTAGGAATTGACTACGAATGGTTGCTCTATTTGCGCCAATTGCCATACTTACGCCAATTTCGCGTGTACGTTCATTAACTTGAACGAGCATGATATTCATTAAACCGATTGCAGCGCCAATAAGTGTGATAAAGCCGATAAACATGGCACCAATGGCAACATATTGTAAGTTGTCGAGCATTACATTAACTACGCTATCACTTTTAGCAATTGTAAAATCATCGTCTTCGCCCAATTTTAATTTGCGCACTTGACGCATTAAGCCCGTAGCATCGCCAATAGCAGGTTCCATATCGGTTGGTGAGCTAACGCCAACTGAAGCAACGTAGCTGTCTAATCCAGGCTGAGGGAAAATACTTCTTGCTGCGGTAAGCGGAATAAGCACACGCGTATCAGATTGCATAAAGCTGCTACCTTTTGCATCTAAAATTCCTATTACACGGAAATGTTGGTTATTAATAGATACTGATTTATCGATAGGGTTTTCCTTTTCAGTAAAAATTTTCTCTGCCACATCGCTACCTAAAACAACCACTCTAGAAGCACTTTCTAATTCCTGAACCGAAAATCCGCGGCCCTTGCTTATTGTATATCCACCTATGGTGATAAAATTTTCATCCACCCCTAATACATCAACATTAGGATTTGTTTTTTTATCGGCTTGCTTTACAGTTGCTGCACCGCGGATAAAAACACTTGAAATAGACACATATGCGCCAGCAAAATCGTAATCATTTTTAAAATTCGTTGCTTCTTTATAGCTAATTGGCGGTTTGGGTTCCTCATCGCCTTCTGACATTTCATTAAAATTTTTGAGTGA
>Ga0105048_10000733_pt1 | contig 51660 bp, 43 predicted proteins | sample MAT05_FD_78382 | JGI IMG/M metagenome (GOLD analysis project Ga0105048, IMG submission 78382) | Freshwater microbial communities from Lake Fryxell liftoff mats and glacier meltwater in Antarctica - MAT-05 | ecosystem: Environmental > Aquatic > Freshwater > Ice > Liftoff microbial mat | place...
AGCCGGCTCGCGCCACGAGCTGGGCCAGCCGTCTGTTCCCGAACGAAGGAAACTTCGCCGAGAGGTCGCGCACGATCGTGGTGACGAGCTCGGGCATCCGGTTCACGGGACGTCTCAGCTGCAGGAGCGCTTGCTCACCTTGCTCGTCGAGCAGCGCCTGCCAAAGAATGGTCTCGGTCCCATACCAAACTGCTTGGCGCCACACCGGGCCTGACGCTGCCCGCTGACCCGGTGTAACCTGCGGTCGTGCAAGACAGCAACCCGTACGCGGCTCCGCGCTCACCGATGCAGGCACCGCCTGGCTCACCGCGCGAAGCGGCGATGGCCGGGCAGTGCCCGCAATGCAGCAGCGACAACATCCACAAGCCGAGCTTCACCTGGTGGGGCGGGGCGATCGGGCCGAAGCTCTTCAATCACACCATATGCCGGAGCTGTAGCTTTGGTTTCAACGGCGACACGGGCGAGGGCAACCGCACCAAGATCATCGTCTACGCGGTCGTCTTGAATGTCGTGGTGGTGGGGCTCTTCGCCTTCTACTACCTGTCGAAGTGATCGTCAGCCCTTCTTCAAGAACGGCAAGAAGTCGCTCTGCGCTTGCCTCACGCTCTCGGGCCAGCTGCCGGTGCTGTCGTTCGGTCCGTAGAAGTCCGGTCCGTATCCGCCGTACCTCGTCTCTTCGTAGTCGCTCGGCGAGATGCCCATCGTCTGCAGCAGTGTGCCCAGGTACTGGTACCAGAGCAGGCCAGGGCGCGTGACCTCGACCGAGCCTTCGTAACCACCAGCGTTCAGGGTCTTCTGCATGTTGCGGTAGTCGATGTGCTGCCCTGTGACGATGGCCCCGCTCGCGCCGCCAGCCATGATCACGGGCATGTCTTGGGAATCGTGCGTGTAGGGCCCCGACTCCTGCGTCCAGACCACGAGGCTCTTGTCGAGCATCGTCCCGTCGACGTCGTCGATCGCGTCGAGCTTCGCGATGAGATCGAGGAACACGCCCTCGAAGAAGACTCGGTGAGCCTGGGTGATGATTGGCGCGGCGTAGAGGTCGGGGAACGGGGCGAGCGGGGTGGGTTGATGGGCGCGATGCGCGACGTCCTGGTGGTAGTCGCCTTCGTAGTCACTGAACGCGAAGTTGGCGTGGCAAACGGCGATCCGGCTGGTGTCGCACGCGAACGCGATTGCGAACACGTCGTTGAAGAGCTGCCAGTAGTCCGCCATCTTCTGGATGTTGTGGTCGAAGTCGCCACCATAGAGATCGGTGGAGTTCGGCGGCGGGCTTTGCTGTTCGCACGAGACGACCGTCTTCAGCTTCTTGTCGAGCTCGTCGAGCTTCTGGATATGCGCCTCGAGGCGAAGACGGTCTTGCGCCGAGAGCCTTCGGTTGCTTTGCCGCAAGCGGTTGTAGTCCTCGAGCACGCGGTCGACGACGGGCGGTCGCACCTCCGCCCGATCGGTTGGCGGAACGTATACGCGGTTGAACAGCGCGAGCGAGCTCTCCTCGGTGGTCTGCTCTTCGATGTCGCCCTCCTGCGTCTCCGGGTTGGCGTAGTTGTACGAAAGGCCACCGCCGCCGCACACCATTACGCGAGCCTGCGGCGTCGCTCCGTACACCTCGGATGAATACGCCATGATCTGATCGATCGTGCGGCGAGGGGAGCCCTGCATCATCTGTCCGTCCACCCCGTTGCCGTCGTTGCGCGCCCAGTTCCCGAGGTGGCCGCCTGTGTGGTGCCCGATGTACCAAGGCACATCGAGCCCGCGCACCACGTTCATCTTCGAAGCGAGCGCGGCCGTGAAGGCGCCAGAGCTCGCAGAAAGCACGGGAGAGAGGCTCGCCGTGCCTCCGTTGACGGAAAGCGAGAGATCACCGCGACGGATATTGTGACCCGCATAAGCTTGGCTTTGGGTGAGCGTGGCTTGCGCGGGGTGCATGTTCTCGCCCCACATGGCGCCGTGGTCGGTCGCGAAGGAGATGAAGCGGCGCCCATCGTTGGGTGCTGCGTTTGCCGAACGCGGCTCGATCGACGGCAAGAACGGAATGGGCAAGAGCAGGCCCAGGCCCCGCAAGAAGTGTCGGCGCTGAATCTTCGTCTTGTCTCGGCGTACTTGGCTCATTGGTCGAAGCTCCGGCGGCGAAATTCGGGGCGCAGCGCGATACTCTTGAGGACGCTCCCGAGAGCGTCTCCTTCGAGCATGGCTTCATGGAGGCTCGCGAGCGTGCAGCCGTCTTCGGCGTCGCTCTCTTCGCGGCCGAAGGTGAAGCGGAAGTACTGGCGTGCGAAGCAAGCCTGCGGCTTCTCGCTCTCGATCAGGAATCCGTTCAAGTCCACGGGCGATGTCGCCACGCGCTCGTCGTTGGAGAGCACGTAGGGTGTGGCAGCCGCGTCGATCGGCCTGGTCGCGAGCAGCTCGCCCGTCGACGGGTCGAAGATCTTCTCCTCGGTGCGGAAGCGCCCGAGGCCGTCGAAGGCCTCGGTCACGAAGCCGAGCGGATTGATCACGCTGGCGTGACAGCCGGCGCAATCGTCTCGCAGCTCGGTGATCGCTTGCGCCTTTTCGCGCGCCGTGAAGACCTGCCCTTCGAGGGTCATCGCGACCGCCGTGGCGTCGCCGGGCGGCGGCGGAATTTCTTCGCAGAGGATTGCCTTGCGGATGAAGACGCCCTTCATCACGGGACGCGTGTAAGAGCCGCCCGACGCGGTCAGCGCAGCCCTTGTGATCAAGCCCTGGCGCTGCGCATCGGGGAAGGTGGGCGGCTCGCCTCCGTCCCAAACGGGAACGCCATACAGCGCCGCCACGTCATCGGTCTTGGCGAATGACTGATTCGAGAAAAAGAGGTCGTCGAACGTACCTTCTGGCGCGCGACTGAAGTAGCTCGCCATACCGACCAGCTCGGAGATCATGTTTCCGCGGAGCTCGGCGGTGGGCGTGAAGTCCCCGCGGAACGCGTCGTATGGGGCGGTACCGACCTTCGCGTCAAGCTCGCCGAGGTGATACGGGTCGAGCCAATCGGCGAAGAACTCAGCGAGCGCCCCTTCGGTGCGGGTATCGGCGAAGAGCCTGTCCACCTGTTGAGCGAACACTTCTTCGTCGAGGAGCGAGCCGTCTTTTGCTGCCGTGAGCAGCTCTTCATCTGGCATTGTCTGCCAAAAATGAAACGAGAGCCGCGACGCCATCTCGAGCGCGCCGAGCGGCACTGGCGCCCCCTCTTCTGCGTCGTCGCTCCCGTGCTCCACGAGATAGAGAAAGTGCGGCGCCGACAGCAGCATCGTCACCATATCGACGTAGTCGGCGGTCTCGACTGGCCCGTCGACCACCGCGCCATAGAAGGTCACGTCCTCGTCGCTGAGTGGGCGGCGAAGCACGCGCTCGCCGAAGCTCCGAAGAAACGCGTCGACACAAGCGACGTCGTTGGCGGCATCGGCATCGGTCGCGCATGCGCCAGCGAGCTTCGCGAGGCGCGCATCGGTGGAGGTGAAGGCGTCACCGAACGCCACGCCGACCTCGTAGGCCGCCTCGACGGTCTCCTGATAGACCGCCTGATCGAGGCGGTGGAGCAAGGCATAGTGAACGTCGGGTCCCTTCTTGAAATCGTCGGGCATCGTCTCGATAACGTCCTCGATCTCGGCGAAGATGGTGTCTGCCTCGTCGCCTGCCGCCGCTGCAACCAAGTCGCGAACGCTGTTCTTGTATTGCGCGCGCGAGAGTCGACGAAGCGGTATCTCCGGCGCAATGAGGGAAGGATCGCACTCGAACGCGCTCGTCCCCGTCCCCGTCCCGGGCCCAGGCGACCCCGTCGGTGAGTCGCCCCCGATTGCGCCCGTGCAGCCCACGCTGATGGCGACCACCCCCAGCGTCAACGTTCGCAACGACATGCAGCGCGCATGAGCAAGCGGCGTGCCCAGCGACAAACAGGCAATGTGGTCCCGAAGGTCAGCGACGCTGGCCGCTGTCTGGGGCACTTGGCGGCCCGGCGCTGCCCCTCCCCTGTCGCATGGTCAGCCTGCCGCGTAGGCGACAGCCTAGCTTTCGAGCGATTCGGTGTCCTCGCGGGTGGCTTGGCCGCGAACTACCAGTCACCCGAAATGAGCAGCCAGCAACGCCGCGAAGCGATGAGCGCGCCGTGCCACGAACCGGCACCGATGACTGTGAAGGGCGGGCCGTATCGCACGCGACGGCACCCCTCCCCCGCGCTCGAGCCGGTTCGCGCACTTGGCTTTCTCGCAAACACGCCCCGCTTGGCTCTGGGCATGCTTGCGCTGCTGGCCATTCTGCTCGTGGCGGGCACGATGTGGGGCGACCGGCGAGAGGGCGGCCTGTTCTTCTCGCTCGTCCTGCTTCCGTCTGCAGCCGTGATGTTTGGAACCGTAATGGTGCTGGCTGCGCAAGTGCGGTTCTTCTCCGTGACTCAGTCGGGCGTACGCGTGCGCAGTCTGGGGAGATCTTGGCAAGCGACGCAGACATGCGCGGCAGGCTCACGGCTCGTGGTGACCACCGCTGCCGGTGTGATGTCGCTCGGAATTCCTTTTGGCGAGCTGCGCGCGCGGCGCATTGCGCGCGCGGCGCAATCAGTCCTCGACGGGGAGCAGACGGACGGCGTTTGGGTCGATACGGATGAGCTCAGCCAAGGCCACCAGAATGACGGGGAGAGCCACCGCGTGCCGAGCAGCCCTTGGGCATGGGTGTGCGCTGGCGCCGCCACCTTGGGGTGGGTTTTGTATCTTGGTGTAACCGATCACGCCGAACGAGGGATGTGGTTTACCTTGGGGCTCTCGGTGGAGCGCCTGTCGCGGTCCCTGCCCGCATGGGGGTGGTCTCGGCCCGACGCGCTTGCTGGCTATTGGGCGATTGTTGGTGGCGGTCTCCTGTTCGCCGTGGTCGGACTCGCCCTTTCGGGGCTGCGACGTCCTGTGGTCCACCTCTATACGCCACCGGTCATCCTCGTCGTGACAGAGGCCGCTTCGCGACTCGAGCGCGGCCGAGTAGCTTTTTGTGGTCATTTTGGGCACACCCTCGCCTTCTCATTGGTCACGCTCTATCTGGCGATGATAGGCAATTACATTTGGTGGAATGGCAAATACTGGATGTCGATGCTCGGCCTGGGCGTGCTGGAGCGGTTGCATCCGGGTGGCTTGCTGCTCCTCCCGGCCCTCGGCTGCTGGCTCTTGCTTCAGTGCGCCGGCTTCATCAACGCAGCTCGTGTCATCAAGCTGAACGAAGCCGGAGCCTGGATTAAGCTCGACGGAGCATGGCAGCGGATCACCGCGTGTCGTTCAGAGGGCTTATGGCTGAAGCTCGCTGTGGGCGAATTGCCATTGTGGTGCCGATTGCCATCTCTCACCGATCCTCAGGGCAAGAAGGCCTTGAAGGCAGAGGCGCAGATCGCCGCGCTTGCCGCATGCGTACGTGGGCGTATTCAGTGGTAGCCACCCGTCAGGGTCGCCGACTGCAATCGCGATCAGCTCGAAAAGCCTTTCGATCGCATCGTCGCGATGGTCGCCGAACGCATCGCCGAAACGGCCGCGGTCACGACGTTGGCTTTTGGGAAAAAGAAGCGGCAGGACGCCAACGCTCGCCTGTACGGCGCGAAAGATATTCTCGCCGAGGTCTCACGACTCCGTGGTGTCGACACCCCGCGAGAGACGCTGCGGCGGTGGGCAAGGCGCAAGGGGTTCCCGCTCTCCCGCACGATGCTGAGCGACAGTTACATCTCCCCATGGACGACAGTTACATCGCCCCATCCTGAGGCACGCCGATCGGCCGTCGCCATGGTCCGCGAGAGCGGACCATGCGGCGGTGAGGACAACGGACGTGCAGGTGAGGAAGCTGATGGAAGAGATGACCAAGCACGGTCGTGTTGGGCTCGCTGCGATGCGGGCGGGCGTGGATCGCAAGACCGCGCGCAAGTACGGTCCAGAGCGGCAAGCTGCCGTCGGAAACGGTTCAGCCACGCGACTGGCGTACGCACGGGGACGCGTTCGTCGAGCACTGGCCATAGCTGGAAGCGATGTTGACCAAGTCCCCGGCGCTCGAGGCGAAGACGCTGTTCGAGGTGCTGGTTGAGAACTACCCGGGTCGCTATGAAGACGGGCAGCTCCGGACGTTGCAGCGCCGAGTAAAGGCGTGGCGCGCCGAGCGCGGCCCGGAGAAGAACATCATGCTCGCGCAGCTGCACCGCCGGGGCGAGGCGGCGCAGACGGATTTCACGTGGGTGACGGAGCTGGCAGTTACCATTGCCGACCAAGCGTTTGTGCACATGCTGTGCGTCTTCGTCCTGCCGTACTCGAACTGGCGCTGGGCGAGCGTGTGCCTGTCCGAGTCGATGGCAGCTTCGGCACGGCGTGCAGCGTGGCTTTTTCAACTTGGCCGCGTGCCCGAATGGCATCAGACCGACAACTCCACTGCCGCGACGCACCGCATCCCCGACGGCAAGAGTGTCGCCGGCGAAGGCTGCGGCGAGCGCGTATTCAATGAGGACTACCTCGCGATCATGCGGCACTTCGGGATGAAGCCGCGGACGACGGAGGTCGCCGCGAAGAGCAGAATGGCGATGTAGAGGCCGCAAATCGCGCATTGAAGCGCGCCCTTGAGCAGGCACTGCTGGTGCGCGAAAGCCGAGACTTCGATAGCCGCGACGGGTGGCAGTCATTCGTAGACGACGTTATGCGCAGGGCCAATCGCGGCCGTGGGCATCGCGTGGCAGAGGACCTTGCTGCGATGCGCGAGCTCAACGTGGCCAAGCTGCCTGAGTACGGAGGATGCCTTTCGCGTGAGCGAGTGGAGCACCGCTCGCGTAAAGCAGTGCGCCTACTCGGTGCCATCCAGGTTGATCGGCGAGTGGGTTTGCGTGCGCATCTTCGAAGATCGCATCGTGGTCCGCTATGCCGGCAAGGAGCAGCTGGTGTGCGATGGGCTGCGCGGCACCAACCTGAAACGGATCGACTACCGCCACATTATATGGTCGCTCATGGGCAAGCCCGGCGGATTCGCGCGTTACGTCTACCGCGAGGAAATGTTTCCGTCGATCGCGTTTCGATGCGCGTACGACGCGATTCAGTCGCCGCATCGTGGTCTCAAAGGCGACCTCGAATACCTGCGCATCTTGCATCTCGCCGCCAGCACATTCGAGGCGGACGTGCTTGGCAGGCTGCTATCCAGCACCCCATCGGGGCAAGTCTCAAGGCTGCCCAGCGTGGGGTGGTTCCGCAGTGCGGAATACGCCTGCGTTGGGTACCCATCGCTGTTGAGCGGTGATCCGGGCACCGCTCTCGAGCGACGGATGTTGATGATCTGCGCGTCGTGGTCGGGACTTCCGCGCCCGTAACGAAGGGGCCCCTGCCAAGTGAACGGCGCTCCGGGAGTCCCACAAACCACCCGTCTGCACCTCGCACGACGAACGCCCCATCGCTCCGCGCGTGCGCCGGCACAGTGGTGTCCAACGGCTCGTTGCCGTGGGTCAGCGGCGCCGACAGCCCAGCGGGCCAGGCGCCGAACGCGCCAAGCAGGCGCCGGGAGCGCGTGTCCCCGCCATCGGAAGCCCGGTACACCACCGCGAGGTCCTCGTCATCGAGCGGGAGAAGATGCCCGTCGTGGCCGTCTGGGATCACCAGCGCCTCGGGGTGGAGCACGAGCTGCTCGCAGCCGGGAACTCCCGGCGCTTCTCCGCCACCGCCCGTGCCGCTACCGCCTCCGCCCGTGCCTGTCGCTGCTCCGGTGGCGCCGGCATCTACCGTCGCACCGCTCCCGTCCTCAACCCGAACGTCCGTAACCGCACCCCGCGCTTGCCGACCAGAGCACCACGCCCAGCACGTGGCATGTCGACCGCGTGCAGCCGAGCCGGGACGAACGACGAGCCCTAGTACCTCGACACAGAGAAGGTGATTGATTCTACGCGGCTTGCCGAGCAGGGCGAGCCAGGCTCACTGGATAGGAGCGGCCGAGCTTTTCGCGCGCGCGCTCGACGGTGAACATCCACTTGATTCGCGCGCGGTCGCGATTGCGAGCGCGCTCCCATGCCGCGATCTCCGCGATGAGGATCTTCTTGGTCGCGATTCGCCGGTCGAGGCACTGTGACACCATGACGCCAATCTCGATTTCAACCATGTTGAGCCAGCTCGCGTGCTTCGGCGTGTAGTGAAACTCGAGTCGGCGAAGGATGCGGCGGGCTTCAGCGGGATCAAACGCCTCGTAGAGCGCCGACGGCTTGTGGGTCGAGAGGTTGTCGAGGACGACGCGGATCCGGTCTGCCTGCGGGTAGTGGCTGTCGACAAGCTCACGCATGCATTCAGCGAAGTCGGTGGCTGCACGATGGTCGGTGACCTTCGCGTGCCGCCACGGTCGATGGACGTCGATGAAAACGAAGACGTTCGCAGTGCCGTTGCGCACGTACTCGTAGTCGAAGCGCCTGGGCCGACCCGGCTTCGCTGGAACCGGAACCCTGACCCCGCCAATGAGTTGTCGTGGCGTCTCATCGAAGCAGACCACCGGCCGTCGGGGATCCGGCGCCTCGGCGTAGAGCTCGAGCACGTCCTCCATACGAGCGACGAACTCGGCGTCCACCTTCGGAATGCACCACATCTTCTTTAGCCAGGGTTTCAGCTCGTTCTCCTGCAGCCGACGCCGAACCGTTTCCGCCACATCGATGCGTGCTGCGTCAGGCGAACCATCTCGTCGGCCAGCAACGACAACGTCCAGCGCGCGCGTCCCGATGGCGGATCGGAGCACGTGACGGCAACGAGGAGCGCTTCCTCCTTTGCATCCAACTTGCGCCTCGCACCGGGGCGTGGGTCTTCGCTCAGGGCAGCGTCGAAGCCTTCCTCGACGAAGCGACGCTTCGTCCGGTAGACCGTCGACGTGCCGACTGAGACGTTCGTAGCGATGGCCTCGTCGGTCGACCCTGAGTCAGCGGCCAGCAGAACCTGCGCCCGCTTCAGCCGTCGAGCAGCCCCCTTTCCACCTCGAACCAGTCCCAGCAGTTGCTCGCGCTCCTCGGACGTCAACGTGATGCGGTACCTTACGTTCATGACAGCTCCTCTCGGAGCCTTCGATCACGGAACCACGATCTTGTCGATCCCCGGCCTGCCACGCTTCACCGAAAAACAGGGTCAGTACCTGGCCTTCATCCATAGCTACATCTTGATGCATGGCCGCGCGCCGGCAGAGGCCGAGATGGAGAGGTTCTTCGGCGTGAGTCCGCCGTCCGTCCACCGAATGATCGTCGAACTCGAGAAACGGGGGCTCATTCGACGTGTGCCGCGGCAACCACGCAGCATCGAGCTCGCCATTTCAGACGAAATTCCTGCGCTCAAACCCCAAACGATCAAATCCTCTGTGTCGAGGTACTAGTCCCGATCGGCGAGCTGCGCGCGCACCAGACGGTGCAGGAAGCCGGACAACTGCTGGAGCGCGTTGTGCCTTCGCTTCCGGTTCTTCCAGGCTTCGTCGGCCGCCTCGAGGCATCGATAGTATTTGTTGCGCTCACGCTGGATTCGCTCAGGCAGCGTCACGCGTCCCGGCAGCTCCACGGCGGTAGCCCACGAGAACACGACATAGCTCAGAGCGCGCGACGTTCGGCCGTTGCCGTCCTCGAAGGGATGTATCCAATTCAACCGCCAGAGCGCGTATGCCGCCGCGTGAACGGCGGCGCTGGCGGCAATCTCGAGCGCATCCTCGATCCACTGCCCCTTCAGCTCCCGGGCGGCGTCCGCCTCTTCCTCAAGAGACGCATCGAATGCGGCCGCAAGTGCGGCACGACCCTCCGCGTTGATCGTCTCACACATCTCCTCGACCAGGGCTGGCACGAGGTCATACCGGGGAGGGGTGTGGCCTGCGAACTTGATCGTGGCCTGACCGTCTCGGTAGACACCAGGGGCGGAGACGATGCCTTCTGCCCCAATTCTGTGCAGCTCACACACCAACGCGGGCGTCACGGCGAACGCATCGGTGTCGGCCACGGCGACAGCGATCAGCTCGAAAACCCTCTCGGTGAGCTTGGCGGACGCCGCGGCCTCCACCACCGAGCCGCTGAGCGGCGAGTCTTCGTCGCCGAGCCACCCCACCGACTACTTCGATCGGCGAAGCTCGTCGAACTGGTCGTTCACCTGCGCGCGCGTAACGCGAGGGTTCTCGATCGCAACGTTGCCGTACGCAAAGCTCCGCCGCTGGGCGTCGCGGTCCGCGTCGGTCAGCTTCACGTGTCGAGCGGCCTCCAGCAACCTGCCCAACTCTTGCGCGCGGGGGGAGGACATGAGGTCAACTTAACACGCTTGACAGGGGTGTCACACTCGCTCGCATTACGAGTCAGTTACGCGGCCAATCATGGCCAACCCAGCCGAGCCGTCGGGCAAGCGAGGGGGACCCAATGAAGGCGGCGAGGGGCCGAGAACGCCCGAAGTTGCGGCTCGCGTACACTGCCCCAGTGGCGGTGAAGAAGCGGGCGCCGAAACAGCCGAAGCGGAGGGCGGAGGGGCCGGCAAAGAAGACCGCGTCGGGGCGTGAGGTCGCTGCTGTCGAACGGGCACACTCCACGCTCTCCGATGCAAGCGAGGCGCTGGTCGCGATCGGACACGCCGACCTCGCCGTCATCGTCGATGCCATCCGGGATCGACATGTTGACCGCCGTCCGCCGAATGGCGTGCGGGAGACAGCGCGAGACGTGCTCTCGGCGGAGGAGCCAACGGATGCGGGACGATGGTCGCGCTCGATGCGTGCCGCACAGGTGCTGACGGACATTTCTCGCCGCATGCGGCAGCAGGATTACTCCGACGACTTCGAACAGCGCCTTATTGCCTACGCGGTGCTGCCTCCAGCTCGCGACCAGAACAAGACCGAGAAGGACCCACGCATGTCGATCGAGGGCCGCGAAGTGCTGGATATCTTCGACGCGATCCGGGTCGCGACCGGCTTCGCAAAGCAGGGTGCTCCCCCACTGCTGGCGATGGCGCTGCGCATGAAGGCTCGCGAAGAATTCGCCGCGCGCGTCACACCCGAGATCGAAGCCGAAGCGATCGCTGCGTGGAGCATCAAGCGCGGACGGCAACCAGCGGTTGCACTACCAGGCGGGAGGGTAAAGCGGACAGGATCTCGCGAGTGCTTCACCAGTTGCGCAGGAAGTCGCTCAGCCCGCGGCAGGTGGAGCTGTACATGAGGGACGAGTACGCCCTGGGTGGGTGAACGCAATTGCGCAGGTGACAACCTGAGTTTTTAGCCGGCTCGCGATCGCTAGTTGTTGTCTGGTGAACAACAACGAATCAGCGCGAGTGACTGATGAGTTTGTTGCTGACGTTCGCCGCGAGGCGGACGCCTGCGACCCGAGCATCTACCGGCGCCTGCTCGGCTTGCCCGTTCGCGGGCGAACCGGTGCGCGAATCGATCGCGTCCTCGCTGCCCGTGGCTTCGTGCCGCCGGGCACGGGCGCAGCAATCGCCAACGCGTCCAACGACGAGGCCAGCTGAAACGCGTGAGCCCCGCACCGGACAGGGCGCGAGGCTCATTGCCGACACGGAGCACACCCCATGCACGCGGACGCCACGCCGAGCTTTCGCGTGACGCGTGGGCCCAGCGGCACGCTTCGCGGAACGGGCTTCGCGGGTTGCGGGAAGATCGACTTGATCGGCATGACGGCGATTGCTCACGGGCTCGATGCGCGGTCCGACTTCGGTCGCGTTGCTCAACTCGCAGCCGAGGCCGTTGGCGCCGCTCTTGAGTCGGGCGAGCAGCGGCATCGCCGGGAGCCGTAGGCATCAGCGCCCTCCGACGCGCGTCGGCCACTCGAACTCGCTGGCGAGCTGGGCGGCGTGCTGCGCCCGCTCGACGTCGATAGCCCCGGTGCAGCCGAAGATTTTCTCGCCCATCGCAAGCTGCTCGCGCTGGCCTGCGTGGAGGGTTGGCGCTTTCTCGATCGACCTGAGCTTCGGCACCTGATTGACGAACGCGTCGCGCTGGACGCTGACCCGTTCGACGGACCCATCGGCGCCGCCGGTCTCGCTGCTCGCGCTGGCGATGGCGTGTTCATCGCGCACCCCTCCAATCGGCTGTGCATCTTCTGGCGCGCGCCCGACGGCACAATCGACACGCTGCAACGCCGGCGCCTCGATAGCCAGAAGCAGGGCAAGTATGTCTTCACGGCGAATCGCGGGCCGCTGCACATGTACGGCATCGAGCGCGCGCGTGATGTTTCATCCACTGCCGACCTCGTGATCTGCAAGGGCGCGATCGACACCGTCGCCCGTCGTGAACTCGAATGCGGCTCCGGCCGACTCGTTGTCGGTGTCCCCGGTGCGAACGCATGGAGGTCGGAATGGGCGGCGCTCGCGTGCGGCCGCACTGTCCGCATCTCAACCGACGCTGACGCGGCCGGCGACAAGGCCGCGGAACGCATCGCCGCCGAGGTCTGGAACGCTGGAGCCGTGCGCGTCGTGCGCGCGCGCCGCGAGGCCGGCGACTGGGCCGATCAGCTGGCCGCGAGGGCCGCATGCTCCTGAGCGAACAAGAAATGCCGAGGTACAAACTGGAGACCCCGCACCCTCGCTGGTCTCGATGCTCTTCCGCCTGGCGGAGTACCCGATGCGGCTCCGCACAACGCCGAACCCCGTCAGCAAGAGGATGATGCCGGCAAAGGACAAGCCCAAGCTGTTCTCGTACCTGCTGCCCGATGAGGTGCTCTTGCTCGTCTCGGCCCCGAGCATCCCCATGGGTCGCCGCGTGGCGTACGCGCTGGCGGTCTACACGGGCTTGCGCAAGGGCTCGCTGCTCTCGCTGCGGTGGGAGCATGTCGACCTCGCAAACGGGCTCCTGACGGTGCTGCACACGAAGACGGGGCACCCGCAGTGCTTCGAGATCCGGGCCGACCTGGTGGGCGTGCTGCGCCGTTGGAGGGCATCGCGCAGCGCCGTCGCCAGCGACGCCGTGATCGCCGACTGCGAGATCGATGCGGGCCGCGAGGCGCAGGTGATGCGAGACGACCTCCGCGCCGTCGGGGTCACGCGCGAAGTGCTCTTCTCCGACGATCCCAAGGTCGAGCCGATTCGCTTTCACGACTGCCGCAGCACGTTCGTCACCTGGGCCAAGCGCGATGAGCGCGGCGACGGCTGGATCAGCGACCGCACCGGACACCTCACCGGCGAGATGATCGATCGGTACACCCGTGCTGCGCGCACGCTGGCCGACCTGCGGATCAAGCCCTTCCCCGACCTCTTGCCGGCCTTCGCCGACCTGCCCGATCCACCTGCCGATGGACGCAGGATGGACGCAGCGTCCGGAGCCACAAAAACCGAAAGCCCCGAGTCACTCGCCAGGTCGGCGGTAACCCAGGGCTTTTTGGTGGACCTAGTCGGGATCGAACCGACGACCTCTAGAGTGCGATTCTAGCGCTCTCCCAACTGAGCTACAGGCCCGGAAGCGCCGAAACCCTACTAACTCAGCGCGCAGGGTCAAGCGGATTCAGGCTTCGGAGAGCGACGCGCTCCACTCGCGGGGCCTGACAGCGCGCTCGAGCGGGCCTGTGGGCATCTTCACGCGGGCGATCCGGCGGATTATGAGTTGTCGCCTGATGTCGACTGAAGCTGCTGCGCCGACGCAAAAGAGCGATTTTATCCGCCAAATCATCGTCGAAGATCAGCGAGAGGCGAAGCGCGGCGGGCGGGTACAGACGCGCTTTCCGCCGGAGCCGAACGGCTTTTTGCACGTCGGTCACGCCAAGAGCATCTGCCTGAACTTCGGCTTGGCGAAAGAGTTCGATGGGGCTTGTTTTCTGCGCTTCGATGACACCAACCCGGCCACCGAGGACGAGATCTTCATCCGCTCGATCCAGGAAGACGTGCGCTGGCTGGGCTTCGACTGGGGCGAAAACCTACGCTACGCGTCCGACTACTTCGAGCAGATCTACGAGCACGCCGAGGGGCTGATCAAAGCCGGCAAGGCGTTCGTGTGCGAGCTCACGCTGGATCAGATGCGCGAGTACCGCGGCGTTCCGGGGCAAGCTGGCAAGAACAGCCCGTTCCGCGACCGCGCTTCGGACGAGAACCTCGATCTGTTCCGCCGCATGCGCGCGGGCGAGTTCGCCGACGGCACGCGCACGTTGCGCGCCAAGATCGACATGGCATCGCCCAACTTCAACCTGCGCGACCCGGTGCTCTACCGCATCAAGCGCGCTCACCACCCGAAGACCGGCAACACGTGGGTGATCTACCCGATGTACGACTACGCCCACGCGCTCAGCGACGCGATCGAGAAGACGACGCACTCGATCTGCACGCTGGAGTTCGAAGATCACCGGCCGCTGTACGACTGGGCCATCGACGCGCTGCCAGGCATGCTCGGCCTCGACCCGAAACAGCGCCCGAACCAGATCGAGTTCGCGCGACTCGAGGTCACTTACCTGATGACCAGCAAGCGCAAGCTGAAGGAGCTGGTCGAGACCAAGGTCGTCGACGGCTGGGACGACCCGCGCATGCCGACGCTCGCCGGCATGAGACGACGAGGTGTCCCAGCCAGCGCGTTGCGCGATTTCTGTGAACGTGTCGGCGTCGCCAAAAATTCACAGATGCTGGAGATCGAGCACCTCGACGCGTGCATTCGCGAGGCCCTCGACGCCACCGCTTCGCGCGTGATGGTGGTGCAGAAGCCGATCAAAGTGACAATCGAGACCTGGCCAGAAGGCGAAGTGAAATGGATCGACGCGCCATTTCACCCTTCCAAGCCCGAGATGGGCACGCGCAAGGTCGCGCTTACTCGAAACATCGTGATCGACGAAGCCGACTTCATGATGGACCCGCCGAAAAAGTTCTTTCGGCTGGGGCCCGGCCGTGAAGTGCGCCTGCGCTATGGCGCCATCATCAAATGTGAGCGCGTGATCAGCGACGCTGCAGGCAACCCAGTCGAGCTCATCTGCTCGCACGACCCGCAGAGCCTCGACAAGGACGCCGAGCAACGCAAAGTGAAGGGCGTCATCCACTGGGCGTCTGCCAGCGAAGGTGTGCCCTGTCTGGTCAAGAACTACGACCGCCTGTTCAAGGTGGCCGAGCCGGCCAACGTCGTCGAAGGACAGGACTTCAAGCAGCACCTCAATCCAGAAAGTCTCGAGCTGTGCGAGGGCGCCATCGCCGAGCCATCGCTGCGCGAGGCGCAAACAGCGGCGAGCTACCAATTCGAGCGGCTCGGCTATTACATCGCCGACACCACCTCCACACCGACACGGCTCGTTTTCAATCGCACGGTTACGCTGCGCGATTCGTGGGCGAAAGAACAGGCGAAAGACTGAGCGGCCTGTATTCTCGCGCGATGAAAATGCTTCCCGCGTTCGGCGCCCTGCTCACTCTTCTCCTGGCGATCGGCTGCGGCGACGACACTGCCGCTGGCGGCGGTGGCAGCCCCGCATCGGGCGGCGCTCCCGCAGGCGGCAATCCGCCGGCTGGCGGCGCAAACGAGGGCGGCGGCGGCAACCCGCAGAGCGGTGGTGGCGGTGAAGGCGGAGCGGCGGAAGGTGGCGCTGCAGCCTTCGCGCTGACGAGCACGGCGTACACCGAGGGCGAAGTGATCCCGGAGGTCTACGAGTGTGAGAACGGTGGGGGCGACAACATCTCGATGCCGCTCACCTGGACGGCGGGGCCTGCTGGCACGCTGAGCTACGCCATCATGATGCGCGACCTCGACTTCAACGGCGGCTTCGAGCATTGGGCCATCTGGGACATTCCTGGCAACGTGCTTGCTTTGCCCGAAGACGTGGAGCACGTGTTCGAGCCGGCCGATCCCGACGGCGCAAAACAAGCCGGCGGCGGCTATCTCGGCCCGTGTTCGCCCAACTCGGTCAACACCTACGAGCTCACGGTTTACGCCATTCCGGTCGCCACCATCCCAGGTCTCGACCAGAACAGCTCGAAAGCCGAGGCAGAAGCGGCGATCGTCGAGGCCGCATCCGCGTCGGCGACCCTCTCCGGCGAATCGTAAGCGTCGCATCGGTGCTCGCCGGGCATTGCAAACTCGGCCGCATATGGAGAAGATGCGAAGGCGAAGTGGGGGTTAGCGATTTGTTCGCGCGCGTCATGCGAGAGGCGGGGCTTGCCCCCATCTTGGGCTCGGGTCTGGTGGCTCGATCGCTGCGCGACGTCGGCGCGACGGCAGAGACAGCGACCGACGCTGATTACGCGCGCGCGCTGCCTCGTTTGGAGGCTCGTCTGAAGACGTACCTCGACCCCGAAGAAGTGGAGCGCATCGGCGCGACGCTTCGGGCGAGCATCGCCAACGAGGTCGAGCCGTGAGCGCGTCCGACAGCCATGCGGGCGGCGGCGCCGGCAAAGGACCTCGCCGCCACCTCGGTGTGTTGTTCGAGGCCATCGTCGACCACGTGCCGATCATGCTGTTTCTGAAGGACGCAGAAGGCCTGCGCTTCGAGCTGTGCAACCGCGCGGGGTCCGAGCTCGTGGGCGTGCCGAGCGAAGAGATGATCGGCAAGACCGACTTCGACTTCTTTCCGGAAGAGCAGGCGAAATTCTTCGTCGCAAAAGATCGCGAAGTGCTCGCGAGCGGCAAGCTCTTGGAAGTCGAAGAGCCGCTGCAGACGAAACACGGCGAGCGCTGGCTCTTGACCAAGAAGATTCCCCTGCTCGATGCCGAGGGCCGCCCGCTGTACTTGCTGGGCGTCTCGCAAGACATCACCGAGCGACGAAAGGCCAAAGCCGATCTCGAGCGAGCCAAGTCCGACGCTGAGGCCGGTAGCCGAGCGAAGAGCGAGTTCTTGGCGAACGTGAGTCACGAGCTGCGCACACCGCTGACGCTCATGCTGGGCCCGCTCGATTCGCTGCTGGCCGACGGAGACATGTCCGCCCGTACCACCAGCGTTCTCAGTCGCGTTCGCCGCAATGCCGCGCGGCTGCACGGCTTGGTCGACGACCTGCTCGACGTCGCCAAAGCGGAGGCCAACATGCTCGATCCGCTGCTCGAGACGGTCGACCTCGCGCCCGTCATGCGCGAGCTCACCGACGATCTGGCGGACGCCGCAAGCTCCCGCAGGCTGTCGCTCACATTCGTGCACACCGGCGAAGCCACCAGCGCGAACATCGATCGGGACATGTTCGATCGCATCTTGCTGAACCTGATCGGCAACGCGCTGAAGTTCACGCCCGAGCACGGCCGCGTGACGCTCGGCCTGCGGCTCTCTTCAGACGACAAGATCGAGATCGACGTCACGGACACCGGCATCGGCATCGGACCCGAAAAGCTACCCGTCGTTTTCCGGCGCTTCGAGCAAGCAGAGGCGGGTCTTTCGCGACGCTATGGCGGCACCGGTATCGGGCTCGCGTTGGTGAACGAGCTCGTCAAAGCCCACGGCGGCGAGGTCGGTGTCGAGAGCAGGTTCGGTGAAGGGTCGCGCTTCTGGCTGAAGCTGCCGCGCGCGTCGGCAACGCCGCTTCCACCCCGACGCGCTCGCTACTCGTCTCGACCTCCTCGCAACATGGAGGCAGAAATGGCGACCGAGCAGCCGGCTGCCGCCGCAGTGAGCAATGGTCGGTCCCCGTCCCAGATCTTGCCGAAGCTCGTCCTCGCAGAAGACAACGCCGACATGCGCGACTACGTCAGCGAGGTGTTAGAGGCCGAGTTCGAGGTGGTCGCCACTGCAGACGGGCTCGAAGCCTTCGAGGCGATCAAGCGCCACCGGCCGAGCGTGATCGTCTCCGACGTGATGATGCCCCGGTTGGATGGGCTCGGCTTGGTGGCGCTCTTGAAGGCAGACCCGGAGCTGAGGCGCATCCCGGTGATCTTGTTGACTGCGCAGGCCGGTCGCGAAGCGGTCGTAACGGGGCTCGACGGCGGCGCCGACGACTACGTCGCGAAGCCATTCTCGCAGTCCGAGCTACGCGCCCGCGCACGAGCCGCACTGCGCCTGTCCGAAGCGCAAGCCTCGCTCGCCTCCACCGCAGACGAGCTTCGCATTGCGCTCGACTCGCTGCGCAGCACGACACGTTGGGTCGAGGCGGCCGTCAACAGCCCCACGCCGCCAGCTGCAACGGATGACACGTTGCGCGGCATCGTCGACCATCTCGAACGCTTGCGCAGCCGCCAACAAAAACCGTGACGCTCGGTTTGCGTCGGCCCGTGGTGTGATTGAGTGTGGGGCGGGCCTGGGGGGCGATGGGTACTGCGCCCCCAACCCTTGACCAGTCGCCAACCGCATACCCCCACCCACCGAGCTTTCGGCCCGTGGTGCCAAAATCCGTTGCCGCCTCCGCCCTCTGCCCTCCGAAAAGCGAGGTTCGAATCTGGCCGCGCCAACGTCAGGGCCACCTCAAAAGCCGCCCCCAGATTCGAACCGAGCGCCACGTTAAGTCAAGCCTTGAACGTGACGTTCCAAGGTCAGGATCCACGTGCAGGTAGAACCCCTCCAACCTCGGCGCCTTTCCGGCGCGCCCGTTGGGGCTCCTACGGGCAGCCACGTCACACTGCGGGCCGACCTGATCGCGCTGCTCGGGCGCCCGCTGGCAGACCTGCCGCTGCTACCTGAAGCAGCGCAGCGTGTGCTCTCGGTCACGGCTGACGACAGCTGCGACGCGCGCAGTCTCAGCGAGATCATCCGGCGCGACCCGTCGCTCGCAGGCAGGCTGCTATTGATCGCGAACTCGCCGATCTACGCGGCGCCTTCGCCCACCACTTCACTTCAGCAAGCCGTGACGCGCTTGGGCATGCGCCAGGTTCGTGAAGTGGTGCTGATGATCTCGATGCAGACCCGCCTCTTCGCCGTACCAGGGTTCGAGCGCGAGCTTCGGGAGGTGTTCTGCCACGCGACTGCAACGGCGCTCTTCGCGCAAGAAATCGCGCGGGCGCGGCGGCTCAATGTCGAAGACGCGTTCCTCGCAGGGCTCTTTCACGACGTGGGCAAGCCTGTCGTGTTGCAAGCCATCATGGACGCGAAGAGCAAAGCGGCGCACGAGATCAAGGTCGACCGCACGGCCACCCTGGCGCTCGTCGAGGAGCTTCACCCGTTGGCAGGTCGAGCGCTGGCTGGGGCGTGGTCCCTCTCCCCCTCGCTTTCGCATGTCATCGAGCAGCATCACAACCCTGACACGACGCTGCCAGGTGTGCTGATGGTTCGCTTCGCCGACGCGCTGGCGCACTTCGCAATGGGCGATTTCGACGTGGACGCCGCGTCGCTGCTCGCGCACCCGGCCGCCGAAGCGCTTAACCTCTACTCCGACGAGATTGGCCGTCTGATCTCGCGAAGCGCCACCATTGCGGCGGCCGCGGCGGCGTTGTGAGCTCGCCAGAGGTCTTCGACATCGCGGTTGTCGGGAGCGGCCCCGCCGGGCAAAAGGCCGCAATTTGCGGCGCAAAAGCGGGCAAGCGGGTGGTTCTGATCGAGCAAGAGCGGGAAATTGGGGGCGCCTGCGTGCGACGCGGCACCATCCCCAGCAAGACACTGAGAGAAACAGCGCTCGCTTATTCGACCTTTCAGCGAAAGACCGGCGGGATGTTCCCGCTCGCAGCACCACAACATCTGCTGGTCGAAGGCATGATGAGTCGGCTCGGCGAGGTGATCTCGGCGCACGAAAAATTCATGGCGGAGCAGCTCGGACGCAATGGGATTTTGGTGTGGCACGGCCGCGCCAGCTTCTCATCGCCGCACGAGCTCTCGGTGACACCTCTTCGGGGCGAACGTCGCGCGCTCTCTGCAGGCACCATCGTGCTCGCACCCGGCTCGCGTCCGCGCATGCCCGACGATGTGCCCGTCGACCACGAGCATATCCTCGACAGCGACTCGATCCTCTCGATGCACTACTTGCCGCGCTCCCTCGCGGTGCTGGGTGCCGGCGTGATTGCGTGCGAATACGCATCCATCTTCGCGGCCCTGGGTGTGAAGGTCACCCTGATCGACAAGGCCGCTCGGCCGCTGGCCTTCCTCGAGCCGGAGCTGACGGACCACTTCGTCGGCGCGCTCGAACGACAGGATGGCAAATTCTTGGGCGGGCGAACCACGCGCGAGGTCGCGTTCGACGGCGCCGCGGTACAGATCGAGCTCGACGATGGAACACATGTCGAGGCGGAGAAGGTTCTGTGTGCCCTCGGCCGAGTTGCCAATGTCGAAGGGCTCGAGCTCGAGAATGCTGGCGTCAAGCTGAATAGCCGCGGTCTGATCATCGTCGATGAGCACTGCCGAACTGCCTCGCCCGGCATCTACGCTGTCGGCGACGTGATCGGGCCTCCTTCGCTGGCAGCATCGGCAATGGAGCAGGGTCGACGCGCGGTGTCGCACGCCTTGGACATCCCAGCCGGGCAGGCGGCTGAGCTCATTCCTACCGGCGTCTACTGCATTCCCGAAATGGCGAGCGTCGGGCTCACAGAGATTCGCGCGAGAGAGCTTCACGGAAGCGTCACCATGGGTCGCGCTTCATTCGCGGAAATCGCGCGCGGTCAGATCGCTGCCGTCGACGGGCTACTCAAGCTCGTCACCGACACCAGCGATGGGCGCATCTTGGGCGTCCACATCGTAGGTGAAGGCGCCTCCGAGCTGGTGGCTGTCGGACAAGTCGCGATTCAATCGAATTGGCGTGTCGAACAGCTGATCGAGACCATTTTCAATTTTCCGACCCTCGCCGAAGCGTACCGGGTCGCCGCGCTCGACGTGGTCAAGCGGCGCACGACGTAGCGCCTTTGGTCGACGGTCAGCTGCCGCCCTTTTGGGCGTCTTTGCAGGCCCCTTCGGCCGTGAACGTGCAGAGCAACGTGCGCGTTTGGCCGTACGATTTCTTCTGCCCGAAGCGCGGATTGAAATCGTGCACCCAATACACCTCGCCGGAGACCAGGGCGTCTTTGGGGTCACCGGTGCGCTCCGGCAAACGCCGCAAATAGTCCGCCATCGGGTCGCGATAGGCGCGGTTGCCACCGGTCTGGATGCGGTTGAAGTAGTCGCTCCAGATTTGGTTGTAACCAAAGCTCTTGGCGTTGATGAGATCGAAGTTGGGCTCCGTGCCCCAGAACGGGTCGACGTGGCGCCCATCGACTGTAATGGCGTCTACCACGATGATGCCGTCGTCTTTGACCGGGTTGGGGCTGAACATGAACCAGCCCTGAAGAAACCGCATCTTGTGCGTAATGGTCATCAGGTCTTCGTTTTGCGGCTTCAGCTCCCAGTGGAAGCGTTTGTTGATACTCGCGACCCCTTCGCGCCAAAGCTTGCCGGTGCACCAGAGCTCGACCACCGCTTGATTGAAGGCTGCCAATGCGCACACGAGACAAGCAAGCTCGCTCAGGCTGCGACCGAACCAACTGACGAAACGCTTCGCCGGGGGGCGCGGCGTGCCTTCGGGCACGTTGGTGCGCAGACCGAGCAGACGTGAGGCGCGGCCGACAGCGAGCCTCATCAAGCTGTCGCATGCCCAGCTGAGCGGCGGCACGCGGAGCAGCCACGCGAAGACCGGCCCAACTGGAAACGCCGCCACGATGCTGGCGAGCGCCTGCGCCCCGGTTTGGCGCCCGGCGGGGGCTTCGACGCTCAGCCGGGCCGCCAGCTCTGCGTCGGTCTTGGCTTCTTGGAAGGTCAGTAGGCCAAAGCGGTCGACCCTGGCGATCAGACGCGCCAGCAACATCGCGGCACCCGAGTCGGCGTTGACCACGACCGTGCGCGCGCGATGCGTTCGCCGCATCGTGCGAATCGCGATGTCCCAATCTTCGTAGCTGATCAGCAAGGTCGAGAAGACACACAAGCCCCACGCGAAAGGACCGAGAACGAAGGTGCTGCCGAAGCCGAGGTGCAGAAAATTGATCAACGCGAGGCCGGCGCGGCGTAGCCAGAGCCTCACATCGAAACCGAAAATGACCAATTGCGGGGCCAGCACGCAGAAGCCGATGCCGAATTCGGAGGCCACGACGGACCCCGTGAGCAGCCGATAGACCTGCGGCGGGATGTAGTCGCGGATCTGTCCGATGATCGGCGTGACCATGCGATCGACGTACATCACGTAGTGAACGCTGGTGAGCTTCGGCGGGCGCCAATCGGGGCCGAACTTGTGGATGATGTTGAAAAAATAGACCGCCGCCAGCTGCAGGCACAACACCGGGCCGACGATCGAGACGAAGGGCGCGAGCCGGGCGGGTGCGATCAGATCACTGCGGTCGTTCAGCTCGTCGACGCTGCGCTCGCGCTTTGCCTTCAGCGACTCTCTGAGCGCATCGACGCTGAAGCGGTCGCCCATGGGCATGAAGACGGTCCACAGCAGCAGCAGATTTTGGACGACATAGCCGCCGTTCTCGATCAACAGCACGCGGCCATTCATGCTGGTCACGATGACCAGCGACAGCACCTGCATGATCTTGGTGCGGTAGCCGACGAGCAAGCCCACGTAGATGCCGAAGATCACGAGCCACAGCGGCCACAGCTCAGCGGCGGTCGTGAAACCATGCAGCAGCGAGAAGCCGTTGGCCTGCGGACGCGACAAGATCGTGTAGCTGGGCAGCACGCCCTTGTCGGAGAACATCGCTTCCCAAGCGCCTGTCCTCCGGAACAGATCCATCAGCAGGTAAAAGCCGAGGGCGATGCGAGAGAGACCGAGCGTGCGGCGATCGAAGGTGAACCACGAGTTCTTGAACAGAACCAACAGGTCCGTGAAGAAACCGCGCTGCGGCGTGATCTTGGTCGGTGGCGTGGCGTTGGTCACGTATCCTCGAGCGAGCGACTCGGTCAGGCCGATATCGTATACCGCACCGAGATGGACAAAGTGACCAAGGACGACGAGCTGGACGCTGACTCGCCGGCCGACGTTCGCATCACCTTCAGCGTGCTCATGGGGGTCGCGGCGTTGCTTTGTGCCATCCCCCGCCAGTGGGCAAGCGCCGCTATTTTGCTAGGGCTCGCAGTCTCGGTTGGTGCGCTGCATTACGTCGCGCAACGTCGGCAGGTGTCCGGGTTGCGACCTCCCCCCCCGGCCCCCTCTGTCGTTCCGGGAGAGGGGGAGCAGGGCTTCACGAAAGGGGCGCCTCCGTAACGAGATGCGCGGCAATGCGCAGGACCTGAATCCGGCTTCGTTCAGGATCTGCAGCCCCAGTTGCGCCTACCTCAAACCCCCCCCCCTCCCAGGGCGGACTCCGGGACGAGCTTCAAGCGGATGCCGGCGGTATCTCGATGGGCGGCTTCGCGAAGCGCACGCGCACCGCGTTGATGGCGCGGTGAATCAATTTGCGACGCACCAGCGCTTGCTCGAGCCGACGTTTTCCCGGGATCTCGGTGAGCATCAGACCGAGCAGCACGGTCAACAGACCCTGACCGGGAACACCAGGCAGGCTCATCAGCAGGCCGAGGACAATCAGCGCAACGCCGAGCAGATTGAGCCCGATACGCGCTGCGATTCGCAGCCACGGCGCGTGACCCGCGAGCGGCAGGGGGAGCTTGTCCGACGTGAAATAGTCGACCGGCAGGCGCACCGCGACGATGGCTGAGATCACCAAGCTGGCGCCGATCGAGAGCGCGAAGGCGCCGAAGGCAAAACCGAGCCTGCCCAAGGTTGCCCAAGCAGCAATGTCGGCCCAAATCGTCGTCACTGAACTGTCAGCATAGCAGCGCGGCGAAATAGTCCCGCTAGGCGACCAACACGGTGCCGACGCTGCCTGGGCTGTCGACCTCGCGAAACAGATCGCCCGCGCCCAGCTTGCCGACGATATGCACCTGTTTGGCTCCAGCAACGATCGCCGAAAACGACTCTTCTAGCTTGGGGATCATGCCGTCTTTGACCACACCGCTTTCGACCAAGGCCCGCCCTTCGGCGATGGTGAGCCGCTCGATGCGACTCTTCGGGTCGGCGACGTCGCGCAGCACGCCGCGCACGTCGCTGATGAGCACGAGGCTCTTTGCCGCGAGCTCGACCGAGACACGCGTCGCGACGATATCGGCGTTGATGTTGAACACCTGACCGTCTCGAGCCGCCCCGAGACAAGCCAGCACCGGCGTGTGACCTGCGTCGAGTAGCAGCGAGAGGAGGGCGCGATTGACCCCAGTGACATCGCCCACCAGGCCGAGATCGACGGGCTCCGGGCCTGCGCCGGCGTACACGCGTGGCGGTCGCTTTTGTGCGGCGATGACTTGGCCGCTTGCACCGTGAAGACCGATCGGGCTGACGCCAGCTCGCAGCAAGGCGGCGCACAGATCGACATTCAGCCAACCGGCGACCACCATCTTCATCACGTCCAGCGTGGCCTCGTCCGTGACGCGCCGGCCCGCAACCTTCTTCGGAGTCTGACCGAGCTTCTCTTGCAGCCTGCTCGCTTGCGGACCGCCGCCGTGGACCACCACCAACGGCCCGTCGAGCCGGAGTCGTGCGATGTCGGCAGCCAGCACCGGAAGCTCGGCGCTGTGCACCACCTCGCCACCGAGCTTGAGAACGACCGGTGACGACGCGCTCACGGAAACCCGCCTGGGTCGGCGAGGGTGAGTGTCTCGTCCAAACCGAGCACCAGGTTCATGTTCTGAATGCCCTGGCCAGCGCCGCCCTTGATCAAGTTGTCGATCGCGCTGAAACACGCCAGCGTGCGCGCGCCGTCTTCAACGGGGCCCAGCTCGAAGCCGATCTCCGCGTAGTTCGAGCCGCTGACAGCCACCACCTCGGGCAAGCGGCCTTTCGGGATGCGCACGAATGGCTCGCCGGCAAACGCGCTCTGAAACGCCTCTGCCACTCTGTCTTTGGTCAGCGAAGCTTCTACCCGCACGAAGCTCGTCGCGAAAATACCGCGCGAGAGCGGCGCGCTTACCGGCACGAAATGAAGGTGCACGCCATTTGCCCCGAGGCTGGCGAGCGACTCGATGATCTCGGGCACATGTTGGTGTTTCAGTGGCTTGTACGTGCGGAGGTTCACGGCGCGCACCGGGTGGTGGGTACCAGCCTGTGGGGCCGCCCCACTGCCGCTCGAGCCTGTAATGGCGACTGTCTCGACGACGCCCTTCAACCATCCGCGCTTCGCCAAGGGAATGAGCCCCAGCTGAATGGCCGTGGCAAAACACCCCGGCGACGCCACCAGCCGAGCCTTGCGAATGGCGTCACGATTGGTCTCCGGCAGGCCGTACACAGCCGACGCCAAGAGCTCGGGGTGGGGGTGTGTACCGCCGTAGAAAGCTTCGTAGCTTTTGACATCTTTCAAGCGATAGTCGCCGGATAGATCGACAGCTTTCGCCTTGGCTTCGAGGATCGGAGGCACGGCGGCGGCACTGACTTTGTGTGGTAGCCCCAGGAGCACCACATCCATGCCTTTGGCCGCTTCTGCAGCCGTCAAATTCTCGAATTTCAGATCAGTACGACCCTCCAGATGGGGGTGCGCCGCCGACAAAAGCTCGCCCACGAAGTCGATCGACGCGACCCGCACCAGCTCGACCTCCGGGTGCAGCAAGAGTCTGCGGATCATCTCGGCTGCGCCATACCCACTGCCACCGAGCACTGCAGCTTTGAAACGCTTCATGGGTCGTCCCTTAGCACGGAGAAGTGTGCGACATTGCCAGCATGAGAAGTCGATTTCTTTCGCTCGCTTGCTTGCTGGTCGGTGTGGCTGGCGTTGCCGGTTGCGGAGGTGAGCTGCCCATCAACGACGGCGACGGCGGCGGCGGCAGTGGAGGCGGCGGCAACGGCGGCGCGGGTGGCGGTGACGCGGGCATCCAGATCGAGGGCCTCTCGGCGCCAGTGCAGGCGAAGTACGACGACAGCGGCATCCTGCATCTGGCCTGTGGCACCGACGAAGACTGCTTCGCGAGCCTCGGCTACTTTCACGCCGCGAATCGCTTCTTCTTCATGGATTTCGTGCGAAACCTCGTCCGCGGCCGGCTCGGAGAGCTGGTCGGTGCTGGCAAGCTCGTGCTCGAGCAGGACTACGAGAATCGGCGCTTCTTCTCGACGGTCAGCGGCGAGCCGTTGGAGAAAAAATTGTACGACGACGCGAACGCCGAGTCTCGCGGCTACATGGACGCGTACACCCGCGGCGTGAACGCGTGGATCGCCGATATGCGCGCCGGAAAAAACGGCGCCACTTTGACGATCGAATACGACTTTCCGCTGATCGCGAAAGAGAACATTCGCGATTGGGAGCCTGAAGACTCAGCTGCCGTGGGCCTGTACGTGCTCAATGATCTGTCCAACAACAGCGGCAGCGAGCTCACGCTCGGAGAAGAGTATCCGGCCTTCAACCCGCTGCTGGCGCCGGACATGTACTCGCCGCGTCCGGTGTTCGACGCCTTCACGCTGACCGCGGCAGGCTTGCCGCCGCCGGCGTCTCCGGGGCCGCCTCGACCGGGAAGTGCCGGTGAACGGGCGCCCGACCAACATGCGGCGCTGCCCCAAAAGCGAAGCGGCTTTGCCCTCGGTCAGCATGCGTCCCTGCTCGCGGAAGCGCGCGCGAGAATGCAGAAGGTCGGCAGCGGGTCTTCCATCTCGCAGCCGGGTGAGACCGGTTCCAACAACTGGGCAGTGGGCCCCGGGCGCACCTCCAGCGGCAACGCGATCTTGGCGAACGACCCTCACCTCTTGCTCACGAACCCGAGCATCTGGTTCGCGGTCGAGCTGGACGCCAAGTCGGCCGGCGACGGCTCGCTGCACGTCGCAGGCAGTACCTTCCCCGGCTTGCCCGCGATCATGGTCGGCCATAACGAGTCGATCGGCTGGGGTGTCACGACCGCGTTCTACGATCTCGCTGACGTCTATCTCGAGACGCTCTCCGCAGACGGCAGCGCCGTCATGTTCGAAGGCGCCGAGGTCGCGATCCTGGAGAAGGACTTTCAATTCAAAGACGCCGAGAGCGGCGACACGATCACGCAGACCTTTCGCTGGGTGCCGCATCACGGACCGATTGTCTCGGAAGATCTGGTCGCGGGCACGGCGGTGAGCATCCGCTGGCGCGGTCACGAAGGCGGCGCCGATCTGGATGCCTTCTTCGGGTTGGCCAAAGCAGCCAACGTCGCCGAGGCGCGCTCAGCGATCGAGTCCATATCCAGCGCCAGCCAGAACTTCGTCGTGGTCGACACCGACGGCGAGATCGGTTGGTTCCCCTATTCGAAGGTGCCGAGCCGGCCGTGGGCCTCACCCCTTCTCGCGCCTTGGTTTCCGCTCCCGGGCGACGGCTCTGCCGAGTGGGGCGACCCAGTGCCGCTCGACGATCTGCCGCAACTCTTGAACCCGCCCAACGGCTCCATTGCGACCGCAAACGCAGACATGACCGGCGCCAACGCAGACGGCGACCTGTTGAACGATGGCCAAGCCGCATTGCAGGCGTACGACAAGGGCGAAGGCACGCGCGCCCGCCGCATCATGGATCTGCTCGAAGAGGGCGGAAACGAACACTCGGTGGCGACCCTGACGGCCATGCAAGGCGACGCTTTCTCGCTCTACGGCGAAGCGCTGGTCCCGGTGATCTTGGCCTCGCTCGCGACTGCGACGCTCAGCGCCGAAGAGCAAGCCGTCATCGACGCGCTGACAGCGTGGCAGTTCACTTGCCCGACCGGCGTCGACGGCTATGACGCAGAGCTTTCACCCGACGACAGCGACGCCACCGCGACAGCCGAGTCGATCGGCTGCACTGCCTTCCACGTGACCCTCTATTCGATCGTGACGGCGGCAACCGGCGACGACATCGCTGCTGCCGGGCTCGAGCCAGGTGGCGCTCGCTGGGAGCTTCATCTGGTTGCTCGCGCATTGAAAGATCCGACCACGATCGTTTCTGGCGCCTTGCTTTGGGATGACGTCTCGACCACGCCGGTGGTGGAGACAAAAGACGAAACGATCTTGAAGGGCCTCTCGCTGGCTGCCGCTGCCCTGGACACGGTCGGCCCAGTGAACGACTGGCGTTGGGGCCGCCATCACGTGCTTTTCTTGCGCAGCATCTTCGATAACTTCGGACTCACCGAGTACAACGAAGGGCCCTACGCGGTCAGAGGCGGTCTCTACACAGTCAACGTCGCGAACCCGCGTGACCACGTGTTGACCGAAGACAACCTGGTCGGCGACCTCGGCTTTCGCAACGGCGCGAGCGTTCGTTTCGTGGTCGAAGCAACTCCGGAGGGCCCAGTGATGACCTACCAGCTGCCGGGCGGCAACGATCTGCACCGCGACAGCGAGTTCTACAACAACCTACTACCCGGCTGGATCGACAACACCGCCATCGCATTTCCGTTCGGGCCTGACGCAGTTCCCAACCCCGCGCTTCAGATCGAGGTCACACCCGCACCATGAACGCGGCGACCATCGAAGCTCTGAGCGCGGCGCTGGCGAGCCGCACCCAGGCGATGCTCGATTCGATACGCGAGCTCGTCGAGCAGAACTCGCACACCGGCAACAAGGCTGGTGGCGACGCCGTGGCTGATCTGTTGAACGCCAAAGCGTCGGCGCTGGGCCTCGCGGTCGAGCGCATCCAAAGTCAGCGCTTTGCCGATCACTTGGTGTTCTCGACACCACTCTCGAAGCAGTCGGCAGAGGGGGCGATCGTCTTCGTCGGGCATCACGACACGGTCTTTCCTCCTGGCTCGTTCGAGGGCTTCTCGCAAGACGGCGGCATCGCGCGCGGGCCCGGCGTGCTCGACATGAAAGGCGGCATCGTGGTGATGCTCGAGGCGGTGCGCGCGGTAGCGCTCGCGGGTGGGCTCGACCGCTTGAAGCTGCGCATCGTGCTCGTCGGCGACGAAGAGGTCGGCTCGCCGGAGGGGCGCGGGATTATCCAAGCGCACAGCCAAGGCGCGGCTAGCGCGCTCGTGTTCGAGGCCGGTCGCGCCTCCGACAAGATCATCACCAGCCGCAAAGGCACAGGCAGCGCCAAAGTCGTCGCCACCGGCAAGGCGGCCCACGCCGCCAACGGGCACCGCGAAGGCGTCAACGCCATCTGGGCGCTGGCTCGTTTCATCGATCGAGCGCAGCGGCTGACCGACTACGACCGCGGCGTGACGGTGAACGTCGGCATCATCCGAGGGGGTGAAGCAAAGAACACAGTCCCCGACAGCGCCGAGTGCCAGATCGACTTCAGGTTCGTGAAGCTCGCCGACGCCGAGGCGACCTATCAGGCGCTGACCAAGGCATGCGACGAGGCCTCGCTCGAGGTCCCCGGCTCGCGCCTGGAAATAAGTGGCGGGCCGCAGCGGCTACCGCTCGAACGTACGGAAGCAAACATCGAGCTCTGTCACCGCTATGGCAGCGAGGCCAGCGCAGTCGGGCTCGGCAGCGAAGAGGCCGCTTTGATCGCAGGCGGCTCGGACGCAAGCTCGACTGCGGCGATCGGCATTCCCTCGATCGATGGCCTCGGGCCACGCGGCACCGGCTTTCACACCAAAGAAGAACTGATCGAGATCGCCACGCTCGAGCCCAAGGCCCTGGCGCTCGCGAGATTCCTGTGGAAGCACGGCGGCTGTTAGTCTCCCACCAGTGAAAAGGCCGCTCACAGCTGGTGTCGTTCACGGCGGCCGCTTCGTGATCGAAGCGCTTGCCGGCGAAGGCGGCTCGAGCGAGGTGTACCGCGCGCTCGACCAGCGGTCCGGACGCATCGTCGCGCTCAAGGTCTTCCACGATCCAGAAGAGCACGGCATCGATCGCTTCTCGCGCGAGGCCGAGCTGCTCAGGTCGCTTTCGCACCCGGCGATCGTCGAGCACGTCGACCACGGCCTGGTCGACGGCATCCCCTACCTCGCGATGGAGTGGTTGGAGGGCGAAGACCTGGAGGCGCGCCTGTTACGAGGCCCGCTGGCGATCGACGACGTCATCGAGCTGGTGTGCAGCATCGCGTCGGCGTTGAGCGTCGCGCATGCGCGCGGAGTCGTGCATCGCGACGTCAAACCATCGAACATATTTTTGCGGGAGCGAGAGATCGCCAAAGCCAAAATCCTGGATTTCGGCATCGCGCGCATACGGGGAGGCGCCCAGTTCACGCGTTTCGGCGAGGCGCTCGGCACACCGGCGTACATGGCGCCGGAGCAAGCCAAAGGGAGTCGCGAGATCGACGCGCGCGCAGACGTCTTCGCGCTCGGTTGCGTGCTCTACGAGTGTTTGGCTGGCAAACCGCCTTTCTGGGCAGATCATCCACTCGCGGTGATGGCGAAGATCTTGATCGATGAGCCGATCCCGATCGAGACGCTCCGAGGCGACGTGCCCGAAGCGCTGGCGGCACTGCTCGTGCGGATGCTTTCGAAAGATCCGGCAGCGCGTCCCGCCGATGGCGGCAGCCTGGCGGAAACGTTTCAAACCATCGGTCGCAGTCGCAAGCCCGCGCCAATCAGTGCCCCACCCCCACCGCGCGCCGTGCTGACGAATCGAGAGCAGAAGCTACTCAGCGTGCTGTTCGTCGCGCGCGTGAACGACACCCTCGCCTCCCAAATCGACGTGTACCAACCGACGATGTTCGTCGAAACCACGGGCGGAGCAATCGACACCGTCTATGGAGAGGTGCTCAAACACGGTGGGTGGGCAGAGCGCCTCGTCGACGGATCAATCGTGGTCACGCTGCCGGGCCAAGGGCCTGTGCTCGATCAGGCTGCCAGAGCCGCTCGCTGTGCGCTGTCAGTGACGAAAGCGCTGCCGGACCATCCAATTGCGCTGGTGACCGGCCGCGCCGACGTCACCGGCGGCTTTCCGGTAGGGCACGTGATCGATCGGGGCGTACGGCTGCTCGCCTTGGGCGTCGAGCGCGGTCGCCAAGAACAACCCGTGACCGGCATCGCAATCGACGATGTCACTGCCGGCCTGCTCGATCGCCGGTTCGAGATCACATCGCGCGCGGGCGCCTTCGAGCTGGTCTCCGAGCGGGAGGGTGGCGAAGCGCCGCGCACCTTCATGGGTCGTGCACAGCCGTTCGTCGAACGCGAACGGGAGCTCAAGCGACTCTTGCTCTACTACGAGACCTGCGTCAGCGACGAAACGGGGCAGGCCATGGTGGTCACTGGCGCTCAGGGTGTCGGCAAATCGCGACTCGGGCACGAGCTCTTGGGCGCCTTGGCAGCGCGTCATCCGACGCCATTGCTGCTAGTCGGTCGCGGTTCGTCTCACCTCACCGACCTCCCACTGGGCGTGATCGCCGACCTGCTCTCGCAGCTATTCGGGTTGCACGCGCAAGAGGGCCTCGAGGTCGCTCAACATCGAGTTAGAGCGCGAGTCGGTCGCAATGTGCCCAAGAGCGAGCGCGAGCGCATCGTTGGGTTCATCGGGGAGCTGCTCGGCGTGCGCTTTCCGGACGAGACACACGCCACGCTGGCAGCCGCCCGCCTCGACAACGTCAAGATGGGCGACCTCATCCGATCGGCGTGGGAAGAGCTGATCGCTGCCGAGCTCTCAGCGAGCCCGGTCGTGCTGCTGATCGAAGACCTCCACCTCGCCGATTCGGCGAGCGTTGCTTTGATCGACAGCACGTTGCGGCTGTTTGCCGACGCCCCGCTCCTGGTCCTGGGTCTCGCCAGACGCGAGCTCGGGGCGGCGTTTCCTTCGTTGTGGGCGGGTCGGCCGTTGGTTCGCTTCGAGCTCGGCAAGCTGCCCGAGGCTGCGTGTGTGGAGATCTGCCGCAACGCCCTTGGAGCAGATTGGCCCCAAGCAGACATCGCGCGGGTGGTGGCGCAAGCGGACGGCAATACCTTCTACCTCGAAGAGCTGCTCCGCGCAGTCGCAGGCGGCCACGGGGGCAAGCTGCCCGAGACGATGCTCGCGATGGTGCAGGCGCGGCTCGAAGCGCTGGACGCCGAGGCGCGGCGCGTCTTGCGCGCGTGCAGCATCTTTGGCGACAGCTGTTCACTCGGCGCCGCAAAGTCGCTCGTGGGCGAAGCCGATGCCGGCGACGTCGTGTCGACCGTCGCCAAGCTGTGTGACGCGGAGCTGTTGGTGTCCGGCGGTGCGGGCGTCACGACTGGTGACACACGGCTCACCTTCTCGAGCGCGCTGGTGCGAGAAGCAGCCTACGCCACGCTGACTGACGAAGACCGCAAGCTCGGCCACCGGTTGGCAGCCGAGTGGCTCGAGAAAGCGAGCTCGGGTCGGGACGCCGCCCTGATCGCCGACCACTTCGAGCAAGCCGGCGAGCTGCAGCGAGCGGCCGCGTTCTGTGCCCGCGCCGCGGAGATCGCGATCGAAGCGCACGACTTCGCGGGTGCGGTCATGCGTGCAGAGCGCGGCGCCCGCGCAGGGGTGCCCGGCCCGCTGCTGGGTCGTATTCGCCTGCTTCAATCGGAGGCCCTTCGACAGCTGGGCGACAATGGCCCCATGTTGGAGCGCGCCAAAGAGGCAGTGTCGCTCCTTCCGAATCGCTCGCCGCCGTGGTGGACCGCCGTCGCCAATGCCGTTCAAGCATCACTGCGCCTCGGCGTGCGCGAGCCGGTCACGGAAGTGGCGATGGCGATCGGCGACCCTCCATTCGGCGATCTACCTGCGGGCGCCACGCGCGCAGCCCATTATCTGCACGTCGGCGGGATGAGCGAACGAGCCGACACGCTGCTCACGCACGCCATGAGCAGCATCGGCGACTTTGCCCAGGATCCGGCGAAGTGGGCTTGGGCCTATCGGGCATACTCCACGCGAGCGGTGTTTGCCGGCGACACCGGCACCGCAGCCGAGCAGCTCGAGCTCGCCATTCGTGCATTCGAGGCGAGTGGCGACATGCGCGAGGCGGCTTCCGAGGGCGTCAATCTCGGTCTCTTGCGTCTCGACTTGGGGCTCAATGACGAGGCCCGCTTCACGCTGCGTGACTACGTCTCACGAGTCGAGCGGCTCGGCCTACGTCACCTGACGGCGCATGCGTGCATCGGCCTGGCCGTTGCCGAGACACGACTCGGCTACTTGGCCTCTGCCCATGCTCTCGCGGACCGCGCGATCGCGTTCTTCAAAGAGCAGGGCGACCGGCGCATGGGCGGCTTCTCGAACACGATGCTCGCCCGTCTACACTTGGCCCAAGGCCGCTTCGACGAAGCGCTTTCCGTGTGTGCGGTAGCTGCCGAGCTGCTCGCCAATATCCCCACGCTGTTGCCCGCGAACGGCGCCACGCTGGCGCAAGCGCTGCTGGCACTAGGCCGTAACGAGGCCGCGCTCGCCGCGGCGACCGAAGGCTTTCGGCCTCTCGCTGAGGGCATCGAGCTCGACGAAGGCGAGGCCTTGACGCGCCTTGCCTACGCAGAGGCGCTGCTTGCAAACGGTCGCCGCGAGGCTGCCGCCGCCACCATCAGCGCCGCGCGGGAGCGCCTGTTTCTGCGCGCCAATGCGATACGAAATCAGGCTTGGCGGAAGGGCTTTCTCGAATCCGTCCCGGAAAATCGCGGCACGCTGGAGCTTTCAGCCGAGCTCTGCCCAGACGTGCGAGCGCTGCGCCGTACTTGATCAGAAGGTGACCTGCAGCGAAAGCGGCGGCAGCTGCAGGAGCGGCGCTTGGAGATCGAATGCGACGTCCCAGTTGCTCCGCTCATCGGTGACGAACGCGGAGGTTTGCGCGTCTCTTTTCGAGCGAACGCCCACGCCGAGCAGCACCGAGCCGGTAATGGCCAGCGGCAGCGAGAAGCCTGCTACCAGTCCGCCACCCACGAGAGGACCGCCGTCGCCGTTCGCCGCGCCGAACCCGGCCGCAACCAGCCCCCCGACGACGGCAGCCCAGCCGATCGCTGTGAGGGCTGCGCCAGCCCCGATCATGCGCTTGGCGCCGGTGAGGCGGCGTTGCCTCTGAGTCTCGTCGGCCTCGCGCTGCTCGCGCGATTCCTCCACGTCCTCCGCCCGGTCGCGCCGCTTCTTCTTCTTGCGGGGTGCTGCGGCCTCGCTGTCGTCTTCTTCCGCTTCGTCCTCCACCTGCGGCTTCGGCTTTCCTGTGGGCGGGGGTTTGACCTCGGCTGCCGCCGCCGTGCCTGCGTACTCGACGCGCATCACTTCAGCGCGCGCGATCTCGCGCGTCTTTCCGTCTGCCAGCTTGATCGAAACGAGCTTGGCATCGTCGACCATCACAGCCCCGCGCACACGACCGCCATTCGCGAGCCAGACGGTATCGATGGCTTCTTCTGCGTAGGCGGGAGATGCCGCGAGGGCGGCCACTCCCAAGGTGAGCGCGACCAGACTCATTCGTATCGGTTGTGTTTTCATCTCTGGCTCCCCTTCGCGACTATTTCGGCAGCGGCGCCGGGTAGCCTTCGGTCCCATAAGGCCAAGTCTCCGAGAAGGAATCTTGGGACATCTTTCCCGTCTTCATGGCGTACTTTCTGAGCGCGCGCGTGGCGTAGATGCGCTGCTGGCGATCTTGCGTTTGCGCATACTCGTCCAACATCGACTTGGCGCGCTCGTCGCCGGTCGCACCCAACGCAATGAGAATCGACGCGCGAGTCTTGAAGTCCTTTTCGATTGGTGCACGCTCCAGCAGCGCGTCGACGACCGCCGCCGGCAGGCTTCCTTCGCCGCGAATGACAGCCTCGATGTCCCGGGCTGCCTTCAGGCGTACCTGGCTATCCGAGGCGGCCAGATCTCGGGACGCCTCCGAGGCGGTGCGAGAGGGCCCGCAGCCGAACCCGACACCAACGACCAGCGCCACCATCAACCATTTCATCGTTCTAGTCGCCATCACATTTCTCCTTCAATCGACGCGTTCGTACTCGACTTCGACCCCACCGCCGATGTCGCAATCCATGCGATCTTCATTCACCGTGCACTCGATGTCGTTGAACGCCCCCGCGTCGCTGCAATCGCCAGTAAATTCGCCGTCCGCTTCCATGCGACCGTTGTTCTCACGGGCATCGAAATCGAAGCCGCACAAGAAGCATTGGTCGTCGTTGCAGAGGTAGATGTGACCGTCGCCGGTGTAGCCGTCCGAAGCGGCCCGCACGTCGAGGTCGACGGCCGGGTCTTCGGCCCCTTCCCAGCGCCCCTCGTATGGGTCGCTGCAGCCGGCGGCCAATATCGCGATTGCGATGGTTCCGAATATTGAACTTCTCATGAAATCTCCTCAGCCGCAGGTCCAAGCGTCGTAGCCGTCGACCGTCTCGTAGTACTCGCAGACGGTGCCTGGGTAGATCGCGCAGTCGGCGTTGCTCTCGCATGCCGGAAAGCAGAACTGATTGCCGCCATTCGTGTTGTAACACCAGCCATTCGACGGACAGTCGAACGAGTCAGAGCAGTAGTCGGTGCACCAGCCAGCACAGGTATCTGTCACGCAGTAGTTCTCGCTCGTGCACGGCACTGGCCATTCGCAGTAGTCGAGCGGAGCACAGACCCCGTCGCCAGACTCGAGCCCAGTGCAGCAGCCGCTGTCACACTGGTTTCCGTGGTCGCACGGGGCCGCACAAGGTGCCCAGAGAGCCGCCGTAGTTCACGCAGATGCCGCCATCATTGCAGCACTCTTCGCTCGCGCAGCTCTCGCCGATATCCGCGCAGCTGGGAGGCGGCGGCCCGCTACTGCTGGACCCGCCGTTCGGCGAGGGCGCCTCGACACATTCGCCGTCCGAACAAACGCGGTCGCCTTTGCAATCGCTGTCGCTCGAACACTCTCCGGCATTGCCATCAGCGCTGTCTTCGCTACCGCCGCCCGCGCAAGCCGCCACCATCACGCCGAACGCGACCAGCGCGCCGGCAAGTGTTTCTTTCATCATGTGAGCCTCCCCGCATCGCGTGGATGCTTCGCAAGGCCATAGAGCAGGTCCCGTGCCGGCGCGAATTGCGCCAATTTGGCGAAGAAGCCGGATGCCGTCGCAGATCACGCGGCGGCATGCCGCGCCGTCGCGGCGCCAAATTTGGAAGCCCACTTTTGCGGCAGTGGGGGCCTCTTGCGCCGCGCACGAATGTTGCGAGGCCCCGCGCCGGCGATCGGCACAGGGAGGCTTGGACATGAAGTCACAAACTGGACACGGGGCTGCGCGCGCTCCGCGCGGAGCCCCTTGTCGCTGATGGCGTTTGTCGCGTGCGGCGACAGCACTGGCGAGGGAGGCTCGGGCAATGCCATTGCAGCAACGTACGACGGCAGCGACTGCGACGCGTGCGACCGCGCAGCCTGCGAAAATGAGCAAGAGCCTCCGCTCGATCGTTGCGTGCCGCCAGCGAGAGGCAGCTTCAGCCGCGAACGCGCGCCATCATCTTCTGCAGTTGACTGCGATGAATGCCGGACTCGGTCGCGGCCCGCGACACGTTGTTGCCGTATTTCGCAAGCAGCCCGTCGATGAACTCTCGTTCGAGGTCACGCAACACGCGCGCACTGACGATCTCGAGCTCGTCTTTGTCGAACGCTGCAAACGATTGTCGTCCGTCGACCGGCGGACCGGAGCTCGGCGCAGGTCGGGCCCCGCGTATCTCTTCCGGCAGAAACTCGGGCCCGATCTCCGCCTCTGTCGACAGCAGGCATGCTCTCTCGATTGCGTGCGCCAGCTCTCGCACGTTGCCTGGATAGTCGTGCGCCTCGAGCGCCCTCAGCGTGCCACGTGAGAGGCGCGCGTCTTTGCGCGTGGCGATGGTCTTCAAGAAGTGCTGTGCGAGCAGCGCAATGTCGCTGCGGCGCTCTCTGAGCGGCGGCAGGCTGAGCTCGACGACACGGAGGCGGTAGTAGAGATCTTGCCTGAAGCTTCCTTGCGCGACGCGCTCGACCAGACTGCGATGGGTGGCCGCGACGATGCGCACGTCGACCTTCTCGACGCGGTCGCTGCCGAGTCGCTGCAGCTCGCCGAACTGGATCGCGCGCAGCAGCTTGGCTTGGGTGTCGATCGGGATCTCTGCGACCTCGTCGAGGAACAAGGTGCCGTTGTTGGCGCTCGCGAGGCGCCCCGCTCGGTCGCGGTCGGCGCCTGTGAACGCGCCGCGCACATGACCGAACAGCTCACTTTCCAGCATCGTGCTCGGCAAAGCTGCGCAGTGCAGCGTCACCAAGGGCCCGCGCCGCCGCTCGGAATTGACGTGCAGTGCCTTCGCGATCAGCTCTTTGCCGGTGCCGCTCTCGCCTGTCACCAAGATGGACGCTTTGGAAGGGGCAACCTGCGCGACGCTCTTCAGCAGCGCGAGCATGGCCGGATCTTGCGTGATGATGCCGGAAAAATCGTATTGGGCGAACAGATCGCGCTCCAGCGCGGAGCTACGTCGCTCGAGCTCACTGCGGCGCACCGCACCGAACAGACACAGCCCGGCGAGCTCTGCGATGTCGCTGAGCAGCGCCAGCGCTTCAGGCGAGAAGCCCCCGGCGCGCGGGTGCTCCAGATAAAGAGCGCCAAACCGTGTGTCCGCAGAAGAGAGCGGCACCACCACCACCGCCCGCCCCGCCGAAGCAGCCAAGCTCTCGAGCCCCGAGAGCTCCGGGTCTTCAGCAGGGTTCATCGAATGAACCAGGCGATTTTCAGCGAGGGCAATACGGACCAAGCTGCGACTGAAGCGCGCTGCCTGGTCGTCTGCGGCTGCGTCGAACTGCACCGCGAACTTCGGCGTGAAGTGCTCGCCTTCACGGGCAACGACGAACCCGCGGTCTGCGCCAGTCAGATCGAGCGTGCGGCGGAGCAGTACCTCGGCCGTCTGGACTTCGTCCTCTTGCGCCAAGAGAAGCTTTGCGATTTCGACTCGCGGTTCGACGGGAGCTGGGTTCATGATCGGTTCGCGGGCGATGCTAGCAACGGGAGTGCCTACGTTCATTCCGCCGCCGCCGGCAAGTGTTCAGGAGAGGCATGCCGCCCGCACGCGGCGGCGTTCGACCCAGAATTGCCCACAAACAGCGACCACGGTGACTGGCATGCCAGTTGAATCCCTCGTGCGGTGTTACGACCCCGAAGGTGCTTCGCGCTGATTTTTGCAGAGCGGCACGAGGGATTCATTTGATGATTCAACCTTCGGTTGAATTCTATGCTCCCAGTCGCTCGATACATCGAACCATGTTTGTTGCCTGCCCCTGCGGTATCACCAACTCGGCCTTCAACCCTGCATGCGTCGCGTGTGGGGCGCCGATCAGCGAGTCTGGTGGCCACCTCGCCGCTCGCGTCTCTCTCGGCCTCGGGCCCGCTGCGGCGCGCGTCGGCGACGTGATCGGAGACTACGTCCTTGGCGAAATGCTTGGAGCGGGCAGCCTCGGCCGCGTGTTTCGCGCGGTGCCGATGACCCGCGGTCAAACACCTGTCGCCATCAAGGTGTTGCATCCACACTTGCTCGAGCAGCCGGACGCCCGCATGCGTTTTCTCCGTGAAGCGCGCGCCCTCGCCGAGGTCCGTCACCGGTCCATCGGTCGCATTCTGGACGTGATCGAGTCTGCAGATGTGCCCGCGCTGGTGCTCGAGCTGTACACGGCGCCGTCCCTGCGCGACGTGCTCAAGCGAAAGAAGGTGCTCGCCCCGCGCGCCTGCGGCTCCATCTTGCGCGAAATGGCGGAGGCGCTCGGCGTGCTGCATGCGTCCAACTGGCTGCACCGCGACATCAAGCCCGAGAACATCCTCGTCTTCGACGCCGACTCCCCGAGCCCACGCGACTTGCGCCTGCTCGACTTCGGTCTCGCGCGATCGCTCGAGATCAGCTCCGAATCGGTGCGCACCGCCGCCGGCGTCTTCGTCGGCTCACTCGCCTACGCCTCCCCGGAACAGATCTTCGGCGAAGACCTGGGCCCCTCCACCGACTGGTGGTCCGTCGGTGTCGTCGCCTACGAAATGCTGGTCGGCCGCCGCCCCTTCGACGCCACCACCCGCAGCGCTATTGCCCGCGACATCCTGCGCGGCGAGCTGGTCGTACCCGAGAGCGTGCCCAGCGTCGTGCGCGCGCTCGTCTCGAGGCTGTTGCGTAAAAACCCGAAAGAGCGGCCTGGCGATTGGCGCGAGGTGGTGGCGCTTCTTACGCCGCTGTCGTGAGTGGGCTTCATCAGCTTTCTCGGCACCGGCAGCTACACCATCACTGAGCCCAGCGCCCCGACGTTCGGCTGGACATATGCCAGCGGCAACGTCGAGTACTGGGCGATGAACCACCTCTTCTCGACCACCGTCGGCACCAACAGCACCCAATCTCCGCTGGCGCCACCGTACTCGAGCTTCAACAACTTCGTGTCGACGGTCTGCGCCATGCCGAGCCCGCCCACGACCTGGTTCTCGGCGTGCTACAAGCAGAAATCGAACTTTTGCTCGGTCAATCCGTGCTGAGCAACGGTTGATCCGACTTCTCCCCATCGCGGGCGGGCGGCTACTCTGCTCGGCTCGTGATGTCGGAGCAGATGATCGCCGGTCGGTATCGCCTCGAGTCGCACGTTGGCCGCGGAGCCCACGGCGACGTGTGGCGCGCCACAGATGTAGCCACGCGCTCCGCGGTCGCGGTCAAACTGCTGCTGGCCGAGCGCACCGCCGACACAGCTCGCGCGCGCCGAGAGGTCGGCGTCCTGCGCTTGCTACGGCTGCCGGGTGTCGTGCGATTGCTCGACGACGGCATGCACGGCGACCGAGCCTTTCTGGTCATGGAATGGATTGAAGGCACTCCGTTCCCTGGCCCCCTCGCCTCTCGTGAGTGGAGTCAACTCGCTCCGCGGGCACTAGCGCTGCTCGAGATTCTGGCCCAGGTACACGCGGCAGGCATTGTCCATCGCGATCTCAAGCCCGCGAACGTGCTGGTGGACGACAGCGGTCGAACCACACTGCTGGATTTCAGCATCTCGCACTTCGCCGAAAGTAGCCGCAACGATATCACTGCCGAAGGCCAATGGCACGGAACGCCGACCTACCTCGCTCCCGAGCAGCTGCTAGGCGATCCAGCGAGCGCAAGCGCAGACATCTATGCAGTAGGAGTCATGCTCTATGAGGCCCTGACAGGCGCGGTTCCCGCATTGAGCACTCGCGCGCGCATCGTGTCCAGGATCCCCTCACTTCAAGGAAACGTCTCGGCGCCGAGCAGCGTCACCGCCACGATCGATCAGATGCTTGCATCCGACACAAACGCCCGACCTTCATCTGCGCGAGAAGCATCATCCTCGCTGCGCGACGGTGCGCCCAGTCCAAGCTCGAAAACGCACTGGCTGGGATCTAGGGGTGAAATCGACAGAGCAATTGGCGCTTTGCTGCAAGGCCGCGCTGTTGACGTGGCGGGCGCAGCTGGCATGGGTCGAAGCCGATTCTTGAACGAGGTCGAGAGCATCCTCAATGCCGCGCGGAAGCCCACCGCACGACTCAGCGCGTCCACTCGGCCCTTCGGCAGCTTGCAGGCGGTCATGCCTTTCCTTGGGGGTCACTCCCACGCCTCCTTCGAGCAAATTAGCGAGTTGATCGCATCGAGAGTCCGTGACTTCTTGTCTGCTGCGACAATCGTTGCAGATGACGTGCACCGAGTGGACCCGCAGACACTCCGCCTGTTGGAAGAGTTCGGCGATGCCATCCCCTATCTTAGAGCTACTCCGACCCCGGACAAACATCGGGTTTGCATCGAGCTTCGCCCGCTCGATGAGCTGGTTCTGCGTGATCTATTCGACGGCACCGACCGTCTCCTACACGAGCGTGAGGACGCCGCCAGAGCTCTATGGCGCCGGACGGCAGGAGTTCCGCGGCGAGTGTTCGAGGAGTTGGGGAGTTGGGTCTACGCTGGAATTGCGCGCCCGCTTGAAACTCGATTTGTCGTCAGCCGGGAGTCTCTCGACTATCTAGAGACCGGACTTTCGGTGACAGGTGGTGCTGCTGCAAGTGGGAAGGCGGCCGCGGACCTCAGCCCCAGCGCGCTTGAGGTGAGTGCATGGCTTCAACTTGCGGGCCCTTCAAGCGCTGACCTGCTGGTCAAATTGACCCGTTTGGACAAATGGGAGCTCGATGTTGCACTGCTGGAGCTGTCGACACGCGGGCTGACCCGAACCCGCGAGGCGGCACTAGTCGAGCACGCGATCGAATTTCCTCTAGGCATGGTTTGGTCCTCGCACCGCATTGCGGAGGCGCGATCCGAGCTTGTCAGGGCACTTCCACCGGGCACGTTGCGCCGACTCCAATTCATGCTGGCGCTTCCCGCCTGCGACCCAGGAGCACTGGTCGATGAGGGGGTCGCAGCCGCGAATTTATTGATTGCCGACGCGCGCTGGGGGCAAGCGACTACAGTGCTCGAAGAAATGGCTCGAGTTCTAAGATCCGAGCATTGCGTCGACGCGGAGCTTGGTGGTCACCGGGCGGCCGTGTTCGGGGCCTGGACTGCGCTGGTCTGCGCGGAGGTGACGCCCCGCGGGGCGGAGCGGCTACTGTACGAGCTGAGCCGCATCCCGAGGTCGACCGAACTGCTCGATCGGTTAACCGAACTCGCACGCGCCACCCTTGAACTGTCGAGTGACCCTTCTCGCGCCCTATCACGGGCGGGGGACCTCCCGCCATTCGATGATGTCAACCTGGAAATCGCCCGCTCCAACGTTCGCATTCTCGGAGCACGAAGCGTCTCGGAGCAGCAAGAAGCAGAGGTCGTCATTAACGTGGGCCATTGGGCTGCGACGTGCGAGGATCCAATCGCTCGAGTGCGTTTGCTAGGTTGGAATGGACGGCTCGCTTACAGGCAAGGACTCTACGCCAAGGCAGCAGCTCTTCAGGTGGACGCAGCCAAGAGTGTCAAGACACCGTTCGAGCGCATTGTCGCTTTAAGCAACGCCGCCTCCTCCCTGCTTGAGGCCTTTGAGCATGAGGGCGCGCTCTCCCACGTTGAGGAGGCGCGCCACCTGCTGGCGACCTTTCGCCACCCTCATTTGGAAGCTCGTCTCGAATGGCTGGATCGGGCGGCCAAATATCGACTAGGCAGGGAGCTGACTGCTGACATCGAGCTTGTTGAAGCTGTAGAAAAGGTCGGCTTATCGTTCATGATCCCAATCATCAGAATGACTGAGGCCGCCATCGCGTGGCGAACCGGACAGACCGCTCTCGCCGCAGCGTTGGCTTCTGCTGCCGCAGAGCGCTGGGCCACATTGCGTTTGTTTCCAGAGATGGGATTGCTTGCAAAATGTCTCGCGATCGTTGCGGCGGGACAGCCACCTGACGGCCTTGCGCGAAATCTCGCCAGGCAAGCGGAGTCAATTCGAGCGCCTGGCGTTGGCCTGCAGATGCTGGGGCTTCTTTCGTTGCTTGACCCGTCTTTGGCCGAGAGCTCCGCCAGGGAACGAGCGCGGCTCGCAGCCGCAATCGCTCCGTCGAACTGGGACAAGCGAATGGACATTCTGACCACCCGGGAGGCCCGCGAAGCTCGTGTTCTGAACGCTAAACGAGAATCACTTGCGCCTCAACCTCAGCCGGGTTCAGCGCGCCGAATCCCTGTGCATTGATAGGCGCGCCCAAGTCCTGACATACTCCAGAGCGCGCCAATAGCTGAGAGACGCCTGCACGGGTTAGATCGTCGTTGGCCGAGATCACTTTGGCAAGCAGCCCAGCAACGTAGGCCGCCGCCAACGATGTTCCCCGGCCGCCGTGCACGTTGAGTTCAGGAACCTCTGGAGCCACAATCCAGTTGGCATATGGCGCGAGGACATCCGGTTTTCTGCTACCCTCGGGTCCGCGAGTGGAGTCTTCATGCACGGTATCCCCAGCGTCAGCGCCACTGGGCCGATTGTCTTCAAAGCCACCCACTGTGAGCACATTCGGCAGCGTGCCCAACGGATGCATAGGCTCCTCCGGGATGGTTCCAGTATTTCCACCTGCGGTGACGAACAGAACGCCAGCCTCGTCAAGTTTAGCCAGCGCTAGTTCGAATCCGACGTCGGAAACTAACTCGTCTTCGCGTAGTCGAACCTTCCAGGCGGTGACAATGACTCTAACTTTCTTCCCCTCCGGACCCGCTTGCTGATTGCTGGCCAAGATGAAGTCTATTGCTGCGACCATGTGGGCGGTCTCCTTGGTCAGGAACCCCCAGACGCTGCAGTCGCTTGCTGGGCCCATGCAGGGATCGCCTCCCGCAGCAACGCTAGCAACGGCCGTACCCTCAGATTCACCCAGCTTCGGCGGGGGGGCACCCGGCGTAACGGAACCATTGCTAGCATCAAAGGTCGTCAATCGATTGCCAAAGACCGCGTGCTTGAAGAAGCCGTGCGCGTCCAGCACGGCGATTGTCACAGCGTTCGACGGCGGATTGTTGGGGGCTGAGGGCATCAGTTCGTTTGAGTTTGCCATGCCCGGCATACGGCGCCAATGGCCGACCGACTCAAGCGGTCGACTCTGAAATGCTGTGATGTTAGATGCTCGCAACCTCCGCGCGACATCGCCCAAGTCGGAAGGCTCGGTCAGCACCTTCACCAGGAACGCGCCCAGTTTGTCGAAGCTTGCGATCACTTGTGCGTGAACACCGGCGGCCTGAAGGCTATCTTCAAGCTCTTCGCCACTCATTGCACTGTATACGATTAGTAGTTGAGACATGGGTCCTCAGAGCACCGGCACTACGGTGCAGTAGCGGCAGCTGGTTCCAGCCATGGTCGAGCCCGCAGGCCATCCGGAACGCCGCAGCTCGGAGAAGTGCTCGCCGCTTGAAACTGAAAGCAAGTTCGGAGACGTGCCCAAAGTCAGTTCAAAATCGTAGTCTTGGTTCAGAAACCAGTACTCTACCGAAGCCGAATTATCGACGCGCTTGGTGTGAACGTGGCCCTTCAACAGGTTATTTGTGCCCACGTGAATTTGCGTCAAGCCCACATCTCCCTGCGAGGCCCCCCACAGCCGCAAGCCCGGGTCCTCCATGGGTGGCATTGTGCCAGCGGGCAACGCACCTGTGATGTTTTGCGTAAATCGCGCATGAGCTTTCACATAGAGATGCGTTCCCCCGACGAATAGCGGCCGCACTGTATTCGCAAACTCCTTGATCGTGCGCTTGGTCGACCAAGTTTGATCAGTCGACACCTTCAGATAGTGCGCGATGTTTGGAAACCACAGATCTGGATTGCGGTCTTTGAGCCACCACGCCTGCTCTTGGTCCAGTTGGCCCGCCGCGACGACACCGATTCCGTATCCCGTGATGGTGTCGGCCCCGGCACCGTTTCTTCTCCAAAGTTCGACAACCTTCCCCGTCGCATTGGCACTCGGAATCGCAAACGGCATGACACTCTCCTCTTGGGATCTGGTCGATCCGCTGATGCTCGGATATCCTAGGTGAGCGCCACCAGTCAATCCGGCATGGTCACGACATCCAGCTGGATGGAGCCAAAAGCCTTGGTACAAACCTCGAGCTCTGCCTTCTCCTCCGCCGGGCCTTCGCACACGAAGTTGAACTGCCAGCCGTGCACGGGGATGCGTCGCTCGATCTCGCGCGTCTTGCCGACGCTGAAGATGATCTCGAGCGCGGGGCGGCCGGCTGACTTGACGTCTTTGAAGCTGACCAGCCTGCGCGCGGGGTTGGCGCCGAGCGCGTCGCGCGGGGTGAGTATTTCGCCTTCGGGATCAGCCAATGTCTCTTTGGATTCTTCCAGCTGGTCGTCTGCGCGCAGCAGCATCGGTGAGTGGTAGACGACGAGCTTCGTCTTGGCCTCCGGTGCTTGCAGCGAGCCCTTCTCTTCGTCGAGCTTCCACCCTTCTGGGGCCTCGACGCTGAAGCCAACGCCGTGAAATCGGGTGCCCTCCATCCGGTTCTCTGGCCAGGCCATCACGAACTTGCCCATGTCGTCCATCGGTCTTTTGTTGGGAAAGCCCGCCTTGCGTGCAGCGGCCACGCCTTCGAGCGCACGCTGCAACGTTCGGCCGGTCATCTCGCGCATGATCGAGTCGGGAGAGAACCCCCACGCATTCACCTTCTCGCCGTAAGTGCCGAGCGGCGTGGCCTGGTGCAAGATCTCCTTCGTCTTCGGGTCGATCACGATGGCGGCGAAGATCGAGTCGGAGGCGTGCCGCGAGATCGGCAGACTGTCGACGATGATCCACGGGATGATGCCGACCAAGTAAGAAAACCCGGCGAGGCTGATGGCATATCCGCGGAAGCTCGCCGTGCGCCAGCTCAAGAACATCACCTGCGGCGCCCCATCTGCCTCGGCCTTGGCCAAGATGCGCTCGACCTCGTCCGGGCTCTTCGGCGTCGCCTTCAGCTGATTGGGGCTCGTGATGATGCCATCGAGCGTCAGGTGCTCGTGCACCGCCTCCTTGAGATCTTCGAGGTCCTCAGCCGCGTCTTCTGGGTCGGCGCCAGGCAGCCGCGGCCGGCTGTCGATCACGTCGACCACCATCGCGCCCTTCTCCACCGGCGCCGTCCTCCGCGCGTACTCTTCCGCGTTGTAGGAGTAGTCGATACCGCAACCAGTCGTCGCCACCGTCAGCGCCAACCACCCTGCCACTCGCGTGAGCGTTTCGCTTGCCATGCCGGCCGCAAGAGCGAGCGGCGTGCCATCTTCGGTCGAGCCGAAATCGGCTGAATTGCGCACGCGGGCAGTGCCGCTCGAGGGCGGCGCCGCTGCTCGGCGGCAGGTCGCGTGAGGAGCTCACCACGGAGGCACGGAGGAGTTGGAGATCGTGCCTCCCCCCCACGCCCGCTTAAGACGCCGCGTTCGAGAGCCAAGACTCGGCGAGCTCGAGGATGCGTTTGTTCTCGGTGATGCGCTCGATGAAGCAGCGCTTGTGGCGCGCTTCACCGAGGCGCTCGGCCAGCGCCAGCACCCGCGTGCGGGCATCGCGAATGCGGCGTGACGCGCGCTCGTCGTCGCCTGTTTGTGCGAGCGCGAGGGCATGAGTCAATCGGATGAGACTCTCCGCCTCACCTGCGCCACCGTATTGGTCGATGAGACGCGTTGCCGATTGCGCGTTGGCGAGCGCGTCGTGGGGTCTGGCCGCGAACAGCAGCGCAGCGGCGCGTACGCCCAACGCCTGAGCGTGCAACGCAGGAAACGGCTGCGCGAGCTCGATCGCGATGTCGGCCTGGGCAATGGCGCCGTCTTCGTTCTTCTCCGAGGTGTGGACCAATACCAAGTAGCAGCGCGCCAGCGCTTGCAGCTGCCGGTCACCACCGCGGCTGGCGAGGTCGATCGCTTCGGCGAGCAAGCCCTTGGCTTGCTCACCGAGCCCGCGCCGAAACGCGGCGAAGCCTAGCGTTGCTTTGATCGAGCCCACGACGAACAGCTTCATCGGCTGAGCGATGCCCAGCGCGTCGTAGAGCGCCCGCTCGGCTTCATCGAATGCGCCAATGCGGAGCAGCACCGCGCCGAGCTGGGCCCGTTCTTGGCAAGCATTGCGCACGTCTCCCGCCGAAGTGAAGCGCTCGAGCGCCGACGCTCGGCGGGTGAGCTCTCGCGCGTGGTCGCCGACAAAGCGCGCGCGCTCTGCGAACGCGCGGTCGAGCCAGGCGTAAACTACAGGCTCGCCCCCGTTGTCGCGATCCATCTTCTCGCGGATACTGCCGGAGAGCTGACGCGCCTCGACCAATGCACCCGCGTTGGTCATCGTGACGGCCAAACGACTGAGCGCGATGACCTGAGCCGGCGAGAAGCGGGCGGGCGTCGCAACGCCTTGCGCACCCGGCGCTGCGAGCATGAGCGCCTCCAGCGTCGCGCCCAACGCTTCGCTCTTGCCTTGCCGTTCGCGGGCCATCACCAGGTGGCCCATTGCCCCGAACCAATCCGTCGAGCCGGTCGGCAGCGCTGCGAGCGCCTGTTCGGCGTGCTCGCGTGACCGGTCGTACGACCCGAGCCAATAGAGGGCAATGGCCTGCACCAGGCGAAGCTGACCCACGAGCTCCCCCTCGGCCTTGCCCGCTTGAATGCCCATTTCAGCGTGAAGCACCGCTTCGTCGAGCGCATTCACCAACAGCGCGTGCTGCGCTGCCTCGGCGAACCGATTGGGGATCTCGGTCGCTGCCGCGCCGCGGGTGAACTCTGCGCCGGCCTCGCCGGTACCGCGGATCCAACTGTGGGCGCGAGTCTCGGCCACCGGCGCGACGAGGTCGCCCTCATCGATGACTTCGATGTCGTCGTCGTCGAGCGCCAGCGCTTCGTCGGCGTCGGCGTCGGCCGCGCTGGGTGCAGCCTCGAGATCGCTGCGAGGCAGGTCGAACGCCAAGTCGATCGCCGAGGTCTCCGAAACGGACGCGCCTTCGTGGAGCGGCGCTTCGCGATCGCTCGGCGCGAGCTGGTGCGGCAGGCTGGTACCCAAAAGGCGCAAGAGCTCGATGTAGAGCGCACGCATCGTCGGGCGTCGATTGGTCTCGCACACCAGCGCCGATTTGATCAGGGCCGCGAGCTCCGGGTTGATGCCGGGCACCAGCTCCTCGATGTTCGGCGCCTCTTCAGTGAGCACGCGGGCCAGCACCGCGTGCTCGGTCGGACCGTCGAAGGGGTAAGCGCCGGTCAGCAGCTCGTACAAACACACGGCGAGCGCCCAAGCGTCCGTGCGACCGTCGACCCCGACATCGGCGCGCGCCTGTTCTGGAGACATGTAGTGCGCCGTGCCGAGCAGCGTGCCGACCAGCGTCTTGCCCCGTCCTTTGAGCGATTGCACACGAGCGACGCCGAAATCGATCAGCTTGGGCACCATATCGGCGTACAGCGACGACGACAGGATGATGTTGGAGGGCTTGACGTCGCGATGAACCACCCCGAGCGCGTGGGCCGTCGCCAAGGCGCCGGCGATGGGCGTCACGATTCGCAGCGCTTCGTCCTCTCTCAGCTTGCCGCGCGCCTCCCGATACTCGTGCAATGTGGGCCCGAGCAGCAGCTCTTCGACGATATAGAGAGCGCCATTGTTGCGCCGGCCGATCTCGTAGATGTCGACCACGTGCGGATGACTCACCAGAGCCGTCGCCTGCGCCTCTTGTCGAAAGCGATGCAAGATGTCCGGCTGCGACGCGTATTGCGACGCAAGCACCTTCAACGCGACCCGCCGACCGATCAACGTGTCCTCGGCCTCGAACACCTGGGCGATCTCGCCCCGCGCGATCAGACGCACCAGCGCAAACTTGCCGGCGACGATCATGCCCGGCGACAGATCGCCGCTCGGCTCGAGCACGCTCTTGTTGTGCTCTACTTCGTCGACGATTGAATCGAGCTGCAAGCGGCGTTCTCCGGGACCCATCGATCGCGCCATTATGCGGCTTTTGCCGGTCAGCCGAATACGCAGAACTTGAGGTAACGACCCTCGGGGAACGCGGCCAGGCTGGGGTGGTCCGCGGGAGACCCAAAAGCACCGAGCAAGACGCGATCGCCACGACCGACCGCTGCGTCGTCGACAGTCCCCAGAAATTCCTCCATGCCGATGTGGCTCGAGCAGGAGGACGCGCACATGAGACCCCCATCAGCCAGCACGTCGGAGCAGGCTCGGTGCAACTTGCCGTAGGCCGAGAGCGCCTTCTTCTTGCTTTTTTCATTGGGCGCGAAGCTCGGTGGGTCGGAGACCACCAAATCGAACTTTTCACTGCGCTTTTTGGCCTCTTCCAGGAAGGTGAAGGCGTCCGCGGTGACAAACTGATGCGGCGTCGGGTCGATGCCGTTCTTGCGAAATGAGCGCTGCGCAGTGCCGTGGGCGCGCGGTGCGTTGTCGACGCTGGTCACCTGGCGCGCGCCGCCTAGCGCCGCAGCCAGCGAGAAGCCCCCCGCGTAGGAGAACAAGTTCAGCACCCGGGCTCGCCCCTGCGAAAGCTCGCGTACGCGCAGTCGATTGTCGCGCTGATCGAGAAAGGCGCCCGTTTTTTGACCGAACGCGAGGTCGACTTCCATCACCATGCCGTTCTCCCGCACGTCGAGCGTATCCGGCGCCGGCTCGCCCCACAGCGCGCGGATCTTGCGCTCGTTCGATCCCGCTTCGACGCGCCCAACCAAAGTACGAACGCCCAAACGCGTAAGCGCGACGGAGAGCGGCTTCACCAAACGCTCGACCCAGCTCGCCATCGCGTCCCCGTCGGATCGCAGCACGGCGACGTGGTCGTAGCGATCGATCGTCAGGCCCGGCACGCGATCTCCCTCGCCGTGCAGCAAGCGGTAGGCGCTGGTCACTTCCGGCGCGAACATGCGGCGGCGAAAAGCGGCTTCGGCGCGGCGCACGATCAACGTCTCGTCGAGCGTCTCTTTCGGATCACGACCGAACATGCGGAGCGCGATCGGCGATTTGGCGTCGTACAGGGCGACCCCGAGCGGCTCACCTGCCTTGCTCGCCACGTGCACGAACGTGCCCGTCTCGTTCGCGCCGCGCGCCCCGATCACTGCATCGCGGTAAACCCAGGGGTGGCCTTTTGCGATTGCGGCGGCTGCGCCCGCTTCCACCGTGACGATCACCGGCCACGCGTTACCATGGTGGACCTGTCGATGCCTTATCCCGATTTGCCCGCCCGCAGTCTGCTTGCGTGTTTTGTCGTGCTCACGGCTTGCCCCGGCAATCACAATGATCTCGCGCAAGACACGTCGTCGGCGACTGTCGGCGGCGCGGGTGGCGCCGGCGCAGGCTCGTCAGAAGGCGGCTTCAGCGCCGGGGGCTCGCCACCCATTATCGAGCCGGACGGCCCGCCGAAGCTCAGCGTGGTCAACGCCATCGTCGACCGCGGCGCGATGGCGCTCTGTTTCTTGGAGAGCCCTGTGGCCGCCGGAGACGAGGCCCTGCCGTGGCCTTCAGATGGCATCGATTACGCGCACTCGGCGACTGTCTCGCGTCCGGGGGCGCCGGTCCCAGGCGGCGTCGACATCGAGCTCGTGGTGCTCACAGGCGACCTCAGCGCCGTCGGAGGCGCCAACTGTCGCGACGTTGCGGATGATCCGTTCGGGTTCGCCGGCCTCGAGGTGCTCTCGCTCGGCGTCGTCCCCGGCTCGACCTTTCTCGAGCCGCGCAGCCTGCTGGTCGCCGTCACCGGCTGTTTCGGCGGCGAGACGCACGACGGCAAAGCGCTCGAAGCCGTGTGCGGCCCCGGTTATGGACCCGATAACCCGACGCCTGGGGTCGTGTTCGCGCCGCTGTCGCGCATCACGTCCGGGCTCGCGGTAGGGCTGCAAGTGATCAACGCCACGGCAGCGTTCGACAGCATCGACGTGTACGCGCGCTCCTCGATCGACGGCATGCTCGAGCAGCCCGTCGCGCAAATGGTGGTCCCTGGCGCAGCGGCGCCGTTTCCGCCTAGCACCGCGTTCTCGTCGATGGAGCTTGCTGGCCCCAGCACGGCCACGCTGCGCTCGGTCGTCAGCAACACGACCAACCAAACAGAGCTCGTGCTCGGAGACGCGATGGAGAACGGTGGCGTCACAGCGGGCGACTTCATCAACGGGAAAAACATCGTTTTGGTGGCAGTCGGACCGTCACCCGGCGCCGCATTGCCCACGTGGTCGAACCTATTCGCGTTCGTCGCGCTACGTGCTGATCCGTGAGCTCGTCATGTTCCGTGAGGCATGATCGCCGAGTCATGGACCTGCAAGTCGAAATCGTGCCGCCTCCACAAATGCACGACGCTGCACCTTGCAACGGCGAAATGATTCGCGATGATCGGGTGATGAGCTTTTCTTACTCGATCCCCCTGCTCGCGTTCGCCGCGCTGGGCTTCGCGGGGTGCCTCCCCGACGGGCCTGGCGAAAAGGGCGAGCTCGGCAACGACCGCTTCTTCTACGAGTGCGCGCTGCCTGAAGACGCCGCGTGCGACGACGAATTCAACTCAGGGGCAGCGCTATTGGACATTCCCAGCGTCGCGCTGGGAAGCACCTTCGCCATCGACACCGAGAACTACGATTCTGACGCCTTTTCACCGACCGACCGGCTGCGTGAGGTGCAGGTGTCGAGCGGCGCGGTCGCGTTCGAGGCCCTGCAAGAGGGTCAGGCGGTGATCATGTCCGGCGTCACCAGCGATGCCGGCGAAGCCAGCGACCTGACCCACATCGTGGTGGTGGCACCGTCGGCCGTCGGCTTCTTCCGGCGCGGCACCGAAGACGAATGGGTGCCGCTCGCAACCGACGTCGACGCGCAGGTAGGCGAAGTCATCGAGCTGCGAGTGGCGCCCCTCGACGGTGGGGGCGGCGTGCTCGCCGGCGCACTCCCCATTACCTGGTCGGGCGAGCCCGACGAAGCCTTCATGATTTTCGATGATGCCTCCGACAACGTGATCGAGGTCCGGGCCGACGTTGCAGGCGCTGCGTCGATCACCGTGACTGTCGGCGAGCTCAGCGGCACGCTCGGCTTCGCCGTTCAGGAGGTGGCGCAATGAGCCGCGCTCGATTTGCTCTGCTCGGGCTCCTGGTCGCAGCCCTTGGCAGCGGTTGCACGCCGGACATCGAAGCGGTCACGGTCACGCCGCTCACCACGCCTCCACTGGCGCTCCGGGCCGACGCCGACGGCATCGAGATCTTCGACGGCACCGGTGTGGGCCTCGAGATCTTCGCCTACACCGAGGACCCTGGGCCCCAGGGTGAGAACACGCAAACGTGTGAAGACGACTGCGGGGACCCGATCGACCCCGAAGAAGTGGACATCACCTTCTCCGGCGAAGCGATCGACGTGTATCGCGTCGACGACGGCATCTACATCGTCGCGGGTGTGAAGCCGGGCGAAGGCACGTTGTTCGTGACCAGCTCGGAAGCCCACGGGACGATCCAGATCCCGGTCACGGTGGTGCCCCAGTCCGAGGCGGACTGAGGCCAGGCTCCCTACCCTCCTTCGGCAGCTCGTCGCCCGCCGTTCTGGAAGAGCCGCGTGCTGAGGCAGAAGGCGCTCGGGCCCCATCCGCAGATGGAGATCGGCTCGCAGCTCGAGGCAGCCCTCTCTGGGGCGTTCGACAGTTCGGCAGCTGGACAGTTCGGCGGCGTTGCTTGGCACCGCTCGCCTCGGCCCACGTGTGCGCAAGCGCCCCTCCGACCGACAACGCCGACACGAAAAGGTCACCGCCTCAGCTGATCGACCCCCCGCTTGTTTCGCTTACGCGC
>Ga0105048_10000734_pt1 | contig 51601 bp, 45 predicted proteins | sample MAT05_FD_78382 | JGI IMG/M metagenome (GOLD analysis project Ga0105048, IMG submission 78382) | Freshwater microbial communities from Lake Fryxell liftoff mats and glacier meltwater in Antarctica - MAT-05 | ecosystem: Environmental > Aquatic > Freshwater > Ice > Liftoff microbial mat | place...
CGCCGTCGTCCTTGCGGGTGAGGTCGACCTCGATGTCCTCGAAATAGCTCGAGTCCCAGAGCTCGCGCACGTCCTTGGAGAGGCCTTCGGGGGTGAAGGTCTTCCCGGGGCGCATCTGCTGGAGGTATCCGGCGATGTCTTCCGAGGCCATGCGGCGATTGCCCGCGAGGATCACCTTGGCGATCGGCGCTCCGCGGGCCTTTTCGGCCTCGGTCGGCGCCAGGGTGGGGATGGGGGGCTCCGGGGTGTCGGGCAGGGCCGTCACCGCGGCGGGGGCAGGCGCAGGGGCTCCGGCGTCTGCGCCGTCGACCGCGCCGCCGCCGGGAGGCGGAGCGCCCGCGTCATCGGCCCAGGCCGCAGGGACGACGGGGGTACCGACGAGCAGGAAGGTCAGGGTCGCAACGAACGCGACCCAGCGGACAAGGCCTGACCGCGGACGCGGGGGCAACAGGAGCAGATTACGGCCGGTCGCGAACAAGGCGCCTCCCCGTAGCCCAGCGCGCGGTGGGTCTCAAGGCCGGAGCGCCTTTTGTGCTCGTACAGCAAGAACTCGGCAGCTTTTTTCCTGCACGCTCTCCGGCCGCCTCCGCGTTCGACGACCGTCTGGAGGGACAAAAAACGTCCATCTTCGGGGGCGCCGGGCGGGGTCCGCTTGACCCGATTCCCCGTCCATGGGTAATTGCGACGCCCGCGATCCTGTACTGAACACCGGTTCAACGATGCCCAGCCAAAACCCGCAATCCTCCGCTTCGCCCAAAGGCGCGCCGACGCGCTCCCGCCGTGGCGCTCCTCCGCCCGCTGACGGGAGCGAGCCGCCTCCGCCCGCCATCACCGACACCTCTCTCGCCGACGAGGCGCAGCGTCGGTACCTGAACTACGCGCTCAGCGTCATCACGTCGCGCGCGCTGCCCGACGTGCGCGACGGCCTGAAGCCAGTCCAGCGCCGCATCCTCTACGCGATGCACAACGATCTCCACCTCGGCCCCGACGCCAAGCCGCGGAAGAGCGCGGCGGTGGTCGGCGACGTGATGGGCAAGTATCACCCGCACGGCGACTCCTCGATCTACGAGGCCATGGTCCGCCTCGCCCAAGACTGGGTGATGCGCGCGCCCCTCGTCCACGGGCACGGTAACTTCGGCTCGCTCGACGGCGACTCGCCCGCGGCCATGCGTTACACGGAGTGCAAGCTCCTCCCGATCGCGCTGGATTTGCTCGGCGAGATCGGCCGACGCATCGTGGGCTGGCGACCGAACTACGACGGCACCCGCAGCGAGCCGGTCGTGCTCCCGGCGCGCTTCCCGAACCTGCTCGTCAATGGCTCGCAGGGCATCGCCGTCGGCATGGCGACGAGCATCCCGCCCCACAACCTGGGCGAGGTGATCGACGCGTGCATCGCGCTGATCAACAACGACCGCGACCTCCCGGTGGGGCAGCTCCTCAAGAGCATCAAGGGCCCTGATTTCCCGACCGGCGGCCAGCTCCAGGCGACGAAGAAAGAGCTCGAGGCGGTCTACACGACCGGCCAGGGCTCGCTCAAGCTCCGGGGCGAGTGGCGGCTCGAGGACCCGGGCGACAAGAAGGGCGCGCCGCCGCCGCTGATCATCATCACGTCGATCCCTTACGGCGTGGAGCGCAAGGTCATCGTCGAGAAGATCGCCGAGGTGGTCATCGCCAAGAAGCTCCCGACGATCGTCGGCATGCGCGACGAGTCGACGGCCGAGGTCCGCATCGTCCTCGAGATCAAGCGCGGCGCGGACCCTCAGTTGATCATGGCGTACCTCTTCAAGAACACGCCGATGGCGAGCCACGTGCAGGTCAACCTCACCTGCCTCGTGCCCGTACCGCCCTCGCAGCGCACCGGGAGCCACGCGATCGGTGAAGCGGGCGCGGACAGCTCGGAGATCGCCGCGCCCCGGCGCCTCAGCCTCGCCGAAATCCTCGGCCATTTCCTCGACTTCCGCTTCCAGACGGTGACCCGTCGGACCACCTTCGACCTCGAAGAGCTGAAGAAGAAGATCCACCTCCTCGAGGGCCTGGAGAAGGTCTTCGACGCCCTCGACGAGGTGATCCGGATCATCCGCAAGAGCGAGGGGCGACCCGACGCGGCGCAGAAGCTGATGACCCGCTTCAAGCTCAGCGAAGAGCAGGTCGACGCGATCCTCGAGCTCCGCCTCTACCGCCTCGCGCGGCTCGAGATCCTCATCGTCCAGAAAGAGCTGGCCGAGCGTCGAGCCGAGGCCAAGCGCCTCGACTCGCTCCTCAACACGCCGAAGCACCTCTGGGATCTCGTCAAGTCCGAGCTCCAGGAGATCAAGGCGAAGTACGCCGACAAGCGCCGCACCAAGGTGCTCGGCGCGGTGGACGAGCCCGAGTACCAGGCCGAAGACTTCATCGTCGCTGAGGACGCCAACATCATCCTCTCGGCTCAGGGATGGGTGAAGCGCGTGCGCGAGGTGAAGGACCTCGGCACGACGCGCCTCCGCGAGGGCGACAGCGTCTTCGCCGCGGTGGCGGCCTCGACGCGCTCGGTGGTGGCCTTCTTCTCGAACCTCGGCGGCTGCTACTCCTGCCGCGTCACCGAGATCCCGGCCTCCACCGGCTACGGCGATCCAGTGCAGAAGCTCTTCAAGCTGGCCGACGGCGAGCGGATGATCTCCATGCTCTCGTTCGATCCTCGCGTGCTCGACGTCCCCGCCGCGACCGAGGGCGCAGAGGATCCGGAGGAGCCGTTCTCGCTGGCGATGACCAAGGCCGGTTTCGGCTTCCGCTTCTCGCTGCGCACCCACCGCGATCCCTCGACGCGCGCGGGCCGCCGCTTCGCCAAGCCGAAGGAGGGCGACGAGGTCCTCGCGGTCTTCCCCGTGCACAAGGGCGACATCGTCGTCTGCGCCTCCGGCGACGGGCACGCGCTCGCCGTCGCGGTCAACGAGATCCCGGCCCTCGCGGGCGCGGGCAAGGGCGCGATCGTGATGGACGTCGCCGAGGGCGATCGCCTGATCGGCGCGTTGATCGCGCCGAAGAAAGTCGATCGCTTCAAGGCCGAGACGGACAAGGGCAAAGAGAAAGACTTCAAGCTCTCCGAGGTCATGGGATCGCGCGCCAACCGCGGCACGCCGATCTCCAAGCGCGACGCCCTCGTCCGCCTCGTCCTGCCTCCGCTCGAGGCGCCCACCTTCTCCCCTGACCGCTGAGCGAGCTGACCATGGCCCCCGGAACCACCCCGCCCCCGCGCGCCGCCGCCGCGCGCGAAGAGTACACCGCCAAGAGCATCGAGGTCCTCGAGGGCCTCGAGCCCGTGCGCAAGCGCCCCGCCATGTACATCGGCGGCACCGATCGGCACGGCTACCACCACCTGCTCTGGGAGATCGTCGACAACTCGGTCGACGAGGCGATCAACGGCCACGCCAGCCGGATCGAGGTCATCCTCGACAAGGATCACCAGGGCGTGACGGTCACCGACGACGGCCGCGGCATCCCCGTCGACATCCACCCGAAGCACAAACGGCCGGCGCTCGAGCTCATCCTCTGCACGCTGCACGCGGGCGGTAAGTTCGGCGGCGACGGCAGCTACAAGGTCTCCGGCGGGCTCCACGGCGTCGGCTCCAGCGTCGTCAACGCCCTCTCCGAGCTGCTGGAAATCAAGGTGCTACGCGACGGCTTCGAGCACCTCCAGACGTTCTCGCGCGGGGTGCCGCAGGGCAAGCTGAAGAAGGGCTCAGCGACACGCAAGCACGGCACTCAGGTACATTTTCGCCCCGATCCCGAGATCTTCGGCCAGGGCCGCAGCTTCGACGCCGAGGTGGTCCGCGAGCGCCTCGAGGCCAAGGCCTACCTCCACGGCGGGCTCACCATCGTCTACCGCGACGAGGCGACGGGCGAGCAGGTCGAGCTCCTCCACCCCAACGGGATCGCCGACTACCTCCCCAAGCTGGTCGCACAGCGGGGCAAGCCGCCGACGCACCCGATCGTCTTCCACATGGTGAAAGAGAACGGGATCCGCCTCGAGGCGGCCCTGCAGTGGACGGAGGCGACCGAAGAGTACGTCCGCTCCTACGTCAACGGGATCCCCACCCACGCGGGCGGAGCGCACGAGAACGGCTTCAACTCTGCGATCGTCAAGGCGGTCCGCGCCTTCGTCGAGGCCAAGAAGATCCAGCCCAAGGGCGTGACGCTCACCGCGGAAGACATCCGCGAGGGCGTGGTTGGTCTGCTGTCGATCTACATGCAAGACCCGCAATTTCAGGGTCAAACCAAGGACAAGCTCAACAACCCCGAGGCGGGTCCGGCGGTCGAGGCCGTGGTGCGCCCGGCGCTCGAGCAGTGGCTGCTCGAGAACGGTACGGCGGGCGAGTCGATCGTCATGCGCGCCATCCTCGCCGCGCGCGCCCGCGAGGCCCGGCGCGAGGCGACGCAGCAGGTCCTGCGCAAGACGCCGCTCTCGCACCGGCTCACGCTGCCGGGCAAGCTCGCCGACTGCTCCTCGTCCGACCCCAACGAGAGCGAGCTCTTCCTGGTCGAAGGCGACAGCGCCGGCGGCTCCGCGAAGCAGGGCCGCGATCGGCGCACGCAGGCGATCCTCCCGCTCCGCGGCAAGGTCCTCAACGCCGAGCAGGCCTCGACGTCAAAGGTGTTCGGCAACCGCGAGCTCCAGGACATCATCAGCGCCCTCGGCTGTGGCTTCGGGAAGGACTTCGACGCCACCAAGCTTCGCTACGGGAAGATCTTCTTGCTGATGGACGCCGACAGCGACGGCCAGCACATCGCGACGCTGCTGCTCACGTTCTTCTACCGGCACCTCCCCGGCCTGCTCCGCGGCGGCCACGTGTACCTCGCGCAGCCGCCGCTCTTCCGCGTCGACGCCGGCAAGGAGACGCACTGGTGCCTCGACGAGCGCGAGCGCGACAAGGTCCTCGCCGGGCTGCCGAAGAACGCCAAGGCCGACATCTCCCGCTTCAAGGGCCTCGGCGAAATGCCCGCCGAAGACCTCAAGGCGACGACGCTCGACGTCCGCCGCCGCCGGGTGCTGCGTGTGGTGATCGAGGGCGAGCTCGAGACCGATCGCATCCTCACCGAGCTGATGGGCAAGGATGCGCAGGCGCGTTTTCGCTTCATCATGGAGCGCGCACCCAACGCTGAGATCGACGTGTGAACGCATCCGCGCCGACCTTGAAGCGTTGACTGCAGCACAGGTCGTCACGTGAACGGTTGTCCACACACCCTGGAGAGCGCTGCCCTGGTCATGCAGCACTGCGCGCCCGCCCCGAGCGTGCTTTCGCAGTGAACCGTCGTGAAATCGTTCGATCGAACTGTACGGCCCACAGGTTGCAGAGCGTTGTTGGCGAGCCGTCGACGCCGCGGACGCGGCTGAGCTCCTTTCCTACGCAGGAAGGGGGCGCCCCCACCCCGCGACGGCCCTGGAGAGGTCCCTGTGAGCAACGCTCTTCCCTTGATGCCCATCCCCGCTGCCCCCGCCTCCGCGACCCGCCGGCCGCTGATGTCCGCGTCGGGCGCCTCTCGATTTGCGGCACCGAGCGCCGTTCCTGGACGGAGCATGCCGTTCTCGACGACGGCGCCTCGGCCGCCGGGGAGCTTCACTCCCCTGCCTCGCCTCGTTCTCCCCGCGCCCCCGCCGATTCCGCGTACCACGCCCGAGCGGATGCTGGTCGCCCGCGAGCGTATCCGCGCCGCCGCCGAGGCCGGTCAGCGCGTGCGCTCGTATGAAGTCGCGCTGGATCTCGATCTGTCCGAGTTCCATTTTGCTCGCCAGTTTCGCGCCGCGTTCGGGCGCTCCCCTCATGTTTACTACGACGAAGTCCGCGCCGAGCGCGCGCGCGTCCTGCTCGGCGAGGGCCTGGGCGAGGGCGAGGTCGCTCGACGCGTCGGCTTCCGCCGCCCGGCCGAGCTCCGCGCCCTGCTCGCGAAGCGCGGCGTCGCCTCGACGTAGCCGCTGTCCTCGTTGTCTCGTTGTCGACGTCGGGGAAGTTGCGTAGCGTCGTCCCCATGCGCCAGGGATCGTGTCGGGTGATGGCCTTCGCCGCGAGCCTCGTGCTCACGGCCTGCAGTGGGCCTGAACCGCGCGATCCGTCGAGCCCCGCAGCGACCGACGCCGACGCGGGCTCGCCGCCGAGGGCCGTGAGTCCCGCCTCGATCCAGGTCCGTCTTCAAGGCACCTGGGAGATTGTCCGGTACACCTCCGAGCGCCCGATCCCCGACGACGCGATGTCGTTGATGGGCGACCTCTTCGACTCGCTCCGCCTCCGCTTCGAAGGCGACGCGGTGAGCGCCCGCGCGGGGCGGCAGGCCGAAGAGAGCGCGCGCTTCACCATCGCGGACGAGCGCGGGGATGCGTTCCGGCTGGTCGCCAAGGGCGGCCTCTTCGACGGCGCCAAATGCCGGTTTGTCGACGCGGACACGTGGGAAGTCACGGATCACGGGCCGACCTGGCCTGGCGTGAGCTTGCTCAAACGCGCGCGGCGCTGACACCTCCCGACCCAGGGGACAGGTCGCGCCGCAGCACGGGATACGGCTCGAAGTCGTTGACGATTTCAAAGCCGTGCGCCGTGAACGCGCCCATCGGTACCGTCCAGAGCTCTTCGTCGCTGACCGGCTCCTTCGGCCGGCGCGGAAGCGCCTCGAGCGCGCTGGCGCCCCAGGCGGGGGCGAAATCCACGGCGCCGCCGACCAGCGCCGACGCGACGCCGCGGCGTCGATGATCTGGGTGCACCAGCGCGCAGCCGATCAGGAAGACGCCGGAGCGATCGCCTTCGAAGCAGGGGAGCTTGCGGTAGAGGCGGCGATCGTAGGCCTTGGCGACGCTCACGGCGGGGGCGACCTTGAGCCAGCCGATCACGCGCGGGGGCTCGGCTCCAATCGTTGCTACTGCAACGATCCCGCGCGCCTCGTCGGAGCCCTGGGCGAGCGCGGCCTCGAGCTCGGCGCGGTTCTCGTCAGCGGCGAGGGCGCAGCGCTCGAGCCACTCGTTGTTGGTCCCGGCGAAGTGCCAGAAGCGGCAGTAGCAGGGCGAGCCGGAGGCTTCGAAGAGCGCGACCAGCCCGGCGGCGTGCGCAGGGCCGGCCGCTTCGGCGTGGAGCTCGAGCGCGGCGCTCATGCGTCGAAGCGCGGGCGGAGTCCGCGGGCGGGCGAGATCTGCTCCCAGGCGTGGGCGAGGGCGCAGAGGCGGGCCTCCGACAGCGCGGGGCCGATGAGCTGGAGGCCCACCGGGAGCGGCGTCGTGGATCCGGCGGCGAGGACCGGCGCGCACGGCACGCTCAGCGCCGGCAGGCCCGCGAGGCTCGCCGGCAGCGTGTCGATGTCGGCGAGGTACATGGCGAGGGGATCGTCGATCTTCTCACCGAGGCGAAACGCGACGACGGGCGACGCCGGTGTGGCGATCACGTCCACCTCGCGGAAGGCCTCGTCGAAATCGCGACGGATCAAGGTGCGCACGCGCTGGGCGCGGAGGTAATACGCTTCGTAGTAGCCGGCGGAGAGCACGTAGGTGCCGAGCATGATCCGGCGCTTCACCTCGCGCCCGAAGCCGGCGCCGCGGGTGGCCTCGTAGAGGGCCTTGAGGTCCTTCTTCGGATCGACGCGGAGGCCGAAGCGGACGCCGTCGAAGCGGGCGAGGTTCGACGAGCACTCGGCGGTGGCGAGCACGTAGTAGGTGGCGACCGCGGCGCTCGTGTGGGGCAAGCTCACAGGGCGGACGCTGCAACCCTGGCTCTCCAGGCCGTGAATCGCGGCGCGGACGCTGGCCTCCACGGCCGGATCGGTACCGGCGGCGAAGTACTCTTCCGGGATGCCAATGCGCAGGCCGGCGACGTCGCGCCCGCACGCCTCCTCGTAGGCGCTGACCGGAGCGTCGAGGCTGGTCGCGTCGCGCGGATCGCGCCCGGCGATCACGCTGAGGAGCGTGGCCGCGCCGCGCACGTCGGCGGCGAAGGGGCCGACCTGATCGAGGCTCGAAGCGAAGGCGATGAGGCCGTAGCGCGAGACGCGGCCATAGGTGGGCTTGATGCCGACGGTGTTGGTGAAGGCCGCGGGCTGGCGGATCGATCCGCCGGTGTCCGAGCCGAGCGAGCCCGGCGTCATGCCGGAGGCGACGGCGACCGCGCTGCCGCCGGAGGAGCCGCCCGGGGATCGCGTGGGATCCCAGGGATTTCGCGCCGGGAAGAACGCGCTGTTCTCGGTCGACGAGCCCATGGCGAACTCGTCCATGTTGCATTTGCCGGGAAAGAGCGCTCCGGCCGCGCGGAGGCGGGCGACGACGGTGGCGTCGTAGGGAGGGCGCCATCCCCGGCCAGGATCGCGCTCGGGCTCGCCCGGCTTGGCCGCGCGGGTGAGAATCTTCGAGCCGGCGGTCGTGGGCACCCCTTCGAGGCAGAGGGCGTCCTTGATGCCGATGGGCACGCCCGCGAGCGGGCCGAGTCGCTCGCCTCGGGCTCGGCGGCCGTCGAGCGCGCGCGCGGCGTCGATCGTTTGCTCGGCCTGGACCGTGAGAAAGGCGCCGAGGTGCGGGTTCTGCTGCTCGATCCGCTCGAGCGAGAGGCGGGCGATCTCCTCCGCGGAGACGTCGCCCGTGCGCACGAGGCGGGCGAGGTCGGGGATGGACCAGTCGAGGATCGCAACGTCGGCGGCGCTCATGGCGTCAACCTTCGTCCACGAAGGCCGGGACGGCGAACCCGTCCTGCGCGACGCGCGGCGCCTCGGCCAGCGCTCGCTCGTGCTCGAGGCCGATCTGGACCTCATCGGTGCGGAGGGGCAGCCGCTCGAGCTGGACGTGGGCCGTCGGTGGGACCCCCGTGATGTCGATCGCCTCGAGCTGACGGACGTACGTGAGAATGCTCCCGAGCTCCCGGGTCATGCGCGCCGTCTCCTCGGGAGACAGCGCGAGGTGGGCGAGGCCGGCAATCCGCCGCACCTCTTCGGTCGTGATGGGGGCCTTGTCCTCGGGTTCCATGGGAGCGCGGGATTTAACACCCCCGGTTCCGCGCGCGCCACTGGGAAGGCCACGCGGTGCGGACCGGCGCCCATTCTCCCGTCAGATGCCTGGACGGTTTCACGCGGAGGGCGATACGCTCCGCGTCAGTGCTGCCTGGAGACCTCGTCGACGGACGATTCGAGATCGAGCATCTTGCTGGAACCGGTGGGATGGGGGTGGTCTATCGCGCGCGCGATCGCGTCGCCGGCGGGTTGGTCGCGGTCAAGGTCCTGCTCGAAGGGCGCACCTCGGGTGAGTCGCGCTTCGAACGCGAGGCGCAGCTGCTCTCGGAAATGCACCACCCCGGCCTCGCGCGTTATGTCGCGCACGGCGCGATGCCCGGCGGAGAGCGCTACCTGGTGATGGAGTGGCTCGAAGGCGAGGACCTCTCACGCCGCCTTCAGCGCTCGCGCCTCGGCATCCACGAGAGCCTGGTGTTGACCGCACGGGTGGCGGAGGTGCTCGAGGCGGTGCACGCGCACGGCGTCGTCCACCGTGATCTCAAGCCTTCCAACCTGTTCCTTGTCGGTCGCCGCGTGGAAGAGGTGAAGATCCTCGACTTCGGTGTCGCGCGCTTCGGCGGCGTCACCGGCTCGACCCAGACCGGGACGATGCTCGGCACGCTCGGCTACATGGCGCCGGAGCAGGCGCGCAGCGGGCAGGCGCTCGACTCGCGCGCCGACGTGTTCGCGCTCGGCTGCGTGCTCTTCGAATGCCTCGCCGGCGTGCCAGCCTTCGCCGGCGCGCACCTGATGGCGCTGCTCGCGAAGATCCTCTTCGAAGAGGCGCCGCGCGTGAGCGATCTCCGCCCCGAGGTGTCGGACAAGATCGACGCGCTCGTGGCGCGGATGCTGGCGAAGGATCCCGAAGATCGCCCGCGCGACGGCGCCGCGGTGGCGATGGAGATCGCCGCGCTCAACAGCTCGGCCATCCCGAACGGGCCGAGCTCGGAGGAGCCGATCCGATCATCGACCCGCACGATCCCGGCGCTGACCGGCGGCGAGCAGCGCCTGCTCTCGGTGGTGCTGCTCGGCGCGCCGCGCCCGGGCGAAATGGCCGTCGCGGCGACGCTCGGCGACGCGGACCTCTCCACGTCCGAGCTCTCGATGCGCGAGACGTCGGAGTCCCGCGGCGGGCGCTTCGAACTCCTCGTCGACGGCACGGTGCTCGTGACGATCGGCCGGACGACGCGGATCGCCACCGATCAAGCGGCGCTCGGGGCCCGCTGCGCGCTCGCCCTGCGCGAGCTCGGTGACGGGAGGCCGATGGCGCTCTCCACCGGCCGCGCCGAGGTCACGGGGCAGATCCCCGTGGGCGAGGCCATCGATCGCGCCGCGCGCATGCTGTCGAAGCGCGGCGCCGCCGGCGTGGGCGATCCAGGTCGCCTGGCGCCGATCGCCATCGACGAGGTCTCCGCGGGCCTGCTCGACGGCCGCTTCGATGTGCGCAGCAGCCCCGAGGGCCTCTGGCTCCACGGCGAGCGCGTGCGGGTCGAAGGGACGCGGACGCTGCTGGGCACGCCGACCGTGTGTGTCGGCCGGGACCGCGAGCTGGCGACGCTCCAGGCCCTCTTCGCGGAGTGCGTCGAGTCGCCCTCGGCGCAGGCGGTGCTGGTGACGGCGCGCGCCGGCTTCGGAAAATCCCGCGTGGCGCACGAGCTGCTCCGCGCCGTCGGCGAGCGCGGCGAGCCGGTGGAGATCTGGATCGGCCGAGGCGACTCGCTCCGCGCCGGCTCGGCCTTCGGCCTGCTCGGGCAAGCGCTGCGCAGCGCCTGCTCGATCATCGACGGCGAGCCCGTCGCCGACCGCCAGCAGAAGCTCTGGACCCGCATCGCGCGCCACGTGGCCGCCGCCGATCAGCGGCGCGTGACCGAGTTCCTCGGCGAGCTGGTGGGGACACCGTTCCCCGACGAAGACAGCCTCCCGCTCCGCGCGGCGCGAAAGGACGCGCTGGTGATGGGCGATCAGATGCGCCGCGCCTGGGAAGATTTCCTCCGCGCCGAGTGCGGCGCCCAGCCGGTGCTCCTCGTCCTCGAAGATCTCCACTGGGGCGACTTGCCGACGGTGCGCTTCGTCGACGCGGCGCTGCGCGATCTCCGCAACCAGCCGTTGATGGTGCTCGCGCTCGCGCGCCCCGAGGTCCACGAGCTCTTCCCCAAGCTCTGGGTGGACCGCGGCGTCCAGGAGATGCGCCTCAAGGAGCTCACCAGCAAGGCGAGCGAGCGGCTGATCCGTCAGGTCCTCGGCAGCACGGTCAGCGTCGAGACCGTGGAGCGCCTCGTCGCCCAGGCCGACGGGCACGCGTTCTTCCTCGAAGAGCTGATCCGCGCCGTCGCCGAAGGGAAGGGGGCCGCGCTCCCCGAGACGGTCCTGGCGATGGTCGAGGCGCGCCTCGAGGGTCTGGAGGCCGAGGCGCGCCGCGTCCTCCGCGCCGCCAGCGTCTTCGGCGAGGTGTTCTGGCACGGCGGCGTCGCCTCGCTGCTCGGCGGGCCTGGTCGCTCGCACAAGACGCAGGACTGGCTCTCGGCGCTGGTGGAGCGCGAGGTGCTCGTGCGCCGCCACGAGAGCCGCTTCCCCGGCGAACAAGAGTTCGCCTTCCGCCACGCGCTCCTCCGCGAGGGCGCCTACGCGATGCTGACCGACGGCGATCGCGTGCTCGGGCACAAGCTCGCGGCCCAGTGGCTCGACACGATCGGCGAACACGATCCGATGGTGCTGGCGGAGCACCTCGAGCGCGGCCGCGATTCAGCGCGCGCCGGCGTCTTCTACCTGCGCGCCGCCGAGCAGGCGCAGCGCGGCGGCGACACCGACGCGGCGATGAAGCGCGCCCGGCGCGGCCTCGAATGCGACGTGCCCGACGCGGTCCATATCGGCCTCGTGGGCATCCTCTGCGAGTCCCACGCGTGGCGTCGCGAGTGGGCCGAGGCCGCCCCGTACGCCGACGAGCTCATGCGCCTCGCCGCGCCCGGCAGCGCCCCCTGGGCCCAGGCCGCGCCGGTGAAGCTGATCATCGCCCTCAGCATGGGGCGAATCGACGAGTTCATGGCCGCGCTCCACCTGCTCCAGAGCGTGGATCCCGAGCCGGACGCCGTCGGGATCGTCCTCTTCGGCCTCGCCGCCGGAGCGTTCATCCTCGATGGAGGCGGTCGCTTCGATCTCTCCGAAGGCATCGTCGCGCGGCAGTGGGCGATCCTCGCCGCGAGGACGGATCACAACCCGCTCGCGCACGCCTGGTTGAACATGACGGGCGCCTACCGCGAGGCGTGGGTCAACGAAGATCCATGGCTTGGTTTGCAGCGCGGGCGCGCCAGCCTCGAAGGCTTCCTCGAGGTCGGCCACCTCCGCAGCGTCGCCCTCGCGCAGGTGCTGATGGGGATGAACCTGTGGCTCCTCGGCGCCCTGCCCGAGGCCGAGCGCGCCCTGCGCGGGACGCTCCACGTCGACGACGAAGACATCGGCCTCACCGCCTCGACGCGGCGCGTGGCGCTGGTCGGCGTGCTCGCCGACGCGGGCGAGCTCGAAGAGGCCCGCATCGAGGCCGAGCGCACGCTGACGGCCGGCCTGAAGAGCGGCCTCCCCGCCGACGAAGGCCGCGGCCGCTGGCTCGTCGCCGAGGTCGCCCGCCGCGCTTTCGCCCTCGACGTCGCCGAGGCCGAGGCCGCCCGATCGATCGATCTCCTGGTCATGGCGCCGCTCGAGCAGGCCGCGGCGACGGCCACGCTCGCCGCCGTCCACCTGGCCCAGGAGCGCCCCGCCGAGGCCCTCACCGTCGCGAAGGCGGCGATCGCCCGCTACGAGGCCACACGCGCCTTCGGCTACCGCGGCGCCTTCGCGCGGCTCGTCCACGCCCAGGCGCTCGAAGCCGCCGGGGAGCTCGACGCGGCCGCCGCAGCGTTCGCCGACGCGCGCCGCCACGTCGAAGCGACCGCCGCGAAGATCACCGACGACGAGCAGCGAAGGCTCTTCCTCGAGGCCGTGCCCGAGAACAAAGCGTTGATCGCGCTGAGCTGATTCGGAAGTTTTTGCCGCTCGCCAAAGAAGAAGGCGAGCGAGAGAGAGAAGGCCCAACGAAAGGACCTCCCTCGATACGAGACTAGCTGTCGATGAAGCTCTTGAGCTGCTTCGACCGGCTCGGGTGGCGGAGCTTGCGCAGCGCCTTCGCCTCGATCTGGCGGATCCGCTCGCGCGTCACCTCGAAGTCCTGGCCGACCTCTTCGAGCGTGTGGTCGCTCTTTTCGCCGATGCCGAAGCGCATGCGCAGGACCTTCTCCTCGCGCGGCGTCAGCGTCTTCAGGACCTTCCGCGTCTGCTCGGCGAGGTTCATGTTGATCACCGCCTCGGCCGGCGAGATCACGCTCTTGTCCTCGATGAAATCGCCGAGGTGCGAGTCTTCCTCTTCGCCGATCGGCGTCTCGAGGCTGATGGGCTCCTTGGCGATCTTCAGGACCTTGCGGACCTTGTCGAGCGGCAGCTCCATCTTCTCGGCGATCTCCTCCGGCGTCGGCTCGCGGCCGTACTCCTGGACGAGGTACCGCGAGGTGCGGATGAGCTTGTTGATCGTCTCGATCATGTGGACCGGGATGCGGATCGTCCGCGCCTGGTCGGCGATCGCGCGGGTGATCGCCTGCCGGATCCACCACGTCGCGTAGGTCGAGAACTTGTAGCCGCGCTTGTACTCGAACTTGTCCACGGCCTTCATCAGGCCAATGTTCCCCTCCTGGATCAGGTCGAGGAACTGCAGCCCGCGGTTCGTGTACTTCTTGGCGATCGAGACCACGAGGCGGAGGTTGGCCTCGACCAGCTCGGCCTTGGCGCGCTCGGCCATCCGCTCGCCTTCGCGGATGCTCTCGTACGTCTCGCGGATGGCGAGGACGTCGATGTTGAGCTCTTCCTCGACCTTCTTCAGCCCCTTCTGGGCGTTCTTGATCGTCGACTCGAACTCGTTGAGCTCGTCGCGCGTGACGTTGAACTTCTTGGCGAGGCGCCCCTCGGCGATCCGGTTGCCCTTGACCTTGGTCAGCTCGCGCTTGATGTCGTTCTTGTTGAGCCCGGTGCGCCGCTCGAGCTCCGTCGCGCCGGCCTCGGCCCGCTCGACCTTGGAGATCAGGCCCTTCAACTTCTGGACGATCTTGTCGATCGTCTTCTTGTTGAGGCGCATCTCCTCGAGCGTGGTGACAAGCTCGCTGGTCGTCTCCGTGATCTCGACGTCGATCTGCTTCTTGCGGGTGTCGGTCTTGACGTCCTTGCGCTCTTCGAGGAGGTCGAGCTTCTTCTTGTCGAGGCGCTTGACCTTGTCGATGAGGCGGATGATGCGCCGGTCGGCCTCCTCCTCGTCGAACTCCTGATCGTCGCTCTCGGCGTCGCGGATCAGCTCCTTGACGCGGATCTTGTGCTTGCGGAGCTTCTCGCCGAGGTCGATGATCTCGCGCACGGCGATGGGCGAGTCGAGGATGGCCGCGTTGACGCGGAGCTCGCCCACCTCGATCCGCTTGGCGATCTCGACCTCGCCCTCGCGGGTGAGCAGCGAGACGCTGCCCATCTTCCGGAGGTACATGCGGACCGGATCGTTGGACTTCGAGTAGTAGTCGACGTCCTCTTCCTTGTCCTCGGGCGTGACGACGAGCTTCTTCTCGTGGGCCTCTTCGTCGGCGATGCGCTTCGGCGCGATCTTCACCTGGGTCGCGCCGTCGACGATCTCGATGTCCTCGTCGCCGAGGGCGCCGACGACGTCGTCGAGCTGGTCGGGGGCCACGTCGGCCGGGAGCGCGTCGTTGACCTCGTCGTAGGTCAGGAAGCCCTTGCTCTTGCCCGTCTCGACGAGCTTCTCGAGGGCCTTGCGATCCTTCTCGCTGCGCTCGGCGGAAGGCGGAGAGGATCCGCGGTTACGGTCGCGCCCCCCGGAGTTCCCCGCGCCGGAAGGCGCTCCATTCGTCCGACCGGCAGATTGCTTGGCCTTCGTCGCCATTACCTGATGCTCCAACCCGCGGCAGAAGGGCCGCGACCATCGACAAGGTGGGGAGCCGCGCGCCGGCGCCCCGCTACTGAAACCACTCGGAGCGCCGCCGCGCCCGGAGATCCGTCCCGCCCTCTACCCATGGCGCCTGCGCGGCGCACTACCTCAGCCGCTCTCTCTCCTGGGCCCTCCGCACGGCCTCGAGCATCAGCGCGTTCTCGGAGTCCACGTCACCTTGCGCCTGGACCCGGTGGAGTTTGTCCATTCCGGCCGCGTTTTCGCGCGATAAGCTCAAGCGCCTCAACTTTCGTGCGTTTCCCAGGAGCTCGATCTTGGCGTCGCCAACGAGATCGAAGAGGGGGGATGCCAGCCGTCCAACCGCGAATGCTTGGATCGAGCGCGGGATTTGCGCAAGAAATACGTCGGCGTAAATCCCTTTATTTGACATACCCCCATCATCGTGCTCAGAGCGGCTCGGCCCAGCATTTGCCCTCTGGTCGTGGGCGGTCTGCGCTTGACGCAGTGCGGCCAAGGCCAGGGCTGAATCGCCGTCGAGAATCGTCGCCGCCTCGGCCGCCTCAGGATCGTCGAGGAGCTCGGGGAAATCGAGTAAAGCGCCAACGATAGCCTGGGCAATCTCCTCGAACTGGGAGCGGGATCGGGCCTGGTCGTGGGGCAGGTTGACCTGGGACAGGGGCCGGACCTCGGCCTTGCTCGGGCTGCTCAGGGAGCGCTCCAGGGCCTGCTCCAGCTCGCGCAGGCTGGGGAGGGCCTGGCCGCGGAGCACCAGCTTTTGCGAGAGCCGGTCCGCGTACATCTTGAGCATCTGCCGCAGCGTCGCGTCGTCTTCCTCGCCGAGGAGCTTGCCGACGGCGCGGACTCGAACGAGCTGCTCGCTCGCGGACGCGCCGCCGAAATCGTCGTCCCCGAGCAGGGCTTCCATCATGTACTCACGGATCTCGCGGGCGCTCTTGAGCAGGCGCTCCAGCCCCTCTCTCCCGTGCTTGCGCACGAAGTCGTCGGGATCGATGCCGTCGGGCAGCGAGCCGACCTTGGCCGAGAGCCCGCCCTCGCGGCAGGGGAGGCGGGCCGCGCGCGTGGCCTTCTTGCCGGCGGCGTCGCCGTCGAAGAGGATCGTCACGTTGGGCGCGAAGCGCTTGAGCAGCTTCGCCTGGGCCGGCGTGAACGCGGTGCCGAGCGGCGCGACCACGTTGCTGATCCCCCGCGCGTGCAGCGCCACGACGTCGAAGTTGCCCTCGACCAGGATCGCCTCGCCCTCGGTGCGGATCGTCTGCCGCGCCTGGTGGAGGCCGAAGAGGTGCTCGCCCTTCGTGTAGATCGGCGACTCCGGGCTGTTGATGTACTTCGCGGGCGGGCCGTCGGGCTGCGCGGTCGGGCCGGCGATGCCGAGCTCCGCGATCTCCGCCGGCGCAGGGTCGGCGAGCGCGCGGCCGCTGAAGGCGATCACCCGGCCCATGACGTCGATCACCGCGAACATCAGCCGGTGACGAAAGCGATCGTAGTGGCCGGAGCCCGAGGATCGCTGGACGAGGAGGCCGACTTTTTCGGCGGCGAGAGGCGAGACGCCCTGCTGACGGAAGAACGTCGCGAGCCCGTCCCAGCCCCACGGCGCGTAGCCGATGCGAAACGCCTGGAGCGTGTCCTGGATCCGCGCCGCCTCGCCCACCGCGTCGTCTTGATCTGGCAGCGTGAGGCCGCGTCGGGCGAGCTCGTCGCGCGCGTAGCTGGCGAGCGGGTGCGGGGCGCCGCGGAGGCTGCGCTCGAAGAACGTCGCGGCGAGGGCGTTGACCGCGTAGAGATCGTCCTTGGCGCGGCGGGCGGCGTTGGCCTCTTTGCGCTCGTTGTCGGTCTGCGTCTCGGTGATCTCGATCCCCGCTCGCTCGGCGAGGAGGCGCACCGCTTCGGGGAACGTGCGCCCCTCGATCTTCATCACGAAGTCGACGGCGCCGCCGCTCTCCTTGCAGCCGAAGCAGTGGAAGAAGCCGCGCTCCGGGTTGACGTGAAAGCTCGGGCTCTTCTCCTTGTGGAAGGGGCAGAGCCCGGTGAACGATCGACCGCGCCGAACGAGCCGGACCGTCTCGCCCACGAGCGAGACGATGTCCGTTCGCTCCTTCACGAGGGCGATGGTTTCCGGCGAAATCATGGATGAGGTAAAGCGAAGTTTCCCCGCGGCCGAAGCGGGGCGCAAGCCGCAAGGAGGTCAGGGGCCGGAGCGCCCCGTCGCGCGAAGACGCGTCAGCTACCGTCGGGGAACGCGGTGCCGGTGCTGCCGCTGTCGGTGAGGCTCTCGTCGGACTGCGACGCGGCGACCATCTCGGCCTCGCTCGGAGCCTCGGCGTGCGCGGCGAGGAAGCGCGTGTCTTCGCGCACGGTGGGCGGGGGCGCGTCGCCGATCAGCTCGAGCTGCGCGGCGAGCCACTGCTCTTCCTCGATCAGCTCGCGGCGGCGGGGATCGGTGAGATCGCCTTGCCAGTGATCGAGCTCTTCGTCGACCTCCTTCAGGCGGAGGCGGACCTTGACCACGTCGACGTCGGCCTTCTTGGCGAAGCGCTCGGTCAGGAAGAGCGCCTTGTCGTCCTGGACCTCGGCGAAGCCGTGGTGCACGGCGACGTGCTCCTCGGCCCCGTTGACGTGGTAGCTGACGATGCCGGTGCGGAGCGCGGCGAGGATCGGCAAATGCCCCGGCAGAACGCCGAACTCCCCGTCCACGCTCGGCGCCGTCACGTCGGTGACCTGCTCGCGCAGGGCCACGCCGGAGGGCGTCACGATCTCGAGCTGAATGGTCTCGGCAGCCATGTCACGACGCCTTGGCGTTGCGGGCCTTCACTTCGTCGATGCCGCCGGCCATGTAGAAGTCCTGCTCCGACACGTGATCGAGCTTGCCCTCGATGATCTCCTCGAAGCCGGTGATCGTGTCCTTCAGGCTCACGAGCTTGCCTTCGAGGCCGGTGAACTGCGCGGCCACGAAGAAGGGCTGCGAGAGGAACTTCTGGACCTTACGAGCGCGGGAGACGACGAGCTTGTCGTCCTCCGAGAGCTCGTCCATGCCGAGGATGGCGATGATGTCCTGGAGATCCTTGTAGCGCTGCAGCGTCTGCTGGACGTTGCGGGCGACGCGGTAGTGGCGCTCGCCGACGACCTTCGGATCGAGCATCGTCGAGTTCGAGTCGAGCGGATCCACGGCCGGGTAGATCCCGAGCTCGGAGATCGCGCGGGATAGCACCGTGGTGGCGTCGAGGTGGGCGAAGGCCGTGGCCGGCGCGGGATCGGTGAGATCGTCGGCGGGCACGTAGATGGCCTGGACGCTGGTGACCGAGCCCTTGGTCGTCGAGGTGATGCGCTCCTGGAGGGCGCCCATCTCGGTCGACAGGGTGGGCTGGTAACCGACGGCGCTCGGGATGCGGCCGAGGAGCGCCGACACCTCCGAGCCCGCCTGCGTGAAGCGGAAGATGTTGTCGACGAACAGGATCACGTCCTGCCCCTCTTCGTCACGGAAGTACTCGGCGCAGGTGAGGCCAGCGAGCGCGACGCGGGCGCGGGCGCCCGGGGGCTCGTTCATCTGCCCGAAGACGAGGGCCGTCTTCGAGATGACGGGCTCGCCCGTGTCGAGCTTCGACTCGCTCATCTCGAGGAAGAGATCGTTGCCCTCGCGGGTGCGCTCGCCGACGCCGGCGAACACGCTGACGCCGCCGTGCGCCTTCGCGACGTTGTTGATCAGCTCGAGGATGAGCACCGTCTTGCCGACGCCGGCGCCGCCGAAGAGGCCGATCTTGCCGCCCTTCCGGTAGGGGGCGAGGAGATCGATCACCTTGATGCCGGTCTCGAAGACCTCGACCTTGGTCGACTGGTCGATGAAGCTCGGCGGATCGCGGTGGATGGGCAGCGTCTTATCGCGCTTGAGCGCGGGGCCGCCGTCGACCGGCTCGCCGACGACGTTGAGGATGCGGCCGAGGACCTCTTTGCCCACCGGCATCATGATCGGCTTGCCGGTGTCCTTGACGTCGATCCCGCGCATCAGGCCGTCGGTCGAGTCCATCGCGATGGCGCGGACTGTCGACTCGCCGAGGTGCTGCGCGACCTCGAGGACGAGGTTGTCCGTCTGGTCCGAGATGGACGGGTTCGTCAACTTGAGCGCGTTGAGGATCTTCGGCAGCTGGCCCGCCGGGAACTCGACGTCGACGACGGGGCCGATGACCTGAACAATCTTTCCAACCACCATGGAGCCGAGGCCTCCTCCCGCGACGCGGGGTTCTACCGAATGCGCGCCGCGAGTAACACGTAGGGGAACGCTTGACTAGTGAGTTTTGCGAGAACCCTCTCAGGGCGTAACCGGGACCGGATCGCGCATGGTCACGAACTCCTCCGCAGCGGTCGGGTGAATGCCCACCGTGGCATCGAACTGAGCCTTCGTGGCGCCGCATTTTACCGCGATCGCCAGGCCCTGGATGATCTCCGGCGCGTCGGTCCCGACCATGTGAACGCCGAGCACGCGGTCGGTCGCGCGCTCGACGACCAGCTTCATCATCGTCTGCTCGTCGCGCCCCGAGAGCGTGTGCTTCATCGGGCGGAAGCGGGACCGGTAGACGTCGACGTCGGCGTGGATCAAGCGCGCCTGCTCCTCGGAGAGGCCCACCGTCGCCACGGGCGGCTGCGAGAACACCGCGGAGGGTACGCCGTGGTGGTCCATCTTCATCGGGCGGTTGTTGAACGTGCTCTCGGCGAAGGCGCGGCCTTCGTTGATGGCGACGGGGGTGAGGTTGATGCGATCGGTGACGTCGCCGACGGCGTAGATGCTCGGCACCGACGTGCGCGACCACTCGTCCACGACCACGGCCCCGCTCTCGTCCTGGTTCACGCCTGCGGCCTCGAGGCCGAGTCCCTTTGTGTTGGGCGCGCGCCCCGTGGCGTAGAGGACGACGTCGGCCGAGAGCAGCTCGCCGCCCGTCAAGCGGACGCTGAGGCTTCCATCGGCCTCTTTTTCGAGGCTGCGGACCAGCGTCTCCGAGCGAATGGAGATGCCGCGCTTGGCCATCTGCTCGCGCAGCGTCGAGCGGACGTCCTGATCGAAGCCCCGCAGGATCGAGTCGGCGCGGACGAGGACCTCCACGTGCGCGCCGGCCCCGTGAAAGATGCCGGCGAACTCCACCGCGATGTAGCCGCCGCCGACGATGACGACGCGGCGAGGCAGCGCCTTCAAATCCAGCGCCTCGTTGGAGGTGATGGCGTGCTCGATCCCGGGGATCTGCGGCATCACCGGCCAGCCGCCGGTGGCGATGAGGATGTGCTTCGCCGTGAAGCGCTGCCCGGCGACCTCGACCGTGTGAGCATCGACGATCGTTCCGCGCCCATCGAGGACGCGAACCCCCGCGTCGCGGAGCAGGCGGAGGTAGATCGCGTTGAGCCGATCGAGCTCGCGATCCTTGGCGGCGATGAGCTTGCCCCAGTCGAACGTCGACTCGCCGATCGTCCAGCCGTAGCCGCGCGCGTCCGCGAGGTCGTCCGAGAAATGCGACCCATACACGAGGAGCTTCTTCGGCACGCAGCCGCGGAGCACGCAGGTCCCGCCGACGCGCACCGACTCGCAGATGGCGACCTTGGCGCCATACGAGGCGGCGCGACGCGAGGCCGCGACGCCGCCGGATCCAGCGCCGAGGGTGACGAGATCGAAGTCGTACTCCATGGGGCGGGAAGGTAGAGGCGAGGCGGGGCAGGGAGCAAGCGGGCGATCCGCGGACGACGGCTTCGTGGACGCTCCCCCCGGGATCGACGACACTGCCCGTCTTGGGACAAGCAGCCATGCGCACCGGTCTCTCCGAGCAGGACTACCTGGAATTCGAACGCTCGTCGCCGATCCGTCACGAGTACGCGGACGGCGAGATCTTCGCGATGTCCGGCGGCACGATGGAGCACAGCGCCGTCGCCGCGAATGTCATCAGCGAGCTCCGGAGCGGGCTGCTCGGTCGAGGGTGCCGCGTGCTCACCTCCGACATGAGGATCAAGATCCCGGCGACAGGTCGCTACGTGTATCCGGACGCCTCTGTCGTCTGTGCGCGCCCCGAGTTCGTCGACGAGAAGCGCGACACCCTTCTCAACCCGCGCCTGATCATCGAGGTGCTCTCGGACTCCACCGAGGCGTACGATCGCGGGGACAAATTTGCCCAGTACCGATCGGTGGCGTCACTCGAGGAGTACGTGCTCGCCTCGCAGAAGGAGCCGAAGCTCGAAGTGTTCGCCAGGCAGGCGGATGGGAGCTGGGTGCTCCGGATTTATGGGCCCGGCGAGCGCGCGGTGCTGGCGTCGATCGAGTGCGTGATTGAGGTGGACCGGGTTTACACGGACGTGTTTCAGGTTGGCGCGGCGAGCGAATCTCCCCCGCGTGGATGACACGGCCCGAGCGAGCCTCGGACGAGCGTCCCTACACTGGAGCTTCCGTTCGAGTAGCCCCGCCCAGAACGCGCGATCGTGGAAGCCTTCACAGAGAATGACCGACTCTGTGGCGGCGCTCATCGGAGGTCGTCTCCGACCTCGCCGCGCGAGAGGAGCACCTCGGACCCCTCAAGGCGGCTTTGGTTGAGGACCCCCTCGGTGAGGTTGAGTCGGTAAAGCGACAGCAGCGACAGCTCATCGTCCTTCAGCTCGGCGACAAGCGCGTCAATCAACTCCAGGCTGTGGGTCGAAGAGGAGGACCTGCACTCCGCGACGAACCGCCGTGACGATGGCGCGTGCGCTTTTGACGAGCGGCGTCAGCTCCGAAAGCTCGCCCTCGCGGGTGCCGCGCAGGTTCTTGATGGTCACGGACTTGATCACGCGGGGAGCCTCGGGACAACCGCGGCCCCTGTCAAGTCGCCGAGCGACGCGGGTCACGCTTTCGGCTTGCGCTTCCGTGCGCGCTCCGCTGTTCTGTCGCCATGGCCGACGACTACATCAGCAACCTCGAAACCCTCTCCTACGGCCCCTTCGCCGTGGACCAAATCCAGGCCCTCGTCGTCGGCCTCGACCCCGCCTTCAACGACACTCTCTCCCTCGCGACCACCCGCCTCGCCGACGCGAACGAGGCCATGCGCGCCGCGCTCACCAAGGCCGGTCAGATCACCGTCGTCACCTACAAGACGGCGGAAGGCGCCCCCGATCCTATCGCCCACGCGCGCGCCGAGCTCCGCCGCTGCGTCAGCTACGCCGACTCGCGCGCAGGCGGCGCGGCCATCGTCAAAGACATCCTCGCCGGTGAGGCGCTGAGCACCGTTGTCCGCCGTCGCCCCGCCAAGCTCGCAGGCGCGCTCGGGCACGCTCTCGACGCCATCGCCAAGCATGCCTCTGCGCTCCCCGAGCATGCCCAGTGGACGGCGTCGCTCAGCGCCGCCAAGAGCGCCATCGACTCGCTCAACACCTCGGTTCGCCTGAGCCGCACCGAGCGGCGCGAGGCGACGCCGGAGATCGCTGCGGCGCGTGCGACCTGGTTCAAGGTGTATGGGGCGTCGAAGCTGATCGTCGAAGCGGTGCTCCGCTACCAGGACAGGACCGCGCTGCTCTCCGAGGTTTTCGACGATCTGGCCGAGGTCCACCGGGCCGCAGGAGTGTCCGACGGCGACTTGCCCGCCGAAGCCGCGCCCGCCAAGCCTACGTGAGGGCCTTCGGCCGGTAAGTGGCCGGTTTCAGACTTGCTCACGTCACTCTCGGCTGCCGAGAGTGGACCTGCAAAACCGGATCGCGCCCTTTCGGCCGCCGAGAGCGCGCCAACCGAGCAAGGTGGCTCACTCTAGAGCACCGAACAGGTTGAATGCCCAGATTTCAACGCAAAGGCGCGGAGACGCAAAGGCGCAAAAAATCGGGTAACCCTCGGCCGCGGAGGCGACGACGAACGGCGAGTGCGTCGTCACGTACATCCGCGCGTTGGGGAAGAGGCGACGCAGCGCGGGGAGGATCCGCATCTGCATCGTGGGGTGGAGGCTCTCGTCGATCTCGTCGAGGATCAGCCAGAAGTCTTGCTCCAGCGGGGAGATCTCCGGGTTGGCCCAGGCGATCCGGTGGAGGCGTACGAGGAGATCGGAGAGCCACGCGAGCGTGCTGCGCAGGCCTTCGCCGAGGAGTTCGAACGGGATCGGCTCGCTGTCGAGCAGGACGACCGGAGCCTGCCGACCGAACTGGAACTCGATCGTCACGGCGCGAAGCAGCACGTCGGACAGGGCGCGCGCGATCGTGTCGATCATCCGCTGCCGTGAGGCCGCGTGCCCATGGGCCGAGCAGCTCCACGCTTTCAAAGACCCGCCTCCGTTCGCCACAAAGACGCTGCCCGCGCTGGTCAGTGTGCGGATGCGGCCGAGCAGAGGGGCCATCCGTCCGCCACCTTGAGTCAACCCAAAGCCGAAATACGGCAGCAGCCTCTCCGCGGCGCAGGCGATCATCTCGGCGATCGTCGTCTTCCCGCTCCCGTTGTGCCCTTCAAAAATCACCAGCTCGCCGCGCTGCCCCTCCGCGGGCGCCGGGATCTCCAGCACCGCGTCCTCAAATGGGCCGATCTCCTTCAGCTCGATCCGGGCAACTCAAATCGCCGTCACTCTACCGCGGGCGGCTCCTCCGCAGGCGATCCTCCCCGTTCTCCCGCCAGCGCCGCCATCCGCGCAAACGCCTCCACCCCCAGCGTCTCCCCCCGAGCATCCAGCGAAATCCCCGCACTCACCGCGTTCGCTGAAAGCTCCTCCTTCGACCAGCCGAATATCCCCTTCCAGGTGTTCCGCAGCGTCTTCCGTCGCATCCCGAAGGCCGCCTTCACCACGGTCTGAAACGCCTTCGTCTCCACCGCGCGCCGCGGCCGATGCGGCACCAAGAGCACCACCGCCGAGTCGACGTTGGGGCGCGGGAAGAAGGCGCCGCCGCGCACGGTGATCACCTTCTTCACCTCGAACGCGGCCTGCACGAAGACCGAGAGCGCTCCATACGCGTCGGTCCCCGGGCCGGCGATCAGGCGCTCGGCGACCTCGAGCTGGACCATGAACACCGCGCGATCGATCTCATCGGCGAGCTGCGTGGCGCGCTCGATCAGGCGCCCGGTGATCAGGTACGGGAGGTTGCCGGCGATGGCGTGGGGGCGCGGGCCGTCCTTGATCGGCGCGAGCCAGTCGATGGTGAGCGCGTCGGCTTCGACGATCGCGAGGCGGCCATCCGCGAGCGGTTCGGGAAGCTCTTCGGTAAGCAGCGGGATGATCTCGCGGTCGTACTCGACAGCGACGACTTTTGTAGCGCGCTCGACCAGGTGCTTCGTCAATGCGCCGAGGCCGGGCCCGATCTCCAGAACGCTCCCACCGGTCGGCGTCGTGGCCGCCTCGGCGATCGCGCGCGAGGCGTGGACATCGGTGAGGAAGTTCTGGCCGAAGCGCTTCTTCGGGGAGAACCCATGCGCGCGGAGACGATCACCTAGGGACACTCAGCCGGGGGCTTTCTCGGACGACGCTATGGGCGTGACCGGGTTCGTGGCGTGACGGAGACGGACGATCTTGATCCCGAGCTTGCGCAGCACGGCTTCGCGGCGCGAGAGCGAGACGCGGGCGCGCACGCGGACGGCCTCGGCGGCGATGGGCGCGAGCTCGTCCCAGCGGCTCTGAGCGCGTTGAGCGCGTTGAGCGCGTTGAGCGCGTTGAGCGCTCGGGGCGCTCGGCGGCACGTGCGCGGGGGCGAAGGGATCCTCGTCGTCGGGGGGGAGCTTCATCGGATCGTCCCAGGGCGGGCTCAACGCGGGCTCGATCGACGGCGACGACCAGGTGAGCGCGGCGCCGCTGCGCTTGACCCGCTGGAAGGCTTCGCCGAGCGTCTGCGCTTGCCGCTCGTCGGGCGGCGAGGCGACGACGTGGACGAGGCTGGCGCGCGGCTTGGTGCGCGCGATGTGGGTGAGCGCCTCGACCAGCGCGGAGCCAGCGTCGCGGCGATCGGCCTCGATCCGCGGCGGCGAGTCGATGCCGAAGCTCGCGAGGTAGCGGCGCAGGGTGCGGTCACGGAGCGAGCGGCCCAGGGGCATGAGGGCGCTGAAGGGGGCGCGCGCGCGCATCGCGTCGGCGCGGGCGGCGAGGCGATCGAGATCGCCGCGGCGGACGTCGGAGAGGCCGCGGGGATCGAGCGGGCGGAGGTGCTCTAAGACGCGCACCGCGACGTCGGACTCGTCGAGATCGCTGCGCTCGGCGTCGTAGGTCGCGCAGCCGACGGTGAGCGCGTGGGCGATCTTGGAGGCCTGCGCCGGCCCTTGATCCGGCGGGATCGCGAGGCGCAGGCCCGCGGCGACGATGATCAGGCCGACGCGATCGCCGCGCGCGAGGTGCCGCGTCGCCACCGACGAGACCTCGTCGATGGCGAGATCGAGCGGGGCGCGGCCGACCGGGCCCGCCCACTGATCGACCGAGGCTTCGAGGACGAGCCAGACCACGTCGCGCTCTTCGCGTTCGAAGTCGCGGACGAGGAGCTGCCCGCGGCGCGCGCTCGCTTTCCAGGCGATGCGTCGGAAGGGATCGCCGGGCTGGTGCTCGCGGAGCTCGCGGAGCTCGCTCCCTTCGCCGCGCTGGCGACCGGGCCTCCCCGACGAGGCGACGAGGTGGCTGCGCCCGCCGCGCGGCTGCATCAAGTACGTGGCGAAGGGGCGGGGGAGGACCTCGATCCCGTAGGGGTTGGCGAAGGTCAGCGGCACCTCGAAGAGGCCCGACGCGCCGTGGACCTCGAGCGCGAGGCCGTGGACGCCGTGGTGGCCGACGCGCGGGGCCTTGACCTTGACGATGACCTTGAGCCGCCCCGCCGCGGGGACCTCGCCCGCCGCGGGCTCGATCGTCACCTCGAGCTGCGACGAGGCGATGGCGCGCAGCTTGACGTAGCGCGCGGCGAGGTTGTCGCGGTTGCGGACCTCGGCCTCGATCTCGATCGTGGTCCCGCGCGCGGCGCGGACCATGCGCTTTGGCCCGCTCCAGAGCATCTCGAACCCCGCGGCGCGGATGCGCGACACCGAGACGAGCGTGACCGCCCGCGCGATCGCCACCGCGAGGAGGATCGCCCCGCCCCAGGCCACGATCGCCGGCTCGCGCGCGGCGGTGCCGACGCCGACCATGACGACGCCGGCGATGGCGAGGTGGGCGGCGGTGCGGGTGGGGTAGAGCTGCATGGTCGCTAGACCGGGCGCACAGCGCGCCGGTAGGCGACGCGCTGGATCGCCTCGTCGACGACCGCGTCGCGCGCCTTGGCGTCGCCCTCGGCGTCGGGCACGAGGACGAGGCGGTGCGAGAGGACCGCGGCAGCGACGCCGCGCACGTCGTCGGGCGTGACGAAGGGGCGGCCGCCGATCACCGCGGCAGCCTTGGCGGCCTGGACCAGCCCGAGCGTCCCGCGCGGCGAGGCGCCGAGCAGCACCCGCGGGTGGGTGCGCGTGAAGGTGGTGAGGCCGACGGCGTACTCGTAGACGTCGTCCTCCACGTGGATGCGCTTGGCCACGTCTTGCAACGCGAGCAGCGCCGCGGTGTCAAGCACCGACCGCGCCTTGGGGGCGTCGAGGTTGTGGGCGCGGAGCATCGCGACCTCGTCCTTGTGGCTGGGGTAGCCGACGGGGATGCGAACAAGAAACCGATCGATCTGGGCCTCGGGCAGCGGGTAGGTGCCCTCGAGATCGATCGGGTTCTGCGTCGCGAGCACCATGAAGGGCGCGGGCAGCTCGAAGCGATCGCCCTCGATCGTGACCTGGTGCTCTTGCATGGCCTCGAGCAGCGCGGACTGTGTCTTCGCGGGCGCGCGGTTGATCTCGTCGGCGAGGACGATGTTCGCGAAGACCGGGCCGGCGCGGAGCGAGAACGTGCCCTCCTTCGGCGAGAGGACGTAGGTGCCGGTGATGTCGGCGGGCAGGAGATCCGGCGTGAACTGGATGCGCCGCACCGTGGCGCCGAGGGCGGCGGCGTAGGCCTTCACCAGCGTCGTCTTGGCCACGCCGGGCACGCCTTCGAGGAGCACGTGGCCGTGCGCGAGCAGCGCGGTGATCATCAAGTCCAGCGTGCGCGGCGCACCGATGTACACGCGCATCACCTCGCGCCGGAGGGCGTCGATGCGCTCCTTGGCGGCGGCGATCTCTTCCACGGCAACGGCCTGCGTCATCCGGCGTTCGCTCCTGCGTTCGGGTTCTGGGCAGCGGGATCAGAGGGAGGGAGAGGCGCCGCGTCGTCGCTGGATCCGAAGCTGCGTCGTCGCGGATCACCGCCGCCGTCCGCGCCGCACGCGGCGAGCACGGCGTGGACCACCGAGGCGGCGCGCCCGAGCGCGGCGCGCGAGATCCGGCTCGGCCTCCCGGCGACGACCGCGGCTTCGGTGGCTTGCATCAAGGCCAAGACGTCCATCAAGGACGTGTAGGCGCTGTCGTCAAGCGCTCCCGCCTTGCGGGCAATTTTTGCGAGCGCGTCAGGCCCGGGATCCGCCCCGAGCGAGAGCTTGTGGACGAGGGCCTCGGAGAGCGCGCTCTTGAGCTCGAGCAGCGCGAGGCTGCGCGGCGACGAGGGCGCCGCGAGGACAGCAAAGCGCCCGGCGACGCCGCCTTGCGCGACCAGGGGCACCGCGCGGGCGTAACGCGGGAGCGGACCCTTGTACGGCCGCGCCGTGGTCCGCCCGACCCACAGCGCCAGCACCAGCGCGGCGATGGCCGCCAGGGCGATGTGGGCCCACCCGGGGAAGCCATCACGCCGCGCCTCGGCGAGCGCGTTGGCGATCGCGCGGAGCTGGGATTCAAGGTCTTTCCGCAGCGACGCCTTGCCCCCGAACGATCCCTCTTCGCCGAATTTGTTGACGACCAGGAAGAGCCGCCCTTGCCGGCGGGTCGCGCCGTCATCGTCGACGAGGTAGCGCGCGAGGCCGGCGACGAAGGCGCGGTTGCCCGGATAACGAAGCATCTGGTTGATCGCCGCCGAGGGATCGCTCATCGCGAACAAGCGACCCTTTCCGACCTGGCCGGCGACGGCGATGATCGTGTCGGGCTCCCCGATCGATCGGATCTTCAGCACCGGGGAGAGGTTGGGGTGCCGGAGCCCGGTCGGGTGGTTGGTGACGAGCTGCTGCACGTGCGCGGCGACGGGGTGCGGCCCCTGGCTGTGGCCTGCGACGACGTCGATCACCGGCTCGGCGATCGCGAGGGCGGCCTTGTTGCGCAGGGCGGCGACCGGGCGCGTCGGCCCGGCGATGCGCTCGATGTGAAAACGCTTCAAGGTCTCGTCGCCGACGCCGTAGTCATCGAGGATGGCGAGCCGCCCCCCGGCCTTCATGAACGCGGTGGTCTCCTCCGCGTCCATCGGCTGGAGCGGATGGATCGCGAGGACCCCGTCCTCCGGCTGGACCTCGTCCCAGTTGAGCACCGCGACCGCCTGGATGCGGGGCGCCCCGAGCTCGTTGCGAGCGATCTCGAGCAGCTCCGACGCGCCCTCCCACCCCGTGTCATTGACATCGAACGCCCCGGCGCGGGCGTCGGACGAAGCGAGGATCGTCGCCGCCCCCACCAGGATCGCGAGGCCCAGGTGAGCCCGGATCGCAGGCCATTTCCAGGGAACACGAGACGTCGCCCCCGTCGGGGAACGGCTTGTCGTTTCGCTCTTTTGCCCTAAGAATAGGCTCGTTGCTTCGCCGTCCCGCGTCATCCGGCTGGGGAACATATCATTGTCGGCGGCGGGGATAACCTTGACCCCACTACTCGCATTGCTAGATTCGATCGAGTGAACGGGGTCTTGGCCGTCCTCGTTCGTCGGCGAGGTCGGCTGAGAACCGAAACACCGCGAAGCTGGAGGGCTTCCGATGCTACCTCCGTTCATCATCGAGCAGATTCGGCAACGCGAGGAGAAAGAGCGTGCCCGTCGGGAAGACAACCAGCCGCGGCTGGAGCTGCCCCTCGACGACCGTTTCCCCGCGCCCTCACGAAGACCTGAGCTGGAGGAAGACGATCCGAACCGTGGGGTCATCATCCTCGACCTGGCCTGAGCTAACGATGGGGCCGCAAGCGGCCCTCAAACCCCACGGCGCGCCTTGCGCGCCTTCTTTTGTCGAAGCGACGCGCGGCCCTCGTTCTTGTCGGGGCGGCGAACGACCTCAACCCCCGCGCCATTTTCGAGCGTTCCCTTCTTGGGGTCATCCTCTTCCAAATCGGGATCTGATCGTTGCGCGCTTTCCTTCGCCCCTGCGAAGCGTGTGGTTACGGAAGCAGCACGACCGCATGGAGCGGGCGCGTGGCTTCGGAGGGGGGCCGGCGTCGCCCGTTGTTTGAGCGCGCTCCTGCGCGCGAGTTCGGGCGCCGCCGGCCCTCCGGAGAAGTCACGCGCCCGCTCCATGCGGTCCAAGCGCATGGATAGGGGAGCAGGCGAACAGCGAATAAGTGGCGAAGCGGGTTGACCAGCGCTGAGGCATCGCCTAGTTTTCGCGCCCCGTTCCTGCGCCCGAAGATTTTGAGGGCGCTGCACCTCGAGGACAAACGCTGATGGCCGTTCACATTCGTCTCGCCCGCGCGGGTACCACCAAGACGCCGTTCTACCGCATCGTCGTCGCCGACCAGCGCAGCCCGCGCGGCGGTCGCTTCATCGAGCGCGTCGGCACGTACGATCCGCGCCGTCCGGAGATCCGGGTCGACGCTGCCCGCATCAAGCACTGGCTCTCGAAGGGCGCCCAGCCCTCGGACACGGTCGCCCTGCTCCTGAAGCAGCCGAACGTGCTCGCCCCCATCGAGCCGGCCGCGCCCGCCGCGAAGTAGCGCCATGGTCGCGTCGTCATCACCTCTCGTCGACTTGATCTCGCTCATCGCCCGGTCGCTGGTCGACCAGCCCGACCGGGTCGAGGTGCGTGAGGTTCAGGGCGACCGCTTCCCGCGGATCGAGCTCACGGTCGCGCGGGAAGACATCGGCAAGGTCATCGGAAAAGATGGGCGCACCGCGCAGTCGATCCGGACCTTGCTCAACGCCGCCGCCAGCAAGGCGGGCCGGCGTGCTCACCTCGACATCCTCGACTGATCGTCCTCGTTCCTCCCATGTCACCTGACTCGAAGACGGAGCCGAAAGCGGCCCTGGCTCCCGAGGCGGCGAAGACCACCGGCGCGCCTGAAGCGCGTCGGTTCGTCCCCGTCGCCGAGGTGGCTCGCCCGCACGGCATCCAGGGCGAGCTTCGCCTCAAGCTCTACAACGAGGGATCCGAGCTGCTGACGGAGATCGCTCGCGGTCCGCGCGGGCGTGCTGTTGCGGTCCCCCTCAAGCTGCGCCTTCCCTCCGGGGAGGAGCAGCCGCTCACGATCACCAGCGCGCGCAGCACCAACAAAGCGCTCCTCGCGAAGTTCGAGGGCGTGGCCGATTGCAACGGCGCCGAGGCCCTGCGGGGCGCGGTGATCCTCGTCCCGCGCGACGCGTTCCCTCCGCTCGAGGAGGGCGAGTTCTACGCCTGCGACATCGAGGGCGCGCGCGCGATGGTCGGGGGCAAGCAGGTCGGCATCGTCACCGAGCTGCACAGCTACCCGACGTGCGACGTCCTGGTGGTGAACCACGAAGGCACCTCGATCGAGGTCCCGCTCGTCGACACGTACGTGGCCTCGGTCGACGTGGCCGGCGGCGTGATCGAGCTGGTGACGATCGAAGGGCTCGCCTAGCTTCGAATCGTCCGGACCATGCGATTCGAAGTCGTCACGCTCTTTCCCGAGCTGTTCGACGGATTTCTCGCGACGAGCATCGTCGGGCGTGCCGTCGCTTCGCAGGCCCTGCGCGTCCGCTGCAAGAGCCCGCGGGAGTTCGGCATTGGGCGTCACCGCAACGTCGACGACACGCCCTACGGCGGCGGCTCGGGGATGGTGATGCGGGTGGACTGCATCGTCAGCTGCCTGGAGGCCTTCGATGTCGAGGCTGCGGGCGGAGCCGACGCGGAGGCGGGGGAAGGCGAGCTCGTCGCGGCGGAGGCGCCTCCGCGCGCGCACCGCATCCTGATGACGCCGCAGGGCGCGCCGCTCGGGCAGGCCCGCGTTCAAGAGATCGCGGCGCGCCCACGCGTCGCCTTGATCTGCGGGCGCTACGAGGGCTTCGACGAGCGCGTGCGCGCCCACGTCGACGAAGAGGTGAGCCTCGGGGACTTCATCCTCACCGGCGGGGAGATCGCGGCGATGGCCGTCATCGACGCGTGCTCACGGCTCCTGCCCGGCGTCCTCGGCAACGCGGAGTCGTCGGTGAGCGAGTCGCACAGCCCGACGCTGGACGGGCTGCTGGAGTACCCGCAGTACACGCGCCCGGTCGAGTTCCGCGGCGCGCGGGTACCCGAGGTGTTGCAGAACGGGAACCACGCGGCGATCGCCGCTTACCGCCGCGCCGAGGCCGAGCGCCGCACCCAGGAGCGCCGCCCCGATCTCTGGGCGCGCAGGAGCGCCGGCGGCGGCCAGAAGAAATGATCCGACTCACCCTCGCCCTCGTTCATCACCCCGTCCTCGATCGCGCCGGCGAGACGGTGACGACGGCGATCACCAACCTCGATCTCCACGACATGGCGCGGAGCGCGCGCACCTACGGCGTCGACGAGCTCTACGTCGTGCACCCGATCGAGGCGCAGCGCGCGCTCGCCGACCGGATCAAGAGCCACTGGGTCGAGGGATCGGGCAAGAAGCGGATCCCCGATCGCGCCGTCGCGATGGAGGTGCTCCGCGTCGTCCCTTCGCTCGACGACGTCTACACCGCGCTCGGCGGCCGCGCGGCGATCGCGGTGTGGACGACGGCGGCGTCGTCCCGCGGGGGAGACCTCGCCACCTACGCCGAGGCGCGCGCCAAGCTCGAAGGCGAGACGCGCCCGGTGCTGATCCTCTTCGGCACCGGGTGGGGCCTGACGCGCCCGCTCGTCGACTCGGCCGATCTGCGGATCGAGCCGATCCACGCGCGCGCGCCGACGGGGTTCAATCACCTCAGCGTCCGCGCCGCCTGCGCGATCACGCTCGATCGGCTCCTCGGCTGAACGATTTGCGGGCAACCGCCGGCGCTCGAGGCGCAGGCGGCGACCCGCAGAAGCGCCGCGATCTACGGCACCTGGAACGGCTTGAGGCCGCGGAAGGTCACGATCGACACCGAGTTCGGGAAGACCCGGGCGCGGTAGTGGCCGAGCGTCGTCACCTTGCCATCGACCGTGCCCAGCGCGGCGACCGACACCGGGCCAGGCGCGACGTCGAGCGCCGCGTAGATCCCGAGCACGCTCGTGCCCTGGGCCGCCGTATCGGGGAGCGGGTCGGCCTCGTTGCTCGTGAAATACGTGAGGAACTTGTTCGGCTGATCGATGTTGACGGTCGCGTTCTGGAGGCGCACGTCGCCGCAGTCGTGGACCTCGCCGGCGAGGGCGCCGTTGCCCGCGCTGAGCGGCCCGCCGATCGCCGCCTGGGCGATGGCGTTGTAGTCGGTCGAAGCGAGGGCGCGCAGGTCGTGCTTCCACTCGCCGTTCATGATCTCGCTGTTGGGAACGAAGACGCTGTAGTCGTAGAAGTCGGTCCAGTTGACGCCCGAGGTGCGGACCACGAGCTCTTTCTCGGTGGGCACGCCGCCGTAGATGTAGTTGCACTCGTAGCGGGTGCCGCACTCCTTGGTGTCGGTGGCGACGCCGTTGCTCTTGCAGTCGGCCGCCGTCGTCAGCGCGGTGCCCGCCGCCGCCCCGAGCGCGCCGTCTTCGCCGACCTCGAAGACCTCGATCTTCACGAGCTTCGACTCGCAGCCGTTCGCGAAGATCTTCACCGTGCCGCTGATCTGCACGGTCTTGGAGTTGGCCGGGTCCGCCTTCACGGGGTAGCCGGCGGGCGTGAAGCAGTCGGCCTTGACCGAGCCGGTGCCGGCGTACTCCTTCACGTTCGCGGGCGAGGCCCGCTTGAGGTCCGCGATCGGATCGGGCAGCGGGACGCCGCAGACCACGTTCTTGTGGGCGCCCGTGACGAGGGTGCAGTTGACCGCGGGCGCGCCGGTCGCGCAGAACTCGGAGCCCGGCGCCTTGATCAGGTTGTCGGGGCACGGCGGGCCGCTGTCGCCGCCGGTGGTGGTGCCGCCGCCGGTGGGGGCGGCGGGGTCGCTTCCGCAGCTGAACGTGAAGAGCGCGGCGAGGCCGCCGAGCGGGAGAACGAGACTACGAAGGAATGCGTGCCGCATCATGCCACCTGAGTTTCGAGGGGGCGGCTCGGGCTCGCCGAGTGCCGCCATGGAAGACGTTGGGGAGGACCGGCCCGGCCGTCGCGCGCGGGCGAGATCTCGAACTACGCTAAAGGAACCCGGTCCCGGCCGCCAAGGTCAAGATCAGCGCGGCGTGGTCCGCGTATGTGCTCTCCCCGAAGAGGTTCATGCTCGCTCCGCCCTCGTCCTCGCTGCCCAGCATCGATCGCCTCGTCCACGAGAAGGCGCTGGCGCTCGGCTTCGATGTGGTCGGCGTGGCGCGCGCCGACGAGCCGCTCGGGGTGGAGCACGATCGCTACCGCGAGTACCTGGCGCAGGGGCGGCATGGGTCGATGGAGTACCTCGCGGAGAACGTCGAGGTGCGTCGGCGCCTCGACACGGACGACATCCTCGCCGGCGCGAAGAGCGTGATCTGCGTGGGCCGTCGCTACGGGCGCAGCGCTGAGGCCGAGGCCGACGATCCGCCGCTCGCGCGCGGCATCGCCCGCTACGCGCGCGGGCAGGACTACCACGTGTTCCTGCGCAAACGCCTGCGCCAGCTCGCGGCGTTCGTGCGGCGCCTCGGCCCGGGGATCGAGGCGCGGCCGCTCGTCGACGCCGCGCCGGTGCTGGAGCGCGCCTGGGCCTCGCGCGCGGGGCTCGGCTTCGTGGGCAAGCACGGGCTCCTGATCACGCCGGGGCAGGGGAGCTACCAGCTCCTCGGCGAGGTGGTGACGACGCTCTCGCTGGTCCCGGGCACGCCGCTCGCGGAGCGCTGCGGCTCGTGCACGCGCTGCCTCGACGCCTGCCCGACGTCGGCCTTCGTCGCGCCCTTCGTGCTCGATCCGCGCCGCTGCATCGCCTACCTGACCATCGAGCAGCGCGAGGCTCCGCCCGAGGATCTGCGCGAGGCGATCGGGGAGCATCTCTTCGGGTGCGACGACTGCCAGGACGTGTGCCCGTTCAACCGCGCCGCGCCGCCGTCGCCCGAGAAGACGGCGCCGTTCGCGCCGCACCCGCGCTGGAGCGGGATCGGGCTCGACGATCTCGTGGGCCTCGACGAGGCGGGCTGGACCGAGGCGGCGCTGGGGACGCCGATCCACCGGGCTACCCGCGCGGGGATGGCGCGCAACGCGGTCCTGGTCGCGGCGAGCCGCCTCCGCCGCGATCCCGCGGACGTCGAGGCCCGCCGCGCCGTCGATCGCGCCCACGAGCACGACGATCCGATGGTGCGGGAGCTCGTCGCTTCGCGCCCGCCCGACGACGCGAAGCGATGAGGTGGATCGCCCGCGCCGCGTCGACCTCGAAAAGAAGGGCCGCTCCCTTGCCGTATTGACGCGCGCGGCGAAGCCCCGCATGGCCCGGGGCGCGCGTATGCTCCGGGATTTTTTCGACGAACTGCGCCGCCACGACTCCCACTTATGGCGGCGCGCCATGAACGCCGGCGTCGCCCACGGGCCGCGCGCCTTCGTGCGGTACAGCCCGCCCGCGTTCGGCGTGGTCTTCGCGGCGCTGCTCCCGCGCTACCGCCGCGCGGTGCTGCGGAACCTCCGCCTCGCGCTCGGGAAGCGCAGCGCCGCCGTCGAGGCGCTGGACGTCGCCCGTGTTTTCGCCACCTACGCGAGCTGCCTCACCGAGGCCTTCCTCGTCGGGGAAGACAGCGGCGAGCGGGTCAAGGGCGTGTGCGTGCACGACGAGCGCTTCGTCGACGCGTTGGCCGCGGGCAAGGGCGTGATCCTGGCGACCGCGCACACCGGCGGCTGGCAGGTCGCGGGCCCGGTGCTCCACTCCGGGCACGACGCGGAGCTCCTTGTGGTGATGCGCCGCGAGCGCGACGCGAAGGCGCAGGCGCTGCAAGACGGGGCGCGCGCGCGCTCCGGCACCCGCGTGATCCACATCGGCGACGATCCGCTCGACGCGCTCCCGCTGCTCGCGCACCTGCGCAAAGGGGCCGTCGTCGCCGTCCAGATGGATCGGCTTCCACGGGGCATGCGCGGCCGCAAGGTGGAGCTCTTTGGATCACCCTTCGAAGTGCCCGAAGGTCCCCTCCGCCTCGCGTCGGTGAGCGGCGCGCCGATCGTCCCCGTTTTCACACGACGCCTTGATTACATGGAGTACGAGGTGGAGATTGGCGAGCCGATCCACCTCCCCCGCCGCCCGGCGGAGGCCGATCTCGATGGGGCTGCCCGGAAGGTGATGAGCGAGATGGAAATCTTCGTGCGCAACAACCCCACGCAGTGGTTCCACTTCGAGTAAAGAGACCCGCGATGGCCCGCCTCCTCGTCGGACTCCCCGCCCTCCAGGGCGATCTCGAAAAGTACAAAACCCGCTTCGACCTGCTCGAGCTCCGGCCGGTGGACACGACCGTGCCCCGCCCCGGGACGCTGCGAAAGTGGAGAAAGCTCGTGGGCCCCGGCTTCGTCTTCAGCGTCGTGCTCCCGCGCGTGGTCAGCGAGCTCGCGTCCGGCCCCGCGCTCGACGCGGCCCTCGCCGAGTCGCTGGAGATCGCGGCCGCCGTCGAGGCCCGCTGCATCGTCCTGCAAACGCCGGCCTCGGTGCGGCCGACCGCGGCCAACCGCAAGCGCATCGCCGCGCTGTTCGAGCGGATCGCTCCGGAAGGGATCGTCCGCTGCTGGGAAGCCCAGGGCATGTGGGAGCGCGAAGACGCGCTCGAGACGGCCCGCGCGGCCGGCGTGCTCCCGGTGCTCGACGCCGCGCGCGACGCGCTGCCGCCGGGCCCGATCGCCTACACGCGCCTCCGCGCGCTCGGCAAATCGGCCGCGCTCGGCTCGGCCACGCTCGACAAGGTGGCGGAGCGGCTACGCAAGCGGCGCGAAGCGTTCGTCGTGGTCGACGGCGCCGCCGGCGAGGCGCAGCGCGTGAAGACGGCCCTCACCGCCGCTCTGGTGAAGAAGGGCGTTCGCTCCGCGGGCCCGCTCGTGGTGCGCCCCTCGCTGCCGACGCTCGTCGCCGAGGACGAAGAGCAGTGATCCGCGCCGCCGCTTCCTCTGCGAGCTCGGCCGCCGCCCGCGCTGCGGCGGCGGCGATCATCGAGGCCGGAGGGACCGCGGTCGACGCGGTGATCGCCGGCTTCCTCGCCGCGGCGGGCGAGCGGCCGGGCGTGCTGCTCGCGCCCGCGGTCGCGCTCGTGGCGGGCACCGGAGCGGGCGCCCGCGCCTACGACGGGCGCTCCGCTCAGCCGGGCCTCGGCGTGGCGCGCCCGCGCGGCTTCGTCGCCGGCGCCCCCATCCCCGAGGCCGCCTACGCCGCCGCGCCGCGATCGATCGTGATGCTGGTCCTGCTCCACGGCCACCGCGGCCGCACCTCGCTCTCAGTCCTCGCCCGCGACGGCATCGCCGCCGCCGAAGCGCAGGGCGAAAAGGCCCGCGCCGGGTTGATTCGTCGGGTCGGCGCCGCCGGTGTGCTCGCGCTCCGGGCCTCCGAGGTCGCGCGCCCGCTGCTCGCCGCCGCGGGGCCGGTGGCCGGCGGCCTGCTCACGGAGCGCGATCTGGAAGAGTCTCGCCCCGCCGAGGCCGAAGCGTTCACCACCGCGCTCGCGTCGGGCGCCAGCGCGTTCACCGTGCCGTGGTCGCCGCCCGAAGCGTCCGCCGGCGGCGCCGAGGCGATCGTCGCCTGTGACGGGCGCGGCATCGTCGCGGCGATCGCCTACGCGCCCACGGGCAGCGGCCTCCTCGTGCCCGAGCTCGGGATCTCCCTCGCCAGCGACGCCGTCCCGGTGCTCCGCGGGATCACGCGCGTGACGCCGGGCACCCCGCTCGCCGCCCCGGCGCCGATCGCCATCCTCGGTCGCAAGGGCTTCTGGGCGTCGATCGGCCTCACGGGCCTCGCCCGCCTCCGCCCCGAGGCGCTGGACGGCCTCGCGAGCGGCCAGGCCATCGAGACCGCCCTGGCCGAGCTCCGCGCGCAGGAAGACGCCCGCGCCGCAGTCATCGCGACGAGCGACGAGCGCCTCGGCCGCAGCGCCGTCAGCGAAGGCTGAGAGGCTGCGAACTCGCGGCGCCCCGAGGCCGCCCGACAGGACAAAAGGCTCGAGGCGCAAAGGAAGAATCCTTTGCGCCTCGTCTTCGTGCGGGCCGCGCTTTCGTGCCGCGGCTCGCCTGCGAGGCCCCCGCTCGTGCGAGGGCCGCCCGTCCTACAACGACACGCCGTAGCGCTTCGCGTAGGCCGTCACGCCGACCTTGTCGATCGTGCGGATATCGCGCGTCGTCAGGCGCAGCGTGACGAAGCGGCCGAGCTCAGGCACCCACACGCGTCGTGTTTGGATGTTGATGTTCTGCCAGCGCTTCGTCTTGATGTTCGAGTGGGAAACGTTTTGGGCAAGCAGCTTGCGCTTCCCCGTGATGTCGCTCTTGGCCATGACGTCCTCGCGTTACGATCGACCCCGAGGTCCCGGCTCAGCGGCCGAGGCCTGTTGGGCGAGGGGGTGGGGTCGGGGGGCGGGAAATTGGAGTAAACCGCCCACTCTGTCAAGAGATTCGAGAGGGTCTACGTGCTGTTTCCCCTCTCGCTCGAAGCGCCTGGAGCCGAGTCACCTCGATCCCGACGCTCCATCCGGTGATCACGGGAGCCGGATGCGCCGCCGCCTTGCCCAGGCCACCGCTGCGACGAGGGCGAGCCCGAACGCCGCGCCGGACGACGGCGCAGGATGCTCCGGCGCCAGCGTCGCCACGCAGCCGTAGGTCAGCGTCGGCTTCGTCACGACCACGCCGCCGCCGGCTTTGTTCGGATCCGTTCCAGCGATCAGCTCGTCGATGTCGGTGTCGCCGTCGCCGTCGCTGTCGTCGGCGGCGGTCTTCATCTTGTCGAGCGTCGTCTCCAGCGCGGCTTTGTCGCCTGCATTGAGGCCTCTCGTCTTGTGCGCGGTCGTCCCAAAGGGCGTCGTGGCGGTGCCGATGCCCGGCGTCCCGGTGTGACAGAGCGTGCAGGCCGGCGTGCTCTTCAGCGACAGGTGGCTCTGAACGGTGGCCGGGTAGTCAGGCGACGCCGAAGTCGCTCCAGCAAAAAGAAGAGAACCGGCGACCAGAGCCGTGCTTGCGAACCAGCGCATCATCGCGGCCTCAGAGGAAAAAATGGAGCTGCCCAAGGAAAGAGGTGACGAGCGTGCTCTCTGCGCTCCCCGCCACGCTCTGAACGATGCCATCCACGCGAACGTCGGCGTGCGGGAGGAAGAACCAGGCCGCGCCGAGCCAGCCGCCCGCAGAGACGCCCGTGGGGTCGACGCGAACCTCTCCCGTGCCGAGGACGTGGATGCCCTGCTTCGGCTCGAAATCCGCTTGCAGCATGCCCACCATGCCCACCGCCAGGCTCGCCCCTTCGGCCGCGTTGAAGAGGGCGTTGCCCTCGGCCATCAGCACGAGCGGTCGCGTCGGGCTGGCCCGCATGAAGAGTCCGGCGATGCCGCGTTTCATCTTCGTGCTGGTGGTGGTGTCGAGCTGCGCGCTCGTGAAGAGCCCGCTCACCCCGGCGGTGTAATGGGGCGAGATCGTGTACTCGAGGTAGCCCACCGCGCCCCGCTCGCGGTACGCGTCGGGGTGGATCTGGAAGTTCCCGGCGATGCCCATCACCTCGGCGCGCAGCGTGTCGCCGTTGTACGAAAAGGCCACGCCGTGTTGCTGGCCGGTGTTGATTTCGGTGCGCGTATCCTTCCGCACCCAGAGCGTGTGGTCGATGTTCCGGATGCCAAAGGGCAAGCTGATTCGGCCAGCTCGGAGCAAAAACTGGTCGTCTTTGAAGGCGACGCCGGCCCAGTGCTCGCGCGAGACGATGTTGTTCTTGTCCATTGACGTGACCGCCGCAGCGAGGCCGCCGTCGTGGACGAAGCCGATCGCGCCGCCGGCCCGGAAAAACGACGGGCGGATGATGGCGCGGAGGTCGGCCTGCATCTGGATGAAGCGCACGTCCGCTGGGTTGCTCGCGGCCTTCTTGACCAGCGTCGCGGCGCGGAAGCTCCCGCCTGCGAGCAGCCACTCCGGCGGCTCCCACGCCCCCCAGAGGAACCCGGCCGTCGGCGAAGGATCCTCCGCCTCTTCGCCCTCCTTCGGCGTGCTGTAGTGTGTCCGCAGGAGCAGATCCCCCTGGGCGCGCCCGTAAGCGGTGAGGACGCCGCCGCCGGTTGGATCGCCGTGGCAAATCGAGCAGCCGGTGTACTCGTGGCGAATCATCCACGGGTAAGCGTCAGCGCGGGATGCCCCGAGGGTGAGCACCGCGAAGGCGATCAGCCCAAACAGCGCAGGGAGGAAGCGGAGGTGGTTTTGATATCGGGAAGCGAGCATGCGAAGAATGGCATCGGGCCGCCGCGGGGCCCGCCGGAGCGCGCGCCAGCGGGGTGATGCGGCTGTCTTCACGAGGCGGAGGGCGCCGCGGCGTCCCCCGCGCCGAGCGGAGAGATCAGTTGTCTTTGGCCTGGAAGCTCACGTTGAGCTGGACACCCGGGTTGACACCGACACCGAGGTATGACGGCGTCTTGATGTCGTATTCGGTCATGTCGATCTTGCTCGATCCCTTGATGGCGAGCGTGTCACCGTCGAGCTTGGCGGTGTAGTGGAACGTGACGTCCTTCGTCACGCCGTGGATCTTGAGCTTGCCCTTGGCGTCGGCCGACGACTCGGCGCCGGCGGCGGGGAACTTGAGCTCGCTGCGGGCGATCGTCAGCTCCGCGGTGGGGAACTTGTCGACCTCGAGGGCCTTCTTGGTGTGCTTGTCACGGAGGCCCATGCCCGTGTCGAGGGCGCTGAGGCCGACCGTGACCGTCACGGACTTGCCGTCGTCGGCGACCTTGAGGTCCGACGTCTTGCCTTCGATGGTGACGCCGCCGGTGGCCGTCGCACTGAAGCTCGCGGCAGGCGATCCGGTCGTCGAAAGCCTGGCGGCGGCGACCAGCGAGAAGCTGAGCGCGGCGAACAGGGCACCCGAAGCGAGCCAACGTGATTGAAAGCTTTTCATCGTGTCATTCCTTCGTTGCGCCGAGGATTGGGACTTGGCACGTCCGCCTGACCCGAGCCCTGGAGGCACAGTGGTTGCGGTGCCTGTCCCACGTCGGATTGTGAGACCCCAGGCTCTGACGACTGCATCCTAGCCGATCGTCGCGTCCTGGTGGGCATCGTTGTCAGGCTTCGACGTGTCCTTCGCGTCGGGCCATGCAGACCTTTGGCAGAAGCTCAAAAAAAAGTTCGGCGCGGTCTCGCAGCGTTACGAAACAACCCGTCCGGGGGTTTCAACGTCGCGACAAAATCCCGTGAAATTGCATCGACAGTCGAAGGTTCCACTCCTGTCGTGCGTCGGGTGCAAGGGCGGCCAGCACCGCCGCCATCACTCACCCGCTCAGGCGCGCGTGGACCAATCGACGTCGGAGTCCTGCCGCCCCTTGGGGTGGCTCACCGGCGGGTGGAGGTTGATCCGCCGCGCGTCAGCGGCGAAGCGCCATGCGGCGATCTGGAAGAGCCCGAGCGCCGCGAGGACAGCGGCGCCGGCGAACGCTGTCGCGGCGATGCTGATGTGGATGACGTTGGTCGGCGTCCGCAAGGCGCCGGGCGCCCAGAGGGCGCGCAGCCCGAGCTCCGTGGCGAAGGCGAGCACGATCCCCCAGGCCACGTAGGGGCCGGCGCCGGTCGTCTCGGATCCCATGAAGCCGGTGAGGCTCGCCGCGATGGCGATCAGCGCGACGACGGCGCCGATCTGGCCCGGGCCGAAGCCGCTGGAGAAGCCGATCGCGGCGTGGATCGCGAACGGCACCGCGGTGATCAGGGCGACGCCGAGGAAGATGCGAGCGCCGCCGTAGGCCCGGTAGCGCGAGCGAAAGATCAGCGCGGCGGCGAGGGCGATCGCGGGGACGAGGCGGGAGAGGCTCCACCCCACTCCGCCGGCGCCGGCGGCGAGGGCGCCGCGGGTGCCGCCGAGATCGACCACGCCGGAGAGCAGCCCGAGGACGACCATCGCCACGGCGCGCTGCCGGTACGTGACGCGAGCGAGCGCCGCGACGAGGGCGATCGCCCCGATCACCAGCGATGGGACCCCGGCGGTGAGGCCGCCCGGTCGGAGGCCCAGGAGAGGCAGCGCGCCGACGACGGCGAACCCTGCGCCCAGCGCGGCGCACCAGATCCGGGCCGAGGCGCCGGCCGGCTCCACCGGGGCGAGATCCTCCATCAGCGCCTCGGAGGCGAGCAGGGGACGCGAGAGGCGCTCGCTGGGCGAATCGCCGTGGAGCGATAGGCGCCGCTCCACGATATGGATCGACGCAGGGGGCGTCTCGTCGAGGCCGCGCGGCGGCAATACGGACGGGCGGACCGATTCGACGGGCCGGGGGCGGATGCTGACCGGCGACGCCTCGGCGCGGGGCTCCGTCCGTCGGATCGCGCTCGCCGGATCGCTCGGGCCGAGGCTCTCCGGGGACGTGGCCGACGGCGGGGCTGCGGCCTCGGGACTTGGCGGCTTGGCGGGCGGCTCGGGCGAGGAGGGCTTCCTACCACGTGCGAGCGAATTCTGGGCGGCGGCGGTGCCGTTGCGAGCCATCGGGCGGACCTCAGACTCCGGAGCGCTCGGCTTCACGCCGGAGGAGCCGGCGGGGCGCATCGGATTCGGCGAAGGCAAGGCGCGCAGCAAGGGTACGGGCGAAGTCTCGCACAGCCGCGAAGCCTTGGGGATCGATTCGAAGGGTGGACTCATCCATGTAACGGCGGCGGGCGATCTCGATCTGCACCGCATGAACTCCCTCGTTCGGCTTGCCATAGTGCGCCGTCGAGAAGCCGCCGCGATAAGGATCGTCGTGACGGAGGGTCCACTTGAGGGCGCGGCCGTGGGCGTCGACACGATCGATCACCACGCCAGCGGCGCTCGTTCGCCCGCGCGTCCCGGGGACGAGGTCCGCCCGGTAGGCGTCGGCGTCGGGGTGGCCGCCGCGTCCGCGGCTCGGCATCGAGTGGGCGCAGAGGAGCACCGCGAAGCCGAAGCGGGCGACCTTGCGATCGAGCAGCGCCCGGAGCGCGTGATGGTACGGGCGGTAGACTTGATCGAGGCGCCGTGTCAGCTCGCTCTGGGACAGGCGCCCTCGGAGGATCGGATCGCCGTCCGTGGTCAGGCGCCAGATCAGCCCGCGGGCCCAGGGCGTTCGTCCGGCGCCCTCGACCGCGCCCTCGTCGACGTCGGTCTCGCTTCGGTTGAGATCGACGACGTAGCGGCTGGTCCGGGCGTAGATCAGCGTCGCGCCCTCGTCCGGCGCGTCCTGGAAAAGCTGGTCGACGTGGAGATCGGCGTCGCGGCCGATGCTCCGCACCGGGGCGATCATCGTCGCCATGGATTCGGGATCGATCCACAGGCCCGCATGGGGCACCTCGACTACGAGGGGCGACTCCCCCGTCCGGGGCTCGATAACCGCAAAGGGCTCCACCGGGCTCGTCTCTTACTCATTCTCGGCCCGGCGGCGAGTGTGAAGAGTAGCTCGACCGTTACGGATAGATTTTTCTCACGGCACCATTGCGCTCGATTTTGCCGTCTCGCCCCGACGCGCGGTAGCCTCGCGGCGTGGATCTCCATGCCTGGGTCGACGCGTACCTCGATCACCTCCGCGTCGAGCGCGCGCTCTCGCCGCGCAGCGTCGAGGCTTACGCGCGCGATCTCGCCAAGCTCTGCGCGCACGCCGAGACGAACGGCATCTGCACTCCCGACAGGGTCGATGGAACCCTCGTCGACACCTACCTCGTCGAGCTGGGGCGCGCGGGGCTCGGGGCGCGCTCCGCGGTGCGCCACCTCTCGGCGGTGCGCGGCTTCGGTCGCTTCCTGGTGCGCGAGCGGGCCCTCGCGAGCGATCCCTGCGTGCTGGTCGAGCGCCCGCGGATCGGCCGCCGGCTCCCCAAGGTGCTCTCGTTCGAGGAGATCGAGCGGATCCTCGAGGCGCCCGAGAGCGAAGGCTTCCGGGGCCTGCGCGACCGGGCGATGATCCAGATCATGTACGCCGCGGGCCTGCGGGTGAGCGAGCTCGTCGGGCTCAAGATCGTCGACATCGATCGGAAAAAGGGCCTCGTCTTCGCCCACGGCAAGGGCGACAAGCGGCGCCTCGTTCCCCTCGGCGAGCCGGCCCTCGCCGCCCTCGACGCCTACCTCGCGCTGCGGGCCGAGCACCCGCGCTCGGCCGGCACGTCGGCGCTCTTCCTGTCGCCGCGCGGCGGTCCGCTGACACGGCAAGGTGTGTGGAAGCTGCTCACGGCCTACGCGCGCAGCGTCGGCGTCAGCAAGCCGAGCTCGCCCCACAAGCTCCGCCATAGCTTCGCGACGCACCTGCTCGAGGGCGGCGCCGATCTTCGCAGCGTCCAGGCGCTGCTCGGGCACGCCGACATCTCCACGACGGAGATCTACACGCACCTCGCCGACGACCACGTGCGCGCCGCGTACCGCCGCGCGCACCCCCGGAGTTGAGCGCCGGCTCAACCGGCGTGGAGAGGGTGGGCCGCGCCCTCTTCAACCTCAGCGCTGGCAGTTGACCTTGATGAAGCGGCTGCACTTCGGCTTGTTGACGACCTGAGTCCCGCCGGAGCCCGCCGACGGCTTGGCCGCCGAGGAGACGAGCTTCCACACCTTCTCGTTCTTCTGGCCGGCGGTGACGGTGATCGTCTCCGTCACCGTCTTGAACTCCGCCTTCGAGGCGATGACGACGTGCTTGCCCGCGTCGAGCCGGAGCGGTTTCTCGAGCTCGATCGGCTTGTCGTCGACCTTGATCTCGTCGCACGCGGGCTCGCACGACAGCGCGACCTCTTCGCCCGCGGCGGGCGGGGTCGGGTCGGCCGAAGGGACGGCGCTGGGCGCCTCGGCCACGCTCGTCGTCGGTGCGGCGCTCTCGACGACGGGCGTGGTCGCCGACGCGATGGGGACGATCACCGTCTCCGGCGTGGTCTTGCGGCCCATCACGACCCAGGCCGCGATGCCGCCGCCGACGAGGACCAGCGCGGCCACGCCCACCAGGAGCGGCGCGAGCTTGCTCGATGCGGGGCGGCGCATCTGGGAAATCTCCATCGTCGGCCGGCGGGCCGGATCGAGGCCGGGGGAGGACGGCTGGCCCTGCATCGCCGCGTAACCGCCGCTGGCGTTCGCTGCCCCCGCCCCGTGCGCGGACTGGATCGTGGGCTGCATGGCGAGCGGCGGCGGCGGGCCCGGTGCCGGCCCCCCCTGCGGCTGCATCGCCTGGGGCTGGCCATGGCCTGCCATCGGCGGCGGCGGCGGCGGATAGTCGCCGCCCGCGCCGGGGCCGAGCGCCAGGCCGGGGAAGGCCATCGTCGCGGCTGTCTCCGGGCCCTTCGTCGCGACGAGGGACTCGAGCGCCGCGGCGAGCTCGCCCACCGAGCGGTAGCGCTGCGCCGGGTCGACCGCGAGCGAGGCGCCGAGGACGCCGTCGAACCCGGTGCTGAGCAGCGCCCCGAGCTCGCGCGCGCGGGTGGACGGCGGCGTGCGCGGCGCCTGGAGCTCGCGCTGCCAGCCGTTGAGATCCGGCGCACCCTGGCAGGAGCGCCAGTAGCAGCGCCCCGTCAGCGCGTAGAACGCCACCAGCGCCGTCGAGAACACGTCGGCGCCCGCCCCCGCCGCGCCTCCGGTGACCTGCTCCGGCGCGAGCCACGGCGCCGCGATCGCGTAGCCTTCCTGCGTCGGGACCGCCGCGCGCGGGAGCCCCGCGCCGAAGTCGGTGATCCGCAGGCCTTGGCCCTGACCGAAGCCGACGAAGACGTTGGTCGGCTTGAGCGCGTGGTGGAAGAGCTGCCGCGAGTGGGCCGCGTCGAGCGCGCGCGCCAGGTACGCGAGCAGCGTCCCGACCTCGTCCGGCGAGAGCGGGCGCTGCGAGACCAGCTGCGCGAGCGACGGGAGCGCGATGCGCTCGGTGACGCTGAACGGCGCGCCGGTGGCCGCGTCGTAGCCGGCGTCGAGCAGCGGCACCGCCACGTCGGCCGGCAGCGCGTTGGTCCCCGCGTAGGTCTGCTCGATCGCCGCCATGATGTCCGCGCGCTGGCGGATGGCTGGATCGAAGACCTTGAGCGCCACCTCGCGCCCATCGGCGCCGACGGCGGCGTAGGTGGCCGACGAGCCGCCGAAGCCGAGCAGCGCCACCACCGAGTACTTGTTGGCGATGACGGTCCCGGCGGGGAGCTGAGGAGCGCTCATTTTGCCTTCCCGAGCGACTCGAACGACTTGAGGATCGCGTCGTCGGCGCTCTTGTCGTCGTTGGGCGCGAAGCTCACCCCGAGGGCGCCCTTGCCGTCGCCGATCGGGCCGGCCACGACGACCACGGTGCCCTTCTTCGCGCCGCGGGCGTACCCCGCCTCGATCTCCCAGACGTCGAGCTTGAGGTCGCCGATCGCCTTGGCGGCCTTCGGCGTCTTCCACGGGATCTTCTTCGCCGGCTTGTTCTCGACGCCGATCGCCTTGAAGAGCTCGGCCACGCCGGCGTCGCGCGCGGCGGCGTCTTTCTTGGCGTCCTTGTCCTCGTCGTAGCCGGCGAAGGCCATGGCGGGGCCGGTGTCCGAGGCCTGGGCCACCATCGCCGCCTCGCCCTGCGCGAAGACCCATCCGGCGACGGGCGTCACGTAGAGCTCGGCCTTGGCGACCTTGGCGCGGGTGTCGGCCTTGGCGTCGCAGTGCTCGTCGAGCTTCTCGCACTTCGGCGGGGGCGGCTTGGCCTCCGCTTCCGTGGTGGAAGCCGGGGGCTCGACGGGCTTGGGGGGCTGCTTCGGACCGCAGCCGGGAGCCACGGCTGCGACGGCAAAGAGCGCGAGGAGGGTGAGGGGTCGGAGGAGCATGCGGTGGTGAGCCTTGCAGAACCGGCCCCACGCCTGCAAGTAGAGAGCGATCGGGGCCGAAAAGTGGTTGGATTTTGCGGGCTGATCCGCCTACTTCACGGCCGAGCCGAGGTCCTGATCGAGCTGCTCTCCCAGGCCGGTGGCGACCTTGGCGAAGAGCCGGGTCCGCTCCGTCAGGAGAAAGTAGTCGGATTTGCCCGGCTCCGCTGCCTTGGTCTTCACAACCTCGACGAAGCCGAGATCCTTACGGTCGGCCTTGTAATCGAGGCGAACCACCGTCTCGCGCCCCTCGGGCGGCGCGACGGTGAACTCCAGCGGGCGCAGCCTTTCGAGCTTGCTCATCCAGTTCCCGAGCGTCTCGTCGTTCTCGTCGGGCTTCGCGGCGTCGGCCCAGAATTTCTTCTGGTCCGCGCCGCCGCGCACCAGCGATCGCGTCTTCCCGCCGGCGAGGATCTTCAGCGCCGTGACGTCGCCCTCTTTCCACTCGTGAAGCTCGCGCTCCATCAGGCTGGACTCGGCCGACTCGAGGCTGCGCAGGCCCTCGCCCTTGAGCACGTAGACCTCGCCCGAGGCGGGATCTTTCACATAGCGATCCCCGCCGCCGGGCGTCGCGCCGCCGAGGAGCAGCTTGTGCTCGGCCCCGGCGACCTTGAACGACAGCGTGGCGTCGGGCTCGGCGAGGCCGAACTCCGCCGCGCGATCGTCGCCGACGCGCCCGAGCGCGCGCAGCGCCTTGAGCGGGGCCAGCGCCGTCGCCAGCTTGTCGGCGCCGCCGACCGAGAGCAGCGTCGTCGTCGTCCGCGGCGGCGCGGGCGGGGGCGCGCCGCCGTCGGCTGCGGCCGAGGGAGCCTGGGCCTCGCGCTCCGCCGTACCCACGAAATAGCGGCCCACCGCGTCGCTCTTCGCCGTGAGATCGACCTTGCGCGTCTTGCTCTCGAAGGTGACGCGCTCGACGTCGGCCGCGCGGCCCGACCACACCGTCACGTCCCCTTGCGCGAGCGCCTTGGGCTCCTTGTCGCGCGTCCACACCCCGATCGCGGCCGCCGCGGAGACGGCCAGCACGGCGAGGTGCACGAGCGGCCCTTGCGCCACGTTCGTCTGCGCTTTGGTCATGCCTTCTTCTCCTTCGCCGCGTCGGTCACGACGGATCGTGATGCCTTCTGCCGCTTGCGCCGCGTGACCAGGAGCCCGGTGGCGACCAGGAGCAGCGGGGCGACGAAGATCGTCGCGTAGAACCAGACCTGATCCTTCTGCTTCGTGTGCTCGATCCGCACATCTTCCGTCGAGGTGATCGAGCCGGTGAAGCTCTCCTCGCCGCCGAGCCAGCGGATCACGTCGACCGCGAAGAAGACGTTGGGCTCGTTGCTGAAGGCGGCGTCGCTGAAGCCGTCGACGTCGGCGAGGACGAACGCCCGCATCTCCGGCGCGTCCTTGCCCTTGTAGCCTTCAGGCGCCGGCACGGCCTTGCTCACCGCCGCGCCGAGGTTCGAGCTCGCCCGCTTCTCGGCCGGCGCCGTCAGCTCGAAGTCGCCGTTGAGATCCTCGAAGGTCTCATCGAAGGATTTGACGGCGAAGTCGATCTTGGCGTCGCCGCCGCCGTCCTTCTTCTCCAGCGACGAGGCGCCGGGGAAGATCACTGGCGCGCGCGCCGAGTTGCGGCTCACCGTCGAGACCGACGCGTGCGACGAGAAGCGCGTGGTCACGAGGATCGCGCGGTCCGACGAGTTGAAGCGGCGGCGCACGTAGGTCTTGTCGGTCGCGAGCTGCGTCGGCTTCCAGGTCAGGCCGACCAGGCTCGCGAGCGGCGCGAGATCCGCCTTGGGCTCGGGATCGAGCCCGAGCAGCAGGTGCCCGCCCTTCTCGGCGTAGCGCCCGAGCGCGGCGACCTCCTCCGGCAAGAGCGCCTTCGACGGGCCGAGCACCGCGACGACGGTCGCGTCGGCCGGCACCTCGGTCCCCAAGCCCTGCGCCAGGCCGAGATCCTTCACCGTGTAGTTCTGCGATTCGAAGAGCCGGCGCAGCGATTTCCCGGTGCGCCCCTCGGCCACTGCGGTGCCGCCGGCCTCGTTGATCTCGCCGTGCCCGACGGTGACGTAGACGATGTGCGCCTCGCGCAGCACCTTGAGCAACGCCTTCTGGAAATCCCCGTCGAGCGTCTTGAGCTTCGCGGCCGAGGTCTTCATGTCGACGCCGATGCTCAGCGTCTCCCGCGCGCTGCCGCGCGTGAGCATGAGCACGCCGTCCTGGCTCACCTTCGCCTCCTTGGCGAGCGCGGGGACCAGCAGGCGATCGTAGGTCTCGACCTTGAGGCTCGGCGCCGCGGCGCGGAGCTCGCGCAGGTAGCCGTCGACCTCGAGCCCCACGTCGTTGAGCTGCGGGAAGAACGCGGTGACCTTGATCGGATCCGACGCGCTCTCGGCGATCTTCTTCGTCGACTCGCTCGGGCGGCCGGTGCGGAAGTAGGAGAAGTCGACCTTGGAATCGAGCTCGCCCGCCGAGTAGGTGAAGAGGCCGACGTAGACCAGCGCGAAGGCGATCGAGAGCGCGGCGGCGATCGCCGAGCGCACCCGGCGCGCCTCGACGTGCGCCGACCTTCGCATCGGCGCCAGGGCCAGCTCGCCGAAGAGCAGCGGCAGGAGCGCGATGGTCAGGAGCGCGACCCACGCCACCGTGGTGCCGCCCTCGATCCGCGCCCGCATCTCCGGCGCCGCCTTGGCGATGCCGAGCGCGGCCTTCGCTGCGTCGGTCGAGGTGAAGTAGAGGCCGACAGCGGCGAGGCCGAGCGTCGACAGCAGCGCGAGCGAGCGCTCCACCGCGCGCCGCTCGCCCGAGGCCTGGCTCGCCTGGGCGAAGCGCAGCGCGGTGGTGATCACAGCAAAGGCGACGCCGACGCCTGACAGCGCGTAGCGCGCAGCATCCGACGTGACCACGCGCTCGCCCGCGAAGATCAGCACCAGCGACGCGGCGTAGGCGGGCCCGAGCAGCCACGCGGGAGAGGTCCCGCGCGCGGCGGCGGGGCGAGGATCGTTCTTCAGCGCCATCGCCGGGCCTCCAGCGTCTTCGTCGTCGCCAAGAGGAAGAAGTAGGCGACGCCCACGTAGTAGAAAACGTTCTCGAGCTTGAGCACGCCGGTCATGAAGCTCCGCTGGCGCACGTGGAAGATCGAGAGGCCGAAGAGCACGGTGTTGATCGGCGGCTCCGTCCCCTGGGCGATGAAGAAGACCAGGAAGAGCACCCCGAGCATCGCGCCCGCGTAGAGCACCGCGACCACCTGGCTCGACGCCAGCGCCGAAGCGAAGAGCCCGACCGCGAGCGAGGCCGCGGCGAGCAAAACAATCCCGAAGTAGCCCACGAGGATGTGGCCGACCGAGACCTTGCCGTTCACGAAGATCAAGAGCGGCATGTAGACGGTGAGCGCGGCGAGCGCGGTGAGGAAGCCGAGCCCGGCGAGGAACTTGCCGAGCACGATCTCCGACTCGCGCACCGGCGCCGTGTTGAGCAGCACCAGCGTCCCGCTCTCGCGCTCCCCGGCGAGGAGCCGCATCGAGAGCAGCGCGGCCAGCACCATCGTCGTCCCGCTCGCGCCTTCGAAGAAGACGCCGAGCACCTGGGCCGAGAGCAGCGCGCCCTTGGAGAGCCCGAGGAACGAGAACCACAGCCCTTCGACGAGCAGCGCCACGGCGGCGACGATGTAGCCGATGGGCGAGCCCAGGTAGGATCCGATCTCCCGCCGGGCGATGAGAAGCGCGTTCCTCATGCTTCTTCCTCCTCCTCTTCCGCGACCTCGTCCGGGACGACGACCGCGTCGCGCTTGACGGCGACACCGCGGTGACCCTTCGCATCGGCGAGGCTCAGGAACACCGACTCGAGCTCCCGCTCGCCCAGGCCGACCTGGAGGATGCCGAGCCCCGCGTCGATCAGCGCCTTGCACAGCTCCACGCGCACGTCGCGCTCGGCGTACACCCGCAGCGTCACCACCCCCTCGCCGGTCTCGCTCGGCGGCAAGCTCTCCACCTCGCGAACCCCGTCGAGCTTCTCCGCGATCTCTCTCGCGCCCCCGCTCGCGCCCTCGCGCACCGTGATCTCCACCCGCCCGCGCAGCAGCTTGGTCGTGAGCTCGGCCTCGGTCCCGGCCGCGGCGATCTCCCCGTCCTTGATCACCAGGATCCGATCGCAGGTCTCGCTGATCTCCGAGAGAATGTGGCTCGAGAGCAAGATGGTGTGCTTGCCCTTGAGCCCCCGGAGCAGCTCGCGCAGCTCGACGATCTGCACGGGATCGAGCCCGTTGATCGGCTCGTCGAGCACCAGCAGCCGCGGCTTGTGGACGATGGCCTGCGCGATCCCCACCCGCTGCTTGAAGCCGTGCGAGAGCGAGGCGATCGGATCATCCGCCACCTCGCCGATCTGCGTCTGCGCGATGGCCTCGGGCACCTGCTTCTCCGCCTGCGCCCGCGACATCCCGCGGAGCTGGGCCGCGAAGAGCAGGTACGCGCGCACCGTCATCTCCGGATAAAGCGGCGGCGTATCCGGCAGATACCCGATCCGCGCCCGCACCTCGTGCGGGCTCTCGACCACGTCGAGCCCATCGATGACGACGGACCCCGACGTTGGGAGAAGATCACACGCCAGGATCCGCAACGTCGTCGTCTTCCCCGCGCCGTTGAGGCCGAGCAGACCGACGATCTCTCCATCCGCAATCGAGCAGGAGAGGGGGCCAACCGCCTTGCGGTCGCCGTAGAATTTGTAGAGCTCGTTGATCTCGATCACGGTGGGCCCAGGTTTCGAGGAAGAGCAGCGCCCGCGCCGGAGGCAGGCGGGCGCCTTATACCAGGAAGCTCGGCGGTTCATTCCCCGGCGATGGAGATTTGCCGAATCGAAGCGAGCGGGTTCGACCGTGGCGGATGAAGTGCGCTCGGGGGCGCAGGTCCTACCGAATCGTTGCCCGGCAACTTCGCGGGCCGTACGGTGCGGCGCGTGGCCACCGGTTGGGCAGAGCTTCAGGGCTGGATTGGGCGTCGTATCGCCCAGGACAATCGTGATCTGGAGGCCACCTGGACCTGGTTTCAGAAGCTCGTAGCGTCCTCGGAACGCGCGGTCCTCCTGAAACACATCGTCCGCGTCGGCCTGATCCTCCCGGACCAAGAGCGGTACCAGCTCGCCGTGGTGACGACGAGACAGCTCGCCCCGATCGAATGGCCGATTGAGTGGAGCGAGGCGCGGCCTGCTCTCGTTGCTGCGCTCGACACGCTCGTTGACGAGACCTGTCCAGACGAAAAGGTGTCGTTCTTCGCGCTCCACGACCTCGGTGTCGACGCCGAGCTCGAGAGGGTTGGCCATCTCGTCCTTATTAATGCCCGCGACATCCTCCGCCGGCCGTGCCGGCGAGACGATCTGCCCAGCCTCGCCCGCCTCTGCAACCTCGGCAGCGCTACCTGTCTCGGCGTGTACCGGAGGGTGATTTCGCAGTCCGGCGAGGGCGCGTCCATTGATCAAGATGCCCGCACCCGTTACCGGAGCGCGTTCGAGGGCTACGCGGCTGCGGCCAGAGCGCTCAACGATGCGGTGGGCGCGGTGCTCTTCGAAGGCCTCGACGCCGTGGTTCCCTGGCCCTGCCTTCGCAGATTCGCCTCCCCAATCGTAGCGCGCCCCTTACGCCGCCGCTTTAGTGGCTCGTGTTCTTCTACATGAAGCAAGCGACGGCATCCACCGCGCCAACTCGAAAATCTCCA
>Ga0105048_10000735_pt1 | contig 51574 bp, 41 predicted proteins | sample MAT05_FD_78382 | JGI IMG/M metagenome (GOLD analysis project Ga0105048, IMG submission 78382) | Freshwater microbial communities from Lake Fryxell liftoff mats and glacier meltwater in Antarctica - MAT-05 | ecosystem: Environmental > Aquatic > Freshwater > Ice > Liftoff microbial mat | place...
AAATTGCAGGGTTTCGCTGGAAATCATGCGAAACCCTGCAGGCCATGGCGAGAAAAACCGCAACGTTTCAACGCAAGATCAATGGCATGGGTGTTGTTCAGGGCGAACCGAGTAGGGACATCGTCGTGCAGTGCATGATCGCCGCACTGCGGCGGTGATTCGTAACCCGCCTAGTCAAAGCCATTGCCATTTCTGGTACAATCCGGCGGATTTGCGAGAATAGGTCCTATCGCGTCAACGCCCCTCGGCCGCCACGCCGCAATCCTGCCGCAATCTGCTGGCCGGTTATGGGTGGATCAGGGCTAAGCGATCAAGCAGGATACGACAACAATGCGGGCCCGGGATCCGGTGAGAACTATGTTTTTTAGCCCTGATCTAGCAGGAACAGTCGAAGAATATGGCAAGGGCAAATTCTATTGTTGCAAAGGTAGCAACAATGGTCTGACGGGCTGGTGCAATCCAGTTCGCCAAAGCCCTATTCATGATGTGCAGACGCCCCTTTCCCGACGCCGTTCTGCCTTTTTTGCTTTGCGAAAATTCGAACCGAAGGTATTCAAAGGCTGTCTTCTGGAAGACGTAAGGACCGTGGGGGCGGTCGTATGTTGGAGCAGGTCGCAAGGCCTGCTGACAGGGACAGGAGTGCTGCCAGTTCTGCCCGATGGGAGAGAACGGGTCCGGGCATCGTGTCCGGGGTCCGAACAGCTGTGTTCTGACAAGTCCACCCCTGCCCCTGCCTCATCGACCGGCTCGAACGGTGCGTCTTGGGAACGGTTGTTCCCGCGGCGCCGGTCCGGCGCAGAGATCGTCTGCGTCGACGAGTTTGGACAGGAAAGCCCTTAGGGCTCCTTGGGCTGTATGAGGGACTGACGATGGCGGTTATCGCGCTTTACACCTTCGATGAGACCGATGTCGTCCTGGATTCCGCGCTTGGAAACGGGGCCCAGAACGGCTTTTACCTCAATGGCGCCACAGGTGTCGGCGGGGACCTCGTCGTTGATGGCGACAATGACTATGCCAAGGTCTATTCCGATCCGTCCTTTCAACTGCCGCGTGGTACGGTCGAGGTGAATTTCACCATCGGCGAATTCGACTATCGCGGCCAGCAGACCGTGCTGTCGCGTGATGGCATGGGCCAGCATGACGGCAGCTTCCGTGTGCAGATCGACCCCGATGGGACCCTGACTTTGACCCAAGAGACCGGGGCCGAGCCGGTCTCTTTCACTACTGGACCTGGATTCTTTCAGCCGGGCGATACGCTGAACCTTAGCTATTCCTTTGACGAAGGCGGTGCAGGCGGCGCCCTCGTCGTGGAGAACTTTACCGCAGGGACAATCTACGAGGCAGAGGTGCCGAACTCTGTCTCACTGGTCATGGAAGGGCCGACCCCGGTCTGGACAATCGGTGCGGGCCAGCAGGTCACCGTCCCGGGCGAGTTGACCAACATCAACCAGAATTTCACCGGGACGGTCGAGTTCTTTTCCCTCTCCGACAGCGTGAACAATGTGGCCACTGCGCCCGACGCAAACCCGGATGAGGCCACCACCACCGCTGGAACGGCCGTCATCATCCCGGTGCTGGCGAATGACACCGATCCCAACGGCGACATGTTGACCATTCTGGGTACGCCAAGCTCAGCCGACGGGACGGTCGTGGTCAACCCCGATGGCACGCTGACCTTCACCCCCAATCCCGGGTTCACCGGCACTGCGTTGATCGACTATACCATCACTGACGGAACCGGGACTGACAGCACGACCGTGACGGTGACGGTGGACTGCTCGGACCGTGACGGCATCGTGCGCGGCACGACCGACGGTGATCTGATCGACCCGGGCTTCGTCGATCCGTTCGACGGCGACCGGGTGGATGCGAATGACGCGCTGATCGGCGGCGATGCGCCCAACGACGACCGCATACGTGCCGGGGACGGCAATGACACGGTGTTGGCCGGCAGCGGCGACGATACGGTCTGGGCGGGCAATGGCGATGACGAGGTTTATGGCCAGGGCGGCGATGACGATCTGCGCGGCAATGCGGGCAATGACGTTCTGACCGGCGGCGATGGCAGCGACATCGTCTATGGCCAGCAGGGCAATGACGTGATCGACACGTCTGGTACCGAAGGCCCGTTGCCGGACATCGGCTACCCCGGTCTTTATCCGGCTGACACCAACCCGACGAACGACCTCGACACTGTGTATGGCGGCTTGGGACATGACGTCATTTCCAGCGGCGATGATGCCGACCTGATCTATGGCGATGCGGGGCGCGACACCATCGACGGCGGCATCGACAATGACACGATCTTTGGCGGGCAGGGCGGTGATTTCATCATCGGCGGTGAGGGTGCGGATGTCATCGACGGCGGGCGCGGCAGTGACCTGATCTATGGCGGCCTTGGCCCGGATGCACCCGATGCGCTCAACATCCGCGACGATGCAGGCGATCTGCGCCCGTACAATGGCAACGACATCATTACCGGCGGCACCGGGGCCGACACCATCTACGGCATGGACGACGACGATACGATTTCGGGTGGCATCGGCAATGACGTTATGTTTGGCGGCATCGACGAGGATGAGGTGCGCGGCGACGAAGGCGATGACCGCATCACCGGAGGGCAGGGGGCGGATACGCTGTCGGGCGGGGCGGATCGTGACACGTTCTTTGTCGGGTCCGAAGCCGATGGCGCGGGCGATGTGATCGACGGCAACGAAGAGGGTGACGACTATGACACCCTCGATCTGCGAGGCTCTGGCCCGCTGACCATCACCTATGCCGCCGACAATCCCGAAGACGGCCGCATCGACTTTCGAGATGGCGACGGCAACATCACCAACACGCTGAACTTTGACAACATCGAGAATGTCATCCCCTGCTTTACCCCCGGTACGCTGATCGCAACGCCCAAGGGTGAGATGCTGGTCGAATATCTGAATGTGGGCGACAAGGTCATCACCCGCGACAACGGCATCCAGGAAATCCGCTGGGTCGGGGCAAAAGCGCTGACCTGGGCCGATTTCACGACGAACCCGCATCTGAAGCCGGTTTTGGTCAAGCGCGGCAGCCTGGGCCACGACCTGCCCGAGCAAGACATGGTCGTCTCGCCCAATCACCGCCTGCTGGTCGCGAATGAGCGCACCTCGCTTTACTTCGACGAGCATGAGGTGCTGGTCGCGGCCAAACATCTGGTCGGCGCTGCCGGAGTGGACGTCATCGACTCGGTCGGCACCACCTACCTGCACTTCATGTTCGACCGCCACGAGGTGGTGCTGTCGAACGGAGCCTGGACGGAGAGTTTCCAGCCAGGCGACTATACCCTGAAAGGCTTGGGCAACGCCCAACGCAGCGAGATCTTCGAGATTTTCCCGGAGCTCAGGACAGATGCAGGTCTTAACGGGTATCATGCCGCGCGCCGAACACTGAAGCGGCACGAGGCGAGTGTGTTGACGCGGTAACGAGTTATGCAGAATGGGGCGGGGAAACTACAGCCCTGTTCCATCGGGAAGGGGGTTCCGAAAGGAGCCCCCTTTCTCGTTTACGGCCAACATTCTGGGCCCTGAATTGTGTGAAACCAGCCTCCTGCGGTTGAATTCGCCTCATTGTTGCCGAATTGGGGGATGCGGGCGAGTCTTCCCGCCAAGTTTTGACCAAACTTTCATGAGATCGCTTCGGCGTCGGGATGTTTCGCTCTGCGCGACAATCCGGTCTTTGACGCCAAGGGGGCGGCAGTCGAAAGACGCCGTAACAACGATGGAACAGCTTTTCCGCGCTTCGGGCGCGGTCTTGCCTGCGCGAACCCGCGGAGGTCGCTGCGTCGAGGACGCGGCCCGGCGTCGTGACTTGCATGGTTTCGCCCGCAGGCGAAGGGTCCCTTTCCGTAACGGTTTTGGTGAGTAACAAGCATGGCAATCGCTTCTGAACTGACGATCAACAGCGCCTCCGCCCTGCAGATGGCCGAGACGATCTTTGGCAACGGCATCAAGGTTACGGATGCCAGCTATACCGGGGATGCAAACTCCGCAGGCATTTACTCGGGGGCTACAAGCACCATTCCTGGGATCGTGCCCACAGACAGCGGCGTGATCCTGTCCACAGGCCGCGTGGCCGATTTCACCAACAGTTCGGGCACGACCGACACCAACGTCGTGGCGAACCGCTCCACCAACACCGCCGGGGTGGATGGCGACAGTCAGCTGAACGCCCTCGCCGGGTTGAACACCTTTGACGGGTCCATCCTGCAGGCGACGTTCATCCCCGACGGCGACGTTATTACGATGCAGTTCGTGTTTTCGTCCGAAGAATACCCGGAGTACGTCAACTCCAATTTCAACGATGCTTTCGGCGTCTGGGTCAACGGCAGTTTCGTGCCGGCCACCATCAGCGTCTCGGGACCGGTTGCCGTTGACGAGGTCAACGCCGCCAAGAACGAGAACTTCTACCGCACCAACACCGCCGATCAGTTCAACACCGAGATGGACGGCTTCACCTATGTGCTGTCGATCAAGGCGGCGGTCATCGCTGGAGCGTCGAACACGATAAAGATCGCCATCGCCGATGGTGGAGACGCAGCTTGGGATTCAAACCTGCTGATCCTGGCCGACAGTGTGCAGACCGTGACGCTGGCCATCGACGACACGATCAACATTACGGCAAACTCCAGCCGCACTTTCGATATTCTGGCCAATGATGCGTCGAAATCCGGTGCGCCCCTGACCATCACCCAGATCATGGGGCAGGACATCAAGGTCGGTGAGACGATCAAGTTGACCTCTGGCCAACTGGTACGGCTGAACGCCGATGGCACCATCACGGTCTTTTCCAATGCCGTGCTGGGGCAGGAGAATTTCAGCTACACCGTCAGTGACGGCACCAATACCGAAACCGGCTATGTCCATCTGAACACCGGCGCCACGCAGGCGCTGGATGGCATCGTATCGGGCACCTCGGATGATGACCAGATCGATGCGACCTATAAGGGCGACCCAGACGGCGACTTCATTGACAATAACGATGCGACGGGCGTGCAAGGCACCAAGGGCAATGCCGATGTGGTCTACGCGGGCGCAGGCAACGACACGATCATCGCGGGCGACGGCAACGACATTCTCTACGCAGGGACGGGCGACGATTCCGTCTTTGGCGGCGCGGGCGATGATCGCGCCGATCTGGGCGACGGCAACGATACCTTTGGCGAGAAGGACGGCGGCAAGGGCGACGCGGGCCTCGGGAATGACACCGTCTTTGGCGGCTTGGGCGAGGATTCAATCTGGGCGGGCGAGGGCAACGACAGCGTCAGTGGCGGCACCGGCAGGGACGTCATCTTTGGTGGCGACGGCAATGACACTCTGGGCGGAGGCGGCGATGCCGACGAGGTCTTCGGCGACGCAGGGTCTGATACGATCTCTGGCGGCGCGGGAGATGGGGTTGACGGTGGCGAGGACAAGGACGGCAGCGATGTTGACGTCCTCAAGCTATCGGACGTGAAGTCCATCGTCTTTGGTGGCGGCGACAACGAGACCGGGACCGTCACCTTCAACGACGGCGGCACTCTCGGCTTTACCGGGATCGAGGCGATCCAGATCGCCGGAGCAGTGGACGGCACCAGCGGCGGTGATGCTATCGCAGAGGGGTACATCGACGCCGAGGGCGACCAGCGCGACGGAGGCGACGGTCTTGCCGACACGGTCTATGGTTATGGCGGCGACGATTCCATCGATGCAGGTGACGGCAACGACACGGTCTATGGCGGATCGGGCCATGACACCCTTTTGGCGAGTGTTGGCAACGATGTGCTGATGGGCGAGGATGATGCCGACACTTTCCAGGTCAGCTTTGCCTCGGGCACCGACACGATCATCGGCGGTGACGGCGGGGTCGACACCGACACGCTTTCGCTGTCCACCAGCGCCCCGGGGCCGGGCTACACTGTGACCCTGACGGGCCAGGGAGCGGGCAACTATGGCGTAGCGGGCGGGGCCTCGGGAACCTTTGCCGAGATCGAGGATTTTGCGCTGTCGGGCGGGGCCGACACCTTCAGCGGCGCTGCGTCATCCGGGGCGATGTCGGTCAGCGCGGGGGCAGGGAACGATACAATCAGCGGCGGCAGCGGGGCTGACATTCTGGCCGGCGATGCAGGCAGCGATATGCTGACGGGCGGCGCCGGGAATGACATTCTTCAGGGCGGCGCGGATGCCGATACGGTCCATGGCGGCGCGGGCGACGTGGTCGATGGCGGCGAGACTGCGACGAACGGCACCGACAATGACGTGCTGATAGTGGAGGCGGGCTCCACCGTCACCTATGGCGGCGGCAACAACGAGGCGGGCACCGTGGCGCTGGCCTCGGGTGGCAGCCTCAGCTTTACCGGTATCGAGCATGTCGTCTTTGCAGGACCGGTGGATGGCACGGCAGGGGCCGATGTCATGGCCCCGGGCTACACCGACCTCAACGGCGACCAGATCGACGGCACGGACGGGATCAACGACACGATCTTTGGCTACGGCGGCAATGACAGCATTACTGCTGGCGCAGGGGCGGACAGGATCGACGGGGGCGACGGGGATGACACGATTGCCGGGGGCGCCGGGGCGGATACCTTGCAGGGCGGCTCCGGGCTTGATCTCGCGGACTATTCCGCCTCCGCCGCCGGGGTCTATGTCGATCTGAACGATAGCGTGGCCGATGGCGGCGATGCGACGGGCGATGTGCTTGCGGCTGGCATCGACGGTGTGATCGGCTCTGCCCACAACGACACGCTTACCGGGTTTGACGCTCAGGGGACGACCCCGGGCAATGCTTACACCAACGTGCTATACGGCGCGGCGGGCGACGATTTCATCGACGGCCTCGCGGGCAATGACAGCCTCTATGGCGGCACCGGAAATGACACGATCCTGGGGGGCGCTGGCGCCGATACGCTGACGGGCGGCGACGATGCCGACTTTCTCTTTGGCGGTTCGGGCGACCTTGTCGATGGCGGCAGCGGTGGCCAGGACAATGACACACTGACAGCAAATGATGTTGTCTCTGTCGCCTTCTCCAGTGCCGATCAGGAAGCGGGCACCCTGACCTTTGCCGACGGCAGCACGCTCGCTTTCTCCGAGATCGAGCATCTGAACCTGAACGGCAACCGGGACGGAACAGTCGTCGGCACTGCCGGCGATGACCTGATGAACCCGGGCTACGTCGATGCAAACGGCGACATCATCGAAGCCAATGATGCGATCTTTGCAGGAAACTCACCGAATGAGGACTGGATCTTTGCCGAGGCGGGCAATGACACGGTGAATGCCGGGGTCGAGAATGACCATGTCTATGGGGGATCCGGCGAAGACAGCCTGCGTGGCGGCACCGGTGACGATTATTTGGAGGGGGGGTCCGAGAACGACGTTGTCTATGGCGAGGAGGGCAACGATTTTCAGCGCGGGGACGCCGGGAATGACACGGTCTATGGCGGCGTCGGCAACGATTCCGTCTATGGCGGACGCGATGACGACCGCGTCTTTGGCGAAAGTGGCAATGACTATGTCTCTGGTGGGCTTGGCAATGACACGGTTTACGGAGGCACCGGCAACGACACTGTTATGGGGGCTAGCGACGATGACCTCATCTATGGTGATGATGGCAACGACTCAATCGAGGGGTCCGACGGCAACGATACAATTTATGGCGGCGCGGGAGACGACTCGATTTACGGCTGGGATGATGCCGACACGATTTATGCAGGCAAAGGGGATGTCGTCGATGGGGGCGAAGGGGTAACCGACGGCGCCGACAACGACACGCTCTTTCTGACGGACACGCAGTCGGTGGTCTTCGATCCGGGCTTTCCGGAAAACGGCGTCGTCACCTTCACCGACGGCACCACGCTGAAGTTCTTCAATATAGAGAACCTCTACCTCGACGGCGTACTGACCGGCCCGCCCGATCTGATCGTGGATGGCACGTCGGGCAGCGATTTGATGAAGGTGGGCTATGTCGACGCACAGGGCGACATCATCGACGGCGCCGATGGTCTGGCGGACACGATCTATGGCTATGCGGGCAATGACAGCATCACGGCGGGCGAGGGCGCCGACCTCGTCCATGGTGGTCAGGGCAATGACAGCCTCGCGGGCGGTACCGGCAATGACACCGTTCTGGGCGGCACGGGCAATGACGCATTGATCGGCGACGCGGGGGACGACAGTCTTGCGGGCGGCGAGGGCGATGACCGTTTTGTCGCCAGCGATGGTTTTGGCGCGGACACCGTGATCGGCGGTGAGACGAGCGAGACCGCGGGCGACACGCTCGATCTGTCGCAGGTCACGCAGGATCTGACGCTGGATCTTTCTGCCGGAACGCCGGGCAATGCCGAGGATGGCACGGTCAGCGGCGGCTCGGACGGCGTCACCTTCTCCGAGATCGAGCAGGTGACGCTTGGCTCTGGCAACGATGCGGTGATCGGATCGTCCGGTGACGACCGGGTCACGACCGGCGCGGGCCGGGATACCGTGGGCGGTGGCGCGGGCAACGACCTCTTTGCCCTCGGGTCGGACGGCGAGGCGGATCTCGTTCGCATCGGCGATGGCGAGGGGGCGGATACCCTCACCGGCTTTGACGGGCCGGTGACGGGTCCGGGCGGCGGGCTGACGGGCGTCGATAGGGTCGACGTATCGGCAATGACCGATGCCTATGGCAATCCGGTCGATGTGAATGATGTGACCGTGAGCGACGATGGCCAGGGCAATGCGCGGCTGACCTTTCCGAATGGCGAATCTCTGACCCTGGTTGGGGTTGCTCCGGCCACGGCGGCCAACCCGGCCTACCTCGTCGCCATCGGCATCCCGCCTGTCCCTGCGCCCGACTACATCGTCGAAGGAACGGGCGGCGGTGATCTGATCGACGCGAGCTATACCGGAGACCCCGAGGGTGACCGTATCGATGCCGCAGACGATCAGACGGGCACGAATGACGACGTGATTCTGGCGGGCGACGGCGATGACACCGTTCTGGCGGGCCAGGGCAATGACAGCATCGAGGCCGAAGCGGGCAATGATCTGGTGGATGCAGGGGCGGGTGACGATACCGTCCATGGCGGCACCGGCGATGACATGCTGCACGGGCAGGGCGGCAATGACTCTATCAGCGGCGACGACGGAGCAGACAGCCTCTCTGGTTGGGAGGGCAACGATACGCTCAGCGGCGGCGGAGACAACGACAGGGTCGATGGTGACGAAGGGGACGACCGGCTTTACGGCGACGCGGGCGATGACACGCTGGTGGGGGACGGAGGGGCTGATGCTCTGTCCGGCGGCACGGGCAATGACGCCCTTTACGCAGGCGCAGGCAACGACACCGTCCATGCGGGCAGTGAGGCGGATACCGTCGAGGGCGGTCAGGGCAACGATCTGATCGAAGGCGAGGCCGGTGCTGACCTGCTGTTTGGCGGCGACGGGCATGACCAGATCTGCGGCGGTACAGAAGACGACACAATTTCGGGCGGGATCGGGGATGACACGCTGGCTGGCGGCGCCGGGGATGACATGCTTTCGGGCGAGATCGGGGCCGACACGATCTATGGCGGCAACGGCAGCGACAGCATCGAAGGCGGCGAAGGCAACGATCTGATCGTCGGATCCGACCCGGATGGCAGCGGCGATGATACGCTGTCTGGCGGGACCGGCGACGATACGATCACGGGCGGCTCCGGGATGGAGGCCGACACCATCTATGGCGGCGATGGCAATGATGTCATTACGGCCTTTGGCGGCACCAGCGACGAAGACATCTATGGCGGCGCGGGCAACGACACCATCACCACCGGCGGCGGCGATTTCGAGCTGGTCTATGGCGGCGATGACCGCGACACCTTTGTCGCGACCAGCGATGCCTCGATGCAGCTTGATGGCGGCGACGGCGGCGATGACGTCGACACGCTGGACCTCTCGGCGCTAGGGAAGGCCAATACCGAGATCGTCTATACTTCGCCCGACAAGGAGGATGGCTATGTCCGCATCCTGGATGCCAACGGGGGGGAGACCGGTCGGATCGACTTCACCGATATCGAGAATGTCATTCCCTGCTTTACCCCCGGCACAAGGGTGCAGACCGATACGGGCTTGCGGCAGGTGGAAGATCTGCGCCCGGGGGATCGGGTGCTGACCCGCGACGACGGGTATCAACTGCTGCGCTGGACGGGGCGGCGGGATCTGGCACCGGCGGAACTGGCTGCCCTTCCGGCCTATGCCCCGGTGCGGATTGCGGCGGGCGCGATGGGGGAAGGGATGCCACGGCGCGACATGATGGTGTCGCCGCAGCACCGCATGCTGATGACCGGACGGCAGGCCGAGATGCTGTTTGGTGAGGCTGAGGTTCTGGTGGCGGCCCTGCATCTGGTCGGCCGCCCCGGGTTCACCCGAGCCGAAGTGCTGGGGGTGAGCTACATCCATCTGCTGTTTGATCACCATCAGATCCTTCAGGCCGACGGCGTCTGGACCGAAAGCTTCCAGCCCGGCGCCGCGACCCTGGGGGGAATGGACGCCGCACAGCGCGACGAAGTGCTGGGCCTGTTCCCGGAGTTGGCCGAGGGTGCCCTATACGCTGCCGCACGGATCACGCTGAAGGCCCATGAGGTGCGCGTGCTGATGGTGGCCTGAGCCTTGCGGGCGGGTTTGCCTTACCGGCGGGCCTGCCTTTCCCGCCAACCGGCCCAATCCTCGGGCGTGTCGAGGTCGGTTGTTGCATGGAAGTAGGGCAGAGGTACCAGGCGTACCTGCGCCGCATGGGCCTTCAACACGGGCTTTGCGCCTTCGTCCCCGGAAAGTGCCGCAAGCTCCGCCCGCGCCCAGGGCGGAAAGATCACCGGGTGACCGGGCGTGCCATCCTGGGCCGCCCCGCGCAGGATCGCTGCGGGATGCCTGGCCTGGGCACGGGCCATGCTTGCCAAATCCGCTGCATCAAGCTCGGGTAGGTCGGCCAGCAGGACCATGACGGAATGCTCGGGCGCAATGACGGCGAGGCCCGCGCGCAGGCTGGCAGACAGACCATCGTGTGCGTCTGCCACGGGAATGCGGATAAGCGTGAGCCCGTCGAGGACCGCCCCCCGCAAGGGCCGGTCGGGAGGCAGGGTGACCGCGACGGCAAGCCCGGTCGACAGCGCCTGAATGGCGAGGTGGCGCAGAAGGGCCCGCCCTTGCACCTCTTCCATCAGCTTATCGCGCCCCCGCATGCGCGATGAGGCGCCGGCGGCGAGGAGGAGGATGTGAAGGTGGGCGGGCATCGGGCTTGCTTTCGCGGGATCCCGGGCGAGTTTCGGGTGCTGTTGCGCGGAAGGCAAGGGCAGAGGGGGGGCTGTCTGCCCCCCCGCCGCTGCCGCCCCGGGGGTCAGCAGCGCCCCCCGAGGATATTTGCGCAAAAGTGAAGGGGCTTCAGCCGCGCATCCTCGCGCCGTCCGCATCGAAGAGCGTGGCCGCATGCACCCGGGCGGGGCGGCGTTCGCCGAGGATCTCGATCTCGACTGCCAGACCGTCGGCGATGCGGTTGGCTGGCAGGAAGCCCTGCGCGACCGAGAGGCCGGTGAAGTGCGAGAAGCCGCCTGAGGTGCAAAAGCCCGCAACGGCGCCGTCGAGCCAGATCGGCTCCCAGGCGACGACGTCCGCATCCTTGCAATCCACGATGAATGTGGTGAGGCGGCGTTTCGGGCCTGCGGCCTTTTCCGCCATGGCGGGGGCTCGGCCGATCCAGTCCGCGTCCTTGTTCCAGCGGATGAAGCGGTCGAGACCGGTCTCGCCGGGTGTGTAGTCGGGCGAGAACTCACGCCCCCAGGAGCCGAACCATTTGTCCAAGCGCAGCGACATCATCGCGCGCATGCCGAAGGGGCGCAGACCGAGGTCGGCGCCGTGAACGCTCAGGGTGTCCCAGAGGTGCCGGACAGACATCTGGTCGGTGAAGATTTCATAGCCGAGGTCGGCGGTGTAGCTTACCCGCTGGACGATGCAGTTGGCCATGCCGATGGTCATGCGCTGCACGTCCATGAACTTGAAGGCGGCGGAGGAGACGTCGGCGCGCGTGACACGCGACAAAAGCTCCCGCGCGTTTGGTCCCGCGATCTGAAACCCCGAGCGGGCGTCGGAGATGTTTTCGACGCGGACGCCGTCTTCCATGTGTCGCTCAAACCAGCGGCTGTGCCAGCCTTGGGCGCCGTAGCTGGCGGTCAGCTGAAATTCGGCTTCCGACAGGCAGGAGACGGTGAAGTCGCCAAAGATCTTGCCCGAATCCGCGAGCATCGGCGTCAGCGACAGCCGCCCGGGTTTCGGGATCAGGCCCGGCATGATCCGGTCCAGCCAGGCGCGGGCGCGTGGGCCGGTCACGCGGTATTTGCCGAAGTTCTGCACCTCGTTGATGCCGACGCCGGTGCGGACGGCCATGACTTCCTGGCGCGTCGCCTCCCAGGCGTTGGAGCGTTTGAAGGTGGGCTCCTCCATCCGGGGTTCACCGGGCAGGGCGTGGTAGTTCACAACCTCCAGCCCGTATTGCTGGCCCCAGACGGCGTTCATGCCGTCAAACACCTCATACATCGGCGAGGTGCGGAAGGGGCGGGCGGCGGGGCGTTCCTCGTTGGGGTAGCTGACCGAAAAGCGCATCTGATAGTTTTCGATCACCTTGGGCACGGTGTAGCCAGGGCTTGTCCATGTGCCAAAGCGGCTGACGTCAAAGCCGCGGGGATCGCGCTCGACCTCACCTTCGATCATCCATTGCGAAAGCGCGAGGCCCATGCCGCCGCCCTGGCTGAAACCGGCCATGACAGCGCAGGCCGACCAGTAGTTGCGCAGGCCCTGCACTGGCCCGATCAGCGGGTTGCCGTCAGGGGCAAAGGTGAAGGGTCCATGGATCACCCGCTTGACGCCTGAGCGTTCCAGAACCGGAAAGCGGCGATAGGCGAAGTTCACCGAGTCCTCGATCTTGTCGAACTGCTCGTTCAGCAATTCGTGCCCGAAGCTCCAGGGGGTGCCATCGACCGCCCAGGGCTCGCAAGGTTTTTCGTAAAATCCGATGCAGAGGCCGCGGCCTTCCTGGCGCAGATAGCTTTCGCCGCCCGGGTCCATCACATGCGGAAACTCGCGGCCCGATTTCAGGATGGCCATGATTTCGGGGATGTCGTCGGTGACGAGATACTGGTGCGCCATCGGCAGCAGCGGCAGGTAAACCCCTGCCATCGCACCGATTTCCCGCGCCCAGAGGCCGCCTGCGTTTACCAGATGCTCGCAGGTGACGGTGCCCTTTTCGGTGACGACTTCCCAGCCGTCTTTCGTGGGGTTCGTCTCCAGCACACGGTTGTGCAGGATGATTTCCGCGCCGCCCATGCGGGCGGCCTTGGCATAGGCATGCGTGGTGCCCGAAGGGTCGAGGTGGCCATCGAGCGGGTCGTAAAGCGCGCCGATGATGCCATCCACGTTCACAAGGCCATCGGTCAGCTTGACGATTTCGGCAGGCGACAGGATTTCGGTATCCAGTCCCATGTAGCGGTGCTTGGCGCGTTCTGCACGCAGCTGGTCAAAGCGTTCCTGATTGTCGGCAAGTGTGATTCCGCCGACGTGGTGCAGCCCGCAGGACATGCCGGTGATCGCCTCCAGTTCTTTGTAAAGCCGGATCGTGTAGCCCTGCAGGGCCGCCATGTTGGTGTCGCCGTTCAGGGTGTGAAAGCCGCCCGCCGCGTGCCACGTAGAGCCTGAGGTCAGATCCGACCGTTCGATCAGCGTGACATCCGACCAGCCGAGCTTGGTGAGGTGATAGAGCACCGAGCAGCCGACAACGCCGCCGCCAATGACCACGACACGGGTATGGCTTTTCATCCTGGGCAACTCCCTTGCGCATGTTTTTCGGAAGAGTGGCGCCGGGAGGGGCGGGCGTCATGCACGTTCCCGACAAAACATGTCGCGCTTCAACCGGTTTGGCACGTGGCGAGGCACCCGAAACCGTGGGTTCAGGACGCACGGCTACTTTTCGGGGATCAGGCCGCGCGGACTGAACCGCAGGACCAAAAGCAGGATCACGCCGAGGGTCAGCAGTCGCATATGCTGCGCCGAGTCGATCAGATGTGCCTTCAGCACGCCTTCAGGCAAGCCTGAGGTGAGGATTGCCATCAGGTTCGGACCGAGGAATTCCACCGTCAGCCAAAGCCAGCCGATCAGCAACCCGCCGAGAACCGTGCCCCAGTTATTGCCAGACCCACCCACGATTACCATCAGCCAGATGAGAAAGGTGAACCGCAAGGGGTTGTAGGTGCCGGGGGTAAGCTGCCCGTCCATCGAGGTCATCATTGCGCCTGCGAAGCCGATGACGGCCGAGCCGAGGATGAAGATCTGCAGATGGCGGCGGGTCACATCCTTGCCCATCGCCTCGGCCGACACTTCGTTGTCGCGGATGGCCCGCATCATCCGGCCCCAGGGGCTGTTCAGTGCGCGCTCCATCAGGAAGATGATGGCAAAGAGCACGATGCCGAACATTCCCGCATACATCAGCTTCACGATGATCGACGAGGTCGTCATCGGCTCCAGCCTCCAGCTGGCGGCAAAGTCGATGAATCCCGGCGCCTTCTGCATCTCGACCTCGTAGGGTACCGGCCATGGCCGTGGCAGGTCGATGATGTTCTTGACCCCGCGCGCGACCCAGTCCTCGTTTCGGATCACGGCGACCGTGATCTCGGCGATGCCGAGCGTGGCGATGGCGAGGTAGTCGGACCGCAGGCCGAGGGCGATCTTGCCGATGGCCCAGGCGGCGGCGGCGGCCATCAACCCGCCCACCGGCCAGGCCAGGAGCGATGGCAGGCCAAGTCCGCCGATATTGCCTGCAGTGGCCGGATTGAACGCTTCGACCGCCGCGACCGAAGGGTCAAAGACCGCACGGTACAAAAAGAAGCCGCCGATCAGGATGGCGGTGACGGTCAGGCCGCGTGTCCGTCCCTTGGGCAGGCGGTTGAAGGCAAAGATTGCGGCGGCGATGGAGGCGGCGCCCAGAAGCAGCCCCATGATGATGCCAGCCCCCCCCGCGGCCCAGCCTTCGGCCACCGGCCGGGCCGACACGAGCACGACCGCGAGCCCGCCAAGCGCGGTGAACCCCATGACCCCGGTGGAGAACAGGCCCGCATAGCCCCATTGCATGTTCACCCCTGCCGCCGCAATGGTGGCCAAAAGGGCGGTGTTCAGGATCGTGAGCATCAGGTTCCAGGACTGGAGATACCCCGTGACGAGGTACAGCAGCGCCACGATCCCGAAGAGGACAAGGTTGCGCATGTTCATACCGATTTTCCCTTGAACAGGCCCGTGGGCGCAAAGAGCAGCACGATGATCAGGATCGCAAAGCTGACCGCGAACTTGTAATCGGTGGACAGCAGCTGCAGCAGGCCGTCAGGCGCCATGCTGTCAGGCAAAAGGTAGGTCGCGATCTTTTTCCATGCGTTGGTGACCATCACCTCGGAAAAGGCGATGACGAAGCCGCCTGCGATGGCACCAAGCGGGTTGCCGAGGCCACCGACGATGGCTGCCGCAAAGATGGGCAGCAAAAGCTGGAAATAGGTGAAGGGCTTGAAAGATTTGTCGAGCCCATAGAGCACACCCGCGATGGTGGCGAGGCCTGCGGCGATGATCCAGGTTACCGCCACCACCCGGTCGGGGTTGATGCCGGACAAAAGGGCAAGGTCCTCGTTATCCGAAAACGCCCGCATGGATTTGCCGGTGCGGGTCTTTTGCAGGAACCAGAACAGCGCCGCCACCACGACGATGGCGGAAATCACCGTCACGGCCTGCGTGGTCTTCAGCGCCAGCGGCTCGGCCAGACCTGTGGCGGCCTTGAACTCTTGCGGGTTGATGATGAAGCGCGCGCCATCCGAGAAATTCTGCTCGTTCACCCCGATGATCAGACGCACGATCCCGTTCATCACGAACATCACGCCAAGCGAGACGATCACCACGATGGTGGAGGAGGCCTTTTTCCGCCGGTAAAACCGGTAAACGACGCGGTCCGTTCCCAGCACGAACAGGGCCGTGCCCGCGATGGCGAAGGGCAGCGCCAGAAGCCCGGTCGGCAGCGGGCCAAAGTTGATGCCCATCGACTGGAACCACCAGGTCATGAGGATCGCAAGCATCGTGCCGAAGGCCATCGTGTCGCCATGGGCAAAATTCGAGAACCGCAGGATCCCGTAGATCAGCGTCACCCCAAGCGCGCCGATTGCGATTTGGGCTCCGTAGCTTACGCCTGGAATGAAGACGAAGTTCAGGAAGGCGACGAGGGCGTTGACGAAATCCATCTATTTTGTTTCTCCAAGTCGGCGTTCGTACAGATGAAGGAAAGCTTCTGCCAAAACGAACATTCCAGCGACTGACGGAAGCAGTTCGAACTCGGTTAAGCAGTCATACCGCAAGTAGTTGCCTTGGTGGACATCCGACAAAAGAACCAGGTCCAGAACGGGTATCTCATGAAACTCTGTGCCATTTTTGGCTTCATGGATCGCACAGGTTGCCCAAAGCTTCAGTAGATCATGACCGTACTTCTTGAGATCTGGGACCCGATGAAGTGTCAGTATCGATTTCAACGAAAGCTCACAGGATTGAGCCATCAAGGATACCGTCGTTAATGATGGATAGCCGCCCGTTTGGGGGATTGCTTTTTTATCCAGGGAAAGGACTTTTGCGGCCTCGAAAAAGTCTCTGGAGCTTCTTGCGAGTTCAGAGTCCGCATTTCGTGCCTGCTCAATAGCAATCAATTGCGTCAGCCCCCCAGGAAGCTGCGGCGGACCTCGGGGTCTGCCATCAGTGCCTTGCCGGTGTCGGTAAAGCGGTTCGCCCCCTGCACCAGCACATAGCCCTTGTCGGCGATCTGCAGCGCCTGCCGCGCGTTCTGTTCCACCATCAGGATCGAAATTCCGGTGCGCGCCACTTCGATGATGCGGTCGAAAAGCTCGTCCATCACGATGGGGCTTACACCGGCCGTGGGTTCGTCCAGCATCAGGACCTTGGGTTGCGTCATCAGCGCCCGGCCCACCGCGACCTGCTGACGCTGCCCGCCCGAAAGTTCGCCCGCCGCCTGGTACCGTTTTGTCTTCAGGATCGGGAACAGGTGATACACCTGCTCCAGCGTGGTGCGGACATCATCACGGCGCAGGAACGCACCCATTTCGAGGTTTTCCTCAACCGTCATCGATGTGAAGATGTTGTGGGTCTGCGGCACAAAGGCCATTCCCTTGGCCACGCGCGCCTGCGGGGAAAGCTTGCTGATATCTTCGCCCTGCAGCCGCACCTGCCCGCCACGCAGGGCCAGCATGCCAAAGACCGCTTTCATGGCCGTGGACTTCCCCGCGCCATTGGGGCCCACGATCACGGCGATCTGGCCTTTTTCCACCGCAATCGTGCAGTTGTGCAGGATATCGACCGGGCCATAGCCACCCGTCATGCCGTCGCCGATGAGGAAGGGCTCGCTCATGCCGCCCCCGCTTTGATCTTGTTCTTCAGGCCCGTGCCCAGATAGGCCTCGATCACCCGTTCGTCGTTCTTTACCTCTTCGACGGTGCCCTGCGCCAGCACCTTGCCCTCGGCCATGCAGATCACCGGGTTGCACAGGCGGCCGATGAAATCCATGTCATGCTCGATCACGCAGAAGGTATAGCCGCGCTCCTGGTTCAGACGGACGATCGCATCGCCTATGGTGTTCAAAAGCGTGCGGTTCACCCCGGCACCCACCTCGTCAAGGAACACCACCTTGGCATCGACCATCATGGTGCGGCCCAGTTCCAGCAGCTTCTTCTGCCCGCCCGAGATCTGGCTCGCCTTCTGATCGGCAAGGTGGCTGATGGTCAGAAACTCCAGCACCTCAGTGGCGCGGTCGTGGATACGCCGCTCTTCAATTTCGACCAGACGGCGTCGGAACCAGGCGTTCCACAGCGTCTCGCCCATCTGGTTTGCGGGGACCATCATCAGGTTTTCCCGCACCGTCATCGAGGCGAACTCATGCGCGATCTGGAAGGTTCGCAGCAGGCCCTTGTGAAACAACTCATGCGGGGGCAGGCCGGTGACATCCTCGCCCGCCATCGCGACCCGGCCCGATGTAGGCGCCAGCCGACCGGCCACCACGTTGAAAAGCGTGGTCTTGCCCGCGCCATTTGGCCCGATTAACCCGGTGATCGACCCGGTGCCGATCGACAGTGACGCGCCGTCAACCGCACGAAAGCCACCGAAATGCCGATGCAGATTCTCGACTGCAATCATTGATGATTTCCCCTGTCACCCCCTTTCTGTCCCCGCCTTGTGGCGATGCGAGGGGGTCTTATCTTGAGGCAACGGCCCGGAGGGTCTCCGCCTCCGGGCCGTGCCAGTCGTGTGGTCGGATCAGATCAACGGAAAGTCACGGTCTCGTACTTGCCTGCCTTGACTTCGAACTGACGGTAGCGCCCGGCGCTTTCGCCCGGTCCGATCAGTTCCACGCCCGAGCCGCCATCGTAGTCGATGTCGGTGCCGGCTGCTAGCAGCTCCAGCCCCTTGGCAAGTTCGCCGGGGAGGATCTTCTCGCCCGGGGCGTTGGCCACATCGAGGACCTTGTCCTTGTAGACCTTCGGGTCGGTGGACCCGGCAGCCTGCATCGCCAGCATGATCAGCGCAGCTGCGTCATACGATTCGGACGTGTAGGGCGAAGTCGCATCGAAAGCCGGAGTGGCAGCCTTGCCCATTTCCGTCAGGATTGCAGCGCCAGCCGAGTCCGACTGCGCGACCTGGCCGTAGGAGCCGTCAAGCCCAGGGCCGATAGCGATCGGCAGGTTGTCACCCACCATACCGCCGGGAAGGCCGAAGGTCGTGAAGGCGCCGGTGTCGAGCGAGGCCTGGATGATGCCCTTGCCGCCCTGATCGAGATAGCCCGCGACAACCAGAAGATCGCCACCTGCCGAAGCAAGTGCCGCGACTTCAGCCGAATAATCGGCCTTGCCGTCGTCGTGGGGCGCATTGATCGTGATCTTGCCACCTTTTGCGGTGAAGGCATTGGCGATCGCTTCCGCGAGGCCCTTGCCGTAGTCGTTGTTGGTGTAGGTCAGCGCGATGGACTTCACGCCCTTCTCGGTGAGGACGTCTGCCATCACTTCGCCTTCGCGTGCATCCGACGGGGCAGTTCGGAAGAACAGGCCGTCATCTTCAGCGCTGGACAGCGCGGGCGAGGTGGCCGAGGGCGAGATCATGACCATCCCGTTCGGGCGTGCCACGTTCTGCAAAACCGCGCCGGTGATGCCGGAGCAGTCGCCGCCAATGATGCCTTTCACGCCTTCGGCAGTGATCAGACGTTCTGCGGCCGCAGTGCCTGCTGCGGTGTCGATCGCGCAAGTGCTGTCAGCGCGCACGCCCACAACCGTGGTGCCGCCCAGAAGCTTGCCCGACTCGGACACTTCCTTCATCGCAAGATCAGCGGCGCCGGCCATGCTGCCGGTCAGCGATTCGATCGGGCCGGTGAACCCGATGAAAATGCCCAGCTTGATTTCTTCGGCCTGTGCAGCCCCCGCCAGCAGTGCGGTCGCAGCAGTCGCCATCATCAGTTTTTTCATTTGTCTCTCCCATATTGGATCGAAATCCTGCCAGCGAACCTAGAGGGACAAGTTTGAAAAGAAAAGCCGCTCCAGCATTAAGAAAGGCCGGTTTGGACGTGAATCTGTACTGTTGTTACCCAAGGCCTGGCATCACGTCACTGCGAGGCTGCGGCAATACCTGCGGGCCGGGTTGGACAAACCGCAAGGCGCGCCCATACTGAGCGTAAGGAACAACCCGCCGGAGGGAACATGGCAGCCAGTTGGATGACAGCACTTGCAACCCTGACGGGTACGGCGCTTGGGGCCGGGGCAGGTTTGGCCGACACGGTCATCGACACGTCCGCAGGCCCGATGCAGATCACCGCAATGGCAACCGGGCTGGACGAGCCCTGGGCCATCGGTTTTCTGCCTGACGGCGGCTTTTTGGTGACCGAACGTGACGGCCGTCTGATTTATATCTCGGATGGGGCGGCCACGCCGGTGGCGGGAGTGCCCAAGGTCTTTGACGAAGGGCAGGGCGGTTTGCTCGATGTGATGATCCCGCGGGATTTCGCCGCATCGCGCGAGGTGTGGGTCAGCTATTCCGCACCGCGCGCGGGCGGTGCGGCGACTGAGGTCGGCTCCGGTCGGCTGTCGCCGGACGGCACGCAGCTTGAGGGCTTCACTGCACATTGGACCGGCGGCGCGATGCCCGGCGGGCGCCACTTCGGCTCCCGTATTGTCGAGGCGCAGGATGGCACGGTGTTCTTTACCACGGGCGACCGCGGCACCGGACCTGCCGGGCAGGAGGCGCAGGACCCGCGCCGGGCCGAAGGAAAGGTGATCCATCTGAACCGCGACGGCAGCCCCGCCACGGCCCGGCCCGGCTGGTTGCCGGGCGTCTACTCGCTGGGTCATCGCAACGCGCAGGGACTGGCGCTGGATGGAGCAGGCGCGTTGTGGCTGGTGGAGCATGGCGCAAAGGGGGGCGATGAGCTGAACAAGGTGGCCGAAGGTCTGAACTACGGCTGGCCGGTGATCAGCTATGGCGTCGACTACAACGGCAAGCGCATAGGCGAGGGGCAGGCGAAAGACGGGATGGAACAACCCGCCACCTACTGGGACCCCTCCATCGCGCCATCGGGCCTTGCGATCCTGTCAGGACGCGGAATTCCGGCTTGGAAGGGCGATGTGTTCACCGGCAGCCTCAACAGCGACTATCTGTCGCGGCTTGATGCCGACAACGGCTATGCAGAAGAGCGGATTACCTCGCCCGAGACAGGTCGGGTCCGCGATGTGGAGGAGGCGCCGGATGGATCTCTATGGTTCCTGTCGGTTCATAACGGTGCGGTCTACCGCCTTGGTCCGGCAGACTGAGGACACCCGCATGCGAGGTTTTAAGCTACCTCCGCAACAGCACGATTGGATAAACTCATGCCGCGTCAGCGCAATGTTTTGGAAGACAGCGTGCTCGCAGGGATTGCCCTCAGCGGTCCAGGCGACCCTGGCGACCGCCACGACGTTTTACAAGGCGCGGGGCCCGGGCGGGCAGGTCGTCCATGACCGCGGCGCGCGCCTCATGCGTCAGGCGCGACCAGTTGGAAATCTCTTCAATCGTACGAAAACAGCCCACGCACATCCGCTCTTCGGGGTGAACCACGCAGAGCTTCACGCAGGGCGACTGAATCTCGTCGCGCATCCACACCTCGTCCTTCACCGTTCCGATCCCTTCAGATAGGCGATCCGGTCGAGCGCCCCTTGCAGGATATAGCCCGCAGCCACCTGATCAATCACCTCTTTGCGACGTTTTCGAGACGTATCCGCCTCCAGCAGAGCCCTTTCTGCTGCAACAGTGGACAGGCGCTCGTCCCAGAAAGTGATCGGCAGCGGGGTCAGCCTTTCCAGATTGCGCGCAAAGGCCTGCGTCGACTGCACCCGGGGGCCCGCCGAGCCGTCCATGTTGAGTGGCAAGCCCAGAATGATGCCCATTGCCCCGCGCGCCGAAAGAAGGGCGATCAGGCGCGCGGCATCTTGCGAGAATTTCTCGCGCCTGATCACCTCTATGGGTGTCGCGATAGAGCGGCGCAGGTCGGAAATGGCGACGCCGATCGTTTTTTCCCCAAGGTCAAGGCCCGCAATAGCGCGGTTGGGCGGCAGGTCAGCGAGGAAATCGTCGATCGTCGAGTAGATCATGGCGCGCCGGAACCGGTGTCCAGCCCGGCCTCGACCGCTGTCTGGCGCAGGAATGACAGCTCAACCGTGCGCCCTGCAAAACGGCTTTGCGCCTCGGCATAGATCGTTTGCGCCTCGTCCTGCCGCTCGAGCACCGAAAGCGACGTGATCAGGCGCGCCCAGTCTTCTGCAGGGCCGCCTTCGGTCGCCAGCCGGTCGGAAAGCTGCGCGACCATCCCCTCTATCATCGCCTGCCGGTCTTCTGCGGCCATTCCGTCGGCGGCAGCCACGTCGTCCGCGCCAGGCCCGCGCGCAGGCGGCGCCTCATAATTCACCCCGGCACGGTCGGCAATTTCGGCGATCTGGGCACGGATCGGGGCGATCCAGACAGCGTCCTCGGGCCCATCCGCCAGCAACCCGCTCCAAAGGGCAAAGGTGCGGTCATACCGGCCGCCTTGCGCGAACATCAGACCCGAGAAATAACGCGCGGCACCGTTCCCGGGGTCGATCTCCAGCGCACGGATCAGCTCCGCCTCCGCCTCGGGCGAGACATAGCCGAGCGCCGCGCGGATCAGCATTTCAGCGAGCGACGCATGATCCTCGGCGCGGGAGGCTTCCCCGCGCGCGGCGATCAGCTGGCGCAGAGCCGCCTCGGCCGCCACCAGATTGCCAAGCCCAGCCTCGTTGCGCGCCAAAAGCTCCAGCCCCACGAGGTCGCTTGGCCGCGCCGCGACAGCGGTGCGCAGCTTCTCCATCAACGTGGCAAATTCCGCGTCCGGCACAGCGGGAGTGACCTTGGGGGCGCGGGCCACCGTTCCGGCCTGCGAGGGGCGATTCTTCATCGAAGCGTCGGCCTCTGCCAGGCGTTTAGCCAGCGGCACGTCCGGATAGCCCGGCGCGCCCAACCACAGATAGCCCGAGACCGCGCCCGCCATCGTCAGCGCAATGAGGGACACTGCCGCAGCCATCCCTCCGGTCGCGCCCGGACGCTGTGCCCCGGCCGTGGTAGCGCGGCGATCCGCCTCCAGCAGGCGCCTCCCCACTTCGGAGCGCACGCGCTGTGCCTCCTCGGCTGACAGCGTGCCCCGGGTAACGTCACGCTCCACCTCTGTCAGCTGATCGCGGTAGACGCGTATGTCCATCGCCTCGGCCGCCACCAAAGGGGCACCCCGTCGCAAGCTTTGCAACAGGATCGCCGCCACCGCGAGTACGAGGATCCCCGCTGCCGCCCAGAACGCCCAATCCTGCATCGCGCCACACCTCTTGTCTTGACGTCAGGATGTAGTCGCTCCGTGCGCGCTGAAAAAGCCCCCTTGCGCAACGGGAACGGCGCCGGGGTCGGACATGACCAAATGCCACAGTCGCCATGTCGCGAATTTTCCGATTGTGCCGCTTATGGGTAGGGATGTAGGAGGGCGCTGGTCCATGACAGGCGCACCGTCCGCAAGAGGCGTGCGGTCCTTGCGAAAGGGATGCCGGGATGAAGCGCTATTCGGTCTTTGCGATTGCCCGGGAGGCGTTGCGCCATCACACCGGCTGGGACCGTGCCTGGGCCGACGCGACGCCAAAGCGCGCCTATGACGTAATCATCATCGGGGCAGGGGGCCACGGCCTCGCCTCGGCCTACTACCTCGGCAAGAATTTCGGCATCACCAATGTGGCGATCCTGGAAAAGGGCTGGCTTGGCGGCGGCAACACAGGGCGCAACACCACGATCATCCGCTCCAACTACCTGCAGGACCCTTCGGCCGCGATTTATGAAAAGTCCCGCTCGCTATATGAAACGATGAGCCAGGATCTGAACTACAACGTGATGTTCAGCCCCCGCGGCGTGATGATGCTGGCCCAGACCCATCAAGAGGTGCGCGGCTATCTGCGCACCGCCCATGCCAATGCCCTGCAGGGGGTGGTGACCCAATTCATCACGCCCCAGCGGGTGAAGGAGCTGTGCCCGATCCTCAACACCGACGGACCGCGCTACCCTGTGCTCGGCGCCCTCTGGCAGCCCCGCGGCGGTACCGGTCGCCACGACGCCGTGGCCTGGGGCTACGCGCGCGCCTGCTCGGCCATGGGGATGGACATTATCCAGAACTGCGAAGTCACCGGCGTGCAGTCCCAAAGCGGCATGGTCACGGGGGTAGAGACGTCGAAGGGCGCGATCGCGACGAAGAAGCTCGGCATTGTGGTTGCAGGTCACTCGGGCCAGGTGGCCGACATGGCAGGCTTCCGGCTGCCGGTCGAGGCCGTGGCGCTGCAGGCGCTGGTCTCCGAGCCGATCAAGCCCTGCATGGATGTGGTGGTGATGGCCAACACCGTGCACGGCTACATGAGCCAGTCCGACAAGGGCGAAATGGTGATCGGCGGCGGCACCGATGGCTTCAACAACTACACCCAACGCGGCTCTTTTCATCACATTGAGGAAACCCTGCGCGCGTTGATCGAAACCTTCCCGATGCTGAGCCGGCTTAAGATGCTGCGCCAGTGGGGCGGCATCGTCGACATGACGGGCGACCGCTCGCCCATCATCTCGAAAACCCCGCTCGGGAATTGCTTCATCAATTGCGGCTGGGGGACCGGCGGCTTCAAGGCGATCCCCGGGTCTGGCTGGGCGATGGCCGAACTGATGGCCAGGGGCGAGCCGGGGCCATTGGCCGAGGCGTTCAACATGTGGCGCTTCAAAGAGGGCCGGTTCATTGACGAGTCGGTGGCGGCGGGGGTGGCGCATTGATGGATCGCGGGAACCAATCGGGTCCGGTCCGGGTTGAGGAAGGATCAACCTTTGTACAGGAGACGACGATATGGCAGATCCTTTCACCTCGTCCAAGGCGCCAACCATCGCTGCGGGCGTCGACCCCTACCTCACTACCCCTCGCACCGAAACCGGCCCGACAACCAGACCTAACCGCGCGCAGCTTGATGCGGGCGGAGGCTTCAGCTCCGGGATGCTTGTCGCAGCAGTATTCGTCGTCGTCGCAATCCTCGCGGCTTTGGTCTACAGCAACCGCGATTATTTTTCCCCAGCGGCGGACAATTCTGACGTCAACATCGAAAACACCGTCGCTCCGGCGCCGGCGACCGCTATGCCCGAGCCGGCTTCTCAGCCGGAGGCAATTCCCGCCGCTGACCCGCCTATTCAGCCTGAGGCCGACCCGGTTGTCCCGGCTCCGCAGGCAACCACACCCACCCCTGTTCCCGAAGCAACCACCCCTGCGCCCGAAGCAGCCACGCCTGCCCCCGCACCGCAACCGGCGGCACCTGCTAGCCCCTGACGGACCCTCGCTCCGTCATGAAACGACCTTTGGCGGGCGCCTTCCGGTGCCCGCCTTCTTCATGTCCGGAGAGTGCCCTTGCTGACCCTCGAATGCCCATATTGCGGTGTCCGCGCCGACGAGACCGAGCTTGCCCCCGGCTATGAAGCGCATCTGAAACGCTTCGGCCCCGGCTCTTCCGACGAGGAATTCGAGGCCTACATGTTCGCCCGAAAGAACCCCAAGGGCGTGCATTTCGAACGCTGGCGTCACAGCTATGGCTGCGGCAAATGGTTCCTTGCCGCCCGGTGCACCTCGACACTTGAGGTGTTCGGCACATACCCCGCGCAGGTCGGCGAACCCTCTCCCGAAATCATAGCACGGATCAAGGCCCGCAGACCCGGCTGGAAAGGCGACCGATGAGCATCCGCCTCGCCAAAGGCGGTCGCCTGATCGACCGTAGCCTAGCTCTCGATTTCTCGTTCAACGGCAAGCGCATGCGCGGCTTTCAGGGCGACACGCTGGCCGCAGCCCTGCTCGCCAATGATCAGATGCTGGTCGGGCGCAGCTTCAAGTATCACCGCCCGCGCGGCATCGTGGCCTCGGGCCCTGAAGAGCCGAATGCCCTGGTGAACCTTGGGTCCGGTGCGCGGCTGGAGCCGAACCAGCGCACCACGATGACCCCGCTGTTCGACGGGCTGGAGGCAACCAGCCAGAACCATTGGCCGAGCCTCGAGTTCGATGTCGGCGTTCTGAACAATTATGCCGCCCGCGTTCTGCCCGCAGGGTTCTATTATAAGACCTTTATCCATCCGCGTGCTGCCTGGAAACATGTGTTCGAGCCGATCATCCGTCAGTCCGCGGGCCTTGGTCGTGCCCCAACGGAAAAGGACGCCGATCGCTATGAGCAAGCCTACGCCTTCTGCGATCTTCTGGTGATCGGCGGCGGCATCGCAGGCTTGCAGGCGGCGCTGGTCGCCGGGCGGGCCGGGGCGCGGGTGATCGTGCTGGAGCAGAGCGCCAATTGGGGCGGTCGGGCGCCGGTGGACGGGGTCGTGATCGACGGCGCCCCGGCTGATGCTTGGGTAAATGCCACCGTCGAAGCCCTTGAAGAGATGGAGAATGTGACGCTGCGCCTCAACACCTGCGGCGCGGGGGTTTACGATCACGGCTATGTCTTGGCGGATCAGAAGATCGCCGATGCTTCCCCCGGCGACGGACGGCCGCGGCAGCGGCTGTGGCGCATCCGCACGGCGAAAATCCTGATGGCCACCGGCGCCATAGAGCGCCCGCTTTCCTTTGCGGGCAACGATGTGCCCGGCGTGATGCTAGCCGCCGGCGTGCGCGATTATCTGGTGAACTTTGCCGTCTCGCCGGGTGACCGGACGGTTGTGGTCACCAACAATGACGATGCTTACCGCACGGCCATCGCGCTGAAGGATGCAGGGCTCGACGTTGCGGCCATCATCGACGCGCGCCGCGCGCCGCAAGGCGACCTCGTGGCCCGCGCCCGGGCAATGGGCATCCGGATCGAAGCGGGTCGCGCGGTGGCATCGGTCAAGGGAAGGGCCCGCGTGACGGCCGTTGCGCTCTGCCTGCAGGCCGGTGAGGGCGCGGTGATCGACGAGATTGCCTGCGACGCTGTCGCGATGTCGGGCGGCTGGTCGCCGGTGGTCCATCTGTGGAGCCATTGCGGCGGCAAGCTGACCTGGGACCGGCAGACCGCCTGCTTTCGCCCCGACGCCGACTGCCCGCCGATCACGCATGACGGCAGCCCCATGGTCGTACCTGCCGGGGCTGCGAACGGCGTCTCCGCGGCGGACCTGATCATTGCGGATGCGGGTGCGCAGGCAAGTGCGGCTTTGACCGGGCCTGGTCTTGCGACAAAGGGCACAGTGCCCACCGCCGCCCACATTACGGAAGGCGCCATCGAGGCGGTGTGGATGATGCCACAGGGAGCCGGGATCGCGCTGCGGTCAAAGATGTGGCTGGATTATCAGAACGATGTGAAGGTTTCAGATGTGCAGCTTGCCGCACGCGAGGGGTACGCGTCCGTCGAACATACCAAACGCTACACCACACTCGGCATGGCGACAGATCAGGGAAAGCTGAGCAATGTCAACGGTCTTGCCGTTCTTGCTCAGAGCTTGAACGAAGACATTCCGGCAGTTGGCACGACGACTTTCCGCCCACCGTACACGCCTGTCACCTTGGGCACACTGGCGGGCGAGGCGCGGGGCGAGATTTTTCAACCCCTGCGCCGAACACCCCTTCATGCCTCGCATGAGAAGAATGGCGCTTACTTCGAGCCGGTCGGCCTTTGGCGCAGGCCCTATTGCTTCCCCCGTTCGGGCGAGACGCATGCCCAGGCTGTGGAACGGGAGGTGCTGAACACGCGGCGCGCACTCGGGCTGCTCGATGCCTCCACCCTCGGCAAGATCATCGTAAAGGGGCCGGACGCCGGCCGCTTCCTCGACATGCTCTACACCGGTGTGATGAGCACGCTGCCGGTGGGCAAGTGCCGCTATGGGTTGATGTGCAACGAGCAGGGCTTTCTCAGCGACGATGGCGTCGTGGCGCGCATCGACGAGGACACCTGGCTTTGCCATACCACCAGCGGAGGGGCGGACCGGATCCATGCCTGGATGGAAGACTGGCTGCAATGCGAATGGTGGGACTGGCAGGTCTATACCGCCAATACGACCGAGCAATATGCCCAGACGGCTGTCGTCGGCCCCAACGCAAGGACCCTTCTGGAAGCCCTTGGCGGCATGGATGTTTCGCGTGAGGCACTGCCCTTCATGAGCTGGGCGGACGGCACGCTCGGCGGCTTTCCTGTGCGGGTCTACCGCATCAGCTTTTCAGGGGAGTTGTCCTACGAGATCGCGGTTCCGGCGAGCCATGGCGCCGCCTTCTGGGAGGCGTGCCACCACCTTGGTGCCGCCCTTGGCGCGATGCCCTACGGCACCGAAGCGCTCCATGTGATGCGGGCCGAGAAGGGCTTCATCATGATCGGCGATGAGACGGATGGCACGATCATCCCGCAGGACCTGGGGCTGGCTTGGGCCATTTCGAAAAAGAAGGCAGACTACCTCGGCAAGCGCGGGCAGGAGCGCGCGCACCTCGCGAGCCCCGATCGCTGGAAACTGGTGGGGTTTGCGACGCTGGACGGCTCGGTCATCCCGGATGGTGCCTACATCGTTGCGGCGGGGATGAATGCGAACGGCCAGCGCAACGTGCAGGGCCGCGTCACCTCGACCTACCATTCGCCGACGCTGAATAAGGGCATCGCGATGGGCCTTCTGCGTCACGGACCCGACCGGATGGGCGAGGTGGTGGAGTTCAATACGGTAGCGGGCGGCACTGTGCGGGCGCGTGTCTGCGATGCCGTGTTCTTTGATAAGGACGGGGAGAAGCAGAATGTCTGATCTGGCAGGGACCGCGGTCAGCGCCCTGGGAGGCGTCGGTTTTGACGGCTTTGCCCGCATCCGCGAAATCGGCCCCCTGGGCATGATAACCCTGCGCGCCAAGGGCATCCCGGGGCTGGACGCGGCGGTGAACGCGGCCGTCGGCACCGGCGTCCCCGACCAGCGCCGTATCTTGCACAATGGCAAGCGGGCCTGCAGCTGGATGAGCCCGGACGAATACCTGCTGATCCTGCCTTATGCCGAGACCGCCGTCGCTCTTGACGTCCTCGCCACGGCGCTTGCCGGGCAGCATCATCTGGCGGTGGATGTGTCGGACGCGCGGGCGGTGTTCCGGATCGAGGGCGCGAAGGCGGATCAGGTGCTGGCAAAGCTTTCGCCGGTTGATCTTCCGGCGCTTCCCGAAGGCGAAATGCGCCGCACACGCGCAGCGCAGGTCGCGGCCGGCTTCTGGCGTGATGCGGACGGCTTCACCCTGATCTGTTTCCGCTCGGTCGCCCGGTATGTCTTTGTCCTTCTGTCAACCTCGGCAAGAAACGGGTCGGAGCTGAACAGCACGGACTAGGCAGGTCGTTCCATAGCGTGCCCACAAAGGACAAGCGTCTGGCCCTCCATGCATTTGTCTCATGCTGTACATTAAAGAAAGTGTTCGCAGCGGCAGGGCACTGCCGTTCGCGTCGATTTGTCTGCGGGGCACTCGGTGCCCCGACCTGCTTTCCGCCCGACAGTCCGGCGGGAACCAGGCGGGCAGGATTACCGTTTTCAGCCTGCGAGCCTTGCAAGAACGGCGCCCATCAGCGGCCACCACTCTTGACCTTTGCCCTTCGCAGCGCCTTATACAACGCATGCATTCTTCATCCTTGAAAGGAACCAACATGGCCTTCACCCTTCCCGATCTGCCCTATGCCCATGACGCGCTGGCGTCCCTTGGCATGTCGAAGGAAACGCTCGAGTTCCACCATGACCTGCACCACAAGGCCTATGTCGACAATGGCAACAAGCTTGTCGCAGGCACCGAGTGGGAGTCGAAGCCGCTCGACGATGTGGTGAAAGGCACCTATCAGGCTGGCAGCGTGGCGCAGAACGGCGTCTTCAACAACGCGAGCCAGCATTGGAACCACAGCCTGTTCTGGGAGATCGTGGGCCCGGGAGAGGCAAAGAAGATGCCCGGTGCGCTTGAGGCGGCACTGGTAGAAAGCTTTGGCTCGGTCGCGAAGTTCAAGGAGGATTTTGCGGCAGCGGGGGCTGGGCAGTTCGGGTCGGGCTGGGCCTGGCTCGTGCGTGACGCGGGCGGTGCGTTGAAAGTGACCAAAACCGAGAATGGCGTGAATCCCCTGTGCTTCGGGCAAACGGCGCTTCTGGGCTGCGATGTGTGGGAGCATTCCTACTACATCGATTTTCGGAACAAGCGCCCGGCCTATCTTGCCAACTTTGTGGAGAAGCTGGTCAACTGGGAAGCGGTCGCGGCCCGGATGTAAACCGGGCGCCCCTGTCGGGCGTCGCAAGACGGATACTTGTGCAAAGATGAAGGGGGGCCGCAGGGTCCCCCTTTCTTGCGGTCAGCCCAACGCCACGCGCAAGAGGCGGGTGAGGTCAGGCACTTCAGCCGGGGTCTGAACGGCGGCACGCAGACTGGGCTCGGCGAAGCCTTCGGCGATGATGTGGTCAATTAGGGTGAGCAAAGGCTGCCAGTAGCCCGCTGTGTCGAGCAGGAATATCGGCTTGGCATGGAGCCCGATCTGGGCCCAGGTCAGCACCTCGAAAAACTCGTCAAGGCTGCCGGCCCCGCCGGGCAGCACGACGACGGCGTCGGAGTTCATGAACATCACCTTCTTGCGTTCATGCATGTTCTCTGTGATGACAAAGGTCGCCGGATCAACCTTGCGCATTTCGCGACGGATCAGATGGGCGGGGATAACGCCGAGCGCTGGTGCCCCGCCGGTGAGGGCCGCTGTGGCAACCTCTCCCATCAGGCCGACGTCGCCCGCGCCATAGACAAGGCGCCAGCCCTGTTCGGCGATCGCTTGGCCAAAGCTGCGGGCGGCGGCGGCATGGGCAGGGTTGGACCCCAAGCGTGAGCCGCAGAAGACACAAATGGAGCGTTGGGCAGGCGAAGAGGCGGGCAAAACCACGAAAATTCCCGAAAAATTGTTGCGTCCCCCTGAGATATAGGGGTTCTTGTAGGGAAGGGAAGCAGGGGTCGGGAACAGGCTCTGCCGACATGGGGAAGTTGTATGGCGTTTTGGGCGGAACTGGGGGCAGGGGGGCGTGCAGCCGTCCTGTCCTTGCTGGGCGTGGCGGGCATAGGGGCCGGGTATCTTGTGCTGAACAGGGGGGCGGAGGCGCCTTCGCCTGCGCTGAGCGAGGCGCAACCCGAAGCGCCGGTTGCTCCGGCTCAGCCGACGACCCCTGCGGCTGGGGTGCCCGAGACGGAAATTGCCTCGGCGCCTGAAGCGAAACCCGCCCCGGCTCTGCCCAGTTTCGACAGCTGGCGGGTCGAGGCGGATGGATCCGCGGTCGTGGCAGGGCAGGCAGAACCGCTGTCAACGGTGCGGGTGCGGGTGGACGGGGTTGCGGTGGCAGAAGCGCTTGCATCCTCAGCCGGGCAGTTCGCCACACTTTTCACCCTGGCTGCAACGGATCAGCCGAGCCTGATGTCCCTGGAATCTGAACTGGCGGATGGCAGGGTTCTTGTGTCGGAAGCCACCGTGGCGCTGGAGGCCATTCCCGGCCCGCCGGAGCCAGAAGTGGCAATAGCCGTGCCGGAAGCGGCCCCAAAGCCCGCTGAAGGCGAAGTACCATCCTCGCTTGCGGCAGAAGACGACGTTGTGGCGGCACTTGCCGTGACCCCCGACCCTGCGCCCGTGGCGCCGGTAGAGGCCGCGCCTGAAGCGACCGTTCCGGTGACGCAAGCGGAGGCGGCGCCCGTGGCGCCTGCGGCCCCAGCAGAGGCTGCGCCGGTGGCGCCCGCAGAAGCTGCCCCTATGCCCGCGGAGGCAGTTCCAGCAGCGCCGGCCGCAATTCTGGTCACCGAAGAAGGCGCGCGCGTGCTGCAGCCGAAAGTCGCGCCTGACCCGGTTGTGGTTGCCAATGTCTCGCTGGATGCGATCACTTACACCCCGGCGGGTGAAGTTCAGGTAGGGGGGCGCGGGCAGGCCGGGCAGTTCGTCCGGCTTTATGTCGACAATGCGCCGCTTGTGACCGCCCTAATTCTGGACGAGGGGGCTTGGTTTTCAACCATGCCAGAGATTGGTCCCGGCGTTTACACCTTGCGGGTTGATCAGATCGACGCCGCAGGCACGGTCACTTCGCGCATCGAGACGCCCTTCCTGCGGGAAACGCGAGAGGCGCTGGCGAGTATCTTGAACGCTGAGAATTCGGCTACCGCCGAGGCTGTGGCCGTCGCGCCGGAACCCACGGCGGCGCCCGTTGTGGTGGAGCAGGTGGTCGCAGCACCGGCCGTTCCCGAAGCCTCCGCGGCGCCCGAGGTTGTGGCGATTGCAGAAGCGCCCGTCGTGCCCGCGGAACCGCTGGTTGCGCCAGAGGCTGTGCCCGTGGCGTCCGAGGCCGCACCCGCGACCGTCCCGGAGCCGGTTGTCGGGGAAACGGTGATCGAGGCCCCTGTACCAGTTCCTGAACTTGTGCCTGAACTTGTGGCAGAGCCGTTACCCGAGCCCGAGCCTGAGGCCGCCCCTGGCGCAGAAAGTGCCGCAACGTCTGCTGCGCCGCAGGCCCTGCCGGTGACAGAAGTCACCGCCGAAGCGCCCCCCGCGATCCGTCCAGTCTCGATCACGGTCCAGCCTGGCTTCACGCTCTGGGGCATCGCCGAGAAAGAGTTCGGCGAAGGCGTGCTTTACGTACAGGTCTTTGAAGCCAACAAGGACAAGATCCGCGACCCCGACCTGATCTATCCCGGTCAGGTCTTCATGGTTCCGGCGGGGGACTGAGCTTGGCGACCGCCTGCGGGGGATGTGCGCAGCAGGCATGCACTTCCGGGTGGTCGCGGCAGCAATCGCTGAGAAGATAGGAAATCGTCTGCCCCATGCCTTGCGGATCGACGCGGTAAATCACATGCCGCGCCACCTTGCGCGAGCGCAAGAGCCCCGCTGCCTCGAGCGCCGAGAGGTGAAAGGAAAGCCGCGAGGCCGAGAGGCAGAGCCTGCCTGCGATGTCACCTGCGCAGAGGCCTGTTTCGCCCTCTGGCACCAGCAGACGTACAAGCTCCAGCCGCGCCGGATGCGACAGGGCTTGCAGGGCGGCGAGGGCTTTACTTTGCTCCATCCTTCAACTACCCGTGAAATGTTGATCTCTTCTGCCACATTCGCCTGCGCCGATCAATCCAAGAGCGCGGGCCAGGAATTTCCCGATGCGCCGCCTGACACGCACTGCCACCTCCGCCGACCAACATGGGAGCGCGAGTGGCTGGCAAACCATCGCCCGGGTGGGTCCGTATCTGTGGCCCCCGGGGCAAACCTGGGTCAAGCGGCGGGTGGTCGTGGCCCTGGTGATGCTGGTGATGGCCAAGCTGGTGTCGGTGACGACGCCGTTCTTGTACAAGCAGGCGGTGGATGCCCTGGCGGGCGACACGCCGGATGCGGGCACGCTCCTCGGTCTTTCGGCCATCGGACTTACGGTGGCCTATGGCGTGGCACGTCTAGGTGCGGTGCTTTTTGGCGAGTTGCGCGATGCGGTGTTCGTCCGTGTGGGGCAAAGGGCGCTGCGGCGGTTGGCGCTGGAAACGTTTACCCACATTCACCGCCTGTCCTTGCGCTATCATATCACGCGCAAGACCGGCGGTCTCAGCCGGATCATCGAGCGGGGGGTGAAGGGCGTCGATTTCCTGCTGCGCTTCATGCTTTTGTCCATCGGTCCGCTGATCCTGGAGCTGACCATGGTGGCGATCATTTTTGCGGTGGTGTTCGGCTGGGAATACATGGCGGTCGTGGTCGTCACCATAGCGCTTTACGTCACCTTCACCTTCAAGGTGACCGAATGGCGCGTGAAGCTGCGCCGCCAGATGAACGATCAGGACACCGATGCCAACCAGAAGGCCATCGACAGCCTGTTGAACTACGAAACCGTTAAGTATTTCAACGCCGAGACCCGCGAGGCCAAGCGCTATGACAGCGCGATGGAGGGGTATGAGAGCGCCGCGGTCAAAACCGGGATCAGCCTCAGCTTTCTCAACGTCGGCCAAAGCGCACTGATCACCGCAGGCCTCGTAATCGTCATGGCGATGAGTGCGGCAGGCGTGCAACGGGGTGAGTTTACCGTGGGCGATTTCGTGCTGGTCAACGCCTACATGATTCAGATCACCTTGCCGCTGAACTTCCTCGGAACGGTTTACCGCGAAATCCGGCAGTCGCTGGTGGACATGGGCGAGATGTTTGGTTTGCTTGGCCAGCCATCCGAGGTGGTGGACAAACCGGGGGCAAAGCCCTTGGTTGTCGGTGCGGGCGAAGTGGTGCTGCAAGACGTGATATTTGCCTACGACCCCGAGCGCCTGATCCTCAAAGGCATTACCCTGCGCGTCGGGCCGGGGGAGAAGCTGGCACTTGTGGGCACCTCCGGGTCGGGGAAGTCGACGATCGGGCGGCTTCTGTTCAGGTTTTATGACGTGACGGGCGGAGCGATCCGCATTGACGGGGTGGATATCCGTGATGTGACGCAAAGCTCTTTGCATCAGGCGATCGGCGTGGTGCCGCAGGATACGGTGCTGTTCAACGACACTATCTATTACAATATCGCCTATGGCCGTGACAATGCGACATCAGCGGAGGTGGAGGCGGCTGCCCGCGCGGCACGTATCCACGACTTCATCGAGTCGCTGCCCGATGGCTATGACACGACCGTGGGCGAACGTGGCTTGAAGCTGTCGGGCGGCGAGAAGCAGCGCGTGGGCATCGCCCGCACACTGCTGAAAAACCCAGCCATCCTGGTGCTGGACGAGGCAACGTCGGCGCTGGACAGTCAGACCGAACGCTCGATCCAGGATTCGCTGGCCGAGATGGGCCGGGGGCGTACGGTGATCACTATTGCCCACAGGCTGTCGACCATCGCGGATTCGGATTGCATCGTGGTTCTCGAGGATGGCCAGATTGTCGAGCAGGGGCGGCACGAGGTGCTGCTGATGCAAGGCGGCCGTTATACCGCGATGTGGGAACGCCAGTCGAGCGAAGAGGCGAAAGCAGCCTGATCCGGTCGGAAACTGCCCATGGCCCGGGACGGGACGGGACGCTTCGGTTGGTGTCCAAAACCGGCGGCGGAACCAAAAAGCGATCCCGAAGAGACTTGAACCAAGAAGACGACGTGCGCGGGAAAATTGACCTTGCATTGCGGTTCCCCGCTGGCCGGGGCGCAGGCGGGGTAAACCTCCAAGACCACTTTTCCGCTGCTCGTCTTGCAAATGCGGGCCTGCTGCAGTGCGCCACCGCCGAGCGCGCAACCCTACCCCCGGGCAGGGCTTGGCAAGGGCGGCGCTTCGCGTGTAAGACGGACCGGCAGGACAATGCGCGCCGGAGTGCCCCTTTTGAGCAATAACGAGAGTTTCATCGACGAGGTGACCGAAGAGGTCCGCCGCGACAAGCTGTTTGCGATGTTTCGCAAATATGGCTGGATCGGCGTCGTCGCAGTGGTCGCTATTGTTGGGGGCGCGGCTTGGAGCGAATATTCCAAATCGCGGGCATCCGCTACTGCCGAAGCCTTTGGCGACGCGGTTTCGGATGCGCTGGATCTGGGTGCCCCCGAAGAGCGGCGCGGCGCCCTGACAGCGATTGCAGCGACAGGTGATCAGGCAGGGCTCTTGCAACTGATCCTTGCCTCTGACCCCGCCGAGAACGCGGCAGGCACCCCTGCAGGCAGCCGCGCTCAGACTCTGGCGGCGCTGGATGCGATCATCGCTATGCCTGCGCTGCCCGAAGCCTACCGCGATCTGGCCACCTTACGGCGCGTGATCCTTGCGGGGGCCGAGATGCCGCTGGCCGACCGTCGGAGCGCGCTGGAACCGGTGGCGGCACCGGGACGCCCGTTTGGGCCGCTCGGGCAGGAACAACTCGCCTATCTGCTGATCGAAGAGGGCAAACCGGTCGACGCGATTGCTGCGTTGACCACCCTCGCGCAGGATCAGGCGGCATCCGGCGCCTTGCGAAACCGGGCGGGGCAGGTGATCACTGCCCTCGGCGGTACGCCGCCCGAGCCGGTCGTGCAATCCGGCGCGGCGACAGAGCCCGCGTTGGATGGCGGCTGAGACTGCAGTGAGCGGTGGGTTGGGAATGACACAGGGAGCCTTTCAGTGAACGTAACGCGACAACAACTCGGACAATTCGGCCGGCTTGGTTTTGGCGTAGCTGCGCTGACCCTGCTCATCAGTTGTGGCGAGCGCGAAGTGGTGCTGCCGGGCGAGCGATTTCCGATTCGCACGCCGCTTGAGGCTTCGGTTGTGGTGGAGGGAGAGCCTGCTCCGCTGGCTCCTTCGCCGCTGCCGATATCGGAAAGCCTGCCGATCGCGTTGCCTGCAATCACGGCGAATGCCGACTGGACGCAACGCGCCGGTAACGCCCGTCACCTGATGCCGCACTCTGCGCTGTCGGCGGCGCCGGAGCGGGTATGGTCGGCCAACATCGGCTCGGCCAACAGTCGCCGCAACCGGATCGCGGCAGCGCCTGTGGTGGCGGACGGGCGGATTTTCACCATGGACGCGATGGCCACCGTCTCGGCCACGGCCACGAACGGAGGGGCACTTTGGTCGGCAGACCTGACGGCTGCTTTCGATCGGGGCGGTGAAGTCTCTGGTGGCGGTCTTGCGGTAGGGTCAGGGTCGGTCTTTGCGACGACAGGGTATGGTGAACTGGTGGCCCTCGACCCGGCAAGCGGTGCCGTGCGTTGGCGTCAGCGGCTGGATGCACCCATCGTCGGCGCACCTTCGGTGGATGGCAACGCGGTCTATGTCGGCGGCCGCGACGGATCGGCCTGGGCGGTTGCCGCCGCCGATGGCCGGGTGATCTGGCAGGTGATCGGAACGCCCGGCTCGACCGGCATGCTTGGCACCGCCTCTCCCGCGGTTTCTGACACCACGGTCTTTTTCCCCTCGAACGCAGGCGATCTTATGGCTGTGCTGCGGGCGGGAACGGGTGCAAAGATCTGGCAGGTTTCGCTTGCAGGGAAGCGTCTGGGCCGCGCCTATGCGCTCAGCCCGGATGTAACCGGCGATCCGGTCATCGCGGATGGCACCATCTACGCAGGGACCGCCGCGGGTCGCACGGTCGCCGTCGCCTCTGACACGGGCGAGCGGATATGGTCGGCAGACGAGGGGGCGATGGGACCCATCGTTGTCGCTGGCGGCTCGCTCTTTCTCGTGAATGACGAGGCGCAGCTGGTGCGGCTGGATGCGTCGACCGGCGCGGTGATCTGGGCATCGGATCTGACTTATTTCGACAAGGACAAGCCAAGGCGCCGCAAGGGCATCGCTGCGCATTACGGACCGGTTCTGGCCGGGGGCCGGTTGGTAGTCGCGTCGTCCGACGGGCTCTTGCGCCTGTTCGATCCGACCGATGGCAGCCTGACGGGCAGCGCGGATATCCCCGGCGGGGCAGCGGCGCAACCTGCGCTTGCGGGGGGGGGCCTCTATGTCGTGGGTGGCAACGGGCAACTTCACGCTTTCCGTTAAGGGCATTCCCCTGTAAGGGGGTCGCTTGTCTATAGCCGGAACAGTGAAATGAGCTTTACCCTCGCCATCGTGGGCCGCCCCAATGTGGGCAAATCGACCCTGTTCAACCGCCTGGTGGGCCGCAAGCTTGCGCTGGTGGATGACCAGCCGGGTGTCACGCGCGACCTGCGCGAGGGCGATGCCAAGCTCTTTGACCTGCGTTTCACCGTGATCGACACCGCAGGGCTGGAGGAGGTCACCGACGACAGCCTGCAGGGCCGCATGCGCCGTCTGACGGAACGGGCCGTCGACATGGCCGACATCAGCCTCTTTCTGATCGACGGGCGCGTGGGCGTTACCCCCTCGGACGAAGTCTTCGCCGATATCCTGCGCAAGAAGGGCGCGCGGGTCATTCTTGGCGTCAACAAGGCAGAGGGTAAGGCGGGCGATGCGGGCGCGCTGGAAGGCTGGAGCCTTGGGCTAGGCGAGCCCTTACGCCTTTCCGCCGAACATGGGGAGGGGATAGACGACCTTTACCGCATGCTCAAACCCTATGAGGCCGAGTTTGCCGAGCGCGAGGCCGAGAATGCGCCAGAGGTAGACATCGACCTGAGCGAAGCCGAGGCGGAGCTGGAGGCGGACGAGAACGCCCACCTGCCCACGGCAAAGAAGCCCTTGCAGATCGCGGTGATCGGCCGGCCCAATGCCGGGAAATCGACGTTGATCAACAAGATCCTCGGCTATGACCGTCTGCTGACGGGGCCGGAGGCCGGGATCACCCGCGACGCCATTTCCGTGCGTGCCGAATGGCAGGGCACGCCGATCCGGATCTTTGACACGGCAGGCATGAGGAAACGCGCGAAGATCGTTGAAAAGCTGGAGAAACTCAGCGTTTCGGACGGGATCCGCGCGGTCCGGTTTGCCGAGGTGGTCGTGGTTCTTCTGGACGTCGACATCCCGTTTGAAACCCAGGACCTCCGCATCGCCGACTTTGCCGAGACTGAGGGCCGGGCCGTGGTTCTGGCTGTCAACAAATGGGACCTCGAAGGTGAAAAGCAGGAAAAACTGGCCGAACTGAAAGAGATGTTCGACCGCCTTCTGCCGCAACTGCGCGGTGCGCCGCTGGTCACCGTTTCGGCCAAGACGGGCCGCGGGCTGGACCGGCTTCATGATGCAATCCGCCGTGCCCATGACGTCTGGAACCGCCGCATCCCCACCGCGCGGCTCAATTCCTGGCTGGGTGCGATGACTGAAGCGCACCCGCCGCCAGCCCCCGGTGGCCACCGCATCAAGCTGCGCTACATGACGCAGGTCAAGACGCGGCCCCCTGGCTTCGTCATCAAATGCTCGCGCCCCGAAGAGCTGCCAGAGAGCTACAAGCGCTATCTCGTCAACGGGTTGCGCGACCATTTCGAAATGCCTGGCACGCCGATCCGGCTGTTCTTCCGCAGTCAGGCCTCGGAGAACCCGTTCAAGAACCAGAAGTTCCACACCCCGAGCCGGTTGCGCAAACACGTTGAAGGCAAGGGGCGGGAAAGTCTGAAGCGCTGAGCGGGCGCGTCACCACGCCAAGGCCAGCGCCCAGTCGCGCCGCACCCGGAACTTCGCTTGCGTGACCAGAAGCGCAATCTTTGCCGCATGCGCGGTGCAGGCCACTTCATGCAACGCCATAAGGCCGGCGTCCGTTTCCAGATGCGCTGCTGACCATTGCTTGGCGGCGCCGTGGATGCCCCGGTTTCCTGCGGTCACCTCTTCATTCCGGTTGCGCTGGCGCCAGTACTTCTGCGACACCTGCCTGCCCGCAACCACCACGTCGCCCCGGTCCATCTTGGCCAGATAGCTGTCAAGCGAGCGCAGCGCGAAATGCTCAAGCCGAACAAGGTCATAGGTTCCGCGGCAGTCAAGCCCGTTCTCCCCGGGATCGGCGGCAAGCGTCGAGAGCGGACGCCCCGACCCGTCGAGCCAGACGACCGGCCCGAGATCGCCCCGCATGTCAGGTCGATGGTTGCGCAGCTTTTCGACCTTCGCTGAAAGCCGCACCAGGCTTTTGACCCCGCGTCGTGATTTCATTTTTCCGGGACGCAGACTCTGATGCGCGGGGAAAAGCTCGGTCAGCCAGCCACGGGCATAGTGTTGATGGCCGTTTGCGCCGTGGTTCACCTCGGTGACCGACAGCACGTCGAACTCCCCCGCCGCCTGCAACAGGGCCTGGATCGTGCCATCGCCGACGCCGATATTCAGAAACTCATCCACATCCATCGACAGAAACAGATCCGCCTCGCGCATCTGCCGCAAGTGTCCTGCATAAGCAAGCGCAATGGGCTGGAACGCCGTCGAGTTCAGCGCCGCCGCCGGGTTCGGCAGATGCACAAGGTGCCCCATATCCTGAAGCCGGTCGAGCAGGTGGTCAGTCCCGTCCGAGCAATCGTTTGTAAAGACCACGATGTCGGTCACACCAACGGCCTTGTGCCAGGCGAGCCATTCAAGGATGAACGGCCCCTCATCCTTCATGCAGGTGGCAATCATCATCCGGGGGGACTGCATGGGCCAGGGGCGATACGTCCGTGCGGGGCCCGGAAGGGCCGCGCGGCGTTCCAGATGTTGAACGGTCGAGCCCGCCTTGTTCTTAGGCGCGCGGTCGAACCCTTTGGCGGCCAGCAGGTTCAAAATCGCCGTGACCCCATCTTCGCCGTAAACCTTGGCGTGGAACTCGATCACCAGCGCCCGCACGCCCGAGAGGTCGGCCGCGTCAAACAATCCCATCTCGCCGCCTTCGATATCGCAGACGATGACGGTTGGATTGACCTCTTTCATCAAGGTTTTCAGGGCATAGCGCGGCAAAGTTGCGATTTTGCTGTAACTGCGCGAGCCGGGTTCCAGTGACGATGCCCAGAAGTCCGGGCGGATGTAGAAGTCCACGTCAGGACCCTCTTCCGCAGTGGCCACGCCGTTGCGCAGGTCCACCCGTGCCACACCGTTCAGCCGGTATGTTTCGCGGATAAGCGGGATCAGATCCGGGTTCGCCTCGATGGCGGTCACGCTCTGCACCCCCGGCACGAGCGCAGAGACGGTGGACAGAAGTCCCACCCCCGCGCCAAGCTCCAGCACCCGGTCGCCGACGCGCAGAATGCGCCGCAGGGCGGCGCATTCGCCGGATTCGTAGCGACTGCTGCGCATCGGACGTTCGATCTTCGGCGTGATGATAGCGGGGACGAAGGGTACTTTCACACCGCTCGTCTCGATCACTTCGGTATAGCTCAGCATGGGCACCGCTTTTCTGGCACCATGACGCCACGCAGCAAGGCCGTCGGTCAAGTCTTGCGCGCAGACCAAAGCGTGACGGCCATCACGACGATACCCGAGGCTGCCATAACTGCAACGGTCACCGCGTCCGCGGCGTTGATTGCGACCACTCCGGCCAGCGCCCAGATCACCGTCAGCCCGTAGACCGGCATCCGCGGCACCCGCATCTGCACCGTCACGGCGATGGCCAGCACCAGCGCCAGCATCGCGCCCGCCGAGGCGGTATTGTCTAGCAGCCCAAACCCCGCAAGTACTACCCCCAGTGACACCGCCGCTGCCGCCGACAGCCAGCCTGCCAGGATCGCGACCGGGGCGCTTAACATCCAGCGGTCTACCGCCGTATCTGCCCGCAGCAAGGCGGTGATCGCGGCGAGGGCCATGATCCAGATCGTGATGGTGGCAAGGATCGGGCTCGTTCCGGCAATCGCCAGCCAGACGGCGCCAATGCCCACCGAGATGATCATCGGCCAGCGGACCCGGTCCCACGCCGGATCTTCCGCCCGCTTCCACGCGCCGAACAGGGCGTGGGCAAAGAGCCAGATGTAGATCAAGCTCCAGATCGCGAAGGCATATCCTGCGGGCTGGATATAGGGCCGCTCCACCCGGACGGGAAACATGCCGGGGTCATAGCCGTCGAAGGGCGCCGTGATGAAAGGCGCCACGCCGAAGGCCAGCGTGGCGGCGACGAGGAGGAGGGATCTTGTTCTGTCCATAGGGGTCATACGCAGCGCCATGCGATTTGGTTTCTATTCCAGCGTGCCATTTGCCAAAATTCTGGTCTTGCCGCCCAGATAGGGGTGCAGCACGGCCGGAAGGTCAACCGAGCCATCCGCAAGCTGGCCGTTTTCCAGCACCGCAATCAGACAGCGGCCCACAGCCAGACCCGAACCGTTGAGGGTGGACACAAACGCAGGCTTCCCGCCGCCGGTGTCAGATTTGGCCGGTCGATAGCGCGCGTTCATCCGGCGCGCCTGAAAACTGCCGCAGGTCGAAACCGAGCTGATCTCGCGGTAGGTGTTCTGCCCGGGCAGCCACGCCTCAAGATCATGGGTCTTCTGTGCGCCGAACCCCATGTCACCGGCGCAAAGCACGACGGTACGGTAGGGGATGCCGAGCTTTTCCAGAATGGCTTCGGCGCAGCGGGTCATGCGGTCATGCTCTGCCAGTGCGGTGTCCGGGATGCAGATCGTCACCATCTCGACCTTTTCGAACTGGTGCTGGCGCAGCATGCCCGCGGTGTCCTTGCCCGCAGAACCCGCTTCGGAGCGGAAGCATTGGGTTTGCGCCGTCATCCGGATCGGCAGGGTGGCGGGGTCGAGGATGTCGCCCGCCACCATGTTGGTCAGCGTGACTTCGGCAGTGGGGATCAGCCACCAGCCATTGGTGGTCTGATAGCTGTCTTCGGCGAATTTCGGCAGGTTGTTGGTGCCATACATCGCCTCCTCCTTCACCAGGACGGGGGTCCAGACCTCGGTCAGGCCGTGTTCGGCGATGTGAGTGTCGAGCATGAACTGCGCCAACGCCCGGTGCACCCGGATCACCGCGCCCTTCAGCACGACAAAGCGGGTGCCCGACAGTTTGGCTGCGGTGGCGAAATCCATCCCCGGGGCCACGCCCGCAATCTCGAAATGCTCCTTCGGGGTGAAATCGAAGGCACGCGGCATACCCCAACGGCGGATTTCCACATTGCCGGTCTCATCCGCGCCATCGGGCACTTCGGCAAGGGGCAGGTTCGGGATCGACAAAAGCGCCATCCGCAAGGCCGCGTCGTCAACTGCGGCGGCTTCGGTCTGCGCTGCGATTTCGGCCTTCTTGTCCGAGACCAGCGCGCGCAGTCGCGCGAATTCCGCCTCATCCCCCCGGCCCTTGGCGGCACCTGCCTCCTTCGAGGCTGCGTTCTGCGCGGCCTGCGCCGTTTCGGCGGCATGGATCTTTCCCCGCCGCGCCTCGTCCAGCGCGAGCAATGCCGATGCTTGCGCCGCCAAGCCACGCCGGGCAAGGCCTGCGTCGAAGGCTGCGGGGTTATCGCGGATGGCGCGGATGTCATGCATGGCTAAGCCTTGTTCAGAACGGCGGATCGAGGGTGATATGCCCGATTGCGCCGCCCGGGTGAACTGCAAAATCCTGTAGACGCCGCAAAGACCGGGATCGCGTTCGCGCTACAATGGAACCCTTGAGTTTCCGAACACATGACTGTTCAACTCAATCCGGCACAGCTATTGCAATAATGCGTTCAAAACGAATGACGAATATGCGTTCAAGGGTGCGACATGGCTGGGCAGAATTCCAAAAGCTCGGTTGACTATCGCCGGTCGATCGATCTTTTGCGCTTCGTGGCCTGTTTCGGGATCGTTTGGGATCATGCCCGCGCGCCTTATGCCGATGTGGGCTACCTCGCCCTCGCGATCTTTCTTGTGCTTACCTCCTTCCTCGCCGTGGGCTCGTTCGAGCGGTCAAAAGGCGCGAAGTTCTGGCTCTCGCGCGCACAAAGAATTGCGGTCCCATGGGTTTTCTGGTGTGTGGTGTTCCGTATTGTGTACGAATGGTTCCAGCGCGCGCCAGGAGTGGCGCCCCTGCTGACGGAGCCAGGATCCTTGCTGATCGGGCCCTATATCCACCTGTGGTTCCTGCCGTTCGTGATGATCTTTCTGGTGGTGATCCCGACGATCTCTACCCAGATTCAGACTCGGCAGGAACTGATCGTGGCCTGCGTTCTTCTGGGGCTGATTTCGGTGCCCTTCGCGCTTTTGCACGCCGAAGCCGGGTTGGCCGCGTGGTTCGTGGCCGAAGAAAAGATCCCGCAACCGTTGCCGCAGTGGTTCTTCTCGCTGCCACTATTCCTTTATGGCGGGATTTCTGCGACTGCGCACCGGATGGGGCATAGCGGTATCCCGGTGATCGCGGCCGCCATCATAAGCCTGGTCTTGACCGTCCTCCTGCCGGAATTTGCCTCGGTGCAAATGATTCTTGCGGCGCTGGTGTTCGAGATGGTCTGGCGCATCCGTATCGACGGGCGCTGGCCGACCACGCTTGCAAGCTTTGCTTTCGGGATCTACCTCATGCACCCGATTTTCATGCTGGTGGCCTTCAAGCTGTTCGGGCCCGATGTAGACCGGTCTCTTGGCGCACTGGTGGCGTTTTTCGGATCATGGGCCGCTACGGCTGTGCTGCAACGCACGCCGCTGGCCCGTATTGTCTGACATCCCTCATGGGGACCCGGTTCCGACGCCCGCGTGAGCGGTGGCCTTGCCATGCCCCCCTGCCTTGCCTATTCGGGAGGCTGCGGATAGGGTGCGCGGCAATACGGCCCCAGATATGGCCCCGAACGGGCCCAGGTTCACTGAGAGGATCCCTATGTTCGTGACCCCCGCCTTCGCACAGGATGCAGGCGCCGGCGCTGCTGGCGCCTTTGCCAGCTTTGTGCCGCTGATCCTGATCTTCGCGATCATGTATTTCCTTTTGATCCGTCCGCAGCAGAAAAAGCTGAAGGACCACAAGATGATGGTCGAAGCGCTGCGGCGCGGGGATCAGGTGGTCACGCAAGGTGGCATTCTGGGCAAGGTCACCAATGTCGGCGACGATGGGCAGGTTCAGGTCGAGATCGCCGAAGGGGTGAAGGTCAAGGTGCTGAAGTCTACGATCGTGCAGGTTTTGAACAAGACCGAACCCGCCGCGAACAGCTGAGATTGCAAAGATGACCCCAACGCCGCTGTGGAAGCGCCTGCTGATCCTGCTCGTTTGCCTGTCCGGGATCGCGGCTGCGACACCGAACCTGTTCTACAGCCGGGTCGAGCAGCACAACGATGCACTCGAGGCGGTCGACAAGGCAGGCGGCTCCGCGACGCCGGACCAGGCTGCGGCGATTGGGGTCTGGCCTGAATTCCTGCCCTCGGCGCTGGTGAACCTGGGGCTTGATCTGCGCGGTGGCGCGCATCTTCTGGCCGAAGTGCAACTTGAGGAAGTCTACAAGGCCAGAATGGATGCGTTGTGGCCGGATGTGCGCGACGCGCTGCGCGGGGTGCGCGACCAGGTTGGTGCCGTCCGCCGCCAGCCATCGCCAGATGGGGTGCTGCGGGTCGCCATCTCGACCCCCGCTGGCATGTCGGCGGCGCTGGAGGCAGTAGACGCGCTTGCGACCCCGGTTGTCAGCCTTTCCGGCGCCGGGTCTTATGATTTCGAAGTCACCTCTCAGGGCGAGGATCTGGTGATCCAGCTTTCGGAGGCCGAAAAGGTCGCAACCGATAACCGCACCCTGCAGCAGACGGTCGAGATCGTGCGCCGCCGGGTGGATGAGGTCGGTACGCGCGAACCCACGATCCAGCGCCAGGGCACCGACCGGGTGCTGATCCAGGTTCCGGGCATCGGTTCGGCCACCGAGCTGAAGGCGCTCATCGGCACCACGGCCAAACTCACGTTCAACCCCGTTGTTTCGATCACCTCGAACGCAGCCCTGGACCCCGGACCACGCAACCTGATCCTGCCCTCGATGGATGAGCCGGGCACCTATTACATCGTCGAGGAAACCCCGGTGGTGACCGGCGAAGAGCTTACCAACGCGCAGCCGTCCTTTGACCAGAACAACCGGCCTTCGGTCAGCTTCCAGTTCAACAGCTCGGGCGGGCGGAAGTTCGGCGACTACACGGCGCGCAACGTGGGTAAACCGTTTGCCATCGTGCTGGATGATGAAGTCATTTCGGCCCCTGTGATCAACCAGCATATCCCCGGCGGCAGCGGCATCATCACCGGCAACTTTTCGGTCGAGGAAAGCACCAAACTTGCGGTGCTGTTGCGTGCAGGTGCGTTGCCGGCCGACCTTATATTCCTCGAAGAACGGACCGTCGGACCCGAACTGGGGCAGGACAGCATCGATGCGGGCCGAACTGCCGCACTTGTCGCGATGGTGGCGGTCGTTTTGTACCTGTGGTTGTCCTATGGCCTGTTCGGAATTTTCGCGACCGTTACTTTGGCAGTGAACATCGCCCTGATCTTCGGTGCGCTGTCGATTGTGGGGGGGACGCTGACCCTTCCTGGCATCGCGGGCATCGTGCTGACGATCGGGATGGCGGTGGACGCCAACGTTCTGGTGTTCGAGCGAATTCGCGAGGAGTTGCGCGCCAACAAGAACCCGGCCCGCGCGATCGAGCTGGGCTATGAACGTGCGTTGAGTGCGATCATCGATGCCAACATCACCACCTTCATCACCGCCGCTGTGCTGTTTGCCGTAGGCGCGGGTCCAGTGCGCGGCTTTGCGATCACGCTGGGGATCGGCATCATCTCGTCGGTCTTTACTGCGCTATACGTCACGCGGGCGATTGTCGAATTCTGGTACGCCCGCAGGCGCCCCGGACCAGTTCAGGTATAGGGAGTATCACCATGGCATGGCGTTTGCGGCTGGCTCCCGAAAAGACCGATATCAACTTCTTCAAGTATCAGTGGATCACCTTTGGCGGCTCGATGATGCTGACGGTGGTGGCAATCGTCCTATGGGCGGTGCTGGGCCTGAACTATGGGATCGAGTTCAAGGGCGGCACCACGATCCGTACCGAAAGTTCGACCCCCGTCGATGTGGGCGCTTACCGCGAAAGCATGGCCAACCTCGATCTTGGCGATGTGGTCATTACCGAAGTATTCGATCCGTCTTTTGCCGTGGATCAGCATGTCGCGATGATCCGGATCGCGGCACAAGAGGGCGGAGAAGCGGTGACGCCTGAAACGATTGCGACCACCGAGGCCGCGCTGAAGGCACATGACCCGGCGATCACCTTTGCGGCGGTGGAATCCGTCGGACCCAAGGTGTCGCGCGAGCTGATCTGGAAGGCCATCGCCTCGATGGTGGCGGCGAGCCTTGGCATCCTCATCTACATCTGGGTGCGGTTCGAATGGCAATATGCCCTCGGCGGGGTGATTGCGCTGGTGCATGACATCTTCATCACCATCGGGGTCTTTGCACTGTTCCAGCTGAAGTTTGATCTGTCGATCATCGCAGCCCTGCTGACGATCCTTGGTTATTCGATCAACGATACGGTGGTGGTGTTCGACCGGCTGCGCGAGAACCTGCAGAAATACAAGACCACGCCCCTGCGCGACGTGATGAACCTGTCGGTAAACGAAACGCTGAGCCGGACGCTGATGACCTCGGTCACCACGCTGATTGCGCTGGCGGCGATGCTGGTTTTTGGCGGCGACGTGATCCGAGGATTCTCGTTTGCGATCTTCTTCGGGGTGGTGCTCGGCACCTATTCCTCGATCTTTGTGGCAAAAAACCTCGTGCTGTTCATCGGGCTTGATCGCAGTGACAAGCCGAAAGGTGGAAAAGTCGGTGGGAAATACGCCGATATCGACGCCTGACGCATGCGGCTGACCGAGATATCCTATGGCACAGCCATGCCGATCGAGGGCTATGGGCCAGGCTTCTTTCGGGTTGGCGGGCATCTCTTGCGCGGGCCGTGCCTGATCACGCCCTGGGGTGCCGGGGTTTGGGGCGGGCTTGAGGATACGGCGGCACCTTTGAGCCTTGCCGGGCGGATCGATGTGTTGTTCGTGGGGATGGGGACGGAGATCGCGCATGTGCCGTGCCGCTTTCGCGACGCAGTGGAAGCGGGCGGGATCGGGGTGGAAGTGATGAATTCGCCTGCCGCCTGCCGCACCTACAACGTGTTGTTGAGTGAGGGGCGCCGGATTGCCGCAGCGCTCTTGCCCGTGACCTGAGAGGGGCTGGCCCCGCCTCGGCTGTCAAAGCCTCCGGCGGGGATATTTATGAATAGATGAAACGGCTTGGCGCTTACCAGAGGTGATGCACCTCGGGTGCGATCAGGCGGCGGTAGACGTCGCGGGCAGCTGCCATCGTTTCTGGGCTGATCGGCGGCAGGCTGGCCGCGGCACTGTTGGCGCGGGCCTGAAACGCGGTCTTGGCGCCCGGGATGACGACAGTGACCGCCTCCTCCATCAGGATCCAGCGCAGGGCGAAGGCGCCCATGGTGGTTCCTTCGGGCACGAGGGGGCGGAGTTCCTCCACCGCCTGCAGCGCCAGGTCGTAAGGGACGCCCGAGAAGGTCTCGCCCTTGTCAAACGCTTCGCCATTGCGGTTGAAGCTGCGGTGATCATCGGCGGCGAAAGCGGAATGCCGCGTCATCTTGCCGGTGAGAAGCCCGGAGGCGAGCGGCACACGGGCGATGATCGCGACGTTTGCCGCGCGGGTGGCGGCAAAGAGCGCCTCGGCGGGGCGCTGGCGGAACAGGTTGTAGATAATCTGCACCGAGACGACACCGGGCTGGCGGATCGCGACCATCGCCTCGTCGATCCGTTCGACCGAAACACCGTAAGCCGCGATTTTGCCACGGGCCTTCATGTCTTCCATCGCGGAAAAGAGGGCGGCGTTCGAAAGGACCGGTGTGGGCGGGCAATGGAGCTGTACGAGGTCTAGGCAATCCATCTGCAGGTTTTCGCGCGAACGGTCGATGAACGCCTCGATGGTGGCACCCGTATAGGCCTCGGCCGTGTGAGGCGACAGGCGGCGTCCAGCTTTGGTGGCAACAAACGGGCGGGGACCGGGACGTTCGGCCAGCACAGCGGCGATGATACGTTCCGAGCGGCCATCGCCATAAACATCGGCGGTGTCGATGAAGGTCTGTCCGGTATCGAGCGCCGCGTGCAGCGTTTCGCGGGCGTCGGCTTCCGTCACCTCGCCCCAGGTGCCGCCGATGGCCCAGGCGCCGAAGCCTACGGGGGTGGTGGTGCGGCCGGTGCGGCCAAAGGGGCGGGGATTGAGCATGGGGTCCTCCTGTTGCCCCCCGCAAATAGCGCAGCGACCGGGGCTTGGCCATGCCTGGCCTTTTTCTGCACCCCTTTTCGGCGCGACCCGCTTCGGCTAGGGCTGGCGCATGAGAATATCTGTGACTGACCTGGCGATTGCCCGCGGGGGCGTACCACTGCTGGAGGGGCTGACCTTTGCGGTGAGCGCAGGTGAGGCGCTGGTCTTGCGTGGGCCCAACGGTCTGGGCAAGACCACGCTGCTGCGCACGCTGGCCGGGTTGCAACTGCCGCTGGCCGGCACGGTTTCTGTGCCGCCCGAGACGGTCGCCTATGCGGCTCATGCTGACGGGCTGAAGGCGCAGCTCACGGTGGCAGAGAATCTGGCCTTTTGGGCGGCCGTGCACGGCGGGCTCGCGATTGCGCCGGTGCTGAAGGAGATGCAGCTCGGCGCTTTGTCAGAAAGGCGGGCGGCAGAACTGTCGGCGGGACAGAAACGGCGGTTGGGGCTTGCGCGGCTGCTGGTCACGGGTCGGCCGGTCTGGCTTCTGGATGAGCCGACTGTGTCGCTGGATGCGGCGTCGGTTGCGCTTTTCGGCGAAGTGATGCGGCGGCACCTGGGCGGCGGGGGCGTCGCGATCGTGGCCACCCATATTGACCTCGGGCTGCAAGGGCGGGAGTTGGACCTGCAGCCCTGGCGCGCAAAGCCGACCGTCGTCTCAGGGCGCGATGGCTTTGCCGAGGCCCTCGGATGATCGCGCTTTTGCTGCGCGACATCAGGCTTGCGATGCGGGCGGGGGGCGGCTTTGGCCTGGGGCTCGCCTTCTTTCTCATGGTGGCGGTGCTGGTGCCGCTTGGCGTGGGGCCGGAGGGCAGCATCCTGGGACGCATTGCGCCCGGCATCCTGTGGGTCGGTGCGCTGCTCGCTTGCCTGCTCAGCCTCGACCGGATGTTCCAGCTGGATTTCGAGGACGGCTCGCTGGAGCTGTTGGCCACCGCCCCGGTTCCGCTGGAGGGGGTGGTGGCGGTCAAGGCGCTGGCGCATTGGGTAATGACAATGCTGCCTCTGGCGCTGATGGCGCCTGTGTTGGGGGTGCTCATGAACTTGCCACCGGAGGGGTATCGGTGGCTGGTGATCTCGCTCGTGCTAGGGACGCCCGCCCTCAGCATCATCGGCGCCTTTGCCGCGAGCCTTGTTGTGGGGCTGAAGCGGGGCGGGCTTTTGCTCTCGCTGCTGGTTCTGCCGCTTTATGTGCCGACACTGATCTTTGGGGCCGAGATAGTGCGGCGTGGGGCAGCGGGGCTGGAGGTGGCGACCCCGCTTGCGCTCCTGGTGGCGATCACGGCCGGGTCGGCCGGGTTTCTGCCCTTTGCCGCGGCTGCGGCAATCCGCGCCAACCTGCGTTAGGCGCTGACAAGATATTGACTTGAGGCCGCACCAAAAGGGACCTATCGAAACCCCATGTCGATCTGGAAATACGCCAATCCGCGCAAGTTTATGGAAACCTCCTCCCGGGTGCTGCCCTGGGCGGTAGCACTGGCCGCAGGCTGCCTTGTGGTCGGGCTGGTCTGGGGGTTCTTCTTCACGCCGGATGATTTCCGCCAGGGATCGACGGTAAAGATCATCTACATCCATGTGCCGGGAGCGATGATGGCGATCAATGCCTGGATGATGATGCTGGTCACCAGCCTGATCTGGCTGGTCCGGCGGCATCACGTCTCGGCGCTGGCAGCCAAGGCTGCGGCGCCGGTCGGGTTGACCTTCACGCTGATTGCGCTGGTGACAGGGGCGCTTTGGGGCCAGCCGATGTGGGGCACGTGGTGGGCCTGGGACCCGCGACTGACCAGCTTTCTGATCCTTGCACTGTTCTACCTCGGCTATATCGCCCTCTGGGGGGCCATCGAAGATCCGGATACTGCGGCCGACCTCACTTCGGTTTTGTGCCTTGTGGGGTCCGTGTTTGCCCTCCTCAGCCGCTATGCCGTGAATTTCTGGAACCAGGGGTTGCATCAGGGCGCCTCGCTCAGCCTTGATAAGAAAGAGAATGTTTCGGACGTGTTCTGGCTGCCGCTCGTCGTCTGCATCGCGGGGTTCGTGTTGTTCTTTGTCACAATGGTGCTGTGGAGGATGCGTACCGAAGTGCGCGCGCGGCGGCTGTCCGCCCTGCTTGCGCGCGAGAGGATGGCATGATGCCCGATCTGGGCAAATATGCGGGGGTGGTCCTCGCCTCCTATGCCGCGACAATCCTGCTGCTTGGGGGTCTGGTGCTTTTGTCGTTGTGGCAGGCGCGGCGTATCAAGGCCCGGCTGGCCCAGGTGGAAGCGAGGGCTGGGCGCGACAATGGGTAGGGTATTCCTGATCCTGCCGCCGGTGATTTTCGCAGCACTGGCAACCATGTTCTGGCTAAGCATGCAGCGCGGGAACCCGTCAGACCTGCCATCGGTTTTCCTCGACCGCCCTGCGCCGGTGCTGCCTGCAACCCCACTTGGCGCGCTGCCGCTGGTCACCAACGCTGACTTGCGGTCGGGTGAGGTGACGGTGCTGAACTTCTGGGCGTCATGGTGCCCGCCATGTCGGGCGGAACATCCGGTGCTGCGGGCTATGGCCGCGAAAGGGATCCGCGTGGCGGGCGTCAACATGATGGATGATGACGCCAAGGCGCAGGCCTACCTGGCCGACGAGGGCAACCCGTTTTTCGCCATTGCAACTGATCCGAAGGGTCGAAACCGCGTGGAATGGGGCGTTACCGCGCCGCCCGAGACGTTCATCATCCGTGGCGATGGGACAGTCGCCTTCAAGTTCGTGGGACCGCTGGTCGGCACGGATTACGAGGCCCGCTTCGTTCCCGCGCTGGAGGCTGCGCTGGCGGCCGATTAGGTCTGGCTGATTAGGTTTGCGAGAGCAGAGTCAGGAACATCGCCCAAAGCGCAAACTCCCCCACCGGCAAGGCGGCAAAGGGCTGCATGCTGAGCACGCGGGAAGTGACGGACTGGGCAAGGTTCTTCATGGGACTGGTACCTATCAACACAATCGGAATAACATCCGGGATAGCACTGGATAAAACGTTGAAAACCACAAGAAGTTCCGCTCGATCAGGTCTTGGCGCATCATCTATCTGTGCTAGCATCTGCACATGCTAACTCGCTTTTGCACCCTTATTCTGTTCCTGGCCGTTGCGCCGGTTCCGTGCCTTGCAGGGCCAGGTGTGCCAGGGCCTGCCTATTTTGCCGGAACCTACGAACGGGTCGGGCGCGACAGCGCCTTGCCGCCGCGTTTCATGGACGATCGGGTGAGCATCACCGTCATGGGTCGCGGCCTCCGGCTGGAGGATTGCGCGGGCGCGGAGACTCGGATGTTCTTCTTTCCGACGATGGATGGTGAGAATGTCATCCTTGGCCAGACGGATGGCGCCGATTTTGCCTGCCTGTTCCACAACAATGGCGAGAATCGCCCCATCCTTACGTGTCGCGCCGATGCGGGGGGGCTGTTCACGCTCTGGCCGGTTGCGGT
>Ga0105048_10000737_pt1 | contig 51460 bp, 48 predicted proteins | sample MAT05_FD_78382 | JGI IMG/M metagenome (GOLD analysis project Ga0105048, IMG submission 78382) | Freshwater microbial communities from Lake Fryxell liftoff mats and glacier meltwater in Antarctica - MAT-05 | ecosystem: Environmental > Aquatic > Freshwater > Ice > Liftoff microbial mat | place...
GACCCACGCGATGCGGATCGGCCCCTATGAGAATGAGTTTCAGAGGTTGGCTCGCGCACAGCCTCTTTTGGTCGGTCTCCCTCGAGCGGTCAAACTTTGCGGTGGTTCCCCCTGTCAGTCGACGGGCGACTTCGCTGGGGGCGATGCGGATCGAGTGGGTGAGACCCCAACGGTCGCTGTGGGGTCGCGCTTGGGGGGTATCGTCGTCGCCATGAGCCGGGCACCGTAGCAGCGGCGGGGCATCGGCTTCAATCGCGGCGGTCAGGTCTCAAACGCCAGTTGAAAGCACCGGCCGCGCCAGCGGAGGTCTACCGCCACTCGCGCGGAATTTCTCACGAGCATTGATCTCTCTGCACCTGCGCGATGCTAGGAGTCGCCTCGTGCCAGGGCTGAATGCAGCGACTTCAGCAACGAAGCACTGAAAGCGTCTTTGCTCGGAGGCTCGGGGGCGACCAGGGTGTACGCGGTCAAGCGGCTGCAAATGGCCTGCGACGGTCACCTGGGCATAGATCGCGGCTGCCTCGACGGTGAAAGGCGAATTGCTCCCGCCGACGGTGAGGTTCTGCGCCGTTGCAGTCGACGCGAGGCAGACACAGAAAACCCCGAGCATTCGAAGCATCGACGCAGAATTTTTGAGATCTGCACAGACCACAAGAATCTGCTCGGCGCACAGTCGCCTACCATCACCCCCCAGTTCGAGAGCGTGCTCGACGGAGAACAGCCGTTCGCTCTCCGAACCAGTTGTAGACGACCTCCGTCTTTCGACCGGTTTCTTGCAGTGCCTCGATGGCCACTTCGATCAACTGCCGCAACGACGGCGTCGTCGAATAGGCCACCTCAGTACGCCAAGACCCGAGTGAACACGTCGAGCTTGCGGTTGGGCGACATCAGCTCAGCCAGGTTCTCGAAGGGGAAGCTGAACAGCGTCACCCTCGAGGTACGCAAGGTGCCAACGTTGCGACGACCCACCGCGACCGACGCCTGCACGAAGGTGTTCACCGCAGGGTCCGGGTCGGGGTCCATCAAGGCGGTGAAGAAGGTGTCGGTGCCGGCCGCGGGGTTGATCGGGTCGGTGAAGGTTCGCAGCGGCAGGCCGTTCGCGACGCCCATCGTGGTGCCCAGAAAGAGGCCCACGCCGTTGATGGTGTAGGTATTGTCGTTGAGACGGTCCCACGCGATGCCTTGCGCGCCGATGTAGTTGCGCAGCCACTCACCCTCGGCGAGTTGCCAGGTGTTGGTGCCGCTCTGCCCGTAGAGATACGACGAGGCGAAGATCGACACCTTGCGGCCGCCGAGGTCGAGAAACGCCTTCAGCACCACCTCGTCAGCGCCCGACACCGTATTCACGTTGCCCGCACCGCCGTAGTGCGAGCCGCAGTACCAGATGATGGTCTTGTAGCCCTTGATCTGCTCGTAGCTCGGCCCACTCGATTCACTGGGCACCACGTACACGTTGTACGGCAGCGCCACCTGGGTCAGCAGATTGCGAAAGAGGTTGTCTGAGACCGAGGCCACCGCGTCGCGCTCGTTGTCGTTGTTCTCACTGCGGTCGTCATCGACCAACAAGATGTCGACCGGCACCGTCACCGACACGCTCAGGCGCAGGGTCGAGGTGCTGATCGAGCCCGACCCGGTGCCCGACACGTCGAGGTTGAACGTGCTCACCGGCGTGGTCGCGCTCGATGTCAGGGTCAGCGTCGTCACGTCGGCCGTGGTGCTGGTCGGCGCGAAGGTCGCGGTCATGCCGGTCGGCAGCCCGCCGATCGCGAAGGTCACCGTGCCCGTCTCGCGAGTGCGGGTCACCGTCACGTTCACCGTCGCCACGCCGCCCTGCCCGATGGTCACCATCGCCGGGTCAGTGCGCAGCGAAAAGTACGCATCGGTGCTGACGCCCGCGTCGACAGTCACTCCAGCGTCGGTCGCCACGACCCTCGGCGGCGCCCCGCACCCAAAAGCAACACCTGCCGCAAGCACCGGAAGAAGGAGTCTCTGTCGAAAGTACATGCCCCGCGCCTAGTACAAGCGCTCGTCGATCGCTCTCGTTGTTGCGCAGAACCTCTCCGACGAAAGAGCCTTAATGACTTTATCTCGGCTTCATGGCAAGCATCGAGGTCATGATTTCGACCCGAGCCGAGCTGATCACCGCAATCGAAGGCGGGCTGACCCCGCGCTACGCGTTCTTCTGGGGCCACACCCCGCGTGAGGCCGCAGTGGTCGACCGCGCCTGCTTCAGCCAGTGGTATCCGCGCGCCTTCGAGGTGGCCGGCGTGCGCTACCCGAGCGCCGAGCATTGGATGATGGCGCAGAAGGCCCGCTGCTTCGACGACGCGGAGGCGCTCGCGCGAATTCTCGAGAGCCCCTCGCCGGCCGATGCCAAGGCGCTCGGGCGCACCGTTCGAAACTTCGACGACGCGGTGTGGGCCTCGAAGCGCTTCGAGACCGTCGTCACCGGCAATGTGGCCAAGTTCTCTGAGCACCCCGAACTCAAGGCGGTGCTGATCGCGACTGGAGAAGACGTGTTGGTCGAGGCGGCTCCACGAGACCTGGTGTGGGGCATCGGTTTGGGAGCGGCGAACCCGCGGGCCGTCGACCCGCGCGCGTGGAGAGGCCTCAACTTGCTTGGCTTTGCGTTGATGCAGGTGCGTGCGCGCCTGGCGTGAAACTCTTCGGCGACGACCAGTCGGTTCCGTTACAGTCCGGCCCGCAATGGAGGCCCTCCTTTTCCCCAGTGAAGAAGCGCTGCACGTCGCGCTTCGGTCGGGCCTGATACCGGTCGAAGTGCAGCGAGCCCCCGCCCGGGTTTCGTACGCCAACGACGGGCAAGTGGCGATCTCACCGTCGGTCGCCTTCCCCGCCAAGGCCAAGAAATCACTCAAGAGCAGCGGCGTGATCGAAGCCGACGCTCCCGGGCCGGGCCGCGCCATCACCTGCTGGGCCGAAGCGCTGGTACCCCGGGCGATTGGTGAGCCTGAGGGCACGCTTCAGCAGGTGCTGTTCACCGTCGATTCGCAAGGCACCTTGCTGGCCCTGGCTGGCGAGCTGCTGCGTCTGGGCTGCGACCGCCAAGAGTTGCGCATGCTCGAGAGCGGCTCGGTGGTCAAATCGCTGGTGCGGGTGGTCGACCCGCCGTGGTTCGTCTTGTCACGCGCACTCGATCATCTCGATGGGCTGCGCGCCTTTGTGCCCTCTCCCGCCGGCCAAGACCAGGTGTGGACGGAGGTCGGCTTCGAGCACCCGCTCGACATGGCCATCGAGATGCCGGCCACCGGTCTCGTGCTGGTGCTCGGCGACGGCAGCTGGTGGCGCCTCCCCGACGGCCAGTGGACTGACATCGACCAGCTGGTCGAGCCCTCGCAGCTGCCGGCGGCGAAGAAGAACCCCGCCACGGCTTCGCTGCCCAAGGTGCAGGTGACCCTCACCCTGGCCCGCGCTGCGCGCCCCGAGACGCCGACCCTGTTCGTGCTCCGCAGCGACGCGAATGACGCTCGGGGCAACGCGCTCAAGCAGATCGAATCACTGGTGCGCGGGCTCCCCGAGGCCCAGCTCGAGAACATTTTGTTCGTCGTCACCGGCGACATGGTCGTGCTCCGCGCGCGGCCCGGTCGCGAGGCCAACACCGGCGCCCTGCCTGGCGTAGCCTTCGCGCGGGTGCTCGACATGCCCAACCTCTTCGCGCCGTCGGGCCTCACCGTCGAGCCTCCGCTGCGCAGAGATCGCCTCCGCACCTGGCTCGCGCCCGACCCCGACGTGGTCACTTGGCTCGAGCCGAGCCCGAAGGGGTTCGCGCAGTTCTCGGTGCTCGAGGCCTCGTTTCGCCCGCTCACCGACTGGGTTGAGTACGTCATCGACGGCGCCACCGAGACGCTCGAGACCTGGGTGCGCTCTGCCACCTTCGACTTCGCTCCTTTCGCGGTGCTCGAAGATGCGCGCCCCCGGGAGCACGCCGAGCCCGAGCGGCTCGAAGAAGAGCCCAAGCCCGGTCGCACCCGCCGCCGCACCGAAGTTCGGGCGCCCAGCCGCGAGGCCCAGGCTGACACGACGCGCAGCAGCGTGCCGGTGGTGAACATCGAGGTGCCGAACAGCCCGAGCCAGCTCGAGGCGATGATCACCCGTGAAGAGTTCGCCTTTCTCGAGCTTGACGCCGACGCCGATTCGCCCGCCCGCCGCACCGCGTGGATGCGCCTCGCCGAGCTCTATGCCCGCGGTCAGCGCCCGCGCGACGCCGGTATGGCCTGGGCGCACGCGCTCTGGGAGTCAACCGGCGACGAATCGACCCAGCTCGCTCAACGCTGGGCCGAGACCACCGGCGCGCGGTTCGATTCGCTGCTCCAGCAGAGCGCCCCCAACGTGGAGCAGACCCGGGCCGCAGTGGCCGGTCTCACCGCCGCGGCCGCCACCAACAACGCCGCCGTCTCGAGTCGGGTGGCTGACTGGTCTGCGTTTCTCGACCGCTTCGACGACGACCTCGACGTGCGCAGCTTCTGGCTCGGCCGGGTCGCGCTCTCGCGACTCTCAGGGGGCGACCGCCTCGGTCTGGCCCGCGCGAGAGATCGCGTGCTCAACCGGCTGCAGCGCGGCCTCTCGCTCGACCGCGACGTGCCCCGCCTGCTCCGCGTCACCGGTCAGAACATGGCCGGAGGCGCCGGCACCGACCGCGCCAACCGCGTCGGCGCCCAGCTCGAGGCGTTGCTCAAGGCCTTCGAAGAGACGCCGCGCAAACGCTCGCCGGTCGAAGCACCTCCCAACCTCACCCGGGCCTACGTGCACTTCGAGTTCGCCTGGGGCTTCGCTCGCCTCGGCAACGCCGACCGCGCGCGCCAGCTTCGTGACGCGGGCCTCGGCGCGCTCGATCGCAAGATGCCGGTGCACCAGTACTTGACCCGCGCCTACGTGGCCCGCATTGATCAAGCGCTCGAAGGCGCCTCACCCGAGACGCCGCTCGCCCCCGACATCAACGCCCTGCTCACCGGCCTCGAGGCGTTTCTTCGCTACAAGGTCGACCGGCTGCGGCAGTCGTCGATGGTGCTCGAGCCTCAAGAGCGCCTCGACCCGATGGGGTTGTTCTGGCGCTCGAGCCAGAACGCTCGCGGCGAAGAGCTGGCTGCCCTGCGCGGCATTCAAGACCCGGCCGAGCTGCTCAAGGCCATCGAGGCGCGCTCCCTGGTGGCGGCCGACCCGCAACTGGGCGCTGAAGAGCGGGCCCGCCTGCTCGACAGCTTGCTCGACTTCCTGCCTCAGCTGCCCGAGTCGCAAGCCCTGCCGCTGTTGCAGCGCTTCGTCACGCTCGCCGAGCCGATGACGCCCAAGCTGCGCGCGGTGGTGCTGGAAGACGCGCTCAAGGTGGCCGGGCACTTCGGGCGTACCGCGCTGATCAAGCAGCTCGTGCTCACCCTCGGAGGGTTGATCAAAGAGCTCGGTGTCGAAGGCGTCGCCGAAGTGGGCGCGACGCTGGTGGCCGGCGTTCGCTCACTTCGCCGGGTCGGTCTGCGCGAAGAGGCCGGCGAGCTGCTCTCTCGCGCGTCGACGGTGCTCAAGGGTGAAGACACCAAGACCCTGCAAGCCCGCCTCGCGCTGGCCGCCGGGTTCTCGTACCTCGGGCAGTTTCAGCAGGCGCAGCCCATCGTCGACGAGGCGCTCAATCGGCTCGCGCGCGAGTCGGGTCTGATCCCCGTCGATCGCCTCAAGCTCACCCGGTACACCGCGCGTGCGCTCGGCCACGCTTCGACCGAGGTGGCGCTCCCGGGCCTGCTGCGCCTGGCCCAACAGCTGCCGTGGATCACCGACAGCTTCAACACCAATGACCACTTCTGTCTGTCGCTGGTCGACTTCGCCGATGCCCTGGTGCTCGGCCACGTGGGCGACGACCTGACCCTGAACGAAACGACGCGCCGGTTTCTCGAAGAAGACGAGTATCTCGTTCGGCGGCGCGTGCACCATGATGTAGGAGGCGAGGGCTGATTCAGCTCCTCGTGAGACCATGACGACCACACCGAAGAAAGAGACGCTCGAGGGCATCACCGACCTGACTCTCGAGCAGCTTCAAGCTGAATCGCAGGGCCTGCGTGAGCGCATCAACCGCTTTCGCCTGGGGCTCGGCCGACACTTCGTCGACAAGCAGCCGCTGATCGACCTGATGACCGTGGCCGCGGTGGCGCAGGAGCCGTTGCTGCTGGTCGGGCCTCCGGGCACCGCGAAGTCTGACCTGGTGATCAAGTTCAAAGACGCGCTCGGCATCGACGGCGCTGACTACTTCGAATACCTGCTGACCCGCTTCACCGAGCCCAGCGAGGTGCTGGGGCCCATCGACATCAACGAGCTGCGCAGCGGCCGGTACATTCGGCGCGAGCGCGGCAAGCTGCCCACCGCGCGGCTGGTGTTCCTCGACGAAATCTTCAAGGCCAGCTCGGCGATCTTGAACGCGCTCCTCACCGTGATCAACGAGCGCAAGTTTTACCAAGACGGCGCGCCGGTGCCGGTGAAGCTGAAGATCCTCTTCGCCGCGACCAACGAGATCCCCGAGCACTCCGAGTTGGGTGCGCTCAAAGACCGCTTCTGCCTCAAGGCCGCCTGCCGCTCGGTGCAAGAGACCCACTTCATCGAGCTGATCGACGCGGGCATCGAGTCGCAGACCAACAAAGACCTCAACCGCAAGCCGTGGGCCGAGTCGCTCACCGGTCTCGAAGACCTGCTCAAAGCGCACCGCTACCTGACGCTGGTGATGGCGCGCAAAGAGCCCAAAGACCGCGACATGTTCTTTCGCGACGAGGTGATGCGCGAGTTTCGTCGGGTGATTCGCACCCTGGTGCGTGAAGACGAGGTGTTCGTCTCTGATCGCAAGCTGATCAAGCTCTACCGTCTGCTCCGCACCCGCGCGTGGATCGTGCACGGCGGCGCGGTGGAGCGCGAAGACCTGCAGCTGCTCTCGTACCTCGGCGACACCCGCGAAGAGATCGACCTGCTCGAAGAAAAAGTGCCGCGCTTGCTGGGGCTCTCGTGATGCCGGGCTCGAACCGACGGGTCGCCTCGCGCCGCATCACCTGTGTCGCGGTGGGCGTCGAGGTGAAGAACAAGCAGCAGCTGGCGCTGATTCGCGACGCCAGCACCTCGGGCGCGATGCTCTTCACCCGCAAGGCGCTCACCGCCGGCGACAAGCTCACCATCTCGATTCAGTTCGATACGAATTCGAGCGGCGTCGAGGTGGTCGGCCAGGTGGTGCGCACCGAGAAGCTCAAAGACGGGTTCTGGTCATTCGCCGTCGCGGTGACCTTCGACCCGCCGCGCGACGATCTCACCTCGCTCTTCGATGCCCTCGCCGAGCAGCAAGAACGGCTCTTCGGCAGCCACGTGCCGGCGCCACGCCCGTCGCGGTCTTGAAGCGAAGCCGCGGGGTCAGGGCAGCTCGAGCGCGATGTTGTCGTTGAGCTCTGACTGCGCGACGATTCTGCAACCGCTCGCCACCAGCTGGGCAATCAGCGCGCCCCCACCGTCGGGGTACCCTTTTCGATTCACCAGAATCGCGATGAACCCCGAGGCCTTCAGCTCGGCGAGCATTTGCTCCGCGGGCAGCGACGCAATTCTGAACTTCCACTCTGCGTTGGGTCGACCCTTCACATCGCCGTGCGAGAACCGAAAGGTCTTGGCGAACAGACACGGCCGAAACATCTCGTAGCTGTCGATGCCGTAAATCGGAGGCGACTCCGGGAAATGCATCGCCGGGAGCTGAAAAATCATCGCGCCGGGGGGGAGCACCTGCTCCATCGCCAGCACCAGGTGTCGATCGTTGTCGGCCTGAGCCCGGTTGGTCAGAACGGCGTCTGCCGGGTTCACCAGGCCGCCCTGCTCCCAACGTGCGGCGAAGCCCAACACGATGCACACCGCCCAGCGCGCGAGCTTCGGCAGCCGGCGAATCACCCTCGGCACCGCCCAGGCCCCGAACAACATCACGATCGCCAGCACCACCACCGACGCCCGGTTGTTCGAGCGAAAGAGCACGAAGTGAAACAGACCCAGCACGCTGCTCAGCCCGCCCGTTGCGTGGGCAATCATCATCCACGCGGTGGTCGCCGCCAGTGACAGCACCCAGTGCGGCCCCTTGCGCCTGGCGATGACCGACAGACCCGTCACCGCGAGCGCGATCAAAAAGACGAAGCCGAGCACCCCGAGGTACGGCCCTGGCTCTTCGCCGTTGACGATCGCCTGGGCTTTGCCGCGGTACCAGATCTCCCGCATGAACGGCACCCGGTGCAGGTGCGGCGGGGTCATGAAGCTGATCGGCTTCAAGGCGTAGAGCTCGACCTCGTGCGCCAACCGCGCGATGGCTGTCGGGTTGGGGCCGATCTCCATCATGCTGCGAATCGAGTCGTTCGAGGTCGACAGCGCCGAGAGCGCGAAGATGCCCGCCAGCGCAAACACCGGCCCCAGCCGCTTCTTTTGAAACCCGTGCCGCATCACCCCGGCGAGCGCGCCAAGCAGGTACAGCTGCACCGCGAAGAACACGTAGTAGATGAAGCTCCACCCGGTGAGAACGGTGGCGATGGCCGCGATGAAAAACCGCTTCGACTTCAGCGGGAGCCCGCGCCGACTGCCCAGGTACGCCATCACCAACACGTTCCACGGCACGATGCCGATGAAGGTGAGCGAGAAGTGGTGCACGTTGCGCACGAAGATGTAGTGCGACACGCCGAAGAGAAACCCGCCGAGCACCGCGCCCTCGCGCCTGAAGCCGAAGCGTCGCGCCACGAAGTACATCGAGATGCCCGCGGAGATGAGCGCGAACATGTAGCCGATGTTGATCGCCACGATGGTGTCGGTCACCTTCGCCAGCTGACCCACGAACCAGAACACCGGGTCATCGGTGCCGGGGAAGTCATTCCAATTCGCGACGTAGGGGGCTCCCAGCGAGGGGAGCGTCTTGGAGGTGAAAGGAAAGTAATCGCCGCGTCTGGCTGCCGCGACCACCGCCGCTGAGAAAAAGGCGTCACCGCGGTACGAGATCGGGTCTGAGAACTTCCAGTCTTTGAAGAAGCCCGCCTCTTCGGCCCACACCAGGGCGATCACCAGACCGAGCAGCGATGCGACCAGCCAATCTCTGCGGCTGCGCGTCCATCGCTTGCGAGCGCTCGGGGGGCGCGTGCTCGGGAGGTCCGCCATCGTGCGCGACGTAGAGCACAGGGCCCCAGGTCGAGAAAGAACAAAGTCCCTCCGCTGCCGTCAGCGCAGCGCGAGCGACTCCGGCAACGTCAGCAATTCGCCTGGAGCCGCGAGCAGCACCTTCGCTCCGTTCTCCAGCAGCTCGGCCTTGCCCCGAAAACCCCACAGCACGCCGATCGCCAGCATGCCCGCGGCGGTGGCGGTCTTCATGTCGATGGCGGTGTCACCGACGAACCCGATTCGAGAAGGCTCGAACCCGAGGGCCACGGCGATCTCGAGCGCCGACGAAGGGTCGGGCTTCATCGGCTTGCCGGGTCTCTCGCCGCGCACCACCACGAACTTCGAGTTGGGAAACCGCAACGCCACCAACGCTTTGGTCAGCTCGTCGCGCTTGTTCGACAACACCGCCATCGGTATGCGCAGCCCGTGCAGCGCGGCCAGCAACGCGTCGATGCCCGGGTACGGCCAGGTATTGGCGTGCTCCGAACGCCGGTAGTGCAGCCGGTAGGCGTCGACGACCCCCTTCACAGGCACGGTGCACCCGCTCGGCATCGACCTGCTCGCCAGCTGCTCTGCGTCATCGCCGACGTACGCTTTGTAGTTCTCGAGCGCTTGCTCTGGCAGCCCGTGCTCTCGCAGCGCGCCGTTCATCGCCGAACCGATCTCGTTGAGCGAGTCGGCCAGCGTACCGTCGAGGTCGAAGATCAGGGCCTGAAAGGGCAGCGACATGGTGACGCGTGTAGTACAGAACTCCGCCTCATGCGTCTGACCAAGCCCCGCCGCAAAGATCTCGCTTGCGTCGCCATCATCATCGCAATCGTCACCTTTGAGTGGTGCGAGACGACGCAGGTCTTCTACGGGCAAAAGATGCTCGAGCCGCTCTCGTACGTAGGAGACGGCCTGTTCACCGCCGCCTGCGTCGCCGCGGGCATGCGGGGCGACTACCTGCCGTTCGCCTCGAAGCAATTCCCCTCGTTGGGTGCGCCCTTCATCGCGAGCTGGAACGACTTCCCCACCACCGAAGACTTCTTGCCGCTCATCGTCGGCACGCTCGCCCGGTCGATCGGAGTCTTCGGAGCCATCAACTTCTGCCTCTATCTCGCGTGCATCTTCGCCGGGCTCTCGATGTTCTACGTCGCCCGGCGCTTTCACTTGAACCGCGCCTTCGCCACCATGAGTGGAGCGATGTACGGCTTCACCATGTACCTCTGTAGTCGAGGTACGCATCACTTCGGTCTCACCTTCTATTGGATCTTTCCGTTTCAGATCTTGACCGGTGCGTGGCTCGCGAGTCGCAAAGGCATCTCCTTCCGCTCTAAGAAGTTCGTGATCACGATGGTGGTCGGGGTCATCACCGGGTGCTCGGTCATCTACTACTCGTTCTTCGCCATGCAGCTCTATGCGCTGGCGTTGCTGGTTCGCATGGGGCGGCCGAAGCGGAAGCAAGCGTTGTTGGTAGGCCTCTCGCTCGCACTCGTCACGGCGGGGTCGATCTTCGTAATGAACGCCGACACGATTTTCTACGTGAGCTCGAGCGGGCTGAACACGACCGCGGTGTACCGCGACGCACGCGACGTCGAGCTCTACGCGCTCAAGCCCATCGCGATGCTGGTGCCAGCGGGCAATCACCGGTGGGCCTTCTTTCGCCACCTCTCTGACATGGCGAATGAGCAGACTTTGATTCAGGGCGAGATCCCCGCTCCGTATTTCGGCGTGGTTCAAAACCTGATGCTGCTCGGCTTCGTGATCACCGCCGCCCGGGCCATTGCACGGCGAAAGCTGAACCTCAGCGTCACCTGGGCCTTGACCGTGGCGTGGCTGATCATCGGCCATTCGGTGGGCAGCCAGAACAGCTTGATGGGGCTGGCCGGCCTCCGGCTGTTTCGCTCGGTCAATCGCGTCTCGATCGTGATTCTGGCCTTCGTGCTGCTCTTCGGCGCCTGGGCACTGCCTCGCCTGCTGCGGCGCTTCGGCCCGCGCGTGCAGTGGGTCGTCGCCATGGTGCTGGCGGTGTTCGGTACCTTCGAGCCGATTCCCGTCACCCAGAACCCCGCGGCGATCCTCCACAACCGGCGACTCTATGAATCTGACAAGCGCCTAGTCGAAGAGGCCGAGGCACAGCTGCCCGTGGGCTCGGCCGTCTTCCAGCTCCCCGCGATGGATTTTCCGGAGGTGGGGGCGTACGCCGGTGTCGATGGGTACGGCATGTTTCGGCCGTATTTCTTCGCCAAGCATCTGCGCTTCTCGCACGGCGACGTGAAAGGCCGCCCCAACGCCACCTGGAAATTCGGCGTCGCCAAGCTCGCGCCTCCAGAGATGATGGCCGAGCTGCGAAGCAAAGGGTTCTCGAGCATCTACATCAACCTCGCCGGCTACCCGGGTCAGGAGCAGGCGATGATCGACGCCTTCGTGAACAGCGGCGCGCGACTGCTCAACAAATCGATCATCGGCGACTCGGTGTTTCTGGTTCTCTGAAACTTCGCTAGAAGCCCGCAATGCTCAGCGAATCGGCCTTTCATGACGTGCTCAGCGACGCGGCTCGCCAGGGTGAGGCGCTCCTCGAACGAGCCCGGGTGGCCTTCGCGAATCAGCACGGGCTGGTGTTGTTCGGCGGTGGCGGCTTCGCGAAGAAGGTCGTTCAGATCTTGTCGCGCAACGGTCATCGCATTCACGCCATCGTCGACCGAAACCCCGCGAAGTGGGGCGGCACCCTCGAGGGCGTACCGGTCATCGGCCCCGGTCAGCTGACCGCCGAGCTTCGAGCCTGCACCGCCGTGGTGAGCGTCTGCGGCCACATCGTCGGCTACCCCGAGCTCGCGGCCGTCGCCATCGAGAGCGGGTTTCCTGACCCGCTGACCGGCACGTTGATGTTCTGGCTCTACCCTTCGCAGCTTCTGCCCTTCTTCAGCTGGAGCACGCCGCGCACCTCAGCCGAGGCCTCGAAGAAGCTGTACGCCACCTATCAGCTGTTCAGCGATGACACCGCGCGCGAGCAGTTCGTCACCGAGCTGTGCATGCGCAGCTCGATGAACTTTCAGAAGATCAACACCCCCGATGTGCCGGGCCAGTACTTCCCTCCGTTTCTGAAGCTGCTGGGCGCGAACGAGATCTTCGTCGACGGCGGCGCCTACGACGGAGACACCATGCGCTCGTACCTCGAGCGACGCAGCGACGGCGTTGGCAGGTGGTACGCACTCGAGCCCGACCCGGGCAATGGCGCGCGGTTCCTCCAGCTGCTCAACGACACGCCCAAAGCCGTCGGCCACGCCAAGCTGTTGCCGTACGGGCTCAGCGACTCGAGCCGCCGCGCGCGCTTCAACGCCAGCGGCGTGATGACTGCGGCGGTCTCTGATTCGGGCGACACCGAGATCGAGCTGCGGCCGCTCGACGCGTTGGTCACCGAGCCCATCACCTTCTTGAAGCTCGACATCGAAGGGGGCGAGCTGCAGGCGCTCGAAGGTGCTAGGCAAACGCTGGCGCGCTCACCAGACGCGGTGCTGGCCATCGCCGGCTACCACGCCCCCGACGATTTCTCGTCGATACCGGCCCTGATGAAAGAGCTGCGGCCGAACGCCAGATTCGGCTGTAAGAGTCACGGCCACTTCGGCTTCGATTTCGTCTTTTACGCGGTGCCCGAAAACCGCTGGGTTGACTCGCAGCGCTGAGGGCAATCAGCCCATTCGGGGTTGACTCTGGAGGCCGGCACGCTAATGCCTGCCCCTATGTCAACGAGCGCACCTGCCTTTGATTTTCGGCGGCTTTTCATTCTCGAGATGGCCAACAACCACATGGGCGATGTGGAGCATGGCATTCGAATCATTCGAGAATTTCACGCCGCACTGAAAGACCTGCCGGTGCGGGTCGCGATGAAGTTTCAGTATCGCTACATCGACAGCTTCGTTCACCCCGCGTACCGCAACCGCACTGACATCAAGCTGATCAAGCGGTTCACCGAAACGATGTTGTCTGAGGCCGATTACCTGCGTCTCACCAGCGAAGTGAAGTCGCTTGGCTGGTCGACGGTGTGCACGCCGTTTGATGAAAAATCAGTCGCGCTGATCGAAGCGCACCAGCACGACGTGATCAAAATTCCCAGCTGCTACTTCTCAGACTGGCCGCTGCTCGAGCGCGTGGCGCAGTCGAAGCTGCCGATCATCGCCTCCACTGCCGGAGCCTCGGTCGAGGAGATGGACCGGGTGGTTTCGTTCTTCCAGCACCGCGACAAGAATTTCGCGATCATGCACTGCGTCGCCGAGTACCCGACGCCTGATCAAGACCTTCAGCTGAACCAGATCGACATCATGCGTCGGCGCTACGCGACGCAGTTGATCGGCTTCTCGACCCACGAGTCGCCTGACAACATGGCCTCGGTGCAGATTGCCGCAGCCAAGGGCGCCGCGCTCTTCGAGAAGCACGTCGCGGTGCCGACCGACAAGTACGCCATCAACGCCTACTCGGCGACGCCGGCTCAGGCTCGCGCCTGGGTGCAGGCAGCGCTCAAGGCGTGGGAGATGGGCGGCGTGGTCGATCAACCCAAGCCGATACCCGAGAAAGAAAAGGCCGACCTGCGTGCGCTCTACCGCGGCGTGTGGGCGAAGAAGCCGATTCAAGTCGGCGAGGCCCTCACCGCAGAGAACACGTTCTACGCCATGCCCAACGTCGAAGATCAGCTCATCGGCCAAGACATGTCGAAGTACTCGCAGTACGTCGCGACCAAGGCCATCGACCTCAACGAGCCCTGCCTCACCGCCGACTTCAAGCACACCGAGCTGCGCGAGTGGGTTCAGCAGACGGTGCGTTCGGTTCGCGCTTTGCTGCAGAAGGCCAACGTTCGCCTGCCCAACAAGGTCGAGGTCGAGCTCTCGCACCACCACGGGCAAGAGCGCTTCGCCGAATGGGGCGCCACGATTCTCAACGTGGTGAACCGCGAGTACTGCAAGAAGATCATCGTCTTGTTGCCCGGCCAGCAGTACCCGGTGCACCACCACAAGGCCAAAGACGAGACCCTGCACGTGCTGCACGGCAAGCTCGAGCTCGTGCTGGGCGAGACCAAAGAGACCCTCAAAGAGGGCGACGTGTTTCCGGTCGAGCGCAATGCAGATCACTCGTTCGCGAGCGACGTCGGCTGCGTGTTCGAAGAGATCTCGACCACGTACCTGAAGGGCGACAGCTATTACGAGCCCGAGATTTACAACAACCCTCGCCGCAAGACGTATTTGACCTACTGGTCTGATTGGGCCGAGACGTGAAACTCTCTGATTTCATCGTCGATTTTCTCGCGCGCAAAGGTCTCAAGAACATCTTCCTGCTGCCCGGCGGCGGGAGCATGCATCTGGTCGACTCAGCCGGAAAACACCCCGACCTCGGCTACGTGGTGACGTTGCACGAGCAGGCCGCGGCGATCGCTGCCGACGCCTACGCCCAGTTCAACGGCCACCTCGGCTGCTGCCTGGTGACGACGGGCCCCGGTGGCACCAACGCCATCACCGGCGTGATGTCGTCGTGGCTCGATGGCGTGCCGGTGTTCGTGTTGTCAGGCCAGGTGAAGCGCGCTGACTTGATGGCCGGTACCGGGCTCCGCTCGAAGGGTTTTCAAGAGGTCGACACCATCGAGATCGTGAAGTCGTTCACCAAGTACGCGGTCACGGTGCAAGACCCGCAGACCATTCGCTACCACATGGAGCGCGCGTACTTCGAGAGCCAGAACGGCCGCAAAGGCCCGGTGTGGATCGACGTACCCCTCGACGTGCAGTCAGCCGATGTCGACCCGGTCGCGATGAAGGGCTTCGACGCTCCGGCGCCCAAGACGGCGGGCGCCAACGTGCTCGGCTCGGCGCTCGACACCCTTCGCTCGCGTCTGGCGACCGCCCAACGCCCGTGCTTCTTGATCGGCAATGGCGTGCGCATGGCTGGCGCGTCTCAGGTCCTCAAGCAGGTGCTCGCTGACCTCGACGTGCCGGTGTTGGCGACGTGGAGAGCGGCCGACCTGTTTCCGGAGGACACCAAGTATTACTTCGGTCGCCCCGGTGCCATCGGTCAGCGCGCCGCCAATTTCATTCAACAGAACTCAGACCTGATCATCGTTCTCGGTGCGCGTCTCGACACCGGCCAGGTCGCGTACTCGTACGAGAACTTCGCACGGGCCGCTCACAAGATCGTCGTCGACATCGACGCCTCTGAGCTCGAGAAGCTCACCTTCGCCTCGGCCACCAAGGTGGTCAGCGACGCGAAAGAGTTCGTCGACGCACTGGCGGCCGAGCACGGGCGCTGGAAGCTGACCACCGGCAACATCGCCTCGTGGAAGACCAGGTGTCGCGAATGGGTTGAGAAGTACCCGATCGTGCTGCCCGAGTACCGCGAGCAGAAGACCTACGCGAACTCGTACGTGCTGCTCGACCTGCTCTCTGAGCTGCTCACGCCGAACGATGTGATGGTGCCCGGCAGCTCAGGCGCGTGCAGCGACGTGACGATGCAGACCTTTCGCGTCAAAGATGGCCAGCGCATGCTCAACAGCACCACCTTGGGCGCGATGGGCTTCGGGTTGCCCGCCACCATCGGCGCCTGCATCGCCGCCGGCCGCCGCCGAACCATCAACATCAACGGCGATGGCGGCTTTCAGCTCAACATTCAAGAGCTCGAGACCGTCGTTCGCGAGAAGTTGCCGATCAAGTACTTCATCTTGAACAACGACGGGTACGGCTCGATTCGAAACACCCAGCGCAACTACTTCAACGAGCGATGGGTTGGCTCGAATCGCCAGAGCCGCCTCAGCATCCCCGACATGGTGAAGGTGCCGCAGGCGTACGGCCTCGAGGCCTTTCGCGTTCACAACAACACCGAGATGCGAAAGATCGTCGAGCACGCCCTGAGCCTGCCCGGCCCGACCCTGTGCGACGTGATGGTCGACCCCGAAGAGACGGTCGCCCCGAAGACCAAGTCAGAAGTGCTGCCCAACGGCTCACTGCGCACCAAGCCGATGGAAGACCTCTGGCCCTTCCTCGACCGTGAAGAGTTCAAGGCGCAGATGTTGATACCGACCGTGAACGCCTGATCATGAAGCTGCCTGAGCTCCGAGAGGCCGTCTTTCTCGCCAACCGAAGCCTGGTTGACCGCGGGTTGGTGATGCAGACGTTCGGTAACGTCAGCGGCATCGACCGCGCGTCAGGGGTGTTCGCGATCAAGCCCTCGGGCGTGAAGTACGCCGAGCTCTCGCCTGAGAACATGGTGCTCGTCGACCTCGAAGGCAAAGTGGTCGAAGGCACCTTCAAGCCCAGCTCAGATACGCCGACGCACCTCGAGCTGTACAAGGCGTTCGCCACCATCGGCGGCGTTGCGCACAGCCACTCGCAGTACGCCACGATGTGGGCGCAGGCCTGTCGCTCGATACCGGCGCTGGGCACCACTCACGCCGACTACGTGTGGGGCGACATCCCCTGCACGTCGGCGCTGAGCGTTCAGCAAATCGAAGGCGAGTACGAGGTCGAGACCGGTCGTCAAATCGTCAAGACCATCGCCGAGCGCGACCCGCTCACGGTGCCGATGGTTCTCGTCTCTCACCACGGCCCGTTTTCCTGGGGCAAGTCAGCGATGGACTCGGCGGCCCAGAGTGAGCTGCTCGAGTACATCGCCAAGCTCGCGCACGGCACGGTGGCGCTGCAGTCACCGCCTCTGCCGATACCGACCGCGCTGCATGCCCGTCACTTCTTCCGCAAGCACGGCGCGAAGAAGTACTACGGTCAGTAATCATTCACGACGAATGTGGTCGTCGGGCAGGAGCACGACCTCGTTCTGCAGCTTCAGCTTGGTGCGAATCGTCTCGGCGATGACCCGCTGGTGAATGAGCGACGTAATCAGAATCGGCTCGGTGGTACCGGTGAGCGAATCGGGCCCGACGATCGGTTTGCCGTTGAGCAACAGGCCATGGTTCACCGGGTTCGCGTCGACGAAGCCCAGAATGTCTGCGCGCTTCAGGCTGGTCTCGCCCAGCAGCTTCATCAGCAGTTGACCCGTGCCCCACACCCACACCTTCGGCGTCTTCGCGATGGTCGCGGCGAGAAACACGTCGATCTTCGCCATCAGCTGGGCCGAGGCCTGAATGTATTTCTCGATGCTCGCGGGCAGCACCGGGTCACGCTTGATGACCGGCGTCGCGGGCGTGGCGCCCTTTCGAAAGAACCCTCGAATCGCGGGGTAGCGCACCCGCGGGGCTTGCTCGATAACCCGGGGCGAGACACCCGATGACTCGAAGCCGTTGAGCGCCAACAGCAGCTCGAGCGTGCGCGGCGAGAAGTGCCGAATGTGCTCGGTGTTGAAGTCTTGAAAGGGCGCGACCAGAAACTCGGGGTACCTGGTGGCATCGGGCACTTCGGCGAAGAGCAGACCACCCGGCTTGATGCACGGCGCGACGCAGGCGAGCGCGCGATGCAGGTCCTGCACGTGCTCCAGCACACCGATCAGGGTGACCACGTCGTGTTCGCCAATCGCAGCGAGCTTCTCATCGAGGCTGCCGACCTCTGCGCGCAACGCCTGGTCGCGAACCGACTGAACACACGCCGCAGAAGGGTCGACGCCGAGGGTGTGCTCGTAGTGCTGCGCTTTGAGCGCGAGCAACAAGCCGCCATTCGCGCAGCCCACGTCAACGATTGAGGCCGACTTCGGCACTTGCGATGTGACGAAGAACTCCACGGTCTCTGCGTGGCGGGCGCGGTCCCACGGAGACTCCGAGTTTCCTGACGAGACGGTCGACGCGTAGATCGACTGGTTCGCGTAGTAGGCGTCGTACGCCTCCTGCTCGACGTGGGTGTCGGCGAACACCAGGCCGCACTGATTGCACACACACACGTCGTAGCCCGACTGCAGCGGGTGACCCGCCGGGAGCACGAACTGCTGCCGGTGAAGCGTCGGGTTGTTCTTGCCCGAGCAGACCGGGCATTGCGCTGAATCAGTGGGCATCGATGCTCCGAGCACGCTACGGCCGAGCGGGCACGTCGAAGTTGATGCGCTCTTTCTCGACCACCAGCGGCCGCTTGAGCACCTGGGTGTGAATCGCGCCCACGTACTCTCCGATGACGCCGAGAAAGAAGAGCTGAATCGACATGAAGAAGAACATGCCAGAGAGCAAAGGGCCGAGGCCCAGCTCGAACTCGTCCCAGCGAACGAGCTTCAAGATGAGGTACATGATCGACACCCCCAGGCTCATGATCGCGAGCGCAAAGCCGACCATGGTGGCCAGGCGAATCGGCGCCTTCGAGTGGCTGGTGATGCCCAACATCGCCAGGTCGTAGAGGGTGAAGAAGTTGTTCTTGGTGATGCCCCGGTACCGGCTCGGCTGGGTATACGGAATCTTGGCGACCTCGAAACCCAGGTCGGGAATCAGGCCGCGAAAGTACGGGTACCGGTCATCGGTCTTGCGAACCTCTTCGAGCACCACGCGATCGTAGAGCCCGAAGCCGGTGAAATTTCCGATCAACCGCACCTCTGAAATACGGCCGATGAACTTGTAATACGACAGCCGCACCAGCCACATGGTGAGCGACTCTTTGCTCGAGGTCTTGATCGCCGCGACGACCTTGAAGCCCTCTTCCCACTTGATCAGAAACTCCTTGATCACCTCGGGGGGGTCTTGCAGGTCAGACGCCATGCAGACCACCGCGTCGCCGCGAGCTTGAAGGAGCCCGTGCGCCGGCGAGCGGATGTGACCGAAGTTTCGCGCGTTGACGATCAGCTTGATCCGGTCGTCTTTGGCGGCCAGCACTTTCACCTTCTCGACGGTGCGGTCGGTCGAGGCGTTGTCGATGAAGATGTGCTCGTAGGCGTACTGCGGCATCGCTTCGAACACGGCCCGAATGCGCTCGGCCAACACGTCGACATTCTCTTCTTCGTTGAAGCAGGGCGTCACAATGCTGATGAGCTTCATGGGTGGGCCCTTCCTCAAGAGGAGGGGCAGATTGCAGAAAGACGCCTGATTTGCCACGTCAAACTCGAGCTGGCTAAATCAGCGCTCCGACGAACGCTGAGACCATCGACACCAGCGCGCCGCATTGGCTCACCAACGGCACATTCGTCGCCGAAACCCACGCGCCCGTCGCGGTTATCAGGCTCGCGATCTTCTTGCCGCCGCTGGCCTTCGCGTCGTTGAGCGTGGCGTGCATCTGCGCGGTGTCGAGCACCGCCAACGCCACGTTCACACCCGGAGCGAACCGGGCCAGGCTCCGCGCGGTCGTGCCCAGGGCCGCCCGGGTACCCGCCGAGATGGTTGCCTGACCCGCCGCGCGAGAAGCAGCCTCCAGCGTCTCCCGCCCGGCCGCGCGGGAGGCCTCGCCCATCGCTTGAGGCACCGTCAGCCCGAGCTTGCCCGTCTTCTCGGTGACCGCCGAACGAACCGCGCGGTTGACGCTCGAGGGGTTCGCGCCGTGGAGCGCTTCGTCAACCATGCGCGGCTCGAGACCGTAGCGCGTCGCCCGACTGCGAAGAGACTTGAGCACGTCAAGCGGGGGCCTGCCGCCGGTCTCGAGCAGGTGCTTCGCCGCCGCCCAAGCCGCAGCCCTCGACACCCGCGGGTCGACCGCAGGCGCCACCGCTTCGAACGCCGTCTTCGCCGCTCGATACGAGACCATCAATTTCTTGCCGGTCACGTAGGTCTCGGCCGAGCTGAGTACGACCCCAAGCTGCGTGGTCGCCAGCTTCGCGACGGTGCCGATGGCCTCGTCGCGCGCCTCGACGCTGCCGGTGCGGGCCCACTCACGCGTCGCGGCGTCGGCCTTCTTGAATTGATCGACCGACTTGATCACCCCGCTCACCGCCGACCAGGGCGTGACCATCAAGCCGATCTTGCCCAGCAACGTGAATTTGTCGGTCGGGTCGAGCACCCGTGAGGCCTCGCGCGCGCGCTCGATCTCGAAGGCCAGCTTCGCACCCTTGGGCCCGTGGTGATCGAAGGCTTTGCCGATCGCCGCCAGGCCGTCGAAGGCATCGAGCCGAAACGGAGTCGCGCTCGGGTTGATCGCCACCATCGCCGCGTGCACCGCCGTCGTCGCCGCTTCCAGCGTATCGATCGGCCGCTCCAGCGCATCGTCAATCATCTGGCCCAAGCGCCAGCCCGTTCGCGGAGTCGCCGGCGGTGGGCTGCTTGATGGTTGAATTGGAATTGACACAGGCCTATTGGACTTATCGAACCGTCGCGGCGCCGGGTTGTCGCCAGAATGCAACTCTTTGATAAAAGGGCACATTTCATGGCTGATTTTCGACGCTTCGAGCTCTTCGCCGATCTCCTGACCCAGCGATTTCCTCAAGCGAAACGCGTCTTTGATGTTGCCGGGGGCAAGGGAGCGCTCAACGCCGAGCTGTGTAAGCGGGGCCTGACCTGCCTGACGTTTGACCGCCGGCACAAACATTTGCCGGTCGACTTCGCGCACCGTGACTTCACGCTCGACGAGCCGTGCGACGCCGATCTGCTGGTGGGCCTGCACGCCGACGGCGCGACCCGGGTGATCATCGAGTACGCGCTCAAGCACCAGGTGCCGTTTGCGGTGGTGCCGTGCTGCAGCGACAACTCGATGCCGTACAAACCGTGGATGCGTCACCTCGCCGAGCTCGCCGCGACTGGAGGCTTCGCGATCGAAGAGGTCACCATGCCGATGCAGGGTCGCGCACGAGTGCTGGTCGGCGTGCCACCCCCGAAGGCTTAGAGCGCGAGAAACACGGTGTCGCCCAGCTCGGCCTTGGCCAGCACCCGCGCCCCGGCACCCACGAAGGCGTTGATCACTGCCTGCTCATTGCCGGGGAAGCCTTTGAGGTTGATGTAGAGGCTCGAGAACCCGTTGCTGCGCAGCTCGGCGAGCATCTGCGGCGGCGGCATCGACGCCACCTGAAACTTCCAGCTCGCGTTGGGCCGACCCTTCACATCGCCATGCGAGAACCGCAGATGCTTTGCGTAGAATTCCGGGCGAAAGAGCTCATAGCCCTCGACGCCCAGGTACGCAGGCACCGCCGGATACTCCATCACGGGTAGCTCGAACACCGCCGACCCCTTGGGCAATACGGCTTCAACCTCGGCCACCAGCGCACGATCCGACTCCGCCATGCGGTGTATCTGAGCCACCACCTCGGGCGTCGCGCTCCTTGGAGCCACCTCGTATGCGCCGAAGATCGCCAACGCCACCGCCACCACCCAGTGCACCCGCGGCCCGAAGCGACGCAGCAGGCGCGGCAGCACCCAGGCACCGAAGAGCACCACGAAGGCCAGCACTACGATCGACGCCCGGTTCACCGAGCGCAGCAACCGCATGCCCGCCAGCCCCATCAACGCGTTCTCGCCGCCCACCGAGTGCCCGATGATGAACCAGGCCACCGAGCAGGCCCAGGTCACCACCAGGTACATCTTTCGTCTGGCGATGGCGACCGCCGCCGCCGCGACCAACCCCAGCATCATCGAGTTGGGCACCATGCCCAGGTACGGCGCGGGTATCTCGCCCTGCACGATGGTTTGATCTGCCGAGCGGCTCGAGAGAGTGCGCGCGAACTTGAACTTGTGGTTCGGGCCGGGCACCAACATCGAGACCGGCTTGAGCGCGTACATCTCGACGTCGGTGGGCGAGCGGTAGGTCGCCGCGCGGTTCACGCCATTCGCGTTCATGTAGAACAGCGTGTCGGCCGTCATCGAGAACAGCGAGAGACCGGTGACCACGGCGAGGGCCAGCCCCACCAGCAGCGGCTGCAGGCGCTTGGCTCGAAACATTCGCACGAGCAAGCCGAGCGAATAGAGCTGCGCCGCGAAGTACGAGTAGTAGAGAAATGACCAGCCGGTGAGCACGCCCACCGCCAAAGTGAAGGCAAACTTCTTCGAGCGAAACGCGATGCCCTTGCGGCTCGCCAGCCACGACGCCGACAGAATTTGAAACGGTATGATCCAATACATCGTGAGCGAGAAGTGCATCGTGCCGCGCACCATGATGTAGCCCGACAACCCGAAGAGTACTCCGGCCATCACGGCGAAAGGCCGGTTGACGTGGTAGCGCCTCGCCACCACGAACATCGCGAGTGCGGCGAACAGGCTCGCCAGCAGCAGTGAGACGTTGATCGCGCCGTACACCCCGAAGGCCCGTGCCATCAGGCCCACGAAAAAGAACAACCAGTCCTCGGTGCCGGGGAAGTCGTTCCAGCTGGCGACGAAGGGCGCTCCGAGCGAGGCGATCTGCTTCGAGAGGAAGGGGTAATACTCGCCCCGCATGCCCGCCGCGACCGCCGCCCCGGTGAAGTAGCCGTCGCTCGAGTACAGCAACGGGTCTCGCAGGCGCTGACCTTCGAAGAACCCGAGCAGCACCAGCCACAAGATGGTCACCAGGGCGACCAGTACGCCGGCGGCAATGAGGTCGCTTCGGCGATGTCGGGTCAGACGCATGCGAGGGGTTGTACAAGAAAGACCTTCGCCAACCGACACCTTCGCGCAGGTATCTGGCCGGGCGCGCTTGGTCACAGCCGATGTGGCGACCTTCGCCGAGCCGAGCACCGACCTGGCGATTCACGCCGCCACCGAGGCTGGCACGCCCAACGACCAACAGAACCCGGTCGAGACGCTCGAGCCCACGGTCATCACAGCGAAACCGATGGCCGCACGGAAGTTCACCAAGCGAAGCGACACTGACCTGCCGAGAGCTTCACTGCCTTCATCGCCACCCTGTGGTAGCGCTCGGTCATGGCGACCCCCTCATTTACCGTCACGCTTCGAAACGCCCTGAGGACTTTTGACAAGGAACAACTGCGGTGGGCCGCCGATGGCTTCGCGGCTGAATGCTTCGCTGACGATCCGTCAGCCTTGAGCGAACTTGTTGCTCTTGGCGAAAAGACGAAGGTCTCAGATCTCGATGCGATGTTGAAATTGTGTGCGGGCCGCGGGCCATTCGATTGCTTCGCGATGGCGTGTCTTGCTCGGCATGCTGGCCTCGGGCGCGATGTCACGCATCGCGGTGTGCTGCACGAATTGCCGCCGGCCATCGCGGGAGACTTGACCGTCGAGGGGCCAATTGTCTGCACCATCGAGAACTGGCTGCTCGTCGCAGGCAACGTGAAGGCCGAGGCGTTGATTGTGGCTGCTGACGTTGTCGTTGCGGGCAGTGTCGAAATTCGCGACGGTGTGTTCGGCATCAACAATTGCAATCAGTCGATGTGGATTCAAGGCCCCCTCACGACTCCCGTGTTGATTACTGAAGACTACTCGACCGAAATTGGCGCAGTGCAGGGGGAGGAGTTGGCGTTATCGAACGAACGTGTCGATGCGCTCCTCGAGGAGGGTCTCGCTGAGCAAATTCGAGGCTGGCAGGACGAGGGACCGGATGGAGTCATCGGAAATCTGCTGTCACACGTGACGGAACGCTTGCCTGTATTTCGTCGCAGCACTGCGTGAGCTCATCTCGCGGCGGCTCCCAGCCGGTAGAGTGCGAGTCGTAGTGGCTCAGCTTCCTACGCCATTTCACAAGGGTACTCTGTAGATCTCAGCGAGAAGTGCTTCTCTCCGGGCGGCAGGGCTCGTTCTTCTCCCTGCGTGATGGCGAGTGGCGAGAACGCAGCGGCACGATCTACGTCGGCTCCCATATCGAGCGCCTGTATGTGTTGAGCGAGAACGGTCAGACCGCCATGTGAGGGGTTCTACAAGAAAGACCTTCGCCAACCGACACCTTCGCGCAGTATCTGTGCCCCATGAGCTCGTTCCCGACCCAGCTGACCGCGCAAGGGCTCCTCGCCGACGACGTGGAGCGAATGCGAGATGGCCTCAAGCCACTGCGCGACGAGCTCCGCGGCAAGCGGCTGCTCATCAGCGGCGCGACCGGCTTCTTCGGCAAGTGGTTGCTGGTCGGGCTGAGCGAGCTGAATCGGCGTGACAACGTGGGCCTCGAGGTGCTCGCGCTCAGCCGCAGCCCCGAGCGCTTCCTCAAGCAATACCCGGCGTTCGAGGGCTTGCCCGGGGTGCGCTTCGTCGCGGCCGATGTGGCGACCTTCGCCGAGCCGCTGCCAAGCACCGACTTGGCAATTCACGCCGCCACCGAGGCTGGCACTGCCGCCAACCACCAGAACCCGGTCGAGACACTCGAGACCACGGTCATCGGTACCCGGCGTGTGCTCGCCGCGCTCCAGCAGGCGGGGGTGAAGCGAGTGCTCACCACCAGCTCCGGGGCAGTCTACGGCAAGCAACCCAGCGAGCTGACCCACGTGAGCGAGGCCTACCTCGGCGCGCCCGACTGCATGAGCAGCGCGAACGTCTATGGCGAGGGCAAGCGGGTGGCCGAGACCTTTGGAGTGGTCACCGCCGAGCAACACGGCTTCGACTTCATCAGCGCCCGCTGCTTCGCCTTCATCGGCCCCTACCTGCCACTCGACGTACACTTCGCCGCCGGCAACTTCATTCGCGACGCGCTCGGCGGAGGCCCCATCGTCATCGGTGGCGACGGCACTCCGCAGCGCTCGTATCTCTATGCGGGCGATCTGGTGGTGTGGCTGGTGACGATGCTGCTCCGCGGAGTCTCCGGCCGCGCCTACAACGTCGGCTCGGATCAGAACGTGTCGATCGAGGCCCTCGCCCGTCGCATGGCCGCCCTCACTGGAACGCCCGTCGAGGTCACGGTGAAGACGGCCGCTGACCCATCGAAGCCGGTGCTGCGGTACGTGCCCAACATCAACCGCGCGAAAAGCGAGCTTGGCCTCGAGGTGCGCACCAGTCTCGACGAGTCGATCTCCCGCATGCTCACCACGCTGCGCGCCTGGCCGAAGCGCTGATGACCTTTCAGATCGACGCACCCGCGCTCGGCGGCTTGAGCATTCAGGTGCCCACGCTGCCTGAGGTGACCGAGGCCGAGCTGATCGCCCGCTTCGGTGCGCGCATGCGCGACCTGGCCACGACCCGCGACCGGCTCGAGGGCGAGGCCATCGCCTGGGGTGACGACCTGAGAATCGATGTGGTCGCCGGCTGCGATGGGCGGCTACTCCCCTTCTCGACCCGGTTCGACTGGTGGGTCGAGGCCGCGCCGCAGCCCGACGTGCCGGGCCTGGTCGAAGCGCTGATCGGCGAGGCGGTCGGAGCGACGGTTCGAATCGAGCTCACCCTCCCCCCGGCCTACCCGGTCGAGGCGCTCCAGGGTGAGCGGGTGCGGTTCGTGGTCACGCTCCACGCCGCGAAGGAAGTCGTACCGTTGCCTCAGAGCGAGTTCGCTCGCACCGGGCTGGGCTCGTCACTGCAAGAGGTGATGTCCGCGCTGCGTCGAGAGCTCGAGACTGAGCGCGAGGCGGCGCAGCTGCAGCTGGCGCGAGAGCTGATCTTCGATGCAGTGCTCGAGCGCGCGCGGGTCGCGTTGCCGAGCGAGCTCATCGACGACGACCTCCGTCGCACCTGGGAGCGCCTCGAAGGGCAGGCCTTGAAAGCGCGCGGGTTCTCGCAACGAGAGCTCGACGAGTCGCTCGACGGGTGGCGCTCCGACGCTCCGACCCGAATCGCGGCCGAGCGGCGCGTAGCGCTGAGCTTGATCTTTCGCTCCATCGTCGAGCGCGAGCGGCTGGTGTTGACGCGCGAAACGTTCGAAGTGCTGCTCCTCGACCTCGGCGAGGCGCTGGGGCTCGATGGCGCGTCGGTTGTGGCCGGCCTGCGTGAATCGAGCGAGCTCACTGCCGAGATGGCGGAGCTCGGCATTCACCTGCTCGGCATGCAGCACGTGTTGGATCAGGTCGAGCTGACCACGTGAGCGCGCTGACCATCTATTGCGATGGCTCCGCGCATGAGCGCCCCGCGCGACCCGGTGGCTGGGCCTTTGTGGTGGTCGAGAATGACGTGATTCTGTTGAGCGAGAGCGGTGGCGACAAGTCGACCAACAACAACGAGATGGAGCTCGAGGCCGCGCGCCTCGCGCTCCGTGCGGTGATTGAGCGAGCGTGGCACCTGGGTCGCGAGGTCGAGCTGATCAGCGATTCGCGGTTGGTCGTCGATATCGCCACAGGCACGGAGCCACCCCCGCGAGTGCACGCGAGCCAAGGTGCAGAAGTGCGGCAGCTGTGCCTCTCGGCGAGAGTTCACGCGAAGTGGGTTCGCAGCCACGCCGGCAACCGGTGGAACGAGCACGTCGACGCGATGGCCAGCGCCGCGAAGACCGAACTCGTACCAGTTCGATTTCGGCCACCCACGTAACGACGCCACTCTCGTCAACGCAAGGCCGCCAGTGAGCAGCCCATGCGAGTGTATCGGAGCGCTGCTTGACCCCACTGTGACTCGAGTGGCAAGACGCCAACATGCGTCTCCCGATTCGCTTGAGGGCCGCGGCCGAGTCGGCGGCGCTCGGAATGGCCCCTGAGCTGCAACTCAAGGTTGAACTCGCCCAACACCTCTTGGCCCGCTCAGTCGGTACCGATGTAGGCCTCCCTGCGGTGAGACGGCTCTTCGTCGACATTGACGGGGCCCGCCCCTATCGAAAGCTCCATGTTGAGAGCGCAGAACGCGGCCTCTTGACGCCGCTCGTGCACGACCAACTGCTCGCCGGGTTTACGCTCGCCACCACCGCTATCGACCTGATTCGCCACCCGCGCCGAGTGGGGCCTCTGGCTGACTTCAACGCCTCGCTTGAAACGGCGCGTCGATTGGCGCCGGCCCCCACGCCAGCCGCCGTGGCCAAGCCGGTCTCGGCGAGCGCGGCGCAGACCAGACCCGGGTGGTCTTCTCGGCACGTCACCGTCGCCGCAGTCGCTCGCGAGGTCAGGGCGAATGTTCTGTCGTCAGCATCGCGAACGGGCTGGCTCACCGGCACGATTCGCGTGGCTCGCCCAACCCGCGAGGCGGCCGAAGCAGTGGCCCAAGCCGTGGTGGGTGAGCGCAAGGCCTCTGCGGCGGCTGGCATCGAGTGGCGCTGGGCGAAGACCGTGCACCGCCCTGGCGAGAGCACCGACGTGTGGCTCGACTATCGGGTCGACCCCGCCCGGTTGAAGCCCGAACACCGCCAAGCGGTAGCGGGCGCCACCCAAACGTTCGTCAAAGAGGTGGTGCGAACGGCCGAGTCGGTCGCCGCGCGCACCCGGTCTCGAACCGGTGAGCTCCATACGCCGATTCACCCCGCCGATGCAGTGCACTACCAGCGCTTCATCGAAGAGCGTGCGGCTCCGGAATTGCGCGCCCGTGGGTTTGACGTGGGGTTTCGGCTCTCGCAGCGCGCTGAAGGCAACTTCGGAGTAGTGTGGTTTTCTCGCCTCTGAAACCGGTGGGCGCAGGTGCTCGGCGAAGCGGTAATCAAGCTGGTCGCCCCTTGACCGGGCACTCGAGAATCACCTTGAGCACCTTGGCGTCGTTCTTCTCGGCTTGGCACTCGACTCAAGCGTGCCAGAGGCGAGCGTGCCGTTGCACCAGCGTCAGTTACGCACCACGTCAGATGATTATGTGGCTCAGAAAAGCAATGGAGCTACGGCTTGAGTGAAACGCCTTCGGGCACTTGGTGAATCATGCAGTGAATCGACCCGCCAGCTTGGCTGAGCGTGAAGCTCGGTATCTGCACGACTTTGTAGCCGAGGCCTTCGTACAGCTTCTGCGCGGCTGCATCGCGCTGCGACACCTTTTTCTTAGTGGGGTGATCTGGCATGTCAGCCGCATATGAGGGGATGAGCGCGACCCCGTTAACGATGACGCTGTTCGTGTAACTGAAGGCGATCTTGCCCGGTTCTTCGGCGCCAATCTTCGCGCGTAACACTCGGTACCCAAGCGCTTCAAAGCGCTTTGCGGTCGCCGAGAGCGTCTTCTCGGTGACTGCGTTGTCGCTTTGGGTCACCAGCATGGTGTTGGGCGCCACCAACTTCGCGAACAGGTCGACGTGACCGGTCGATTCGCCGGGCATGCGAGGGAGAATCTCGACCTCTTTGACACCCAGGCCCTCCTTGAGCTTGGCGAGAATCTGCTCTCGCGTCTGCCCAGGGTTGCTGGTGAGAACTTTGTCTGAGACGAAGAGTCGGCCCTGGTCGACCATCAGGTTGCCACCCTCGAGCTTCACGTCGATCTTCGCGTGGGGCAGCCCGAGCTTCTTCGCAATCGTCGGAGCGGCATGGTCGGCGTCTTCGTACTCATACTCGAACTCGACAGTCCTGAGCTTGCCGTCTGGGCCCAGAACAAACTCGGGGAAGAAGGCTCGCGTCCACGGGCTGTCGACTTTGAGCTGAAGCGAAACCAAGTCATTTCGTGCCCGGCCCCACTTGGACTTCAGCTCGTCTTCGACCGGTCGGCCCCAGTTCCCGTTGGAACTGATCAACTGAAGCAGTTTGACCCCGGGCGGCAACGCATTTGCCACGGCAATATAGAAAGCCTGGTTCCACGAGTTGCCATCTGAATTCGAGATGGCGACCGCGCTGACCGGCGCAAGCTCCGTCAAAAGCCCCTGCGGCTGCGTGGGAGCGGTGGGCGGAGCACTTGCACTTCGGGCAACAACTGGAGGAACTCGGGACGCCATCGGCGGCGCATACCACAATCGCTCGAGGCGCTCAAAGGTGGGGCCTCGTCGATGTTTCATCGGCTGTTGAATCTGAGTCGTCGTCGACATCGGCGTGCCCGTCATCCTTGACGCGAAGACCGAGCACGTGCCGCTTCGGTTCGGCGGTCGGTCATTACGAAGTAAAATGCGGGGCCGGAGTCGAACCGGCTTCCTTCAGCTTGGCAAGCTGACGCGACGGCCGTTGCGCTACCCGATCGCGCTCATATCACGGCCACTTCAGCGACTTCATCGCCAACAGAAGCCAGGGCATGCGACGCTGAGACCTCGATGCGCTTCAGCGAAGCAGGGCGGTGGCGAGAGCGGTGACCCAGGTGGCGCTGGTGAAAGAGCGAGCCGCCCTGGTGAGCGTCAACTTTCGAATCACGAAGGCCGATGGGTGCCGCAACATCCGGCGCACCACCCATGGGTCGTCACAGGCGGCGATGTGAAGCTCGCTCAGAAACCCGAGTGACCAGTGCGACACGACCTCGTGCTTCAGCCACCACGTCGGCAGAAGCTCGGCCGCATGGTTGACCAGCAGCTCCTCAGCGACCGAGCGATCGCCCGAATTCATCGCGTTGATCAGCAGCCCACGCGGGTCTTGTCGCTCGAGCAGCCAGTCGGCATAGACCTGAAATCGGCCGGCATCAGATGGGTTCTCGCGAATCGCGTTCAGTAAGGTCGGCTCGTGATGCCCGGGCCAGTAGCCCTTCGACTCGAGCCTGGAGCGCTGACGCGCAGAAGCAGCGATCGCTATCTCTTGATTCTCGTATTGCCGCGCGTGCTCGACTCCCTCAGTGCCGAGGCGGCCCGCGCGCAGCACCACGCGCGTTTCGTCGTGCTTGAGATCCACGAACCGCGGGCCCACGCCATGTCGCTCGAAGTGAATCACCATCGCACCGGTTCGAAGTCTTTCAGCAACACACCGAAGAGCGGCGCTCCCGTCAGCCCCTGAGCGATCGGGTGCAACACCCGCGCGGCGCAGTCTTCGGCGGTCAACGGGGGTCGAAAGTCGGGGTCAGCATGCGCTCCCTCCGATGACATCCACCCCGGGTCGACACTGACTATGAAAATGCGGTCTTCAGCCAGGTCGGCCGCCGAAGTCAGCGTCAGCATGTTGAGGCCAGCCTTGGCCATGTTGGTGTGGGGGTGGCGCGAGAGCTTGTTGGGCCGACCGAATTGACCCTCGACCGCGGCGACGTTGATCACGAATCGGTCGGCATGTTTCGAGCGGCGCAAATTCGCGCGCAGCTGATTGCAGATGAGAAACGGCGCGATCGAATTGACGACCTGCGCTTCGACCATGTCAACGGGCGCAATCTCACCCAGGTCTTGCACCCAGCTGTCGACGCGATTCACATCGAGCGCGTCGAACTGCGTACCGAGGAGCGTCAACGATTCAGGCGACTCACCCTCGCGCAGCGCCTCGAAGTACTTCGGCGGGTGCCACACGGTTTGCGCTGCGTTGTTGATCACGATGTCGAACGGCTCGCCGTTTTTCCACCCATCGAGCGTCGCCAGCAATCGCCCGAGGTCGCGAAAGTCGAGACCGTGCACATGCAGCCTCGCTGACCAGCTCGCGAAATCAGCTTCGGCCGCGTACCGCCGTTCGGCATCGCGTGGAAAGCGGGTGGTGACATGCACTTCGGCCCCCGCACGCAGCATCTTCAGAGCGGTGGCGTAGCCGATTTTGACCCGACCTCCGGTGAGGAGCGCGCGACGACCCCGTAAGTCGAGCGGCTGGTGCCGAAGCGCGCGAGAGCGCTCACCGCATTGGGGGCAGAGGAGCGGAAGCCAATCGTAGAGCTGCCGGTACTTTCGTTTGCACACGTAGCAAGCGCGCTCGAAGTGCAGCACCCCTTCGGCGGCCTTCATCGTCTCGACGTCTTTCGCACTCGCCGCCCGCTTCCGCGCGAGCCGCCGCTTCTTCTTCGCGCTCTTCGCCAGGTGCGCGACTGACTTCTCGAGCGAAAGGTACGCCTCGCTCGCCGGGTCGAGCGCGCGCGTCGCTTCGAGCAGCGCGTGCAGGGTTTGCAGCTGAGTCGGCGTCACGGTGCTTGCTCGTACCAGAGAGTGTTTGCAATGTTCACGAGTTTGCCAGCTGGCTGAAGGTCGCTCGACTCCTCGAACTGCAGGGCGACTCGCCGCTCCTCGAGCGAATGCAGGGCGGCCAGAAAGGCCCGATCGTGAAGTGGCAGAGCGAGCTGCGCGAGTGCCGCGCGTTCAACGACACCGGTGACTACGCAAGCTCTAAGTCCCGCCTCACGAAGATTCGCGACGAAGCCCAAGCGGTGCAGGCTGTCGATACGTTGTTGCCGTTAATGAACGAGTTTCTGGCCGAAGCTGAGTTTCGGCTGGGCGCTCCAAGTGCAGCTGCGACGTTGGTGTCTGAAGCAGTCAGTGGCTTCGAAGCGATCAAAGACCGCGAGGGTACCGTCGCGGCGCTGAAGAACCTGATCGAGATCTACGACGTGCTCGGTGACACCGAACGCCAGGCCGCCTGCAAAGAGCGCCTCGCGTCGTTCACATCAGTCGAAAACTGAGGCCAGGGCCGCTTACTGACATGACACGTTCTCGCGCCCCGGCGTGCCTCTGTCAGGCGTCGCGCTCGTGCCGTACCGCATTGTGGGCGGCGTGGCGCAGGTGAGCCCGGAGCCCGAGTCGCGTTGGGTCGACGCTCCAGGACTCGAGCTCGAATACGCCCACCGGGTGAGCTCGACCTTGTCGCTGAGCACCCTCACCGACCGCGCGCCTGAATTCGCCAGCGAGAAAGAGAACACCCCATCGACGCGAGGCAGCCCGCCGTTGAGCGCGCCGTTGGTCGTGCGAGCGAAGACGAGCAGCGCCCCCGCTGAGACCGGGCGGCACTCGGTGGCCACGACCGTCGAGACTGAGGCCCCCTCATTGCCCAGCGCCAGGCCGTTGAGATCGAACGGGCTCAACACCCGCACCTCGAACCATTCGCCGACATCGTCGTTCACTGCAGTCGGGTCTGCCATTACCTCCGTTATCGAGACGCTGGCCGATGACGCCCGCACGATGGCTCTGGGCTTTCTCGTCGCCCCGTCGACGCACGAGCTCGAATCCATCCCCGCGTCGGCCGGAGCGGAGACAGCCGCGCAACGTGCGTTCGCCGAGCCAGGCGAGCCGAGGTCGCCACCTCCATCGGCCCACGCTCTGGTCGAGAGACAAAACGCGCTGGGCTCGTCGTTCTTCTCAGAGTGCAACGACTCGATTCCCAGTTGCCACGATACGCCCGAGGTCGACTTGAGGAAGGCGACCTCGTCGATGCCCGCGTCTCCCGCGAAAAGCCGCAGCCGCTCGTTGCTGCTCGACAACGAGCCAGTGAATCTGGCGAGCGGCGTCGGGAGCCCGCCGTTGATGAATGGATCATTCGAGCGTGCGACCACCGCGTACTGACCTCGGCTCACCCGCAGACACTGTGGGCTCTCGAGTGTCGAGCTCCCGGTGCTGGTGGCGACAGTGACTCCGTTCAAGTCGACGTCATCGGTCGCGAAGAGCTCGAACCACTCACCGACCGAGTCGGTGGCCGACTTCGGCGCAGCCATGATCTCCGTAACAATCAGCGACGCATTCGGCGGTGAGACGATCGGCCGTGCAGAGCCCGTCAGCGCGTCGACGCAGGTCGTCGGGCTGAAGCACGGAGGGTTCGGCTCGCCCGGAGAGCCGTGGTTGCCTGCGAAGTACGTCGCGTTGAGTGGCGCGTCGCACCAGCTGATGCCGTTCGGGTCGAGCATTCGCGAGCGACCTGGACGTGGGGCTTGCGACCAGCGCAGCTCGTCGACGACGGTTTCTCCGCAGCGAAGCCCGAGCCACCCGCTGGCCTGCGCGAACGAGCCGAGCGATGTGCCGTACGAAAACCCAAGCCACTCGGGGCTTGGCTTCTCTCGGGCATCGCCCAGAGTGAAGTACGCGCCCGAGGCGAGGTCGTCGGCTTTGATCACGGTCGACCGCTCATCGCCCGATGGGTCGCGCGTGAAGATCGTTACCCCGTCGAGCTGCACCGGTGTGGAGAGCGGGTTGAGCACCTCGAGCCACTCAGCGCCGAGGTCGGTGCCGTCAGGGTCGATCATCACTTCGCTCAACACCAACGAGCCGGCGCGAAGGTCGGTGCAGGTGGGAGCACTGAGAGTGAGGGCTCCAGAGCCACAGGCGGTCAAGGTCAATAGCAGTACGACGTCGGGTGCGCGCATTTAGAACGTGGTCCTCAAATCGAGTGAGAGTCGGTGCTCGGGGTTTGGGCTGCGGGCCAGCGTCACGGCTCGCGAGTCGAGCCAGACGTACGCGTCGTACCGAGCGGCCAGCCTCGTACCGTCGCTCGGGAGCCACGCGAGCTCGATGAACGACCACCACGAATGCTCCAGCGAAGCGTTGTGGTCGACGTCTTGATTCAGGTACCTGGTGCGGGCGCGCCACTGCAACCACGCGAGCGGCTCGCCTCGCGCCTCGAGCCACTGTTGAAAGTCGACGCGAAATCGATCCGGGTACAGCCGATCGTCACTCAACGTGAGCGCAGACTGAGCGGTGAAGCGCAGCGCGTGCGCCGGCGTGAAGTCGAGACGCACGGCGACGCGGTAGAGATCGCCACTGCAGTCGAAGGGCTGACCTTCGGTGAAGATCACCGTGCCGCTCGCGCAGCGCCCGTGTTGGCTCGAGGCGAGGTTGCGATTTCGGGTCTCAAGCCAGACGCCCGGCCGCAGATGCTTCGAGCCGATGAAATCGATGCGTGCGAGCGCGAAGAGGTTGGCCATGCCCGCGGGCCCGACTCGTGCGTTCGCAAACGGCAGCACCCAGAGATCGAGCCGAGCGAAAATCGACCAACTCGCCGCGAACACGTGATGGGTGCTCACCCGAGCGCCGAGTTCATTGCGCGCGCGCTGACCGTCATATTCATCGGGCGCCGAAATCGGTCGGGCATTCGGAGTGGTGAACCCGGTGTCGTAGAAGCGCACCGAGAGTTCCCACGCTCGCCAGACAGCTCGAGCGATGGCGCCGAAGCCCCCGCCTGCTCCTGGCGACGGGGCGAACGAGCGCGTGGCCTCGAAGTGAAGCGCGACCTCCTCGATGCGTGCCAAGCCGTTGACGCCAAGCGCACCGTAGACACCCGGAGCCGGATGCCGACTCCACGGTTGAAACCCCAGTTCGAGCCCAGCGCTCTGCGGCATCGTCGGAGCTGCCGCGTAGCCTGTGACTCCGAGCTCGAGTCGCTCGGTGACGGCGAGCTGCGCGTGAGCGCCGCCGGTGAATTCGTTATAGAGATACGGCAGCGTGCTGAACACGGCTCGCGCGTCGCTGCCCTCGAGGTAGACCATCGGCGCGGAGCACCCGGTTGCATCAGCACAGTCGCGGCGATTGATCAGCTCGTACTGGTACGCCGAGCGCGTTTGATACGAGAGAAACGCATAGGCCGCGAGCGAACGCTGTTCACCGAGCGAGACGCCCTCGAGGCTCACCGCCAACCCGCGAAAGACCTCGCGCACGTCAAAGTCTGGCGTGAGGTAGCGATTGCGGCCTTCTGGGCAGACCTCGGTAGGGTCGGGTGAAGCGAGTCGGCAGCTTCGCGCGAGGTCGGTGGGGTGACGAAAGTCTTCACCGGTGGCGAACCCGCCGGGCGTCGCGCGTCGAGTGGTATCGAGGGTCAGTCGCTCCGCGAAGCCGACGGTGAACGTGCCGGCGACCAGTCGAAGCCGCTCCCGTCGCCACTCGAGATACAGACGAGGCAGATGAAGGTGGTAGCCGAAGCCAGGGGTGACGAAGCTCGACCCATCGACCCGAGGAGTCGCCAGCGAGAGTCGCGTACTGGTGATCAGCACACCGGCGCTCAAGCCCAATGGGCCCTGTGCACGGCCGCTCAACAATATCGGAGGCGCGAACGTGTCGCCGGCGGTGAACTGAGTCAGCAAGCGCAACTGACCGCGTGACTGCGAGCCGCGAAGGAACGGCAAGAGGCGCGCCCGCTGCGATAGCGTTGCCGAGCGCGTTGCGAGAATGGCCTCGATGTCATCGGGGCTCAGCCCGGGAATATTGCCGAGCTCTTCGCGGGTGGTGGTCGCCAGGTCGATGCCGCCGCTGCGAATCAACTCGAGCGATGCATCGAACGAGGTGGAAGAGAACGCCCCTCGCTGCTGCGCCGAGAGCAAATCCTGCTCGTCCCGCACCTCGTCGTGCGGTTCGTCGAGCGCTGCAATGATGAGAACGAAGGCGAAAAACACCGGCGCGGCCAGAGCAGCAATCGCGCCAGCATCAACTCGCTAGAATTCCTGAAGAAACTCGAATCGGTGCGTCTCGACCTGCAGAAACCGCATCCTGCGCTGCAGAAAGGCCTGAGTGCGCTGCAGAAGGCTCGCGCCGGAGCTGTCGAAGTGGGTTTCGGGTGTCTCCGCTGTGCTTGGGCACGATGACCTTCGGCACCGAGTGGGGCTGGGCGCGGCGAAAGACACCGTTGGAACTCGCGGCATTGACACACCGTTCTGGCGCGCAGAAATGCGCCCCCTCCTCTGCCTGGTCGTATTGACACTCGCGTGTCAGCGCACGAAACCCGAACGCACGGCGCCCGACGCGGCTTGCGACTTCGCGAGCGAAACCCTCGACCCCGAGCTCACCTTCGATCAAGCCCGCCGTCAGCTCCAATGCCCAGACGGATCTGAGCTCGAGGAGATGAGGTGCCCAGCCTCCTGTGTCGCGTGTGTCCTCCGAGAGGTGGCGGGCAGTCGCGGGGTGCGCCACGGTGTCTCTGTGTGGTGGTACGTGCGTGAAGGCCGCGGCGAAGTGCTCCCCGACAAGAACGGCCGGTGGGGCCACTTCATCACGCTCAACCCCTCGACGGTTCGGGAGGCGACGACGTATCGGCACGGGCAACTGCACGGCGTCTTCAGTCGGTGGCACGAATCAGGCTCGCTCGCGGCACGTGGTGAAATTTGCGAGGGCCGTGAGAGTCGGCCCATGCGCTTCTGGGCCCCAGACGGTGGTGAAATCGCCCGCCCAACTGGCTTCGCCTTACCGAGCGGAGACTGACTCCATGCGGCGAACAGCCGAGACGGCCTGAAGCGCTCACCTCGCCCCTACTCGTCACCCTTCACAACCCGACTCAGCACCTGCGCCGTGAAATTCACCAGCGGTATCACCCTCTGATAATTCATTCGCGTGGGGCCGATCACGCCCACCGTGCCGAACACCTGGTCGTTTGAGCCATACGGGCTGGCGATCACCGCCACCTCGCCCTGGGCGCTGAACTCGCTCTCGGCGCCGATGAAGATTTGCATCTCACGCCCGCGCTGCACCCGATCGAGCAGCTGCAGCAGCTTGTGCTTCTCATCGAGCGCCTTGAACAGCGAGCGCATGCGGTGCACGTCTTCGGCGAACTCGCGGGTGTCGAGAAAGCTCCCGGTACCTTCAATCACCACCCGTTCGTTCGACGGCACGTCGGTCGCAGCCGCTCCCAGCTTCAGCGCCTTGGTGGCGAGCACGTCGTACTGCACGCGCTCCTTCTCGAGTTCCTGCAAAATACGCCCGCGCACCTCTTCAACCGCCACCCCCGCCTGCAGCAGGTCGTTCAAATAGTTCGCCGCTTGCACCAGCTCGTCGCGGGTTACATCGAAGTCGATGGCGAGCAGCTTGTTCTGCACCTGGCCGTTGGCCCCCACCAGAATCGCGAGCACCTTCTCGTCGCGAAGCCGCACGAACTCGATGCGCTGGATCATCGCCGACGACGGCCGAGGTATCAGCACCACCCCCGCATGATGCGAGAGCGAGTGCAGCACCTTGCCCGCCTCTTGGAGCCGCTCTTCGACCGAGCCGCTCGTGGCCAGACCCTGCTCAATCAGCTCACGGTCTTTCGCCGCCGGTTCCCTCAGCTGAAGCAGCGTGTCGACGAAGAATCGAAACCCGGCATCGGTAGGTATGCGGCCCGCCGAGGTGTGGGGCTTCTCGAGGTAACCAAGCTCTTCGAGCTCAGAGAGCACGTTGCGCATCGTCGCCGGAGAGACCTCGAAGTCGCCCCGCTTGGTCAGCTGAGAGCTGCCGACCGGGTTGCCATCGGCGATGAACTCTTGAACGACGGCGCGCAGCACCTCTTTGGCGCGGTCATCAAACGTGTCTGACATGGGTCTGGCGATTGTGGAGACACCGCGCACGCCAAGCAAGTGCGGGTATGCGAGAGTTGGCCCGAATGGCCCGGTGGTACGTCTACATCGTCCGCTGCAAAGACGGCTCGCTCTACACCGGCGCCACCAACGACCTCGAGAAACGGGTCAGCGCCCACAACACCGGCCGCGGCGCCAGATACACGCGGTCGAGGCTACCCGTCGCGCTGGTCTACAGCCGCACCGTGCGCGATCGCTCGCGGGCCCTTTCGGTCGAAGCGCGGCTCAAACAACTCACCCGCGCCGAGAAACAGCTGCTCATCGCCAAGCCCAAGGAAAATCGCTCGCGTTCGTGAATTGTGAACGCGGCGCGCCTGTTCTACAGCCCTCCCATGATTCTGGTCGTGCTGAGCTTGTTGCTCCAATTGGTCTGCGTTGCCTGCTTCGGCCTGGTACTGGTGCACGCGTTCCAGCGCAGCCTCGGCACCGGGTTCATGGTGCTCTGCCTGCCCATTTACCAATTCGTCTACGGCTTCAAGCAGTTCGACCACCGCTACAAGGGCCTGGTTCTCGCCGGCTGGCTCGGCGGAGGCCTGCTCGCCATCAGTCTTCGCGCCCTCGGCGTGCGCATGGCCGCTGGCTAGAACGCCGTCAGACCGGCGTCGCATGCCGTGCCAGAAACTCGGCGATGCGAGGCACGATCTCATCGGGTGCATAGCGGCCCAACGCCAGGTCGCCATGCCCGTAGTCGGCCGCGAACCCGCTCCTCCGGCCCGCGGTCACCACTTCGACCGGGCCGCCCATGAAGCGGGTCGCGCTGTGCACTCCGGCAGGCGTGGCCAGGTAGTCGGCCGCCCCGGCGAACGCCATCACCGGTATTTTCACCTCACGCAGCGAGGCTCGGTAGTCGAACCCGTCGTTGCCGTCGAACACGTCGCCCCGAACCCACCGCGCGAACTGCCGCGCCACCCCGCCTGACACGTCGGCCGAGGCATGGGCGATGGCTTGCCGAATCACCCACGGCTCCATGTTCTCGGCGCGCGCCAGGTATCGCCCCACCGGGTCGGGAGGCAGGCCCGCGGCGGCGAACAGCCCGAGCGTGGCCAGGGGCACCGAGCTCAACCGCAGCACCGGCTGCACCAGCGAGACGAACGCCTTGAGGCCCTGCGATGAGTGCCAGGTGAGCGGAGCCCCCAGCGCCACCAGCGCCGCGATGGGCGCGGTCGGGTTTCTGGCCAGGTACGCATAGGCCAGCATGCCTCCGCGGCTGTGGCCCACCCAGAGCAGCTTCGTCGCCCCGGTCGCTTGAATGGTGCGAATCGCCGCGCCGACGTCGTGCGAGGCCTCGATGTCGAACGAGCTGTCGACCCCGGAGCCGCCCAGCCCGTGCCCCCGCAGCTCGAGCACCCAGGCCTCGAACCCGCGCCGCGCCAGCCCCCGCGCCACTGAGTAGCGCTCATCGAAGTCGAGGCCGAAGCGATTGGTGCCCAGCCCGTGCACCAGCAGCACCGGCTCCTGGTAGCGACGCCGGCCGCGCGCTGCGTACCGCCCGAGGGCGATGGCGTTGCCGTCTTCAGTCGGCACCCGATAGAGCTGATCAGGCCGAAACGAAAGCGCCGCTGGCCGAAGAAAACGCCGCACGCGCGAACCTATAGCAGCAGCGCACCGTCACCCGCTTACGCAGGCACGCCTTTACGGGCAATCGCCACTCGCGCGGCGCCCGAGGCCGCGAGCATCAGCGCCGCGATCAACAACAAGAACGCCAGCACCAGGCTCGAGAAGCTCTCCGCCGTGCCCGCCAGCACGATGGTCGCCCGGTCGACACCTTCGGTGCGAGCGCTGGCTTTGAGCACCACCATCACGTTGCTGACCAGAGCGCTCCGCTGGTCAACGTCAACACGCACACCGACGCAAGGAGTGGGACAAGACGGCGTTCGGGTTTGATGGCGATGAGCAACGCAGCGCCAACCGTGAGCAGGCCGAACAAGGCCGGCCCGAACGCTTCACCGACCGCTCAGAACTGATTCCACAAGTACTGATTGGTCACTTCATGGTGAAACTGAATCTCGGGCACTTTGATCTGCGTGCCCAACGCCTTGGCGCAGCGGTCAGCCTGCTGCTGCTTGAGCTCGGCGAACTTGCCCTGCACCGCCTCGCCCAGCACCTCGGTCATGAACTTGCTGCCCTTGAAGAGCCGAATCGCATCGTAGATGTTGTCCGGTAAGAAGCGGGTGCGGCTGCGCTTCGACTCGTCGGGCGTGGCGTCTCCACCGGCGCCTTCGAGAGCCGTGTGCATGATGGTGTAGAAGACCATGTAGGGGTTGGCGTCGGGCGCCACCGAGCGCACCTCGATGCGAGCCGAGCGCTCGTTGCCCGTGGGGATGCGAACCATCGCGCCGCGGTTGTTGGCGCTGGCCTTGATCTGATTCGGCGCCTCGAAGTGCGGGTCGAGCCGGCGGTAGGCATTCACCGACGGGTTGAGAATCAGGCACACGTCATCGGCCGCGGTGAGAATGCGATCGATCGACTCCCAGCCCGACTTCGACAAGCCGTCCTGGCCCTTCGGATCCCAGAACATGTTCTTGCCGGCTTTGGAGAACGACATGTTGGTGTGCATGCCGTTGCCGTTGATGCCGGTCACCGGCTTGGGCAAGAACGAAGCGGTCATGCCCAGGTTCGCCGCCACCTGACGGCACAAGAGCTTGTAGAGCTGCACCTGATCAGCGGTGATCAGCGCCTCGGAGTAGGTGAAGTTCATCTCGAACTGGCTGGGCGCCACTTCAGGGTGATCTTTCTCGTTGCCGAAGCCCATCGCTCGCTGCACTTCCGCCGCGGTGTCGATGAAGGTGCGCAGCTTGTCGCCGGGCAGCGAATGGTAGTACCCGCCGGTCGACACGTAGTCGAACTTGCCCATCTCGGGGTAGCGGCGCTCGGCGTCGCGGCCGTTGAACAAGAAGCCCTCGATCTCCGGAGCGATGTGGCAGACGGTGTTGTCTTTGGTGAAGACCTGCTCGGCGTATTGCTTGAGCTTGCTGCGCAGATCGCTCGAGTACGCGGTGCCGTCGCGGTTGAGCACTTCGGAGAAGACCAGCACCTTGCCCGGGCCAAACACGTCGGCGGGCAACCAGTAGAACGCGCCCCAATCGATGCCCAGCCGAAGGTCAGACTCGTGCTGCGCCGAGAAGCCGCGCACCGAGCTGCCGTCGAAGGTCAGGTTGTCTTGGCTCTTGAGCAAAAACTTCTTGTCGTAGTCGAGCATGTGCAAGCGACCTTCGAGGTCGGTGAAGCACACCGTCACCGCTTTGATTCGGGTCTCGTCGGTGAGGTACTTCATCCGTTCTTCGCGCAGCTTGTCGGGCGCCATCCGGTTCAGGCGCGCTTGCTTCGCACCCGCATTCAGCTCTTCGAGTTTTTCGTACGGAATTTCCAGAAAGTCGCGCAGACCAGAGGAGATGGGGGTCGTCATGAGGGCTCCTGAGCCGAGAGTGGCGAGACGCATTTGGCATAAAAACAACTCTCCGTCGACGCAGACTTAGTGCCCACACTGACGAAATTAGAGCAATCAACTTAGACGAGACACCTGTGACCTGTTCCGCTAGAGGCGCCGACATGGCTCTCTCTATCGGCATCGTCGGCCTCCCCAACGTCGGCAAGTCGACGCTTTTCAATGCGCTCTCCAACGCGGGCGCGCTGGCCGCCAATTACCCCTTCGCCACCATCGAGCCCAACATCGGCGTGGTGCCGGTGCCCGATGATCGCCTCGACAAGATCTCCGCGCTGGTCAAGCCGCTCAAGATCATCCCCACCTCGTTGGAGTTCGTCGACATCGCCGGCCTGGTTCGCGGCGCTTCGAAAGGCGAAGGCCTCGGCAACCAGTTCCTCGCCAACATTCGGCAAGTCGACGCGGTGCTCTACGTGCTGCGCTGCTTCGTCGACGACAACATCACCCACGTCGAAGGCAGCGTTGACCCTCAGCGCGACAAAGACGTGGTCGACACCGAGCTCTGCCTCAAAGACCTCGAGACCGTCGAGAAGCGGCGCGAGAAGACGCTGCGCTCGATCAAGGTGCCGGGCAAAGAGGGCGAGCTGGCGAGGGCCGAAATCGTTCTGCTCGACAAGCTCAAGGCCAAGCTCGACAACGGCGAGCCGGTGCGCTCCCACGGGTTGAACGACGACGAGAAGATCGGCGCCAAAGAGCTCTTTCTGCTCACCGATAAGCCGGTGCTCTACGTCGCCAACGTCGCCGAGGCCCAGCTCTCCAAGGCAGAGAGCGACCCACTGGTGAAGCAGGTGTACGACATCGCCTCCAAAGAAGGCGCCGAGGTCGTGGTGCTCGCCGCGGCCCTCGAGGCTGAGATTCAACAGCTGCCCGTTGAAGAGCGCGCCGACTTCTTGTCGTCGGCCGGGTTGACCGAGCCAGGCCTGAACAAGGTCATTCGCGCCGGCTACAAGCTCTTGAATCTGCAGACGTATTTCACCGTGGGCGAGAAAGAATGCCGCGCGTGGACGATTCGAAAAGGGTGGAAAGCACCCGCCGCCGCCGGGGTGATCCACTCCGATTTCGAGAAGGGGTTCATCAAAGCCGAGGTGATGGGCTGGGAAGAGCTGCTTCGCCTGGGCAGTGAGGCCGCGGTTCGTGACAAAGGCCTGCTCCGCGTCGAAGGCAAAGAATACGTCGTCCAAGACGGCGACTGCATGCACTTCCGCTTCAACGTCTGACACGATGGGGCTCCATGGCCCTGAAACTGCAGTTCAGTGGGCAAGCACAGCTGTGGGCTGAGCTCGTTCTGCCGCGCGGCGAACGCATTTTCGTGCCCACCACCGACAGCTTCGAGGTCGGCACCCAGGTGCCACTGCAGCTCGAGACGCCCGACCTGACGTCGAACCTGACCCTGTTGGCCATCGTGGTCAGTCACCGACCGGCGACCCCCACGACCCCGGCCGGCGTGGTGCTCAACCTCACCTCGCACTCGGTCGAGCGGGTCGAAGCCGCGCTGCACGCGCTGCCCTCTGAGCCCGTGCTGCCATTGATGCGCGCCACCCCCAAGCCCGATCGCACCTTCGTGGCCCGCGTGCTGGTTCCTCAGGTCATCGAGGGGTGCACAGTGAAGAGCCTCTCGCCCACCGGCATGACCCTGGTCACCCCCACCTTGCTCAAGGTCGAGACCACGGTGGTCGTCGCGCTCCACCTGCCTGACGGAGAAGTGCAGCTTCCAGCCACGGTGAGCTGGGCCCGCGCCGAGCTCAGCTTGATGGGGCTGCGCATCAGCACGCTCGAGCCGTCGATGCAGAAACGCATCAAGCACGCGGTCGAGTCTGAAGCGCCGAGCGCGGCGGAGTTCTCTCTGCCCAGCGGGTACACCATCGTGGTCGCCGATGACGACACCTCGATTCTCGACTTCATGGCCCGAGTGGTGAGCGCGGCGGGCCACCGGGTGGTTCGGGCTGAGCGCGGCGACATCGCTTTGCAGCTGATCAAACAAGAGCGCCCAAAGCTGATCTTCCTCGACGTGCTGATGCCCGGCCTCGATGGGCTCGAGGTCTGCAGCGCGGTGCGCGCCGAGGCCAGTCTGAGCCGCACGCCGGTGGTGTTGCTCTCGGCGATGGGCGAGCAGCGCCTCGCCGACACCGTGCGCGAGTCGAAAGCCAATGACTATCTGACCAAACCGATGAAGATTGATTCGGTGCGCGCCATCTTGTCGAAGTACCTGTGAGCCCAAGCCCATGATGCTGACGTCGGCCCTGTGTCTGATTGGCTTCTTCGCGGCGATGTTCGGCGTGTCGCTCTTTCTGGTGCTCAACTTTCGCGAAGGGCCCAAGAGCATTCGCGCGAGCTCGACGATGCTCGACCTGGCCCCGCCCGCGCCGACCAACGCACCCTGGCTTGAGCTGCCCGATTCACTGCAGCACCCCCTCTTTCCCACCCTGCTGCCCAACACCGGGTGGCTCGGCGTGATGGTGCTCACCCCCAACGGCGAAGGCGCCGCGCTGGCGCTGGTTGGGTTGGCCCGGGTGCCTCATGCGCAGGCGCCGTCGTTGGCACGGCTGGAGGTGGTCTTCGAGAGCCGCTCCACCGGCGAGCGGGTGGTGTGCAAGCCGACCTTGTTGGGCCTGCCGACGAGCGCTCAGAGCACCGCCGAGCAACGGGTCGCCTTCGAGCGCGCGACCCGGGTCGATCGCGAGCAGGCCACGGTGGTCGGTTTCTTCGTGCCGCGTGCCTCGCTGCAGGTGCCCGCGGCGGAGTACCGCGTCTACGCATACGTCGACCTGGCGCACTCGAACGAGCAGCGCTTCACGGTCTGAGCCGCTGAGGCCTAAAGCTGTCGGTGCGCGGGCATTCGGTGGTACCTTCGCGCCGCTTTGGGCACCGACGACATCACGCTCGTTCAGCGCGTTCGCACCGGTGACCAGCGCGCCTTCAAGCTCCTCGTCGAGCGGTACCAACGCAAGGTGTACAGCGTCGCCCTCGGTATGCTGCGCAACCAGGAAGACGCGCGCGACGTGGCCCAGGAAGCGTTCGTAAGGGTCTACCGGTACCTGCCCTTCTTCAAGGGCGACGCCAGCTTCTACACCTGGCTGTACCGCATCGTGAACAACCTCTGCATCGACATTCTGCGCAAGCGCGGGGCGACCAAAGGCATCACCCACATCGAGTTCGATGAGGCGGTCAAACGCGATACCGCCGAGGCCCAGATTGGCGCGCTGGGCTCAATGCTCGGCACCAACCCCCAGAAATCAGCGCTGCGCCGCGAGCTCGCCGAGAAGATCAACGAGGCGATCAACGACATCCCCGAGGCTCACCGGCAGATTCTGCTGCTGCGAGAAGTCGAAGGTATGAGCTACGACGACCTGGCTCGCACTCTGAACATCAAAAAGGGCACGGTGATGTCGCGGCTGTTTCACGCCCGGCTCAAGATGCAAAAGATTCTCAATAAATACGTTGAGTTAGACGAAGCAAAGTCAGGCGTGGGCAGCGAATGAGTTCCTTTGAAATATTGAAACTGATCATTCGTCACGGGGCCCCGGAGGTTTGCCGATGAAGAACCCTGCACGAGAAAAGTTCCTGCCCCTGTTGTCACCCTACGTCGATGGCGAGCTGAGCCCCGAGGAGCGTCTGATGGTGGAGCAACATCTTCAGAACAACAAAGAGAGCGCTGCCCAGGTCGCCGATTTTCGCGCCGCTGATGGGTTGATGCGGCATGCGCTCGACCTCCCCGCCGATGACATCGATTGGAAGAAGTTCTCCGACGACGTGATGGCCCGGGTCAGCCCCGAGAAGCTGCCGCTCTTCGAGCGAATCAAGCTCAGCCTCAGCGAGATGATGCTCTACCAGCGCGGCCCGCTCATCGCCGGGTTCACTGGAGCCGCCCTCGCCATCGCCATCACCGTGCCCCTGCTGATGAAGCTGACCGCCGGCACCCCCGATGGGTACGCCAACTCCAAGGTCGAGGTGCAGACGGTGAGCGTCGAAGACAGCTCAGGCATCAGGCCGGTGGTGATGGAAACCGAAGCCGGCGACGCCATCATCTGGACGCTCGACTCCGCTTCGCCGCAGGCCGAGCAAGACGGCGGCGGCGGCACCACCATCAGCGGCGGCAAGAAAAAGAAGAAGAAGGGCACCGAAGAAGGTGAAGAAGAAGTCACCACCACTCCCAAACAAGAAGGCCCGCTCTGATGCGCTTCGTGGGTGCCACCGTGTTGTTGAGCTCGATAGTCGTGCTGGCCGCCGAGCCGGTGGTGCCCGTGCAGGTCGAGGTGGTGCAGGCCTCCACCAAGACCGGCGAGGTGCCTGAGTCGCTGAAGAAGATGCAGGCCGCGCTGGGAGCGCGGGTGAAGTACGGTTCGATGAAGATCTTCTCGACCCAGCAGCTCGACCTCAAGCGCACGCCCGAGAAGGTGATGCTGCCCAATCACAAGCAGGCGGCCTTCACCCTCGAGCGCCTGAAAGATGGAGTCGCCACCGTGCAGGTCGAGGCCGCTCCTACCAAGGCGACCTACACGCTGGCGAAGAACAAGTCGTTGTACTTTCAAGCCGGCTCGCTCGACGGCGACGATGTGTGGTTGGTGCTCTCGCAACCGAAGTGATTCGATACGCGAGTGCTGACCCTGGCGTTGCTCAGCATGTTGGCCCAGGCGCCCGATGCTGGCGTGGGCTCCAGTAACCTCTCGCTGCACGGTGCCCTCGAAGCCGAAGCGATGACCCTGCCGTCGGGCCCTACTGGCGGCGGCTACGACGGCTTCATCACCCTGCGCCCCATCTTCGGCTTCAGCGTGGGAGACGACTTTCACGCCGAGGTCGCCCCGCTGTTTCGCTTTCGGTTGATCGACACCCCGCCTGATCAACGCGGCGAAGACTTCGGCACCGTCTTGCGCCGCCGCGATTGGGACCAGCCGTCAGACTTCGGCCAGCTGATCTCGGTGCTGCGCATCGCACCCGACTCGAGCCCCTTCTTCGTGCGCGCGGGGCCGGTGCGAAAGCGAACGCTGGGCCTCGGGCACTTGATCAACCGGTACTCCAATCAGGAGAACCCCGACTACCACCCGGCCTCGGCGACGGTGGTGCTCTCGCTGGGCCCGATTCGCGCTGAGCTCTTCGACTCTGATCTCTTCGGCGCGCGGCTCTTCGCCGGCGAGGTCGCGTGGGACCTCGGGCGCACCTTCTCGGCGTCGCCCGAGGTCAGCGAGCGCTACGTGCTCGCGCTCCAGTTGGTGCACGACGCGGCGGGCTCGGGGCAGCCTCCTGACGCCACTCGCGACTTCACCGCCCTGCAGCAGATGACCCTGCTCCAGCTCGACGGGTCGATCGTCTTCGTTCGCAATTCGAACATTCGCTTCATGGGGCTGGTGGGCACCGGGTCGCGCTTCAACCTCACCGCGAACCTGGGCTTCTTGCTGGGCCTGGCGGTCGACGCCAATGTCAAAGAGGTAGCCTTCTCGGTGAAGCTCGAGGGCCGCAAACAAGCGGGCGGGTTTCGCCAAGGCATGTTCGGCCCCACCTACGAGCTAAGTCGCTTCGCCGGCCTCGGGCTGACCGGTGCGCCCATTGCGCAAGAGACCCTGCCCGACACCTTCTCGTTCTACGGCGAGGCGCGGGCCAAAGTGGGCGAGGTGCTGGCGGTCGACCTGATGGCCGAATACTTCGCCTTCGGGCGAGCCGATCTCGACTCCACCGTCTCGGTCACCGTGCTCAAGCAGTGGGTCACCGCCAACGCCCGCTTCACCGCCGTCGGCCTCGGCCAACAGCCTCGCTACGCCTTCACCGCCGGCACGCGGGTGCGGCTGTTCAGCTCGCTCTACCTGCTGGGCTCGGGGGGCACCGTGTTCTTCCCCCAGGGTGACGGCAGCTTGAATCGCGGCGTCATCGTCTCGCTCGGTGCGGGCGTCGATTTCGAGCGTTGAAGCAGGGTCGCTCGAGGCCTGGAGCTCCCCGATATTCCTGATCATTCGGGTGCTTTAGCCAGCCTGATACCCACCTGAAAAATTGGCTCACCCGCGCGGGGGCCCCGTGGTATGCGCGCGGCACTTTCGCTTCACATCTTCACTTCGAGGAAACACCACATGCAGATTCGCGCCGATGAAGTCAGCCGCATTCTCCGCGAGCAGATCCAAGACTACGGCAAGCAGGTCACCGTGGCCGAGACCGGCACCGTGTTGTCGGTCGGTGACGGCATCGCGCGCGTGTACGGCCTCGACAACTCCCAGTCAGGCGAGCTAGTCGAGTTCTCGAACGGCGTTCGCGGCCTGGTGCTGAACCTCGAAGAAGACAACGTCGGCATCGCGATCATGGGTGACTTTCGCGGCATTCGTGAAGGCGACACCTGCAAGCGCACCGGTCAGATCGCCCAGGTGCCGGTGGGCAAGGGTCTGCTCGGCCGAGTGGTCGACGCGCTCGGTCAGCCGGTCGATGGCAAGGGCCCGATTCAATCGACCGAGTTTCGCCGCATCGAGCTGAAAGCGCCCGGCATCGTGAAGCGCAAGAGCGTGCACGAGCCGATGCAGACCGGCATCAAGGCGCTCGACGCGCTGGTGCCCGTGGGTCGTGGCCAGCGCGAGCTGATCATCGGCGACCGGCAGACCGGCAAGACGGCCGTCGCCCTCGACGCGATCATCAACCAGAAGGGCCAGAACGTGTACTGCGTGTACGTGGCCATCGGTCAGAAACAGTCGACGGTGGCCCAGGTGGTCGAGAAGCTCCAACGCTTCGGAGCGCTCGAGTACACCATCGTCGTCTGCGCCAACGCCTCTGACCCGGCGCCGATGCAGTTCTTCGCGCCCTACACCGGCTGCACAATGGGCGAGTACTTTCGCGACAACAAGATGCACGGCCTCATCGTGTACGACGACCTCTCGAAGCAGGCGGTCGCGTATCGCCAGCTCTCGCTGCTGCTGCGCCGCCCGCCGGGCCGCGAAGCCTACCCGGGCGACGTGTTCTACATTCACAGCCGCTTGCTCGAGCGTGCCGCGAAGGTCTCTGACGCCGAAGGCGCTGGCTCGTTGACCGCGCTGCCGATCATCGAGACCCAGGCCGGCGACGTGTCGGCCTACATCCCCACCAACGTGATCTCGATCACCGACGGGCAGATCTTTCTCGAGACCGACTTGTTCATGTCGGGCATTCGCCCGGCGATCAACGTCGGTATCTCGGTCTCGCGCGTGGGCTCGGCGGCGCAGATCAAGGCGATGAAGCAGGTGGCAGGCTCGCTCAAGCTCGACCTCGCGCAGTACCGCGAGCTGGCGGCCTTTGCGCAGTTCGGCTCCGACCTCGATAAGGCGACGCAAGACGTGCTCGCCCGTGGCGCCCGGTTGACTGAGATTCTCAAGCAGCCCCAGTACGAGCCGTTGTCGGTCGGCCGTCAGGTCGTGCAGATGTACGCCGGCATGAACAAAGACGACGAGGGCAAGCGCGGCTGGCTGCGCGAGATCCCCGTGGCTGACATCACCCGGTGGGCGAAGGAGTTCCTCGAGTTCTGCGACGCCAAGTTCCCCGGCATCGTCAAGCGCATCGAAGAGAAGCGCGAGCTGCCGGTGAACGATAAGAAACAGCCCTCAGACCCTGAGCTGAACAAGGCGCTGACTGAGTTCAACGCCGCCTTCCAGAAGACTCCCGGCGCGAAGATTTAAGCTTTCGGCCTCGAGCACATCAAGCGGCGGGCCCTCATCGAAGGTGCCCGCCGTTTTCCATTTTCGGGCTATGACCGACGGCATGATGGCCATGCTCCGAGTCTTGCTGAACTTCGTCGTCGCCGGCGCGCTGCTCGGCGGGCTGGTCGCGACGCTCTCCGCTCCTCGATTTCTCACCGGGGACAACACCCCTGGCATGGGTACTGCGCTGTGCAACTGCGCCGACGTCACCCGCCAGACCGCCGGCAAGTTGATCAACGCCCAGATGACTGGCTGCGCAGTCGGGGCCGGCCTTGGGTTGATCGCCGGCATTGCCTTCAAGGTGATGCGCCGAAAGAAGGGCGAAGCGCCCACGGCCCCACCTGCTCCGACGGTCTGAGCCCAACGACCGAGTTGCCGCGCCGGCAAGCCCTGTTGCCGGTTCTATGCATTGAAGCGCGCCACTGACGGCGTATGTGACCAGGCATGAGTTCTCGCATCGCCCGCCCTCCACTCACCCCCGCTCGGTGGAGGAAGCAGGCCAAGACGTACCTCAATGCGCTCGGGGTGCAGTTCGCCGACACGGCCGCGAGCCTGCCAAAGAGCCGGGTGGCGGGCAAGCCGCTCTATTTCACCGTCGAGACCAAAGCGACCGAGGTGGGGCGCGTGCTGAAGGTGAAGACGTTCACCTACGCCGGTGACTACTTCGGCGGCAACAAGGCCTAGCTGCCCGAATCACACGTCGGCCCAATCGCCGAGGCGGGTCAAGCGGCCCTCGTCGAGGCGCCACACGCCGCCGATGCCGTCGCGCGCCGAATCGAGATCGTCGATCTTCGCCACTGAAGGCGTGTCGTGCTCCTGGCAGATCAACACCAGCTCTCGCAGACCGAGGTAGACGCGATACGGCCCGGGGCCCACCGCCTTGCGCATCGCCGCCTGATGCGAGGGCGTGACCAGGCGAGCCGCGTCGTGACCATCACCATGCGCGAGCGCCCACAGGCCAGTGGGGGTCGTCGACAACCGCAGCGCGCCCTGCTCCAGCTCGAGCGCTCGCACCTCGGTCGAACGCGCTTCGAGGTTCCTCCACGCGGCGTCGTCGAGCTCTTCGAGCGAGATGCGCCAGGCGTCGAGCGCGCCTTCGGGCACGTATCGAACGAGCTCCGGGTCATCGATGGCGTAGAAGAACCACAGCCCGGCCGGGCCCTCGCGACGAGCGGCGCCGATGCCTCGCTCGAGAAACGAGGTGTCGCGCAGCACCGGGAGCACCCGGGTCAGCAGCTGCAGCCGGCCCTCGGGCAGACCCAGCGTGCCCTCGGCGAGCTCCTTGGCGATGGCCTCGATCGCGGAGCTCAAGCTGCGACCGGAGCCCACGAAGTCTTGATGGAGCGCCTCGAGATCGAGCCGCACCACCCCGCCCTTGCCCACCCGCACCATCACTTGCTGCTTCTGCACCAGGTGGGGCGTCGACCGGGTCTTGAGCGCGGCGACCAACGCCCGGGTGAACTCAGGCAGCAACGGCGCGGCGTGCACGTCAGCGGGAGCGACCTGGTCGAGCTCAGTCGACAGCTGCTGGGCCTCGGAATCGAACGGGTCGACCAGCAGCACCTCTTCGACCAGCGCACGGGCACGCGCCCACTCGGCGCGGCGCATCGCCAGCACCGCCAGCGCCTTGTTCGCTTCGGGGTCGCCCGGGTTCAGCGCCAGTGCCCGCGCCAACGGGGCCTCGGCCTCGGCCCACTTCTCGAGGCTGATCAGCGCGCGGCCCAGCGCCAGGTTGACTTGCACGTCACGGGGGAAGTCGCGGCGAACCGACTCGAGAATGGGTATCGCTTGATGCACTGCGTCGGCGTTGATCAAAGCCTGAGCGACGGCGGTTCGGAGGCTGGGGCCGCCTTCGTTGCGGGCTGCATGCTCGAGCGTGGTCAGCTCATCGTCGCTCAGGCGCTCGCCTTCGGTGACCTTCTGGCGAATTCGATCGACGCTCACCCCCGCAGCGTACGAGCGCCATCTGAGCGGCGCAACGAGGCCCACCCGACCCGGCGCGACCTGAGCCATGGTTCAGGGAGCACCGCACTCCGGCGCAAGCGAGGTCTGGAAAGACGGAGTCGCGGTTCGATTTCATTGACTTTACGCATCGCGCCAACGATTGATTGGCCCGTTCAACTGCTGACCCCTGGCTCCCAATGAATTCGTTTCTCTCGCTCGCGCAGATGGTGAACCCTGATCAGCAGGGCTGGCTGACGGCTAAGCTCCTGGCGGCCCTGACCTCGAGCGCCGAGTGGGTGCTGTGGCTGTTAGCGTTTCTGTCGATTCTGTCGATCGCTGTGATGCTTGAGCGCGCGGTGTTTTTCGCCACGCATCGCCTGGGCAACTCCGACGACTTGCTGATCAAGCTGGCCAAGGGCGAGCTCGACGCGGTTCGAACCAGCATCGCCGCCAAGCAGGGCATGGAAGCCTCGGTGCTCCGCGAAGGCCTGCAGTGGTCGACGCGAGGCCCCGACGCGGTCGATGAGGTGATCAGCGCGACCATGGCGGTCGAGCGACCTCGCTACGAGCGCTTCTTGTCGATTCTCGGCACCCTGGGGTCGAACACGCCCTTCATCGGCCTGTTCGGTACGGTGCTCGGCATCATCAAGGCCTTTCACGACCTCGGTTCGTCGGGTGCCAAGGGCGCTGACGTGCAGCAGACGGTGATGGCCGGCATCTCCGAGGCGCTGGTTGCTACCGCCGTTGGCCTTGCGGTCGCGATTCCCGCGGTGGTCGGGTACAACATTCTGATGCGCCAGGTGAAGAACGTCACCGCGCGCTCCACCGCGCTCGGGCACGCGCTGGTCGGTCACCTCCGCGCGAACGGGAAGTGACGCATGGCCGCGCGACAAACCGACACTGACGAGGAGATCACCGGCATCAACGTGACGCCGTTGGTCGACATCGTGCTGGTGCTGCTGATCATCTTCATGGTCACCGCCAACTTCATCGTGCGCGAGACCAAAGAGGTCGACCTGCCCAAAGCCGCCAAGAGCGGCGAGACGGTGCAGGGCATCGTCAACGTGGTGCTCGATAAAGACGGCAAGTTGTTCTTCGATGGTGCCGAGGTCACCGAAGAGGAGCTCAAGGCCCGCATCGTCGACGCGGTGAAGAAAGAGAAAGAGCCCCGCGCGATCATTACCGCTGATCAATCACTGAGTTACGGCAAGGTGATGAAGCTCATCGACCTGGTGCAGATTCAGGGCATTGCGAAATTCGCGCTGAACATTCAGAAAGAGGCGGCGGCAGCCACGCCGTGAGCCGGTTAGCCAGTCTCAGGAACTGAAGCACGGCGTTAAGTCGTATTCGCACCACCCCTATGGACGCAGCCGTGACCCAGCAGCCGAGACGAGAGAACGACTCGCGCAGCTGGTACTTGCTCGTCGGGGCTCTGGTGTTGTCGGGGCTGGGGCACGGGGTGACGTTGATCAAGTTGCCCGACCGACCGCCCGAGCACGTGCTGCTCAAGCCGCTCGACATGGAGATCAAGTTCGTCGAGCCGCCTAAGCCGCCTGAAGAGGTCAAGCCGCCGGAGCCTGAGCCGCCGAAGGTGAAGCCGAAGCCCCCGCCGGTGAAGGTGGCCGAGCTGAAGCCGCCTCC
>Ga0105048_10000741_pt1 | contig 51434 bp, 44 predicted proteins | sample MAT05_FD_78382 | JGI IMG/M metagenome (GOLD analysis project Ga0105048, IMG submission 78382) | Freshwater microbial communities from Lake Fryxell liftoff mats and glacier meltwater in Antarctica - MAT-05 | ecosystem: Environmental > Aquatic > Freshwater > Ice > Liftoff microbial mat | place...
GGCCGGCACATCGTACTCAACATGCTGCGCCTGCCCCAGCCGACCTTCAGCGCGGCGCTGATCGCCTGGGTCGAGGCGAACATCGACGACGAGCGCCAGAAGAGCCGCCTGTGCAGCGCCGCGCCCTTCCCGCACACGCTGGCCGACTATCCGCGCGCGATGATGGCCAGCCTGTGGAACCAGGCCCAGTGGGGCCAGCACCCTGCCCTGCGTCAATGGATGCGCGAGAGCCGGCTCGACGGCTTCGGCAAGCTGGTCGCCGAAGCCGACCGCAACGATGCCGGCAAGATGGCGATCCTGGCGCGATTGAAGGTGCAGGCCATGGCGGCGATGGGCAATCTGCAGAAGCTCAGCGCTGCCGCACCCACTGCGCCCGCCGCGCGCTGACTCAGCCGCCCACGCCCGCAGAGATTCGGCGCGCCAGCGCCACCAGCGAACGATCGCTGCCCGCCGGACCGAGCAGCGAGAAGCCGAGCGGCGCGCCCAGCCGCGTCGCGCCCGGGATCGAGATCTGCGGCAGCCCGGACAGCCCGGCGATGCACAGCAGCCGGATGGCGCGGTTGCGGTAGTCGTCGAGCGTGGACTCGGCCGCGCTGCACAGCGGGGCGATGTCGGGCATGGTGGGCAGCAGCAGCACGCCGTCGGCGCCCAGCAGCGCCTTGATGTGTCGACGGAAGGCGGTACGGAACTCGTTCGCCGCCGCCAACTGCGCATCAGTGACCTGCGCCGACCAGGCGAAGCGGTCACCGACGCCCGGGCCCATCGGCGGCGCGTAGCGCGTGATCAGCGGGCCGTTGGTCATCCAGGCCTCGCGGCCCTGCAGATGGCGGAAGTGCCAGTACATGGCGTCGAAGCTGTCGAGGGCGACCACCGCCGACTGTGCCGCGCCGCAGGCCGCCTCGGCCGCCTGAACCATCGGCGCCAGCGCGGCGTGCACTTCGCCGTCGACCAGCGCCCAGGCGTCGGCGGGGCGCAGCAGCCGCACCGGCGCGGGCTCCGGCAGCGGCGCCGGATCGGCACCCAGCAGCACCTCGGCGACGCGCTCGAAGCTGGCGATGTCGCGCGTGAACCAGCCGCAGGTGTCGAAACTCGGCCCCAGGTCGAGCACGCCGGCCAGCGAGACCCGGCCATGCGTGGGCCGCAGCCCGACCAGCCCGCAGTGGCTGGCCGGCGCGCGCACCGAGCCGCCGGTGTCGCTGCCCAGCGCCAGATCGCACAGCCGGTTCGACACGGCCGATGCCGAGCCCGAAGACGATCCGCCCGCGATGCGATCGGGCGCCGCGCCGTTGATCGGCGAGCCGAAGTGCGCGTTCTGGCCGTTCATCGAGAACGCGAATTCGTCGGTGACGGTCTTGCCGACGAAACGCGCGCCAGCGTCCAGCAGCGCCTGCACGGCCCAGGCATGGCGCGTCTTGATGCCCGACATCGCCAGCAGGAAGGGGCTGCCGCCGCCGGTGGGATAACCGGCCACGTCGTACAGATCCTTGACGCCGAAGTCCAGCCCGCACAAGGGGCCGCTGGCGGCGCGCGCGACCGGCACGTCGGGGTACGGGACGAAAGCGTGGGCGGGGTCATGCAGGGGCATGGTGGGCTCGATGGGGTCAGGCGGCGGCCTCGACCGTCGCATCGGTGCGCAGGCAGCGCACGCGGTGCCCGGCGGACAGCTCCAGCGGCGGCGGCTGCTGGGTGCGGCAGGCGTCCTGCGCCAGCGCGCAGCGTTCGGCGAAAGCGCAGCCCGGCGGCAGCTGCGACAGATCGGGCGGCGAGCCGCCGATCGTCAGCAGCCGCTGCCCGGGCTTGGGCGCACCATGCGCGCGGCCCAGCAGCAGCGCGCGGGTGTAAGGGTGGCGCGGGTTGCGGATCAGCGTGCGGGCGCTGCCCTCTTCGACGATGCGCCCGGCATACATCACCGCGATGCGGTCGGCCACCTCGACCGCGGCGCCGATGTCGTGCGTCACGAAGATCACGCCCAGGCCGAGTTCCCGCTGCAGATCACGCAGCAACAGCAGGATCTGGATCTGCACCGTGGCATCGAGCGCGGTGGTCGGCTCGTCGGCCAACAGCAGCTGCGGCTTGCAGGCCAGCGCCAGCGCGATCATGGCGCGCTGGCGCATGCCGCCGCTCATCTCGTGCGGGTAGGCGCCCAGCCGCCGCTCGGGGCTGGGGATGCGCACACGCTCGAACAGCTCCAGCGCACGCTGGCGCGCCGCGGCGGCACCGATCGGCTCGTGGCGGCGGATCGATTCGATGATCTGCGCGCCCAGCGTGTACACCGGGTCCAGCGCCAGCAAGGGCTCCTGGAAGATCATCGACGCGACCTTGCCGCGGAAGTCGGCCAGCGCACGTTCGCTCAGCGCCAGCACATCGTGGCCGGCCACCTGCACGCGCCCGCCCATCGTGGTGCGGCGCATCGGATGAAGCCGCAGCAAGGTGCGCAGCGTGACGCTCTTGCCCGATCCCGACTCTCCGATCAGCGCCACCACCTCGCCGCGCTGCACCTGCAGGCTCACGCCGTTGACGGCCTTCACCGGCGCGCGGCCGCCGGTGAAGGTGACCGTCAGGTCTTCGATCCGGACCAGCGGCTCTTCCATCGTCAGGCCAATGCAGCAGAAACGGCCGCCGCGCTGTGCCCGCTGCCCGGCTCGTGCACCAGGCAGGCGACCCCGGCGCCGCCGGCGAAGCCGCTGCGCGCGGGCGCACGCTGGCCGCACACCGGCTCGGCGATCGGGCAGCGCGGGTGGAAGCGGCAGCCGCTGGGCGGGTTGATGGGGTTCGGCGGGTCGCCGGCCAGGGGTGCGCGCTCGGTGCGCCTGTCCGGGTCGAGGGTCGGCATCGACGACAGCAGCGCGCGTGTGTAGGGGTGGCGGGCGGCGCCGAACAACTCGGCCGAGGGCCCCAGCTCGGCCACCTCGCCCAGGTACATCACCATCACGCGGTGCGACATGTACTGCACCACGTTGAGGTCGTGGCTGATGAAGACATAGGTCAGGCCGAAATCGTCCTTCAAGTCGAGCAGCAGGTTCAGCACCTGCGCCTCGACCGACTTGTCCAGCGCCGACACCGCTTCATCAAGGATCACCACGCGCGGCTGCAGCGCCAGCGCACGCGCGATGTTCACGCGCTGGCGCTGGCCGCCCGAGAGCTCGTGCGGATAGCGCTCGGCAAAACGCCCGGCGTCCAGCCCGACCTTGCCCAGCAGTTCACGCGCGCGCTTGACCGAATCGGCCTGCGACAGCCCGTGCACCATCGGCCCGAAGGCCACCGAGTCCTGGATCGTCAGCCGCGGGTTGAGCGAGGCGTAGCTGTCCTGGAACACCATCTGCACCTGGCGCCGGTACTCGCGCAGCGGCAGGTCGCGCGAGCCCACGGCGGCGCCTTCGAAGATCACCTCGCCGGCGGTCGGCTCGATCAGGTTCATCAGCAGCCGCGCCGTGGTGCTCTTGCCGCAGCCCGACTCACCCACCACGCCCAGCGTCTCGCCGGCGAAGACCTGGAAGTCCACGCTGTCGACCGCGCGCACCAGCCCGCCGCCGCGGCCGATCAGGTCTTTCTTCAGCGGAAAGTGCTTGACCAGCCCACGCACGGTCAAGAGCGGCTGCGCGCCGCTCATTGTTTGTTGTCCATCGCCGAGCGCAGCCCGTCGGACAGCAGGTTGAAGGCGATCGAGGTGACGAAGATCATCGCCCCGGGCAGCGCCGCCACCCAGGGCTGGCTGTAGATGGCGGTGCGCAGCGTGTTCAGCATCAGGCCCCACTCGGGCTCGGGCGGCTTCACGCCCAGGCCGAGGAAGCTCAGGCCCGACGCCAGGATCATGCACACCGCGATCAGGCTGGTGGCGTAGACGAAGATCGGCCCGAGCACGTTGCCCAGCACGTGCACGCGCACGATGGTGAAGCCACCGGCGCCCGAGGCGCGCGCGGCCTCGACATAGTCGCGCGTGCGCACCTGCGTGGTCACGCTCTCGGCCACGCGGGCGATCGGCGGGATGAACACGATGGTCAGCGAGATCAGCGAGTTGGTGATGCCCGCGCCCAGCGCACCCGACAGCGCGATCGCCAGCAGCACCGAGGGGAAGGCGTAGAACACGTCGATCGTGCGCATGATCGCGGTGTTGACGAAGCCGCCAGCGTAGCCGGCCAGGATGCCGACGGTGGCGCCGAAGACGAAGGCCAGCAGCACGGGCGTCAGACCCATGAAGAGCGACAGCCGCGCGCCGACGATCAGCCGGCTGAGCATGTCGCGGCCGAGTTCGTCGCTGCCCAGCGGGTAGCCCTCGGTGCCGATCGGCTTGAGCCGGTTGAGCATCGACGCCTGCAGCGGATCGGCCGGCGCCAGCCAGGGGCCGAAGATCGCCATCAGCAGCAGCAGGCCCACCGCGATGGCGGCGCCGACCGCCACCCGGTCCTGCCCGAAACGCCCGATCACCGAAGCCCAGTAGCCGCGTGCGCTGGGCCCGGGCGCGGACGGGCTCGGGGGGCTGGGTGGGCTGATGACCGCACTCATCGGGTCAGGCCCGTGCGATGCGCGGGTCGAGCATCGTCTGCACGATGTCGACGACCATGTTCAGCACCACGAAGAACATCGCCAGCACGAGGATGGTGCCCTGCAGCAGTGGCAGGTCGCGCTGGAAGATCGCGCTGTTGAGCAAGAAGCCGGTGCCGGGCCAGGCGAACACGGTCTCGATCAGGATCGAGCCGCCGAGCAGGTAGCCCAGTTGCAGCCCCATCACCGCCAGCGCCGTGGGCGCGGCGTTCTTCACCACGTGCAGGAACACGCCCAGGTGCGTCAGGCCCTTGGCGCGCAGGCCGACGATGAACTCCTGCGCCAGGATCTCGGCCACCAGCGCACGCACGGTGCGCGCGATGATGCCCATCGGGATCACCGACATCGTGATCGCCGGCAGCAGCATGTGCTTCAAGTGCTCCCAGTCCCAGGCCCAGTTGCTCGAGCCGCCGGGGCCGGCGCCGCTGGCCGGCAGCCAGTTCAGCTGCGCGGCGAAGATGATCACCAGCACCATGCCCAGCCAGTAGTGCGGCACGCTGACGCCCAGCACACTGAGCATCGACGCGCCGCGGTCCAGCCAGCTATTGCGGAAGTAGCCGGCGACGAAGCCGAAGAAGCTGCCGAGCACGAAGCCGATGAGTGTGGCCACCACCGCCAGCCGCAGCGTGTTGACGACCGCCGTCAGCACCTCGCTCGAGACCGGGCGGTTGCTGGCGATCGAGGTGCCCAGGTCGCCGTGCAGCGCGCGCCAGACCCAGCTGACGAACTGCTCGGGCAACGAGCGGTCCAAGCCGTAGAGCGTGCGCAACTGTGCCTGCAGATCGGCGCTGGCGTCGGGCGGCAGGATCGAGACCAGCGGATCGCCCGGCGCCAGGTGCACGAGCGAAAAGCACACCAGCGCGACGCCGCCCATGATGGGCAGCGCGTAGAGGATGCGACGCAGCAGGTAGGCGAACATGCGGCGCCGCGCTCAGCCCCGGGCCCGGGCGATCACTCGATCGACATCGTGGCGATGTCGATGAACCAGCTGCGCGGCTGCACCACGCCCTTGACCTTGGCCGACATCGCCCGCGGGCCCACGTCGTGGGCGATCCAGATGAACGGCGCTTCCTCGACGATGCGCGCGTGCAGCTTGGCCAGCGCGGCGTCGCGCGCCTTGTCGTCGAAGCTGGTGCGGGCATCGGCGATCAGCTTGTCGAACTCGTCGTTGCCGAAGTAGCCCCAGTTGTTGCTCACCGGCGGGAAGGTCTTGGTGCTGGTGAAACGCACCATGGCGAAGAACGGATCCATCGCCGCGAAGCTGACGTTGATCGCGTTGGCACCGTTGGCCGTCGGGTCCTTGGCGCCTCGACGCCAGTTGGTGAACAGCGTGTTCCACTCGATGACGTCGAACTGCACGTCGAAGCCGCAGGCCTTGAGCGACTGCTGCACGAACTCGTTCATCGGCAACGGCTGCATCTGTCCAGAGCCGCTGGCGCTGATCTGCACCTTCACGCGCAGCGGCTTGGCGGTGGACCAGCCAGACTCGGCCATCAGCTTGCGCGCTGCATCCGGGTCGTAGCGGATGTCGAACTTCGGGCCACCCCACCACGGGTGGCTTGGCGGCACGGTGCCCTTGGGCACGCCCATCATGCCGCCCAGCAGCTTGAGCAGCCCGGTGCGGTCGACGCACAGGTTGGCCGCCTGGCGCACGCGCTTGTCCAGCCACGGCGAGCCTTCGGCGAACGACAACTGCCACGGCCACACGTGCGGCTGCTGGTTGAAGTAGATCTTGTGGCCGCGGCTGGTGATGACGCCCATCGCGTCAGGTGACGGCGCCTCGATCCAGTCGACCTGCCCGGACAGCAGCGCGGCAGTGCGCGCGTTGGCCTCGGGCATCGGGATCATCACCACGCGGTCGAGCTTGGGCACGCGCCTGGCGTCCCAGTAGGTCTTGTTCGCCACCACCTCGAGCCGCTCTCGCGGCACGAAGCGGGTCATCCTGAAGGGGCCGGTGCCGCTGGCATCGGCAGCGAAGGCGGTCCATGCGGTGCGCGACTTGTCGGCCGGCGTGGCACCGGCGGCAGCCTCGAACTTCTTCTGCCAGTGCGCGGGGCTCGCCATGAACAGATTGGTCAGGTTCAACGGCAGGAAGGCATCGGGCTCACTGGTGACCAGTACGACGGTCAGGTTGTCGACCTTGGTGGCGGTGCGCAGCGTGGGCATGCGCGACGCGGTCACGCCCACCTGGCTGGCGTCGAAGTGCGGCGCGTCCTTGTCGAGCACCTTGCGCACGTTCCAGACGACGGCGTCGGCGTTGAAGTCGCTGCCGTCGTGGAACTTGACGCCCGGGCGCAGCTTGAAGACCCACCTGGTCTTGTCCTTGGCATCCACCGCCCAGCTCAGCGCCAGGCCGGGTATCAACACGCTGGGCGCGTCGGCCTTGGACAGGTCCCACTGCGTGAGCCCGTCGTACATCGGGATGCCGGTGAAGCGGTTGCCCTCGAAGCCCTGGTCGGGCTGGCCCAGCGTGCGCGGGATGTCGGCGGCGGTCATCGCGATGCGCAGCACCTTCTCCTGCGCAATCGCGGGGGTGGCCGCCAGCACGCTGGCGAGCGCAAAGGTACCGCTGAGACCACGCAGCACGGTCGAAAGGGCAAATCGGGTCATGGCTTCTCCTGGGACAGTTCAGAGCGACGATCGCAAGACCTATGCCACGGCCGCGCCGCCGGCCAGCGCCCAGGCGGCATGGATGCCTGCGTCCACGCTGTCGATCAGCGGCAGCGGCACACGCGGCTGCAACGCGGCGGCCATGCCGGCCAGCGCCGCGCCGCCGACGACGATGCACTGCACGTCGGGCAGGCGCAGCGCCTCCTGGCAGGCGGCTTCGAGCAGCCTCAGCGCGGCCGGCGGGTCGGCGGCCAGTTCGGCGCCGTTGGCCTGCACCGTGACGATGCCCGCCAGCGGCGAAAGCAGATCGAGGCTCCAGGCCAGCCGCTCGAGCATCGGCCGCCAGCGCGCGCCGCCGGTGACGATGGCGAAACGCCCGTGCACTGCCGCGGCACGCATCGAGGCCTCGGCCAGACCCGTGACCGGGCGCTGGCCCGGCTCGCGCAGCGCCAGCAGCCCGGGGTCGCCGAAGCAGCCGATCAGCACGGCGGATGCGGCATCCGGCCGCGCCGCATCGGCGTCGGCGGCATCGAGCACCGCGTGCGCAGCCACCGCGGCGCTGCGCTCGTCGACGATGTAGGCCGCGCCGAAACGCGCCGTCACCGCGTTCAGCTCGCCGCCCGGCGGCGCCAGCGCCAGGGCACGCTCGGCCATCACGCGGGTGACGGCCTCGGTGGTGTTGGGGTTGATCAGCAGCAGACGGGGCATGGCCGAAATCGCATGCAAGCACCGCGCCTTGCATCAGCCGCAAGCTGCCGAGTCGCCGACGCGCTCAGGCGGTGCGCCGGCACCGAAATGGGGCGCGTCGCGACGGGCCAGCCCGATGCTCTGGCATGCCGATCGCGCCACAATGGATCGCTTTACGCCAACACCGCCGCCCATGGACCTGGCCGACTGCACCGCCCACGAACTTGCATCGCTGTACGCGGCGCGCCGGGCCTCGCCGGTCGAAGCCACGCAGGCCGTGCTTGCGCGCATCGAGCAACTCGACCCACAACTGAACGCTTTCTGCCTGGTCGCCAGCGACGATGCGCTGGCCGCCGCGCGTGCCAGCCAGGCGCGCTGGGATGCCCAGGGGGCGCTGTCGCCGCTGGATGGCGTGCCGGTGTCGATCAAGGACCTGATCCTGACTCGCGGCTGGCCCACCCGCCGCGGCTCGCTCACCGTCGACCCTGCTCAGCCCTGGGATGTCGATGCGCCGGCCACCGCACGCCTGCGTGAAGCCGGTGCGGTGCTGATCGGCAAGACCACCACGCCGGAATTCGGCTGCAAAGGCGAGACCAACTCGCTGCTGACCGGCATCACGCGCAACCCGTGGCACACCGCGCGCACCAGCGGCGGCTCTTCGGGCGGCGCTGCGGCGGCGGTAGCCAGCGGCATGGGCCCGCTGGCCCTGGGCACTGATGGCGCCGGCAGCGTTCGCATCCCGGCCGCCTTGTGCGGCAGCTTCGGCCTCAAGCCGAGCTTCGGCCGCGTGCCGGCCTATCCGCTGTCGCCCTTCGGCAGCGTGGCGCACCTGGGCCCGCTGACCATGGACGTGCGCGATGCCGCGCTGATGCTCGACGTGCTCAAGCAGCCCGACGCGCGCGACTGGACCGCCCTGCCGGCCGACGCCGCCAGCATGCTCAGCGGCCTGGAGCACGGCGTGCTGGGCCTGCGCGTGGCCTACTCGCCGCGGCTGGGCTATGCACGCCACGTGCATCCCGAGGTGGCGGCTGCGGTGGATACGGCAGCGGCGGCCTTCACCAGCCTGGGCGCGCACGTCGAGGCGGTCGACCCCGGCTTCGACGACCCGATCGAGATCACCACCGGGCTGTGGGTGCTGGGCGCCTGGACGCTGTGGAACACGCTCACTGCAGCCCAGCAGACGGTCACCGACCCCGACTTCCGCGCACAGGCCGAACTCGGCGCCCGCCTGTCGGCCCTGCAGGTGCAGCAGTTGAATCAGCGGCGCGCGGTGCTGGGCTCGCAGATGCGCCAGTTCATGCAGCGCTTCGATCTGCTGCTCACACCGGCCGTGGCGGTGCCGGCCTTCGAGGCGCGCGCGACCGGCGCGGCGCCGTTCGACGACGCCGCCTTCCTCCACTGGACGCCGTTCAGCTACCCCTTCAACCTGACGCAGCAGCCGGCCTGCAGCATCCCCTGCGGCCTGACTATCGACGGGCTGCCGATCGGCCTGCAGATCGTCGGCCCGATGTTCGGCGACGCGCTGGTGCTGCGCGCGGCGCGGGCCTATGAGCAGCTGCGGCCTATCCCGAGGCCGCCGGTGCCGTGATGAGCGGCACGGGTCTGTACTGCGTGATCGACATCGAAGCCTCGGGCTTCGGCCGGCAGAGCTATCCGATCGAAGTCGGCTTCGTGCGGCCCGACGGCCGCGCCTTCTGCACGCTGGTGCGCCCGCCACCGCACTGGACCCATTGGGATGCCGAGGCCGAACGGGTGCACGGCATTGCCCGCGATACGCTGCTGGCGCATGGCCGCGACGTGGGCCTTGTCGCCCGCCGCCTGAACGAAGAGCTGGCCGGCCTGACCGTCTACTGCGACGGCTGGGCGCATGACTACCCCTGGCTGGCCGCGCTGTACGAAGAAGCCTTTCTGTCCCCGAGCTTCAAGCTGGAATCGGTGAGCGCACTGCTCGACGAGCCGCGCCGCGACCGCCTGGCGCAAGCCCAACGCGACGCGCTGTTGGCCTTGGGCCTGGACCGGCACCGCGCCAGCAGCGACGCGCGCGCGCTGCAATGGGCGCTGCAGCGGCTGGAGCTGGGCGAGTATTGACTGCGTTCGACGCCGCGCCGCGGATCTACGCCGGCCCGCGCACCGGCTGAAAGCGGCTCAGTCCCGCCCGCCCTGCACCGCGTGGCCCTCGGCGTGCCAGCGCAGCAGACCGCCGGCGAGGTTGGCCACATCACTGAATCCGGCCTTGCCCAGCAGCACCGCCGCCTGCGCCGAGCGCGCGCCCGAGCGGCACACCGTGACCAACGGCCGACCGCGCGGCAGCTCGGCCAGGCGGGCCGGCAACTCGGCCAGCGGCAGCAACCGTGCGCCGCCGATGTGGCCCAGCGGGCCGATGAACTCATCGGGCTCGCGCACGTCGATCAGTTCAACCTGCGCGAGCCGCTCTTCCAGGTCTTGCGGCTGGATCTCCCACAGCCCGGCAAAGGTGGCGGTCAACGGCGCCCAGGTCGGCTCGGCCTGCGCGCTGGCGCCGTCGGCCGGTGCGCCACAGCGCAGGTTGGCCGGCACCGCCACTTCCATCAGACGCGGGTGCGGCAGACCCAGGTGGCGCATGTAGCCGGCGAAGTCGGCCTCGGCGATGCCGCCGCCCAGGCGCGGGTTGAAGCGTCGCTCCTCGGCCACGCTGGTCACCGTCAGGCCCTTGTAGTCGTGCCCGGGGTAGAGCAGGCAGGCCTCGGGCAGGCTGAACAGTTGCTGGTGCACCGAGGCATACAGCCGCTCGGGGCTGCCCTGCTGGAAGTCGGTGCGGCCGCAGCCGCGGATCAGCAGGCAGTCGCCGGTGAAGGCCATCGAGAGATCGTCGAGCACATAGCTCAGGCAGCCATCGGTGTGCCCGGGCGTGCTGCGCACCAGCACCGCGCGGCCGCCGAAGGCCACCCGGTCCCCATGCACCAGCGGCCGATCGGCGCCCGCGGCGCCCGATGCCGCCGCCAGCGCGATCAGGCTGCCGGCGCGCTGGCGCAGCAGCCAGGCGCCGGTGACGTGGTCGGCGTGCACGTGGGTCTCGAGCGTCGCCACCAGCCGCAGGCCCAGCTCGCGCAGCAGCGCGAGGTCACGCCGCACATGCTCGAACACCGGATCGATCAGCAGCGCCTCGCCGCTGTCGCTGTCGCCGAGCAGGTAGGTGTAGGTGGAGGACTGCGCGTCGTGAAGCTGGCGAAAGATCAGCATGGTCAGGCTCCTTGTGCGGCGCGTATGTGGAGTCTTTGCGGCGGGATCTCAGCGCAGGTTCGGGCCGACGGTCCAGCAGGTCAGGCTGCGGCGCAGGCCCGACACCACCGGCGTCACCCGGTGCGGCAGCGCCGCAGGAAAGACGATCACCGAGCCGCGCCGCAATGCCAGGGGCTCCTGCAGGCCGGCGATCTCCAGCAGGCCGCCCTCGAACTCCGACGGCTCGCTGAGCAGGCAGATGGTGGTCAGCTTGCGCGTCAGCGGCTGCGTGCTCAGCATGTCGGCGTCGGTGTGCCAGTGGTAGTGCTGGCCGGGCCCGTAGCGTGCGTACTGCAGCGCGTCGGCCAGACCCAGCGTGTAACCCCAGCCGGCTTGCCGGTTGGCCCAGTGCGCCTGGTTCAGCAGCACGCCGGCCATCCAGTGCCAGCCGGGGAACAGATGCACGTCGGAGTGGCGCGTGTCTTCTGCATCGCCGCTGAAGACCTCGCCGCCGCTGAGTGCCACCCCGGCGACGCTGGCCTCGATCTCGCGCAGCAGCGGCTCGGGCACCGCCGCGTCCCACTTCCAATAGGCCGAGGCCGAGGCCGAGGCCGAGGCCGCGGTTGTGGTCGGTGGGTTCACCGGCCCGCCAGCTCCTGCTCCCGCTCTTGCAGCAACCGCCACATCACCTTGCCCGAACCGCTCTTGGGCAGCGCCTCGGCAAACTGCACCAGCCGCGGCACCTTGTAGGCCGCCATGTGCTGGTGCGCCCAGTCGATGATGTCCTGCTCCTTGACACGGCCGCGCGCCTCGGCGCGCAGCACCACCACCGCCTTCACCGTCTCGCCGCGGTAGGCGTCCTTGACGCCGATGACGCAGGCTTCCTGCACCAGCGGGCACTTGAAGAGCAGCAGCTCGACCTCGCTCGGCCAGACCTTGAAGCCGCTGGCGTTGATCATGCGCTTGAGGCGGTCGGTGATGAAGAAGTAGCCTTCCTCGTCGATGCGGCCGAGGTCGCCGGTGCGGAAGAAGGGCTTGCCGTCGATCTGGATGAACGCCGCCTTCGTCGCTTCGGGGTGGCCCCAGTAGCCCTTGAAGACCATCGGCCCGTGGGTGACGATCTCGCCCACCTCGCCCTGAGGCATCTCGACCAGCATCTCGGGGTCGATGACGCGGCTGTCGACGCCGAAGATCGGCATGCCCAGGCACTGCAGCTTGGCGCGTTCGGGCGGGTTGGCGTGGCTGGGGGCGGCGGTCTCGGTGAGGCCGTAGCCTTCTGCGAACGTGAGGCCGAACTCGTGCTGCAGCCGCTCGGCGACCGCCTGCGGCATGGCCGCGCCACCCCCGTTGAGGTAGCGCAGGCTGGACAGATCGAAGCTCTTGTAATTGGGGCTGCCGAAGAGGTCGATGATCATGGTCGGGATGCAGGTCCAGCGCGAGATCTGGTGGCGCGTGATCAGCCGGCCGGCCAGCTCACGGTCCCAGCGCGGCATCAGCACCGCGGTGGCGCCCTGGTGCACCGAGCCCAGCACCGAATACAGCATGCCGGTGATGTGGAACATGGGCACCACGCCCAGGCCCACGGTCTCGGGCCCGCCATGGCCCCATTGGCTGCCGACCGTGTTGCTCATCAGCGTGCGGTGCGTGTGCATGCAGCCTTTGGGCATTCCCGTGGTGCCCGAGGTGTAAGGCAGCAGCGCCAGGTCGTCCGGCCCCGCCGTGTGGGGGCCGGGGCGGTGGCCGCTGGCCAGCGCATCCGTCCAGCGCGTGGCACCCTCGGGCAGCGGCGCGATGGCCATAAGCCAGATCATCAGCGCGTCGTTCAGACGCTCGGCCGGTTCCACCTCGGGCGGCATCGCATCGGTGAAACGCGTGACCACCATGCCCTGCAGCCGCTGCGCAGCCGGCAGTTGCTGATCGGCCTGATGCACGATGCCGGCCAGATCGGCAGTGGTGACGACGAAGCGGGTCTGCGGATCGGTGATGTAGTGGCTGAACTCGTCGGCGCGGTTCATCGGGTTGACCGGCACCACGACGGCGTCGGCGCGCATCACTGCGTACAGCGCGATGGCGAACTGCGGGCAGTTCTGCATGAACAGCGCCACCCGCTCGCCGCGCTGCAGGCCCTGCGCCTGCAGCCAGCCGGCCAGCGCCTCGGCCTGCACCATCAGCTGGCGGTAGCTCAGGGGCTCGCCCATGAAGACGTAGGCCGCCTTGTCGGGAAAGCGTCGTGCGCTGACCTCGAGGTTGAACCACAGCGAAGTCTCGGGCACCGCCAACCCGCGCGGCAGGCGCTGAGGCCAGTAGGCCAGGTGCGGGGCGACGCGGTCTTGCGGGACGCTGTTCTGGGTCATCGTGCGCTCGGGTGGGCGGGTCAGGGCGGCGCCTCGCGGCGTGGGTCGGCGCCGGAGCGCCACTGGGCACAGTCGGGGTGCTGACGGTACTCGGCGCGCAGGCACTGGCGCTCCATGCACAGCACGTTCAGCAGCAACTGGCGGTCAGCGCAGCGCGCCGCCGGGCCGGGTGCCGGCGTGGCCGCGCCGGGCACGGCCGAACGCGGGGGCTGCGCGGCGTCAGAGCGGGCGGTGGGCGACACCGGCTGCTCGAAGCTGGGCGCGCGCTCGGCGCTGAACGGTGATGCCGCGGGCGCCGCGCGCGGCGATGCAGGTGTCTCTGCTGGGGACGAGGCCGCATCACGCACCGGCGCCGGCGGCATCAGCGGCGGCGGGCGGATCGCCAACGGCTCGTTCGCGCGCTGCGTTTCGGCCACCTGCGGCCGCGCACGCGGCGGCACTGCGACGGCCTGGGCCGGCGCAGGCGCGGCAACGCGTGGCAGCTCGGCCACCACGGCCACGCCACCGGCTGCGGGCGCGGGCACAGAAGCAGCGTCCGCCTCCAGGGGCACGGCTGCGGCCGACGAGGCCGCCGATGCCGGATCGGCCTGCGCCGCAGGCAACACCGGCAACGCAGCGTCCGAGGCCGCCGCAGCCACGGCCGGCGGTGCGCTCGGCAGCGGCTTGGCCGGACGCAGCATCCACGCCGCGCCGGCCGCCAGCAGCACCACTGCGCCCGCCAGCATGAGGCGACCGCGGCGCGGTGCGGCCGTGCTGCCGGGCGCAGCGGCGGCGGGCCGCACGTCGGTGAACAGGGAAGGATCGGTGCGCGCACCGGTGGGCGGCGCAACCACGGCGGTGCGGTCGGCGACTTCGACGCGCGTGGCCGGCCACGGCGTGCCGCCGGGCGCGGCTGCTTCCGACGGCGGTGGCAGCGGCGTCGAGCGCACCGGCGGCATGCGCCGGCCGGCCAGCACCTCGCGCAGCTCGGCCACGCTCTGCGGCCGATCGCCCGGGCGCGGCGCCAGCATCCAGTCCAGCGTCTGCAGGAAGGCCGTTGAGCATCCGGGCAACGCACGCCCGGCCAGAGCGGCCTGATCGTCATGCACCGTGCGCGTGGTCGACGGTGCCGGCGGGTAGCCGAGCATCAGGTAGTGCAGCGTGGCACCCAGCGCGTAGAAATCGGTCCACGGCCCCTGGCGCACGCCGGGCGCCTCGGCGTACTGCTCGATCGGCGCGTAGGCCGGCTTGAGGATCGCCGTCAGCGACTGCGTGCGGTCGCCGATGACGCGCCGCGCGGCGCCGAAATCCAGCAGCACCGGGTGGCCGTCGGCGTCGATGATGATGTTGTCCGGTGCGATGTCGCGGTGGTAGACGCCCTCGGCATGCAGGCGCTCGAGCGCGCCCAGCAGCGGCAGGAGCACGCTGCGCGCCAGGGCTTCGTCGGGCGGCGCCTGCAGCGACTCATTCAGCGACTCACACAACGACTCGCGCAGCGCCTTCAAGGTGCGCCCGCGGTACACCGGCATCGCCAGATAGGCCGTGCCGTGGGCCCGCCAGAAGCGGTGCACCTTGACCAGCGAAGGGTGATCGAAGCGCGCCAGCAGCCGCGCCTCGTTGACGAAAGACCGCAGGCCGATCTCGAAGGTCTCGGCGTCCGACTGCGAGCGCACGGTCACGTCCAGCGTGCTGCTGCGCTCGGCTAGCGAGGCCGGCATGTACTCCTTGACCGCCACCTCACGCTCCAGCGTGTGGTCGAATGCCAGGTAGACGATGCCGAAACCGCCCGCCCCCAGCACACCACGCAGCTCGAATTCGCCCAGCCGTGCGCCGCGCGGCAGCGCACTCGGCGGGTCGATGACAGCGTCGGCGGGCATGGCGCGGCGAGCTTAACAGCGGGGATCGAGAACATGCATCCTGAACGACACCCATACGGGCTGCGCGGGGCGCTGAGCGCGCTGCTTCTGGCCGGCACTCTGGCCTGCGCCCTGCCCTGCGCCGCCTTCGACCTGCAAGGCCACCGCGGCGCACGCGGGCTGGCGCCGGAGAACACGCTGGCCGGCCTGGCCACCGCGCTGCGCATCGGCGTGAGCACGCTGGAGTTCGACACCGGCGTCAGCGCCGACGGCGTGCTGGTGCTGGCGCACGACCCGCGGCTGAACCCCGACTTCACGCGCGACGCCGCCGGCCGCTGGCTGGAGCCGCCGACACCCGCGCTGCACACGCTGCCGCTGAAAGCGCTGCAGGCCTACGACGTCGGCCGCCTGCGCCCGGGCACACGCTACGCCGAGACCTTCAGCGCGCAGCTGCCGGCCGACGGCGAGCGCATGCCGACGCTGGATCAGGTCTTCGAGCAGGTCAGGCGCTGGGGCGCGACGCAGGTGCGCTTCAACATCGAGAGCAAGATCAGCCCGCTGGCCCCCGAACTGGCGCCCTCACCCGAGCGCTTTGCCGAGCTGCTGGTGCAGGCCGTGCGCCGTCACGGCCTGGCCGCGCGGGTGACGCTACAGAGTTTCGACTGGCGCACGCTGCTGGCCGCGCGCGCCCTGGCGCCGGAGATCGAGACGGTGGCGCTGACCGTGCAGGGCCCGTCGTTCGACAACCTGGCCGACGGCCGCTGGACCGCTGGCCTGCGCCTGCAAGACCACGCCGGCTCGGTGCCGCGGCTGGTGCGCGCGGCGGGGGCACGCACCTGGTCGCCCCAGCACCAGACCCTCACGCGGCAGACGCTGCAAGAGGCCCAGGCACTCGGCCTGCGCGTGGTGCCGTGGACGGTCAACCAGTCCGCCGACATCGAGCGGCTGCTCGACTGGGGCGTCGACGGCCTGATCAGCGACTACCCCGACCGCGTGCGCGCGGCGCTCGAGCGTCGCGGGCTGCCGTTGCCGCCCGCGCTGACCTTGCCGAACTGAAGCGCGCGCGGCTCAGGCCAGCCTGAACACCGCCACCGCGGACACCAGTTCGCGCGCCTGCTGATTCAGGCTCTCGGCGGCGGCCGCGCTCTCCTCCACCAGCGCGGCGTTCTGCTGCGTCACCTGGTCCATCTGCATGACCGCCTCGCCGACCTGGGCCACGCCGGTGCTCTGCTCGGCACTGGCGCTGCTGATCTCGGAGATGATGTCCGTCACGCGCTGGATCGAGCCGACCACCTCCTGCATGGTGGTGCCGGCCTGGTCGACCAGCAGGCTGCCCTGCTCGACACGCGTCACGCTGGCAGTGATCAGTGACTTGATCTCCTTGGCGGCAGCGGCGCTGCGCTGGGCCAGGCTGCGCACCTCGGCGGCCACCACCGCAAAGCCGCGGCCCTGCTCGCCCGCGCGCGCCGCCTCGACCGCGGCGTTCAGCGCCAGGATGTTGGTCTGGAACGCGATGCCGTCGATGACGCTGATGATGTCCGCAATCTTGCGGCTGCTCTCGTTGATGCCCTTCATCGTCTGCACGACCTGCCCGACCACCTCGCCGCCCCTCACAGCCACGCTGCTGGCGCCCAAGGCCAGCTGCTTGGCCTGGCGCGCATGGTCGGCGTTGGCCTTGACGGTCGAGCCGAGCTGCTCCATCGACGCCGCCGTCTGTTCGAGCGCGCTGGCCTGCTCTTCCGTACGCTGGCTCAGGTCGGCGTTGCCGCTGGCGATCTGCGCGCTGCCGGTGGCGATGTTGTCGCTGCTCAGGCGCACCGTGCTGACGATGCGCACCAGGCTCTCGTTCATCCGCTTCAAGGCGCCGAGCAGGCGGCCAGTCTCATCGGTGCGGGTGATGTCGATGCGTGAACCCAGGTCGCCGGCGGCCACCTGCTCGGCCACCGCCACCGCCTCGTTGATCGGCCCGGTGATCGATCGCGTGATCCACCAGGCCAGCGCCGCGCCGGTCAAGGCCATGCCGAGCAGCAGGCCGAAAATCAACCAGCGCGAGGCGGCGTAGTCCCGCTCGCCCTGCTCCGCGGCCTGGTTGATCAGCTCGAACTCCAACGCCTTCAGCGAGGTCAGCGCCTTCATGTAGGCCAGCTCCGCCGGGCGCTGCCGCTCATTCAGCAGAGTCCGCGCTTCGTCCTTGCGGCCGGCACGCATCAGGTCGATGAGCTCCCGCTGCTGCGCAACATACGCGGCACGCGCCTCGGTCATGGCGGTCAGTCGCTTCCTGCCTTCGTCGCTGGTGATGGTCGGCACCAGCTTGTCCAGCGTGCGGGAGATCTTCTCGCGGGTGCTCTCGACCGTCGCCAGCGCGGTGGCCACTTTGACCGGGTCGTCCCAGATCAACGAATCGCGCAGTTCGCGTGCGATCAGGTTGACGTCGTCGCTGACCCCGACCAACTGCTGCACCTTGGGCAGGCGGTCGTCGCCGATCAGCGTCAGGCTGGCGGTCACCTGGCCCAGGCGGCTGATGCCGATGAGCACCACCGCCACCGCCAGCGCGATCACCGCGGCGAAAGCCAGCGCCAGACGCTGGCCGATCTTCAGACTCGAAAGCAGGTTCATGTTGTTTCCTTTCAAACAACAATCCGCATTCGACAGGGGGCCGGTTTGGCGGAGCGGAAGTGATTTGACTGCGTCGCAACGGCGCAGATCGACCAAAGAGCCGGGGCAACACAGGCCAGTTCGCGCGGCGGCCCGCCTGGCGGCGCGACGCCGCCCGCGCCCGACACCGAAGCTGCACAGCTTGGCCTTAAGCTCCTGACACTGCCTTCCTTGCCAGCCCTCCCCCGTGCCCGTGAACCAGCCGCCCCCACCCGCCGCCGCCAAACCCAACCCCTTCGTCGAGCTGATCGTCACCATCGTCGTGCCAGCGGTCATCCTGATGCAGGGCAGCAAGACGCTGGGCGCCGTCGGCGCGCTGCTGCTGGCGCTGGCCTTTCCGCTGGGCTGGGCCGTGCGCGGCTTCGTGCGTGAGCGCAAGGTCGGCTTCATGCCGGTGCTGGGCATCGTCAGCACGCTGCTCACCGGCGGCATCGGGCTGCTCAAGCTCGACCCGCAGTGGCTGGCAGTCAAAGAGGCCGCCGTGCCCGGGCTGATCGGGCTGGCCGTGCTGGGCTCGATGTACACGCGCTACCCGCTGGTGCGGGTGCTGGTATTCAACCGGCAGATCTTCGACGTCGACCGCATCCAGCAGGCTTTGACCCTGCGCGGCACCCAGGTGCCGTTCGAACTGCGGCTGCGCCGCGGCACTTTGCTGCTGGCAGGCACCTTCTTCTTCTCTGCGGTGATGAACTACTTTCTCGCGCGCTGGATCGTCAACAGCCCGGCCGGCAGCGATGCCTTCAACGCAGAACTGGGCCGGCTCACGCTGCTGAGCTATCCGATCATCGCGCTGCCGTCGATGGCCATGATGGTGGGCATCCTGTACGACCTGGCACGCGGCGCGCGCGCGCTCACCGGCCTGACGCTGGAGCAGATGCTGCACGCCGAGGCGGCGGCACGCGACAAAGCCTGAACAAGACCAGGTCCTGGCACGACAAAGCCTGGACATGAGATAGCCTGAATCCTGCGCGACATAGAATCGCGCCAGTCAACCGGGGGGCTTGACCGATGCCGCATCGCCACCGCCGTACCGCCGCAGGGCGCCCTGCTTGAACCCGAATCGCCGGATAGTGCTGCGTCTGACTTGCGCGCTGGCCGCCGTCGGCGCCGGCCCGGTGGCGGCGCTGGACCGCCCCGGCGGTCCGGTGGTGCTCAGCATCATGGGCAGGGTGCGCAGCACGAATGCCGCCAAAGCCGCCAACACCGCCGACTTCGACATGCCGATGCTCGAGCGGCTGCCGCAGACCAGCTTCAGCACCCGCACGCCCTGGTATGCGCAGGCGCGCAAGTTCACCGGCCCCTTGCTGCGCGACGTGCTGACCAGTGCCGGCGCGCAGGGCACCATGTTGCGCGCGCGCGCACTCAACGACTACTGGGTCGACGTGCCCATGGACGACGCGCAGCGCTTCGACCCGGTGATCGCCCGACTGCTCGACGACAAGCCGATGGCGGTGCGCGACAAGGGCCCGCTGTTCCTCATCTACCCCTTCGACGCGCGCACCGAGTTGCGCAGCGCCACCTACTTCAGCCGATCGGCATGGCAGTTGCGGACGATCGAAGTCCGCTAGCGCGGCTGCCCGCCGGCGGCGCACGGGGGGGGCCCTGGCGCGGCTCCTGGCTGGGCGCGCTGGCCCTGCTGCTGACGCTGGGGCTGCTGGTCGCCGCGGCAGTGCAGATTCGCCAGTTTGCGCTGTTGACGCAGGCGGTGCGCGGCGGCAACGACTACGTCGTGCTGACGATCTACCAGGTCGAGGCCGAACACCTGCGGCTGAGCGAACAATGGACCCGCGCGCTGTCCACCGGCGAGCCGATCGACCGCGCCACGCTGCAGCTGCGCTACGATGTCTGGGTCAGCCGGGTCGGCCTGCTGACCGAGGGCGGCACGCGCCGCCTGATCGAAAGCCGGCCCGGCTGGATCCAGACCGTGCAGCAGATGGAGGCCTTTGTCGCGCGCGCCGACCGCTGGCTGGGCGAGCCGGCCGGGGCGCGGCTGGACCTGGCCGCGCTGCGCGACCTGCAGCCGGGCCTGCTGGCGCTGGGCCCGCCGATCCATGGCCTGTCGCTGGCCGCAGCGCACGATGTCTCTGACCAGTTCGCTGAACGCAACCGCGTGGTGCGCCGGCACAACCAGATCGGTATCGCGCTGACGATCCTGCTTGCGGGCATGACGCTGGCCTTCGCCGCCATCGTCTTCGGGCAGATGCGGCAGTTGCAGGCCCGGCGCCAGACGCTGGAAGACCTGGCCGCCAGCCTGCACGACGCGCGGCGCGAGGCCGAGATCGCCAGCCAGGCCAAGAGCGCATTCCTGGCCAACATGAGCCACGAGATCCGCACGCCCTTCCACGGCCTGCTGGGCATGCTGTCGCTGCTGCGCGAGACCAGCCTGGCGCCGCGCCAGCTGGACTACCTGCGCACCGCCACCGAATCGGCCGACCACCTGCTGGCGATCCTCAACGACATTCTGGACATATCGCAGCTGGAGTCCGGCCGCATGGTGCTGGCGCCGGTGCCGATCGACCTGCGCGAGATGCTGCGCACGGTCGACGCGCTGATGCGTCCGCAGGCGACGGCCAAGTCGCTGGCACTGCATGTCGACGCCGAACCGCAGGTGCCCGAGTGGCTGGTGGCCGATCCGACACGCGTCAAGCAGGTGCTGTTCAACCTGCTGAGCAATGCGATCAAGTTCTCCGACCGCGGCGCGGTGGTGCTCGACGTGCGCGTGCGCGAGCATGGCGAGGGCAGGCGCGCGCTCGGGTTCATCGTCACCGACACCGGCATCGGCATGGACGAGGCCACGCTGGCCCGGCTGTTTCGCCGCTTCTCGCAGGGTGACGAGACACGCTCGCGGCGCTTCGGCGGCGCCGGCCTGGGGCTGGAGATCTCGCGCAACCTGGCGCGGCTGATGGGCGGCGACATCAGCGTGCGCAGCGAGCCCGGCCACGGCAGCAGCTTCAGCTTCCAGATGCCGATCCACGAGCTGCCGGTGCCGCCCGTGCCGGCCGGCGGCGCGGCGTCAACGGCTGGCCCGCTGCCCACGCGGCTGCGGGTGCTGGTGGCCGAGGACCACCCGGTCAACCGCCAATACATGGCCGCCCTGCTCGGCACGCTGGCCCACGACGCCTGGTTTGCCAGCGATGGTCACGAGGCCGTGCAGGCGGTGCGTGATCGGCGCTTCGACGTGGTGCTGATGGACATGCACATGCCGCAGCTGGACGGCCTGGGCGCCACACGGGCGATCCGCGCGCTGCCCGACCCGGCGGCGGCCACCGTGCCGATCGTCGCGCTGACCGCAGACGCCTTCCCGGAGACGCGCGAACGTTGCCTGCTCACGGGCATGAACGACTTCCTGACCAAGCCGGTGAGCCCTGAACAGCTGGCCACCGCGCTGCGCCGCCTGTTCGGCCCGCCGGGCAGCGCCGCGGCGGCGGCGCCGCAGTCCGCGGCCGCCCCCCCGCTGCACGATGGGCTGATCGACCCCGTGGCGCTGCAGCGCACCCTGACCGCAGTGCCAAGGGCTCAACTGGCCGCGATGGTGCACAGCTACCTGCAGCAAGGTGTCGAGACCGTGCAGCACCTGCGCGCGGCGGTGCGCGATGGCCGCCCGCTGGACTTGCGGGTGCACGCGCATGCGACGCGCGGCGCGGCACTCAACCTGGGCCTGCCCGCCCTGGCCGCCACCGCCGAGGCGCTGCACGAAGGCGCCGCCCACCTGCCGGCGCACGAGATCGCCCGTCTGGTGCAGCGCTTCGAGCAGCAGCTCGGGGCCACCGGCGTGGCCGCGCACGAGCATGGGCTGTCGATCGATGTCGAGGCAGCGGCCACCAGCGAGGGCCGCTGACCTGCGCCCCGCGCGGGTTCAGACGATCACGGGCTCAGGCTGCAGCCGGATGCCGAAGCGCCCGTAGACGCTCTCCTGGATCGCCCGCGCCAGCGTCACCACCTCGGCGCCTCTGGCACCACCGCGGTTGACCAGCACCAGCGCCTGGCGCTCGTAGACGCCGGCGCGGCCGATCGACTTGCCCTTCCAGCCGCAGGCGTCGATCAACCATCCTGCGGCCAGCTTGACGCTGCCGTCGGGCAAGGGGTAGTGAACGATCTCGGGGTCGCGATCGATGATGTCGCGGCACTGCTCGGCGCTGACCACCGGGTTCTTGAAGAAGCTGCCGGCGTTGCCGATCAGCGCCGGGTCGGGCAGCTTGGCGCGGCGAATCGCACACACCCAGTCGAACAGCGTGCGTGCATCGGGCTGCGTATTGCCGGTCTCGGCGATGCGCCGCTCGAGCTCGAGGTAGCCGAGCACCGGCCGCCAGGGCCGCGGCAGCCGAAAGCGCACGCGCACGATCACGCTCTTGCCTGCCAGGTGCTGCTTGAAGACGCTGTCGCGGTAGCTGAAGCGGCAGGCCGCACGATCCAGCGTGATGGTGCGGCCGGTCACCAGATCCACCGTGTCGAGGCTGTCGAAGCGATCGGCCAGCTCGACGCCGTAAGCACCGATGTTCTGCACCGGCGCGCCGCCCACCGTGCCCGGAATCAGCGCCAGGTTCTCCAGCCCCGGCAAGCCATGATCGAGCGTCCAGGCCACCAGGTCGTGCCAGTTCTCACCCGCCCCGGCCTCGACGATCCAGGCGTCGGCGCTCTCGCGCACCAGGCGCCGGCCCGGCACCTCGATCTTCAGCACCAGCGCGTGCAGATCGCGCGTCAGCACCACGTTGCTGCCGCCGCCGAGGATGAACTTCGGCGCCAGGCCGAACTCGGGGTGGTCGACCACCCGCCGCACATCGGCCTCGCAGGCGATGCGCACCAGCCTCTCGGCGAAGGCCGGCAGGCCGAAACTGTTATGGGCCTTCAGTGGCACGCGACGCTGCACCGGCAGCCCCGCGACAGGGGTGGACATGACAGAATTCTCCACTCTTCCCGCGCCCATCCCATGCCCAGTTTCGACGCCGTTCTCGAACCCGACCTTGTCGAGTTGCGCAATGCCGTCGAGCAGACGATGAAGGAGATCGGCACCCGCTTCGACTTCAAGGGTTCCAGCGCCAAGGTCGAGCTCAGCGAGAAGAGCGCCAAGGAGCGAGAACTCACGCTGCTGGCCGACAGCGACTTCCAGCTCGACCAGGTGCGCGACGTGCTGCTGGCCAAGTGCACCAAGCGCGGGCTGGACGTGCGCTTTCTCGACTTCAGCCCGCCGCGGCAGAAGGTCGGCGGCGACAAGATGAAGCAGCCGGTGCCGGTGAAGACCGGCATCGACAGCGACTCGGCGAAGAAGCTGCAGGCAGCCATCAAGGCCTCGAAGATGAAGGTGCAGGCCGCCATCCAGGGCGACGTGGTGCGCATCAGCGGCACCAAGCGCGATGACCTGCAGGCCGCCATCGCGCTGTTGCGGCGCGAGGCGGCCGAGATGCCGCTGACGTTCACCAACTTCCGCGACTGATGCGCGCGGCGCGGATCGTGCGGGCCGCTGGCCTGGCGCTGCTGGCCGCTACCGTGTTGCCTGCAGCAGCGCAGAGCGTGTCGCTGGCCGGCCACATGGGCAGCAAGGCGCTGCTGATGATCGACGGCCAGCCGCAGACGCTGGCTGTCGGCGAGCGCGTTCGCGGCGTGCGTCTGCTGCGGCTGGAGGCTGGTGAGGCGCAGGTCGAGCGCGATGGCCGCGTGCTGCTCTTGCGCAGCGGCGCCACGCCGGCCAGCGTGGGCACCGCGCCAGACGCGGCCAGCGCGGCGCGCGAGATCGTCATCCCGGGCGGCCCGGGCGGCCACTTCGTCGCCAGCGGCAGCATCAACGGACGTGCCGCACGCTTCATGGTGGACACCGGCGCGACGCTGATCACGCTCGGCCGCGAAGAGGCGCAGCGCCTGGGCATCGACTGGCAGCGCGGCCAACCCGGGCTGGTGCAGACCGCCAACGGAAACGTCGAGTCGCACACCGTCTCGCTGGCCCGCGTGCGCGTGGGCGAGGTCGAGATCGTCAACGTGGCCGCCATCGTGGTGCCGGCGGCGATGCCCCAGGTGCTGCTGGGCAACAGCTTCCTGTCGCGCTTCCAGATGCGGCGCGAGGCCGACGTGATGCGCCTCGTGCCCCGCTGAACCGCCCTGCGCGGCACCGGCGTGTCGTGGCAGTGACAGCGCAAAATCGAACGAGCGTGCTAAAAAGCGTGTCCACGCTGGAGATCGATGCCGATGGATCTGAACTTCACCCCTGACGAGCTGGCTTTTCGCCAGCAGATCCGCCAATGGGTGGCGGCCAACCTGCCCGCCGACATCAGCCGCAAGGTGCACGCCGCCATGCGGCTGACGCGCGACGACATGCAGCGCTGGGCGCGCATCCTGGGCAAGCAGGGCTGGCTCGGCTGGGGCTGGCCGCAGCAGTTTGGCGGCCCGGGCTGGAACGCGGTGCAAAAGCACCTGTTCGAAGAAGAATGCGCACTGGCCGGCGCGCCGCGCGTGGTGCCTTTCGGCCCGGTGATGGTGGCGCCGGTGATCATGGCTTTCGGCAATGCCGAGCAGCAGCAGCGCTTTTTGCCCGGCATCGCCAGCGGCGAGGTCTGGTGGAGCCAGGGCTACAGCGAGCCGGGCGCGGGCTCGGACCTGGCGAGCCTGAAGTGCAAGGCTGAACTGGTTGGGGACCATTTCGTCGTCAACGGCCAGAAGACCTGGACCACGCTGGGCCAGTACGGCGAGTGGATCTTCTGCCTGGTGCGCACCAGCAGCGAAGGCAAACCGCAGACCGGCATCAGCTTCCTGCTGATCGACATGAAGAGCCCCGGCATCACGGTGCGGCCGATCGTGCTGCTGGACGGCGAGCCCGAGGTCAACGAGGTCTGGTTCGACAACGTCGAAGTGCCGGCAGAGAACCTGATCGGCGAAGTGAACAAGGGCTGGACCTACGCCAAGCACCTGCTGGCGCACGAGCGCACCAACATCGCCGACGTGAACCGCGCCAAGCGTGAGCTTGAACGTCTGAAACGCATCGCCAGGGCCGAAGGCGTCTACGACGACCAGCGGCTGCGTGACCAGATCGCGCTGCTCGAAGTGGACATCGTGGCGCTCGAAATGATGGTGCTGCGGGTGCTCAGCGCCGAGACCAGCGGCAAGCAGAGCCTGGAGGTGGCGGGCCTGCTGAAGATCCGCGGCAGCGAGATCCAGCAGCGCTACAGCGAACTCATGATGCTGGTGGGCGGCCCTTTCAGCCGCGCCTTCGTGCACGAGGCGATGGACGCCGGCTGGCAGGGCGAGCATGTCGGCGCTGCGCATCTGGCGCCACTGGCGGGCACCTTCTTCAACATGCGCAAGACCACCATCTACGGCGGCAGCAACGAAGTGCAGCGCAACATCGTCGCGCAGACGGTTCTGGGGAGCTGAAGATGAACTTTGAATTCACCGAAGACCAGAGTTCGCTGCGCGAAGCGGTGCGCCGCTGGGTCGACAAGGGATTCCCGTTCGAGCGCCGGCACACGCTGGCCAAGGCCGGCGGACACACGCGGGCGGTCTACACCGAACTGGCCGAACTGGGCCTGACCGGGCTGGCCGTGCCCGAAACACACGGCGGCCTGGGCTTCGGCGCGATCGAGGCGATGGTGGTGGCCGAAGAACTCGGCCGCGGCCTGGTCAACGCCCCCTTCGCGCATGGCGCGCTGCTCAGCCCCGCGCTGCTGGCGGCAGCCCCGGGCGCACTGCAGGCGGCGTGGCTGCCGCGGTTGGCCGACGGCAGCGCGCTGGTGATCCCTGCCCTGCAAGAGCGCCGCGCGCGCTACCGCTGGGATCAGGTCACGGCGTCGGCCCGGCACAGCGCCGCGGGCTGGGCCGTCAGCGGCGCCAAGAGCCTGGTGCCTGCGGGCGACGAGGCCGATGCCTTCATCGTGCCGGCGCTGCACGACGGCCGCCTTGCGCTGTTCCTGGTTGAACGTTCCGCGGCCCAGCTGCGCGGCTACCCCACGCAGGACGGCGCCCGCGCGGCCGAACTCGTGCTGGCCGATGCCCGGGCCGAGTTGATCTGCGTCGATGGCCACATGGCGCTGCAGACCGCGGTGGACATCGGCATCGCCGCCACCTGCGCCGAAGCGGTGGGGCTGATGGACCGGCTGGTCGGGTTGACGGTCGAGTACATGAACACGCGCAAGCAGTTCGGCGTGGCGATCGCCAGTTTCCAGGCGCTGCGCCACCGCATGGCCGACGTGAAGATGCAGCTCGAGCTGGGCCGCTCGATGAGCTACTTCGCCAGCCTGAAGCTGGGCGAGCCGGCGCCGCAGCGCCGCCGCGCGCTCAGCCAGGCCAAGGTGCAGCTGGGCCAGAGCATGCGTTACGTCGGCCAGCAGTGCATCCAGCTGCACGGCGGCATCGGCGTCACCGACGAGTACGTCGCCAGCCACTACTTCAAGCGGCTGACGATGCTGGAGATGGCCTTCGGCGACACGCTGCACCACCTGGGCGAGGTCAGCGACCGCATGCAGGACACGGCCGGCGTGTTCAGCTGACGACGCGCAAGCCGCAGTGGCCCCGCAAGGCGGTGGTGTGAAGCCCGAGGCCGATGGCCTGCATGCGGGCGCCCTGACGGATGTCGCCGGCCTGCAGGTCGGCCACTTCACCGACCCGCGCCGGCCCACCGGCTGCAGTGTGGTGCTGTGCCTGCCCGGTGCCGTCTGCGGCGTCGACGTGCGCGGTGCCGCGCCGGGCACGCGCGAGACCGACCTGCTGCGCCCGGACAACCTGATCGAGCAGGTGCAGGCAGTGCTGCTGACCGGCGGCAGCGCCTTTGGCCTGGACGCGGCCGGCGGCGTGATGCGCTGGCTCGAAGAGCGCGGCCATGGCGCCGATGTGCGCGGCCAGGTGGTGCCCATCGTGCCGGCGGCGGTGCTGTTCGATCTGTGGGTCGGCGACGGCCGCGTCCGCCCGGATGCCAGTGCCGGCTACGCCGCGTGCGAGGCGGCCTCGGCCCAGGCGCCGGCGCAAGGCAGCGTCGGCGCCGGCGCCGGCGCGACGGTGGGCAAGCTGTTCGGCATCGAGCAGGCGATGAAGGGCGGCATCGGCAGCGCGTCGATCACGCTGGGCGCGTTCACCGTGGCAGCGTTGGTTGCGGTGAACCCGACCGGCGACGTGCTCGACCCCGACAGCGGCGACATCATCGCCGGCACCCGCGACGCCAGCGGCCGGCCGCGCAGCGCTGTGCGGGCGATCCTGGCCGGTGAACTGCCACCGCGCGCCATCGCCGGCATGGCGACGACGATCGGCGTCATCGCGACCGACGCGCAACTCACCAAGGCGCAGGCCAACAAGCTGGCGACGATGGCGCACGACGGCCTGGCGCGCACCATCCATCCGGTGCACACGATGGCCGATGGCGACGCGCTGTTCGCGCTGGCCACCGGCACCAGTGGCCGCAGCGGCGACATGACGGTGCTGGGCGTGCTGGCCGCTGAAGTGGTGGCGCGTGCGGTGCTCAACGCGGTGCGCGCCGCCACCGGCCTGCCCGGCCTGCCCGCGGCGCGAGAGTTGCCCGCGGCGCCCTGACCCGGCGCGCGGCAGAAGCGCGACCAGCGCCTCAGTGGCGGGCAGGCCGCGTCATGGCGCGGTGCTCGGTCGGCCGGGCGCCGAAGCGGCGACGGAACGCACGCGAGAAGTGCGCGGCGCTCGCAAAGCCGTGCCGGTGCGCGATCTCGGCCACCGTCACCCGCTGCAGCCGCGGATCGGCCAGCGCGGTGCGGGCCCGCTCCAGGCGCATCCGCCAAAGGCAGTCCGTCACCGACTCGCCGCGGATCGCGAACTGGCGGTTCAGGTGGCGTAGCGACAGGCCGACCGCGCGGGCGACCGCCTCCGCGTCGAGTTCCGGCCGCCCGAGGTGCTGGTCGATGTACTGCTCGGCGTGCATCACCAGCACCAGGCCGCCGCCTGCGGTTACCCCGCCCGCTGCGTGCGGCGGCTGCACCAGCGCGTCGATCAGCCCGCGCGCGCGTCGGGCGGTATCGCGCGCCCGTTCGGCCAGCGGCCGGTCGAGGAAGCCGACGGCGGTCGAGCGCAGCGCGCTGGCCAGCAGGCGGGTCGCGCCGAGCCGGGCGTCGAGCTTCAGCGGCTCGCGCAGCCGGTCGCGCCAGGCGTCGCCACTCAGCCGCGCGGCATCGGTGGCGACGATTACCTGGCGCATCTCGCTGCCGAACGCATACAGGTAAGGGACATCGGTCGAGTAGACGACGGCGTCGCCGGCCGAAAGGGGCACCACGCGGCCCGCTTGCAGGAAGCAGGCCTCGCCCTGCATCAGCAGACAGGCGAAGACGGCATCTTTCGGGTGGCTGCGCACCAGTTCACGCGTGCGCTCGATGAGGCGGCTGCTGCCCGAGACGTCGGTGATCCGGGCCTCGCCGAGATCGAAGTGCCGCTGGTGGGCGTGCAGGCGCGTGGCGTCCAGCGTCGAGCAGCGCAGCCCGACCAGCCGCTCGGCGTTGTAGGCCTCGTAGTAGGCCAGCCGGTGCTGCGGCGCGACGCAGTCGGTCGAGACCTCGGCTGTGGGCGCCATGTGGGTCGCGGGCATGGGCATCTCCTCGTGCTTGCCCGGGTTCGCCTGTCCGAACGGGTCAACTCACCCGTCCAGTTTAGTCAAGCGTGCAGCCCGCTCTTGCACTACGCTAAAAAGTCGGCCGAAAGGCGACCGCGCAACGCGGCCCACCGGCCGGCATCACACTGAACAGGAGACCCGCATGGCTGCCGTCATGAAGACCGAGTTCTGGCGAGACCTCAAGCCGATCGCCGATGTGTTCAAGCCCGACGCCAGGCCCGAGGCGTACATCGCCAACGCACCGACGGACGACGAGCGCTATTACGTGCCGTTCACCGAGACGGTCTCGTCCCGCCCGCTGTGGATATCGCCGTCAGAGAACCGGTGGTGTGATGTCTTGATGGCCAAGAGCGCCGGCCTCGTGAACCGGCACTACCACCCGCACGAGGTGTTTGCCTACACGATCTCGGGCAAGTGGGGCTACCTCGAGCACGACTGGGTCGCCACAGCCGGCGACTTCGTCTACGAGACGCCGGGCGAGGGCCACACCCTGGTCGCCTACGAAGACCCGGAGCCGATGCGCGTGTTCTTCATCGTCAAGGGCCCGCTGATCTGGCTGGACGAAAACGGCGCCTCGAACGGCCACTTCGATGTCCACGACTACCTCGCGATGTGCCGCGCCCACTATGACAAGGTGGGTCTGGGCCGCGCGGCGATCGACGCGCTGATCCGCTGACCTCGCCACCAACCCCGCACTAACCCCGGGCGGATCCCAGCCGCCCCGTTCCTAAAATCTGCGGGTTGCGCAGCACGCCCGCATCCATGGCAACAGACCAGTCCAGGAGACAACGATGACCCAGAACTCGACTCGCGGCGCCCGCCGCCACACCCTGAAGGCCATCGCCGCCTTCGGCGCGATGCTCGGCGCACCGGCCATCGTGCGCAGCCAGACGCCCTCGACGATCAAGATCGGCTGGGCCATCTCCAAGACCGGGCCCTTCGCGGGTGGCGCGTCGATCACGCAGTGGCCGAACTACCAACTGTGGATCAAGGACGTCAACGATGCGGGCGGCTTCAACCTGGGCGGCCGCCGCGTGATGCTCGAGGCCATCGAGTACGACGACCGCAGCCAGGCCGAGGAGGCGATCCGTGCCTGCGAGCGCCTGGTCAACCAGGACAAGGTCGACTTCATGCTGCCGCCGTGGGGCACCGGGCAGAACCTGGCCGTCGCGCCGATCTTCCGCCGCGCCAACATGCCGCAGCTCGCCGCGAGCCTGGTCAGCGACCGCATCCCCGAAATCGTCAAGAACTGGAACAACCTGTTCGCGCTGCTGAACACTGCCGCCACCTACGCCGAGGCGACGGTGGAGTCGCTGCGCGCGCTGCGCACGGCCGGCCGCATCGGCGACACGGTGGCGATGACGCACGTCACCGACGCGTTCGGCCTGGAGCTGTCGAACGCGGCGCGCCGCGCGCTCGGCGCCGCCGGCTTCAAGCTCAGCTACGACAAGGGCTATCCGCTGGGCACCTCCGACGTGGCGCCGATCATTGCCGAGGCCGAGCGCGCCAACGCCGACACCTTCATCGCGTTCAGCTACCCGCCCGACACCGTCGGCCTGACCGAGGCTGCGCGAGTGCGCGGCTACAACCCGAAGGTGTTCTACGTCGCCGTCGGCTCGGCCTTCCCGATCTACCGTGACCGCTTCAAGGAGAACGTCGAGGGCGTGATGGGCATCGGCGGCTGGAATCCGGACGTCACGCCGCAGTTCCGCCAGTACGTCGCGCGCCACGTCGAGATGCACAAACGCGAGCCGGACCGCTGGGGCTCTTCGCTCTTCTACGCCGGGCTGCAGGCGCTGCAGCAGGCCACCGAGAAGGTCGGCAAGCTCGACCGGGCGGCGATCATCAATCTGATCGACACCAGCACCTTCAATACGATCGTCGGTCCGCTGAGCTTCAAGGACAACATCCGCGTGGGCGGGTACTTCGTCGGCCAGTGGCAGGACGGCGACTTCGTCGGCGTGGGCCCGGTGCAGCCCGGCGCCAAGGCGATCCGCTTCCCGAAGCCGAACTGGCGCGCCTGAGCACCTGAGCACCTGAGCACTCAGCCACCCGGCACGGACCGCCCGCCGCCATCGCCGCCCTCATCGACGCCCTCATCGCGAGCCTGACGCTCGGGGGCATGTACGCGCTCGTCTCATTGGGGCTCAACCTCCAGTACGGCGTGGCGCGCATCATGAACCTGTCTTATGGCGACATGGTGATCGCCGCCGCCGTGCTTGCGTGGGCGCTGGTCAGCCAGCAGGCGCTGTCGCCGTTCCTCGCAATGGCGCTGATCCTGCCGCTGGCGGCCATCGTCGGGCTGGGCATCTATCGCATCGCGCTGATGCCGCTGGTGCGCCGCGCGCCCAACCGCGAGGCACTCGAGGCCGACAGCCTGCTGGCTACCTTCGGGCTGCTCTTCCTGATCCAGGGCGTGATGCTGGCGGCAGTCGGCGGCGGCTACCTCAGCTACTCGTTCCTGTCGGTGCCGGTCGACGTGCTGGGCAGCAAGGTCGCCGCCAACCGGCTGTTGGCACTCGCGATCGCGCTGGGCGTCGGACTCGGGCTGTACTTGCTGCTGACCCGCACCCGGACCGGCACGGCGATCCGCGCGCTTGCGGTCGACCCGGTGTCGGCGCAACTCGTGGGCGTCGACGTACGCAAGCTCGCGGGGCTTGCGTTCGCGCTCGGTGCGATGCTGGCCGCCCTTGCCGGCGTGCTGATCAGCACCTTCCTCACTTTTAGCGCCACCGTGGGCGTCGTCTTCACGATGAAGGCGCTGATCATCGTGATCATGGGCGGGGTGGGCAACCTGCCGGGCGGCATTCTCGCCGCATTCATGCTTGGCGGGGTCGAGAGCTTCGTCGCGATCTACGGCGACCCGCAGCTCACGCTCGCGTCGAACTACGCGCTGTTTCTCGCGGTGCTGCTGTTCCGGCCGAACGGGCTGTTCGGCAGGGCGACGCGGTGAGCGGTTCGCGCGCCGCACTCACAGGCGTCGCGATCGCGGCGATCGCTGCGATCGCGCTGTTGGGCGCCGTTCCGGCGCTGGGCAACGACTACACGACATCGCTCGGCATCAACCTGCTGATGTTCGGCGTGCTGGCGACTGCCTGGGGCATGTTCTCGGGCACCACCCGCTACATCTCGCTCGGCTCGGTCTCTTTCTTCGGGCTGGGGTCGTACGTGACCGCGGTGTTCGCCGACAAGCTGCCCTTCGTCGCGCTGCTGGGCATCGCGCTCGTGGTCGGCGCGGTGCTCGCGCTGATCGTCGGCCTGACGACCTTGCGACTCTCGGGCATGTACTTCGTGATCTTCACCTTCGGCATGACCGAGCTCGTGCGCCAGCTCGTCACCTGGTACGAGGCCAACGTCTCGAGGTCGGTCGGCCGCTACGTTTTCGTCGACACCTCGCCCGGCGAGATCTACTGGAAGCTGCTCGTGCTCTTCGTGATCGTGCTGGCCGCCGCGTGGTGGGCGTCGCGCTCGCGCCTGGGCTTCGCGCTGCGGCTGATCGGCGAGGACGAGGCCGCCTCGCGTCACTGCGGCGTCGACACGACCCGGGCCAAGCTGACGATGTTCGTGATCAGCTCGGTGTTCATGGTGCTGGTCGGCGCGATCGTGGCGCCGCGCTGGACCTACATCGACCCTTCCATCGCGTTCAATGCCCAGATCTCTTTCCAGGTCGTCATCATGGCGCTGCTCGGCGGCGTGCGCGCGTTCTGGGGGCCGCTGCTCGGCGTCGTGCCGCTGATCTTCCTCTTCGAGCTGCTGAACAAGTACTTCCCGAACCACTTCAGCATCGTCCTCGGGCTGGTCTTCCTGCTGATCGTCTACGCGCTGCCGCAGGGCGTGCTCGGCTGGGTCCAGGGCTGGCGCCGACGTCCGGCCACCGCGCAGGCATGAGCACTGCCGCCGCCGCCTCGCGCGAGGTGGTGCTGACCCTGGAGTCCGTGAGCAAGGCCTTCGGCGGGCTGCGCGCGGTCGACCAGCTCAGCTTCGACGTGTGCCGCGGCGAGATCGTCGGGCTGCTCGGGCCCAACGGCTCGGGCAAGACCACCGCGATGAACCTGATCAGCGGCGCGCTCGTGCCCGATTCGGGCCGCATCCGCTTCGCCGGCCAGGACATCGCCGGGCTGCCGCCGCACCGCATCGTGCACGCCGGCATTGCGCGCACCTTCCAGCTGGTGCGGGTATTCAAGACCATGACCGTGCGCGAAAACGTGCGCGCCGGCGCAACCTTCGGCGGCCGCCCGCCGGCCGGCCCGGTCGACGCCTTCGTCGATGCGTTGATCGACAAGGTGGGGCTCGCGTCACGGCGCGACCGGCCGGCCGGCGAGATCACCTACATCGACCAGAAGCGCGTCGAGCTCGCGCGGGCACTCGCCGCGCAGCCGCGGCTGCTGCTGCTCGACGAGTGGCTCGCCGGCCTGAACCCGACCGAGCTGGGCGTGGCCATCGAGCTGATCCGCTCGCTGCGCGGCGGCGACGTGACGGTCCTGATGGTCGAGCACGTGATGGACGCGATCCGCTCGGTGTGCGACCGCTGCGTCGTCATGAACGCCGGCGCCAAGATCGCCGAGGGGCCGCCGGCCGAGGTGCTCGCCGACCCGGCAGTGATCATCGCCTACCTCGGAGACGACCATGCTTGAGGTGCGCTCGATCGGCGCCGCCTACGGCCAGCACCGCGCGGTGCAGGACGTGTCACTGCACGTCGCCCCGGGCGAGGTGGTCGTGATGCTCGGCGCCAACGGTGCTGGCAAGACCACGCTGCTGAAGTCGATCGCCGGCCTGGTGAAGACGCTGCCCGGCAGCGAGATCGTGCTCGGCGGCGTGTTGCTGCACACGCTGCAGCCGCACGAGCGCGTCGAGGCGGGCCTGGCGCTGGTGCCGGAAGGCCGCGGCATCTTCGGCGAGCTCACCGTGCGCGAGAACCTCGAGATGGGCGCGTTCCCGAAGCGCGCCCGCGCCCACCGCGCGCGCAACTTCGAGCGCGTCCTCGCGCTGTTCCCGCGCCTGAAGGAGCGGCTCACGCAGGCGGTCCGCACGATGAGCGGCGGCGAACAGCAGATGGTGGCGATCGGCCGTGCGCTGATGTCGCAGCCTACCGCGCTGCTGCTCGACGAACCCTCGCTCGGGCTGTCGCCGCTGATGACCGGCGAGCTCTTCAAGGCACTGGCTTCGATCCGCTCGGGCGAGGTCTGCCTGCTGCTGGTCGAACAGAACGCGAAGAAGAGCCTCGCCATCGCCGACCGCGGCTACCTGCTCGAGAACGGGCGCGTGGCCGGCGAAGGCGCGGCGCGGGCGCTCATGGACGATCCGGCGGTGCGGCGCGCCTACCTCGGCCTCTGATGTCGATCCCCGCGTCGGCGAGAGCCGACCGTTGACCGACTACCGACGAAGAAAGATCTGTGCCCGGCCGAGGAGGCACCGCAGGCCGTTACGGCCTGAAGGTGTCGCCCAGCACGATGCCTTCGCGGCGCGGGTCGCCGCCGCCGGTGTAGACCGCCTCGCCGCGAAAGTCGATGCGCACGATGCTGCCCAGGCCGCTGGTCTGCGCCGCGGTGTTCACCGTGTGGCCCAGCGCGCGCAGGCCGCTGATCAGCGGGTCGTCGTTGCCGCCGTTGGCCAGGCTGACCAGCGGGTGATCGCCGCCGACGTTGGTGTTGACCGTGTTCGACGCGCCGAAGGCGATCATCGACACCGACTGCTGCGCATCGAGCCCCCAGTCCAGCGTGCCCACCAGCGTCTTGGCCACGAACTGGATGATCGTCGCGCCGCCCGGCGAGCCGGTGGCCATGACGAACTGGTCAGGCTTGTTGTCGGCGGTCGGCGTGAAGACGATGGTCGGCGCCATCGAGCTGCGCGGGCGCTTGCCCGCGGCCAGCCGGTTGGCGATCGGCGCGCCGGTGGCATCGGTCGGCGCGGCCGAGAAGTCGGTCAGCTGGTTGTTCAGCAGGAAGCCGCCACGTGTCATGTGAAAGGCGCCGAAGACCGACTCGACCGTGGTGGTCAGCGAGACCACGTTGCCGTCGCGGTCGACGATGGTCACCTGCGTGGTGCCGCTCTCCAGCATGTTGCTGTGCGAGGCACCCACCGGCCCCAGCGCGCCGGGCTGCGCGGTGCCCATGCTGCGTGTGGTGCTGATGAGGGCCGCACGCTGCTTGAGGTAATCCTTGTTCAGCATCGCAGCCGTGCTACCGCCGGGCAGCGCCACGAAGTCGGTGTCGGCGATGTAGCGATCGCGGTCGGCATAGGCCAGCCGGTTGGCTTCGGCGAACAGGTGCACACCCTGCACATTGGGCCGCCCGCCGTTGATGTCGACGGCAGTCGGCTTCAGCGCGGCCATGTCGAAGTTCTCCAGGATGCCCAGCGTTTGCGCGATGGTCAGCCCGCCCGATGACGGCGGCCCCATGCCGCACACGAGGTAGGCGCGGTAGCGCGTGCAGATGGCATCGCGTTTCCTCGACCGGTAGGCCGCCAGGTCGGCCAGCGTGGTCACGCCGGGTGTGATGCCGCCGGTGGTGTCGGCGATCTCGTCGACGATGTCCTGCGCGATGGCGCCGCTGTAGAAGGCGGCGATGCCGCCGTTGGCAATCGAGGTGAAGGTGGTGCCGAGTGACGGGCTCTTCAGCAGCGTGCCGGTGGCCTTGGCGGTGCCGTCGGCGTTCAGGAAGTAGGCGCGCGACTCGGGGTCGCGGGCCAGCGCCGCGGCGGAGCCGGCAATCGACGCCGACATGCGCGGGCTGATGCGGAAGCCGTCGTTGGCAATGGTGATCGCCGGTGCGAACAGATCCTTCCAGGCCATGCGGCCGGCGTCCTTGTGCGCGGCATCGAGCATGTGCAGGACACCCGGCGTGCCGATCGAGCGGCCGCTGGCGCGCGCGTTGGGCAGCGGCGTGGTGCGGGTGGTGTCGCTGATCCAGCGCAGGTAGTTCTCGGTCGCTGCGGCCGGCGCGGTCTCGCGGCCGTCGTAGCTGGTGACGGTCTTCTTCGCGGCGTCGTAATACATCATGAAGGCGCCGCCGCCGATGCCCGAGGACTGCGGCTCGACGAGCGTCAGCACCATCTGCACCGCGACCGCGGCATCCACCGCGCTGCCGCCGGCCTTGAGCACGTCGCAGCCGGCCTTGGTCGCCACGGGGTTGGCGGCGACCACCATGTAGCGGCTGCTGTAGGTCAGGCCGCGCGCGGCAAAGCCGGTGGGGATCTCGGGCGCACCCGCCTCGCCCGGAGTGCCGGGGTTGTAGGTCTGGCCGCTGGCCGTGACCTGCAGGCAGGAAGGATCGATGACGTCGCTGCCGCCGCACGCGGCCAGCAGCCCAGCCGAGGTGCCCAGCGCCAACACGCTGGCGGCGCGGCGCCAGTGTCGCGTGAAGACGGCCTGGAGAACAGGCGGAGTGGAAGTGGTCGTGAGGGCGTTGCTCACAGCAAACGGCTTCTTCAAGATGGCCTCCTCTGGCGTGTGGCCGAAGAGGTTACCACCCCTTGCGAGGGTCAACGAGGCCCGGATCAGCGGCCGTGGGACAGCCGGTTCATCAGCGCTGCGGCGGCCGCCAGCACAAGCGTGGCGGGCTCGCGGCGGCCGACGGACTGACGACGTCGCAGCAGATCGGCGGCCACCTGCGGCATGCGGTGAGACAGCAGCGCGCGCGCCAGGCGGCGTGCGTCGCGACTGCGGAAGAAGTCCTCGGGCAGCAGCGCGAGCCAGGCCTGAAGCGTCGCGGCGTCCAGCGCCGCCGGCAGGTTCTTCGGCCCGTGAAAGCCGAAGGTCGGCGCGGTCGGCTTCTCGTTCTCGTACGCGAAGGTGCGCGCCAGCTCGGGGGGCGCAAAGCGCACGCCATGCTCGCGCTCGAGCAGCGCGCGGTGGCGGCGGCACAGCATCAGGTCTTCGGGGTGCAACTCGGTGATGCGCTCGTCCAGCCCGGCGCGCAGCAGGCGCTGCGAACGCAGCGAGAAGCCGCCGTTGCCCACGCTGTGCGCGGCCGGCATGTCGGGCCAGACGGCGCCGATGTAGTCCCACTGCAGGAACTCATCGCGCCAGGCCGCGGGATTCACCACGAAGCCATCCCACTGCGTGACCAGCACATGCGCGCTGTGCACATGGGCCGGCAGCGCGCGCAGGACGAACCGGGAGTACGCGGCGGAAGAGTCCAGCGGCCCGGCGTCCACCAGCTCGATGCCCTCGGGCGGCGGCGGCATGGGGTGACGCAGGTCGGTGAAGAGCACGCTGCGCGCAAAGTCCACCTGCGCGCGGGAACGAGCCAGCGAGGCCAGCGCCAGCGCCGGCGTGCGGCCGTCCACCGCGCACAGCGTGACCTCAGGCAGCGCCAGACGGCTCATACCAACCCCCGCCGATAATCGCTGGATGCAGGTGTTCCGCGGTTTCTCTCGTGCCCGCCAGGCCGTCCCTGCCCGCTCGGGCGTGGCGCTGACGATCGGCAGCTTCGACGGTGTGCACCGCGGCCACCAGGCAATGTTGGCGCTGCTGACCAACGAGGCGCGCCATCGCGGCCTGCCGGCCACCGTGCTGACCTTCGAGCCGCACCCGCGCGACTGGTTCGCCGCGCGCAGCGGCCAGCCCGCGCCGGCGCGCATCGCCACCCTGCGCGACAAGCTGGCCGAGCTGGAGCGCTGCGGCATCGACCGCGTGGTGGTGGCGCGCTTCGATGCGCGCATGGCGCAGCGCACGCCGCAGGCCTTCGTCGACGAGGTGCTGCGCGACGGCCTGGCCACGCGCTGGTTGCTCGTCGGCGACGATTTCCGCTATGGCGCGCGGCGCGCCGGCAGCTACCAGACGCTGGACGATGCCGGTGCCGCCGCCGGCTTCGAGGTGGCGCGCATGATGAGCTACGAGGTGCATGGTCAGCGCGTGTCGAGTTCGGCCGTGCGCGAGGCGCTCGCCAGCGGCGACATGGCGCGCGCGGCCTCGCTGCTGGGCCGGCCGTACAGCGTCAGCGGCCATGCCGTGCACGGGCGCAAGCTCGGCCGTGAGCTGGGCTTCCCGACGCTGAACCTGCGCTTTGCGCACCCGCGGCCGGCCGCGATGGGCATCTTCGTCGTCCGCGTGCATGGTCTGACTGAACACCCGCTGCCCGGCGTCGCCAGCCTGGGCGTGCGGCCGACGATCGAGGAAGCCGGCCGCGTGCTGCTGGAGACGCATTGCCTGCAGTGGCCGCTGGCGGCCGAAGCCGGCTACGGCCGCTGCTTGCGCGTGGATCTGCTGCACAAGCTGCATGACGAGTTGAAGTACGACTCGTTGGAAGCCTTGCGTGAGGGCATCGCGCGCGACACCCAGGCCGCGCACGACTGGTTCGCGGCCGCGGCCGCAGCCTGAGATCAGAACCGCCAGGCCAGCCCCGCATTGACGCCAAAGGTGGTCGTGCGCCCGGTCAGCGGGCTGTCCGCGGCCGGGCCGAGCAAATGGCTCACGCCGATGCCGGCCAGGCCGATCCAGCGCGGGCCGAACTCCGTGCGGAACCCAGTGCTCACGGCGATGTCGCGCAGACCAGAGCCGGTTTCGAACACGGGATAGCCACTGCGTGCTGCCTGCTCAGGCGAGACGCCGAAATACGACTGCAGATAGCGGTCGCCGGCGACCGTCAGGCTGCTGCCTGCAGTCCACACAGTGTGCGGGCCCAGGCGGCGCTCGTGCTGCAGCCCGATCTCGCCCAGGTTGCCGCCGCCGCGGCCGAATGCATCCACGTTCCACGAGGCAGAGACGCGCCACTGCTCGTCCAGCCGCCAGTTGGCGGCGATGCGCGCACGCACGGTGTTCTTCACGTCGCCCATGCCGGCCAAGCCGTTCGCCGAGTCTTCCCCACGGCCACCGTCGTAGCGCAGGCCGAGACTGACACGAACGGCGTCGCTGCGAACCATCTCGAAACCGACACCACGCACGACTTCGTCGCTGCTGCGCGACACGAAACCGCCGGTGTTGGTGATACTGAAGCGGCCGTAGCGCAGGAAGAAGCCCGGGTGAACCTTCAACTTGCGCTCCGAGGCGCCCTGGTAAGCCGGCGAGTCGGATGCGAGCAGGCCGATCGCCCCCTCCCACTTCGGCTCGGCCTGCGCTGGTGAGGCGAGCAGAGCCATGGCCGCACAGAGCAGCGGCAAGCTCGGCAGGGTCGGTCGCATCGAGGGCTCACGGGTAGAATGAAGACATGCGATTCTCGTTCACGGCCGTCGATTACCCTCGCAGCGCTGCGGCCACGCGGCGCCAGACCACGCGCGACCGAATTCGGCGCGGCTGAGCCCGCCCCGGCCGGCCCCGCGCCGCCCGGTCCTCTGCCAGGAACGCCGATACCGAGACCTGCACCGCCGACGGTGCTTGCAACGCGCCATGACCGAACCCACCAGCACGTCACCCGCGGCCACCGATTACCGCCGAACGCTGAACCTGCCCGATACGCCCTTCCCGATGCGGGGCGACCTGCCCAAACGTGAACCCGGCTGGGTGGCGCAATGGGAGCGCGAAGGCCAGTACCGCCGCCTGCGCGATGCGCGCCACGGCCGGCCGCTGTTCATCCTGCACGATGGCCCGCCGTACGCCAACGCGCGCATCCACATGGGGCACGCGGTGAACAAGGTGCTCAAGGACATGATCGTCAAGGCGCGGCAACTGTCCGGCTTCGATGCGCAGTACGTGCCGGGCTGGGATTGCCACGGCCTGCCGATCGAGAACGCCATCGAGAAGGCGTACGGCCGCAACCTGGGCCGCGACGAGATGCAGGCCAGGAGCCGCGCCTACGCCAGCGAGCAGATCGCGCAGCAGATGGTCGACTTCAAGCGCCTGGGCGTGCTGGGCGACTGGGGCCGGCGCTACGCGACGATGGACCCGGCCAACGAGGCGGGCGAGATCCGCGCCTTCAAGCGCGTCATCGAGCGCGGCTTCGTCTACCGCGGCCTGAAGCCGGTCTACTGGTGCTTCGACTGCGGCAGCTCATTGGCCGAGTTCGAGATCGAATACGCCGACAAGAAGAGCCAGACGCTGGACGTGGGTTTCGCCTGCGCCGAGCCGGGCAAGCTGGCCGCCGCCTTCGGCCTGCCGGCGCTGCACAAGCCGGCCTTCATCGTCATCTGGACCACCACCGCCTGGACCATCCCGGCCAACCAGGCGCTGAACCTGAACCCGGCGCTGGACTACGCGCTGGTCGATACGAAGCGCGGGCTGCTGGTGCTGGCGGCCTCGCTGGTCGAGAAGTGCCTCGAACGTTATGGCCTGGCCGGCGAGGTGCTGGCGGTGGTCAAGGGCGAGGCGCTGGGCGGACTGGACTTCATCCATCCTCTTGCCCAGGTGCACCCGGGCTATGACCGCATGAGCCCGGTCTACCTGGCCGACTACGCCACCGCCGATGACGGCACCGGCATCGTGCACAGCTCGCCGGCCTACGGCGTGGACGACTTCAACTCCTGCCGCGCGCATGGCATGCAGGTCGAGGACATCCTCAACCCGGTGCAGGCGCAGGGCAGCTTTGCCGCCGAGTGGCCGCTGTTTGGCGGCATGAACATCTGGAAGGCCGCGCCGCGCATCATCGAGGTGCTGGCCGAGGCCGACCGGTTGTTTGCGACCGGCCCGCTGCTGCACAGCTACCCGCACTGCTGGCGCCACAAGAGCCCGGTGATCTACCGCGCCGCGGCGCAGTGGTTCATCCGCATGGACGAGGGCGATGGCGTCTTCACCAAGGACAAGGCGCCGCTGACGCTGCGCCGCATGGCGCTGGACGCCATCGAGGCCACCTCGTTCTACCCCGAGAACGGCAAGGCCCGGCTGCGCGACATGATCGCCAACCGGCCCGACTGGTGCATCAGCCGCCAGCGCAGCTGGGGTGTGCCGCTGCCCTTCTTCCTGCACAAGGACAGCGGCGAGCTGCACCCCGACACGATGCAGATCCTCGACCGCGCGGCCGACATCGTCGAGGCCGGTGGCATCGAGGCCTGGAGCCGCATGAGCACCGAGCAGATCCTCGGCCCCGAGGACGCGCCGTACTACAGCAAGAGCAGCGACATCCTCGAGGTCTGGTTCGACAGCGGCTCGACCTTCTTCCACGTGCTGCGCGGCACCCATGCCGACGCTGACGGCCAGCCGGGCCACCACGAAAACGGCCCCGAGGCCGATCTCTACCTGGAAGGCCACGACCAGCATCGCGGCTGGTTCCACAGCTCGTTGCTGCTGGCCTGCGCGCTGTACGGCCGCGCGCCCTACAAGGGCCTGTTGACGCATGGCTTCACGGTCGACAGCCAGGGTCGCAAGATGAGCAAGTCGATGGGCAACGGCATCGAGCCGCAGGTCGTCAGCGAGAAGCTCGGCGCCGAGATCGTGCGCCTGTGGGTGGCCGCCAGCGACTACTCGGGCGACATCGCCGGCGACGACAAGATCCTCGCCCGCGTGGTCGACGGCTACCGGCGCATCCGCAACACGCTGCGCTTTCTGCTCGCCAACGTTAGCGACTTCGACCCGGCGCGCGACAGCATACCGCCGCACCAGATGCTGGAGATCGACCGCTGGGCGTTGTCGCGCGCGGCGCAGATGCAGGCCGAGATCCTGGCCCACTACGAGGTCTACGAGTTCCACCCGGTGGTCGCCAAGCTGCAGGTCTACTGCTCTGAAGACCTGGGCGCCTTCTACCTGGATGTGCTGAAGGACCGGCTGTACACCACTTCCGCCGGCTCAGCCGCGCGGCGCAGCGCGCAGACCGCGCTGTGGCACCTGACGCACGCCATGCTGCGCTGGATGGCGCCCTTTCTCAGCTTTACCGCCGAGGAAGCCTGGCCGCTGCTGGCGCCGGGCGAGTCGCCTTCGATCTTCACGCAGACCTGGTGGCCGCTGCCCGGGCCCGATGCCGGGCTGCTGGCCAAGTGGGCGCGCATCCGCGAGTTGCGCGATGCAGCGAACAAGGAGATCGAGACCGTGCGCACCACGGGCGCGGTCGGCTCCTCGCTGCAGGCCGATCTGACGCTGGTGGTGGACGACGAGGACCGCGCGCTGCTGGAGTCGCTGGGCGAAGACCTGAAGTTTGTCTTCATCACCTCGGCCGCAAGGCTGCGCGCCGGCGCTGCGCTGGCGGTGCAGGTCAGCGCATCGGCCGCCACCAAGTGCGAGCGCTGCTGGCACTGGCGCGAGGACGTCGGCCATGACCCCGCGCACCCGACGATCTGCGGCCGCTGCACGAGCAACCTGTTCGGCGCCGGCGAAGCGCGCACGGTCGCCTGAAGGAGGCCTGCCCCGATGCCCGCTTCACGCCGCGCCGGCGGCCCCTCGATGGCCTTTTGGCTGGGCCTGGCCGCGCTGATCATCGTGGCCGACCAGTTCACCAAGACGCTGATCCTGGGCTGGTTCCAGCTGGGCGACGTGCGCCCGGTGATCGACGGCTTCTTCAACCTCGTGCGCGTGCACAACAGCGGCGCCGCCTTCGGCTTCCTGGCTGGCGCCTCGGGCTGGCAGCGCTGGTTCTTCGTCGGCCTGGGGCTGGTGGCCTCGGGCTTCATCGTCTGGATGCTGCGCACGCATCCGGGCGAGCGGCTGTTCTGTTTTGCGGTGACGATGATCCTGGGCGGTGCGCTGGGCAACGTGGTGGACCGGCTGTTGCACGGCTACGTGGTCGACTTCCTGCAGTTCCGCTTCGACCTGCTCGAGCCGCTCTTCCACGGCGGCTTCTTCCCTAGCTTCAACATCGCCGACAGCGCCATCACGCTGGGCGCGGTGTGCCTGATCGTCGACGAGATCAGGCGCGTGCGGCGCGCACGCTGACGTTCAGGCTGACGTTCAGGCTGACGTGCATGCTGACGTGCACGCTGACGTGCACCCTGAACCGCCCACCAACCGAACCGAGACCACGCGATGCTCTATACCGTCCTGAAGACCCTGCATGTGCTGTCGATCATCGTGTGGATCGGCGGCATGGTGTTCACGCACTTCTTCCTGCGTCCTGCCGTCGCACAGCTCGAGCCGCCGGTGCGGCTGCGCCTGATGCACGACCTGCTGGGCCGCTTCTTCGGCGCGGTGCTGGTGGCCTCGCTGCTGGCGCTGGCCAGCGGCGTGTGGATGCTCGGACGGGTGGCGCGTCAGGTGGTGCAGTCCGGCGGCAGCTTCGAGATGCCGCTGGCCTGGATCCTGATGTCGGTGCTGGGTGTGCTGATGGTGGCGATCTTCCTGCACATCCGCTTCGTGCTGTACCGGCGGCTGGCGCTGGCCGTCGCCGCCACCGACTGGCCCGCGGGTGGCGCGGCGATGGCGCAGATCAGGCGCTGGGTGTCGATCAACCTGGCGCTGGGCGTGGTCGTACTGCTGGTGACGCTGCTGCGCGGGCCGGGCTGAGAGGCTGAGAGGCTGAGAGTCTTTCCATCATGCCCACTCATCACGCCAAAAGACGCCCGCTCGTCGTTGCAAATGCGCGCCATAGCCCGAGCTATGGCTGTGCCTTGCGCCTAGATCGGACGCCTTTTGACGCGCTGCTCGGTCACGCTCGAAAAACTCTCAGCCTCTGAGCCGGCGCGCGCAGCACGCCGTTTCGTGGAGATCAGCCGCGCCCGTGCTTGGTGATCAGCGCCTTGGCCGACTCCAGCAGCTGCGCACCCTTGAAGCCGCGCTTGTCCAGGTCGGCGACCCACTCGTCGTCGATGGCGCTGGAGAGCTTGATGAACTCCTGCGTCTCGGCCGCCGTGAAGCTGTGGATGGTGTTGTTGCGGTCCGTCGCGCTCTTGCGCCCGTTCGGATCGTTGCTCTGCTGCGTCTTGCCCAGCCAGGCCGAGGCCGCCATGCCCGAGTTGGCGTCAATCACGCGCTTCAGGTCGGGCGCCAGGCTGTCGTACTTCGGCTTGTTCATCGCCATCACGAAGGTGGTGGTGTAGAGCGCCGGGCCGGTGGACGGGAACTCGCTGTGGAACTTCGCCAGCTCGTTGACCTTGATCGAGGGAATCACCTCCCATGGGATCACGCAGCCGTCGATGGTGCCCTTGGACAGCGCGTCGGTGATCGCCGGCAGCGGCATGCCCACCGGTGTGGCGCCCACCGAGGCGAGCATCTTGGTCACCTGCCGCGTCGGGCCGCGCATCTTCAGCCCGCGCAGATCGGCCGGCGTGCGGATCAGCTTGCCGACGGTGTGGAACACGCCCGGGCCGTGCACGTGCAGCGCGATGACCTGGGTCTCCCTGAATTCGTCGGGCGCGTTGGTCTGCGTGTACTCCCAGTAGGCCTTGGAGGTGGCCTCGGCGTTGTTCATCATGAACGGCAGCTCGAAGGCCTCGATGCGCGGGAAGCGCCCCGCCGTGTTGCCGGGCAGCGTCCAGACGATGTCGACCACGCCGTCGCGCGCCTGGTCGTACAGCTGCACCGGCGTGCCGCCGAGTTGCATCGCAGGGTAGCCCTCGAACTTGATGCGACCGTTGCTGTCCTTCTCGACCTTGTCCATCCACGGCTTGTGCATGGTCAGCCAGACGTTGGACATCGGCGCCATGAAGGTGTGGAACTTGAGCGTGACGCTCTGCTGGGCGAAGCCCGAGAGGTGGGGCACGGCGAGCGCGGCGGCAGCGGCGGCGCCCTGGACGAGGGAACGGCGTTTCATGGGTGGGTCTCCTGTGGGATGGTCAAGGCAGCCGCGAACTTAACGGCCGCCGGCCGCGCCGGCCGTCATGGTTCTCCCTAGCCGACGCCAGTTACCGCCCTCAGCGTGGACTCAGGGCCGCCATCATGCGGTCGGCCAGGATGAGGCGATCGGACAGCGATCGCAACAGGAACCCGTCGAACGCGATGGCCAGTGCGGGCTGCTCTCGGCGCATGCGATCGAATTGCTCGCGCCTGAGGGTGAACAAGGTCACTGACCCTTCGGCCGACACCGTCGCCGACCGTGGCACCCGACGGAAGAACCCCATCTCGCCGATGACCGAGTGTGTCGTGATGCTGCGAACCCGCAGCGCCTGTCCACCACTGTCGAGCAGGTCGATGACCAGGCGGCCAGCCGCCACCAGGTCGATCTCGTCGGCCGCATCGCCTTGCCGGTACAGCACGGTGCCAGCGGCCACGTCGCGGCGCTCCATGAAGCCGAGGAAATCGCCCACCGCCACGGCTGACCCGAGTTGCTCCTGCAGCCAGGCGTCGAAGCCGCCTTCAGCAGAGGTGCCGCCGCCATCGGCACTGCCCGGCACGGCGGCCAGCACCCGGTCTTCGCACCAGGCCAGCGCCGCGCTGACATCGGCGAACGCAGGCTGCTGGCCCTGGACCGCGAAGAAGCCGTCACGCTCCAGCGCACGGCGGATCGGTGGCGCCAGCGATGACAGCGCCAGGCTCACGCCCTGCTTGCTGCAGAAGTTGCGCAGCTTGGCCAGGCTGACGGTGGCCGAGGCATCGGCGCCCGTGACCGCGCCGAAATCCAGCACCACGTGCCGCCTCTGACGCGCGGGCTGCGCGCCCAGATCACGGCGCACGCGCTCGAAGACCGCTTCCGACGAGCCGAAGAAGATGTAGCCGTTCAACCAGTAGATCTGGATCGCGTCGCCGTGATCACTCAGACACCGCGACGCCTGCGCCGAGCGGGTGACGTTGCCTGCGAACTGCGCGCGTGACAGGTGCTGACGGACGACACCGGTGCGCGCATAGCTGACCGCAAACATCAGGCACGCAGCGACGATGCCGATGAGTACGCCCAACAGGTACCCGTAGCGCACGCACACCACCGCGATGGCCAGCGTGAGCAGCAGGCCGAGCCCATCGCGCTGCGCCAGCGGCCGCGCCAGGCCTTCGAGCAGGAAGCCGTAGCCCAGCAAGAAAACCAGGCCAGCGGCGATGGGCAGCGGGACCAGCGCCGGCAGATCGAAATGGGCCAGACCGACCAGCAGCAACACCAGGCCGCAGGCAACACCGCTGAGCCTGCTGGCGCCGCCCGCACTTTCGAGCAGTCGGCTGGTGCCGAGTTGCATGGCGCCCAGGAATCCTCCGAGCGGCGCGACCGCCATCGAGGCCAGGCCGTGCGCGCGCAGTTCGAGATCCAGGTCGCCGAAGGTCTCGCGACCAATCTCCAGGCCCGCGGTCTTGGTGACCATCGAGACCAGCGCAACGAACGCTACGGCGAGCAATTCGGGCAAGAACCCAAGCGCGGTAGACAGCGGCATCGGTGCGGCACTCAGGTCGGTCAGCGGCGACCAGACGGTCAGCGAACCCAGCGATGGCAGATACCAGCCGTGGGCTGCGTCGGACAGCCCGAGCGCGCGCAGGCTCACGATGCCGGTCACCGTCATGGTCAGCAAAGCCGCCGGCATGCCCAGCGCCGACCTGACCCAGCGGCGCAGCGCCACCAGGACGGCGAAGACACCGACCGCGCAGACCAGCCGCGCCGTCCCCTGCATCGACCACGCGCTTGGCCAGATGCTCAGGCCGTAGCCGGTGGTCATGCGCACGCCGCCAGAGATCAGCAGATAGCCGGTCGCCACGAGGAAGCCGGCGACGACGAAACGCGGTACGAAGCGCAACATCGCACCGCGGCGGGCACGGCCGAGCGCGAACAGCAGCGCACCCGTCAGCAGCGTTGCGGCGCTGAGCATCAACAACGCGGCCTGGACGGCACTGGCCGCGCTGCCACCGGCAGCCAGCACCGCACTGCTGGCGGATGCGGACAGCAGCACGAACACCGCGCCGGTGGGCGAATCGATGCCCGTGGAGATCGGCGGCAACGAGGTCTTCCACGCGATCCACATGCCGGACAGGCCACTGCCCACCAGCATGGCCCAGATGGCGGTGGGCGCGCCCATGGCCAGCGGGCCGGGAAAGATCAGCGCCGCGAACGAGACGATGTTGGCGATGAGCACGATGGCAGCCACCAGCCCGGCGACCGCATCCCGCGCCAATGACTTCCCGTCAAAGGTCATTGAGGCGGTCTCAGCTTTGCCCTCTACAGCCATGCGCCATCCACCATTGGTTCTCGATCGCTCTTCAGCCGACAAACTGCACCAGCCACAGGCTGATCGGCGGAAAGAACAGCAGCAGCAGCGTGCGCAGCGTGTCGCTGGCGAGGAAGGGCATCACGCCGCGGTAGCTTTCGGCGATCGGCACGTCCCTGGCCAGGTTGTTGACGACGTACACGTTCAGCCCCACCGGCGGCGCCAGCAGGCCGAAGCCCACCGTCATCAGCACCATGATGCCGAACCAGATCGCCACGCTCTCCTTGGGCATGCCGAAGTCCAGACCCATGATCATCGGGAAGAAGATCGGGATGGTCAGCAGGATCATCGACAGCTCGTCCATCACCGCGCCGAGCACCACGTAGAAGAGCAGGATGCCGCCGACCACCGCCAGCGGCGGCAGGCCCCAGCCCTGCACCACGCCGGCCAGTTGCGCCGGTACCTGGGTCAGCGCCAGCGCCGAGTTCATCAGGTCGGCGCCGAGGAAGATCATGAAGATCATCGCCGAGGTCACGGCGGTGGAATAGAAGCACTGCTTGAACTTGCCCCAGTCCATCTCGCGCTTGATCAGCGCGGCGACGAAGGTGGCCGCGGCACCCACCGCGGCGCCCTCGGTGGGCGTGAACCAGCCGCCGTAGATGCCGCCGAAGACGATGATGAAGACGATGGCGATCGGCGCGATGCCCGTCAGCGCCTTCAGCGTCAGCGCAGGGGCTTCGTCGCGCTCGGGGGCGTGGCCGGGCACCAGGCGGACGTAGATCGCGATGGCCACCATGTAGCCGAGCATGGCGATGAGGCCGGGCACCATCGCCGCGGCGAACAGCTTGGCGATGTTCTGCTCGGTCAGGATGGCGTAGATGACCAGCGGCACCGAGGGCGGGATCAGGATGCCCAGCGTGCCGCCGGCCGCCAGCGTGCCGGTGGCCAGGCGGCCGGAGTAGCCGTGCTTGCGCATCTCGGGCAGCGCCACCTGCGTGATGGTGGCCGCCGTCGCGACCGATGAGCCGCAGATCGCGCCGAAGGCCGCGCAGGCCAGCACCGAGGCCATCGCCAGGCCGCCCTTGAAGCGCGACATCACGGCGCTGGCAAACTGGAACAGTGCACGGCTGATGCCGCCCTGCGTGGCGAAGTTTCCCATCAGGATGAACAACGGAATGACGCTCAGGTCGTAGCTGGCAAAGCGCGCGAAGGCCTGGGTGTTGAGGAAGTTGGAGAAAGGCAGCCAGCCCGCCTGCAGCAGGTAGCCGGCCGAACCAGCGGCGAACATCGCCACGGCGATCGGCGTGCGCAGCGCCATCAGCAGCAGCATGACGCCAAAGATCAGCACGGTCAGCGTGATCGGGGTCATCGGCTCAGCTCGGCTCGAAGCCGCCCAGAGCCGCGCACCGCCTGCACCAGCGCGATCAGCGCGGTCAGCGCGAGCGGCGGCACCATGAAGCTGTAGACGATCCACTCGGGAAAGCCGAGCATCATCGAGCCCGACTGCGACTGCCACGCCTTGATGCCACCGATGCCGGTGCGCCAGGCCATCAGCCCGATCGCCGCGGCCAGCAGCAGCGCGCCCAGGCGGTCCAGCAGATCGGTGGTGCGCGCCGAGGCGCGCGCGGTGAAGAAGTCGACGATGATGTTGCCGCGCCTGCACTGGCACAGCGGCAGGAAGAGCGCGATGGCCGCGCCGGCCGCCGAACCAGAAAGCTCGAAGTCGCCGACGATGGTCCAGCCCACCGTATTGCGGCCGATCAGGCTGACGCAGGTCATCAGGGTGATGGCCGTCAGCAGCATGCCGGCGAGCACCGCGCACAGCTTGGCCAGGAACTCGAGGGCTTTCAAGGGGCGGTCTCCTGCGTTGGCCGGGTGCTCACGGCGTGGTCAGTACGGGGTCGCGGGCAACTCGACGGCGCGGTCACGTGGTGGCGCGTGCCGTCTCGGGAGATCAGGTGGGCGGTGGGCATGGATGCGAAAAGCTTGCTGCGGGGAAGAGCCGGCTCGCGGGAAGGTCTCAGCAGCGTCCGAAGTACTCGCGCCGCAGCCACTCGGCGCGGTCTTCGGCTGCCTCGTAGCGGGCCAGTTCGTGCCGCTTGATGCGCACGAACCAATCCACCAGCGACTGGCCGAAGCCCGCGCAGAGCGTGCGGTCGTCAAGCAGCGCCTGAAGCGCCTCGGACAGGCTCGAAGGCAATGGCGTACATGCGCCTGCGTACGCCACGTCGTATGGCGCCTCGCTGGCCGGCGGCGCGTCGAGCGTGCGGTCCAGCCCATCCAGCCCGGCATGCACCTGCGCGGCGATGTAGAGGTAGGGGTTGGCGGCGGGCTCGCCGATGCGGTTCTCGATGCGCGTGGCCGGGTCGCCGGCGCCGCCGCCTGCATCGCCACAGACGCGCAGCATCGCGCCGCGGTTGTCGCGCCCCCAGCACACCGACTGGGGGGCCAGCGCATTGGGGCGAAAGCGCCCATAGCCGTCGATGGTGGGTGTGCACAGCGGCGCCATCGCGCGGCCATGGGCCAGCAGCCCGGCCAGCCAGTGGCGGCCGGCATCACTCAGCGCGTGCGCGGCATCCTGCGCGCCGCTGCCCGGCGCGGGGCTGTCGCGCATGAACGCGTTGGCGCCGTCAGAAAGATCGACCAGCGACTGGTGCAGGTGCCAGCCGCTGGCCATCGCGTGCGGAAACGGCGGGCGGCAGACGAAGCTGGCGTGGTAGCCGGCGCGAGCCAGCGCCTGTGCCACGCCGCTGCGAAAACGCACCATCTGGTCGGCGGCGGTCAGTGCGTCGGTGGCGTCGAACACGGCCTCGAACTGGCTGGGGCCGAACTCGATCTCCAGGCTGTGCAGCGGCAGGCCCAGGCCCTCGGCCGTGTGCTGCACGATGCGCAGCACCTCGTCGCAGCGGTCGGCTTCCAGCTCCGACAGCATGCGGTAGCCCGGGTGCAGCAGGCTGACCTCGGGCGCCGGGCCGGGCCAGCCGGCCAGGGCCGGGTCCAGCGGCTGCGCGTTGACGCGGTACACGTGGAACTCGACTTCCAGCCCGCAGCGCAGCCCGAAGCCGCGCAACGCCAGTGTCGCCAACGCCTGCTGCAGCACACGCCGGGTGTCGAACGACGCCGGGCGACCATCGGCGAAGAAGGGCTCGGCGCGCATCCAGCCGGTGCCTTCGCACCAGGGCAGCAGGCCGAAGCTCGCCGGATCGGGCAGCAGCTGCAGATTGGCGGCCTGGGCAAAGCCCGGCAGCTGCTGGGCGGCGTCGGCGGCGAACACCGGGAAGGCGGTACGGTCGGCGCTGTCCTTCAGCAGCAGCGTGCCGACCATGCCGATGCCGCTGTGCAGCGCGCTCTCCAGCGCGCCTTCCAGCGCTCCCACCAACAGCGTCTTGCAGCGCAGCTGGCCCAGCAGATCGCACCAGGCGATGCGCACACGCGAAAGGCGCTGTTCGCGCACGCTGGCCAGCACCTGTGCGCAGTCGGCCTGGCGCGCCGCATCGTCGACGCCGCAGCGCGCGGCGAAGGACTTCATCCGCCGCCGACAGCGGCCGGCTGCGCCACGGCAAGCCAGGGCGCGGCCGAGCGCTTGGCCGCGGCCGCCTGCTGCCAGAAGGCCTGCCAGTGCTGGGCCGGGGCGATGCAGTCGATGGTGTCGGGCCCCGTCAGCGCGGCGGCGGCCTGCGGCTGCAGCGCCATCGGCGGCGTGCCGCCGGCGGCCACGGTCTCGATGGCTTTGAGCAGCACCCGCCGATTCGCCATGATCACCTTGTCGCTGCTGCCCAGGTGCTCGCGCGTGCGGTCCTGGATGGCGCCCATGCTTTCCACCGCCCACTGGTCGTGGCGGTTGATGTCTTCCTCGCCCATGCCGAGGAAGGTGCGCGTGCGCTGCTCGTCTGCGTCGAAGGCCCAGTCGTCATGGCGGCCGTGGCGCGGCGCGTAGTCGGGCAGCGTCATGTGCGCGAGGCGCTGGGCGCGCATCGTCGCCTGGTCCAGCGGCCGGTCGAAGCTGGTGAAGAAGCTCCACCAATAGGTGCGCGTGTCGTCCACCGGCACGTGCATCTGCGTGATGGTGACGGTCTCGGACAAAGGGATGACAAAGGTGTGCGGAAAGGCCGCATGCGTCACCCGCACATGGGTCAGCGCGTCGTTGATCAGGCGCAGCGTCGTCAGCCGTGTCAGCCCGGGCGCGACCTCTTCGTGGCGGATCTCGGGGCTGCAGAACTCGCGCATCACGCGCGTCATCGGCCAGCGCTGGCCGTCCACCTCGCCCATGCTGGCGGCGCGGAACTGGCGGCCGAAGGGGTCGCCGCCCTGCTCGTCGGCCAGGTAACGGTGCAGGAAAGAAGGATGCGCCGGGTCGATGCCCACCTCGAAGGCCTGCAGCCAGTTGCAGTGCCACAGGCCCTTGAAGGCAAAGGCGTGCGTGGCCGGCGCGGTGAAGGCATCGAAAGCCGGCAGCGCAGGCGGCGTGCTGCCCTCGGGCCCGAGGTAGGCGAAGACCGCACCCGACTGCACAAGCACCGGGTAGCTGCGCTGGCGCACGCGCTGGCACAGCGTGGAGCCGGCGGGCTCGGCGGGCGTCTCCAGGCAACGGCCAGCGGCGTCGAACTTCCAGCCGTGGAAGGGGCAGCGGATGCCGTCGCCCTCGTGGCGCGCGAACTTCAGGTCGGCACCGCGGTGCGGGCAGTCGCGGTCGAGCAGCCCGAAGCGGCCGCTGGCGTCGCGGAACAGCACCAGGTCCTGCCCCAGCACACGCAGCGCCTTCAGCGGGCGATCGCGCATCGCCGGGTCGAGCACCGGGTCGAACTCGTCGAGCAGCGCCACCGGCTGCCAGTAGCGGCGCAGCAGTCCACCGCAGGGCGTGCCGGGGCCGACGCGGGTGATGAGTTCGTTCTGTGAGGCGTGCATCGCGGGCCGGAGTTTAGGTCGCGCCCAGTGGTCCGCCACAGTCGAGTGCTGGCGCCGGGCGAGCACAGGGCGAGCACAGGGCGAGCAAAGGGCGAGCACAGGGCGGACACAGGGCGGGCCATCGGCGCCGAATTGGGCTACGCTGACGTCGCCATCGCCAAGGGAACGCCGCATGACCGCCAACGACCTCAGCCCGACCGAGACCCAGCGCGCCGCCTACTACGAGCGCATTGCGCCGCTGCACCTGGCGCC